>WBZP01003969.1_pt1 | contig 10617 bp, 10 predicted proteins | sample 5204301 | NCBI WGS metagenome assembly WBZP01 (sample SAMN12412401, study PRJNA552823) | activated sludge metagenome | isolation source: activated sludge from nitrification reactor of wastewater treatment plant... | place: USA: Pennsylvania | collected 2017
CCAGGCAGCATCAAACACCTCGCCGGGTGCGGTAATCCCCACCATCGCAACCGGACCAATCACCCACCGAAGAGACATGTCTCGCTTGGACGCCCCTGTCGGGCAGACACTAACCTGAGAACCATCACCCCAGTGAAGCTCACTGGATCCGCCGTAGAAGCCACCAATCCAAAAGACACCAGCCACCGAGAGGATTAGTACGCCAATGACTCCGAGACAAGTCTTGTTGTTCAAGGAGAAGCCTGCCATAGCGACACGTCCTTGCCTTAGGATGATGGCTCGAAGCACCTATCTCGCGAAGCAACCGCGCCGAAACGGACTTAGTCATGCAATAAGGATCGTACGAGTACGTCGAAACGATGCCTGTGCCGGAGGGAAGCGTAGCGGTCGTCATCCTGCCAGCATCATCGTACGCGTAGTCAATGGTGGTCATGTTTCAGTCGGTGACAGACTCAGCCGATGGAGTTGCATTGTCGTAGCCGCCGGTAACCCTGGTTCGGTCCGGGAGCCACCTGCGCCCCGGTGTCACCTACCCCTCGCAGCTCCGTTCCCGCACCCGCCAACCTCATGTCATGCCCGCGCCAGTAAGTCCGAACGATGTTGCCGCGTCTTCCTCGCCCACGCTCCCTCGAACAGGTCGCTTCAACAGCTCTACCCCAACCAGTTGGCGCCTGCTCTCCCAACCTGTGACCCTGTTCGCCCAACCTGTTGCCCACACCGCGGCCGAATCTGCGGCAACCTGTTGCAACCTGTTAACAGGTCGCATTTCGATGTTGGCGCTCTCGGCGGCTCTTCAACTCCCCTCTCCACGCCGTGGAGAGCAGCCGGGGGTGAGGCCAACAAAAAAGGCGGCCGAAAACCGGCCGCCTCGTCCATGCATCGCTGGACCGTCGCGGCCTACGCCTTCGGGCCCGCGTCCCGGCAAGCCTGCCCGTACTCCGCGAGCGCCTTCACCACCGGGTCGTTCGCGGCCAGGTCACGCGGGCCGAAGTGGTGCGTCAGCGCCTCGTACACGTGCGCGCTGGCGAGCTTCACGCCATCGTCGTTATGCTCCCGGCTGCGCTGGCCGTACTCGGAAATCGCCTTCACCAGCGGCTGGTGCGCGGCCAGGTCCAGCGGGCCGTAGTGGTGCGTCATCGCTTCGTACAGATGCGCGCTCGCCTGCTTCACGTTCGCTTCATGATCGACAGCGGTTTCGGTGCCCATGGTTCTTCTCCCTGCTGATTTAATCTAAATGTAACATAGCCGAAACAAGCGCGACACAGGGAAAACCCGCCCCAACCCTTTACGCTCTCCGCACCGCCCAGGCCGAAAGGTGCCGCCGTGAATACCTTCGAAATCCGTCCCGCGAACCCGGCCGACGCCGCCGCATTCGCGGGCCTCCTTGCCCAGCGCCACCGCCGTGACGCCGGCCGTGTCGCCGCACTCAGCCCGCGCTACGCCGAACCCGGTGCCTGGCGCGCCATGACCGACGCGCTCTCGCAGAATCCCCGTGCCGACGTCGTGGTCGCCGTGCGCCGTGACACGCCGATCGCATTCCTTGCCGGCGAACGCATGTTGCTCGGCCCCGCCGACTTCGCCTCGCAGTTCATCCCGCCCTACTCGATCCAAATCGGCCTCGATGGCCACGCCGTCGCTGACGGCGAAGACCCAACCGTGCTCTACCGTGCCATGTACGCGGTGCTCGCGCGCGCCTGGGTCGATGCCGGGTTCTTCACGCATCGCGTCGCCGTCGTGCACGGCGACGCGGACGTCCAGGAAGCATGGGTGGCCCTCGGCTTCGGCCGCTACATGACCGCGGCCACCCGGCCCACCGCTGACGAAGTGCCGCTACCCCGCGCCCGCCAGCTCACCATCGAACGCGCGTCGCCGGAAGATATCGAGGATGTTCTCGCCCTCGCGCACAACCTCAACGCCTGGCACTGGCAATCGCCCATGTTCTGGCCGGTGCTCCCGGCGCCCGAACCGGCGGCCCGGCAGTTCAACGCCATGGCGCTCCGCAATGCTGACGTGCCCTACTTCGTCGCCTACGAAGAAGGCCGGCCGGTGGGCATGCAGACCTTCCTTCGTCCCGGGTTCACGCCGCCCATCGTCGAGCACGCCAGCGACGTGTACCTCTTCGAAGGCGTGGTAAGCGACGACGCGCGCGGCGGCGGCATTGGCGCCGGCCTGCTCGCCCATTCGATGGCGTGGGCGCGGAGCACGGGCTATTCCACCTGCACGCTCCACTTCGCCTCCGGCAACCCGTCGGGGGCGCCATTCTGGCTGGGTCACGGATTCGTACCGGTCGAACACACGATGGAACGCACCATCGACTCCCGGGTGACCTGGGCGCGGCCGCAGAGCCACTGAACCTTGCGGTGCGCCTGAACCCGCCGCCTCGTACCATTCCCGAACGTGGCAACCGTCGGCGCTGGCGCCGCGACACCGCTTTCGAAACGCGCCGACCAGCTGATCATCGCCGGGCTCGTTGTCGCCCTCGCCGTCGTCCCCGCCGCCTTCGTCCCACAGCTCTATGACGACTTCACGCTGATCAAACAGTCTGGTCTGGTGGTTGCTGCCGGGCTCGTGCTCGCTGGGCTCGCGATGGTTGGGTTTCCGTTCCCCGCGTCCCGGCCGGTCCGCATCGCGTTCGGATCGTGGCTGGCCCTCCTCGTCCTGGCCGAACTGCTCGCTATAGACCCCCGCGGCAGCGCGCTGGGCGTATACCAGTACCGCCAGGGATTCGTCACCCAACTGGCCTATGTGGTGCTCTTCCTCGGTGGCGCGCGCGTGCAGTCCCGCGGCGGACGGCTGTTCGAACGGTCCCTGCTGCTCGGCGGCGCGGCCGTCCTTTTCTACACCGCCGTCCAGGCGCTCGGCCGTGACCCCGTCGAGTGGTGGACCGACACCTCCAGGCGAGCCATCGGCACCATCGGAAACGCGAACGAGCTGGCCGCCTTCGCCGTGATTGCGCTGACCTGCCTCCCGGCGGCACTGAGCCTCGCGGGCCGGCGCACGATGGTGCTGGGTGCAGCCATCGCCGCGGCCGTCGCGTTTATCGTGCTCCAGAGCGAAAGCCGGTCCGGCCTCGGGGCGCTGGCGCTGTACCTCGCGCTGGTCCCGGTCAGTTGGTTCGTCGGCCGGAACCCCTGGACGGCGCTCCTTCGTCCCGGCGCCGCGGTCATCGCGGGCTTCGCCGCGGGCGCTGTGCTCAGCCTCGCGGCGGGCAGCCTGCCGGATACGGCCGAACGGGTGCACGGCGGCGTGGTCGGCGCCGATGCCGGCGGCTCGACTCGCTTCGCGCTCTGGAAGGGCACCCTGACGGTGATCGAGGCGGAACCGCTGCACGGGGCGGGACCGGACGGGCTCTTCCTCTCCTTTCCGGTCCACCGCCCGGCGGACCTTGGCGGCGCGTTCGAAAGCTACGACCTGGTGGCCCAGAGCAGCCATAACCTGGTGCTCGATACGGCGGCGAACTACGGGTTGCCGGCGCTGGCCGCGCTCGTCGCGCTCGTCGGGCTGGCCTCCGCGAACAGCGTCCGCCAGGCACGGGAGCGGTCCGGCGGCGCCGTGTCGTCCGCGCCCTGGACGTGGTCTGCGCTCGCGGCGTACGGCGCGCTCACGCTTCTGAACCCCGTTTCGCTCGCGCCCCAGGCAGCGTTCTTCGTCGCGCTGGGGATGCTCGCGGCTGATGGCCAGACGGCCCAGGTCCGGCGGACGGCCGCGGTCTCGCCCGCGCTGCGGCTGGTCGCCGTCGCCCCCGCGCTCATGGCCGCGCTCTTCCTCGCGGTGCGCCTGCCGCTCGCCGACTACCGCGCGAACGAGGGCTGGGACGACTACGCAGCGAAGCGCTTCGACGCGGCGGCCGGCAACTACGACCGCGCATCGAGCGCCATGCCGCTCGAGCGCCGCTACGCATCCGACCACGCGCGGGCGCTCCTCGCGGCCGGGGTCGCCGGGCCGCCAGCGCGCCTCAACGAAGCAGACGAAGCGTTCATCTCCCTGGACGAGCGTTTCGGGCTCACCTCAGGGGACGCGGTTGGCCAGGCGACGGCCCGGCTCGGCCTCAAACGAGACGCGGCGGAAATCAACCCGCTCATCGATCGCGCCGTCCGGCTCAACCCTCACGGTGTGTTCATGGAGGCGTATGCCAACCGTCTTCGGCTCGCTGTCGCGCAGGGCGCCATCCTTCATTACTCAGACCGGGACCGGTGGGTTTTCGTCGAGCCGGCGCCGCCGCCTGAATCGACCTTCAGCTTGCCGTAGCCGGATACTGGGCGCGTGATGCTCGTGGTCGACGGCAACAATGTGGCGTGGGCGGGCTTTCATGCCCTGCGCCGGCCGATGGGCGCCGACTCTCCCGAAACGTACGTCCGCGCCGCGCTCCTTGGGCTGACCCAGAGCGCGATCGGTTTCGCGGTCCGGGCCGGCGAACCCCCCGACATGACGCCGCGCCGGGACGGCCAGGCGGGCCTCTTCGACCCCCAAACGGTGCGGACGACGCGCCTCGTCGTTGCCTTTGACGAAGGGCGGCCGTTGCGGCGGCGCGGCGTCTTCCCCGCCTACCAGACCGGCCGCGAGTCAGACCCCAACTTCATGGAGTTCGAGAAGTACGTCCTCGAAGGCATCCGGCAGTTCTCCGAAATGGCGATGGCCTGCTTGCCGATCAGCATCCTCCGTGGCACCAACACCGAAGCCGACGACCTGATCGCGACGGAAGTGCTCTCCCACTCCGGCACGGCACGCATCTGTTCGACCGATCGGGACTTCCTCCAGCTCGTCGACGAGCGCGTCTCCATCTACTCGCCCGTGAAGCGGCTGGTCATCACCGGCGACAACTTCAGCGAGGCCACCGCGCCGAAGTCCGCCGACGGTTCGGCGACGCCCTTCCCGCGCGAACGCTATCTCGACTACCGCGCGGCCAGCGGCGATGCGAGCGACAACCTGCCGGGCATCCCGGGCGTGGGCGCCCTCTCCGCGGCGAAGCTGGTGGCCGCGGGGCCGCTCGACTCGTATTTCGAAGAACCGGCGCGCATCCCGGCGGTGCTCGGCCGCAAGAACGCGCGCATCGACGCCGCCTTCGCCTCGGGCGAGGCCGCCGAAGCGGTTGGCCGGAACCGCTCGCTCATGGACCTCCGGCTCGCGACCAGGAACTACCCCACGCTCGACGATTACCGGACCGCGGGCAAGTGGGACGAAGCCACATTCCGGGCCTGGGTGAAAGAGCAGCGCATCGCCGCTCTCGAGGTCGAGTCCGCGGTGGCCTGCCTCTCGCACATCGCGGAACAGTAGCACGGCCCACCGGCGGAGCACCGCCACGGCCGGGGCCGCAAGTGGTGACCCGACCACTTCAGCTGTGCGCACCTCACTCTTTTCTTTTTGACCACTTGAACAGGTGGCAACAGGTTTGCTCAGATTCGAGACTGGTACCTGTTGCCCACCACTTGCAGCACCTGTTGTCCCACCTGTTGGCACCTGTTCGATTACCTCTTCCTCACCAGTTGCCACAACTCTCGCCACCTGTCCGATGACCTGTTGCCGTGTGCGGGGCTGGGGGAAGGAGGGGCTTGCTTCGGTGGGGCTCGGAGCACCGAAGATGAGGCGTGCGATGGTGGCGATGGTGGCGAGGATGGTGGAGGCCATGGACTGAGCTTTGGGCACGAGCACGGTCAACTGGAACACCCGGACGGCACTGACGTGGGGCACCCCTAAGTGACACAACCGCCCTCCGCCCGCGACAATCGATGCTCGCGGGCGATTAGCTCAGTTGGTCAGAGCACCTGCTTTACACGCACCCGGCCCTAAACGACCAAGCGGCAGATGTGGGGACACGAGCGAACACAGGCCAGTTATGGGGTGAATTTACTATCCCATCCCCTCAAACCACCGGTACTGCGAGGGTAAGGTCTTCAACCGCGGGACTGGGAGTCTCGAAAGCGTCTTCGGCTATCGCGAGATACCGGCGGCCGTCTCTTTTGCGGCATCGATAACGTCGGGACGTAGCTGCCCCACATCCCTGTCGGCCGCCTTCTTAAGCTCTGAAGCGAAGGCGAAGAAGCTCGCGCCCGCGACACGCATGGTCTCGAAGGCATCTATCAACCTCGTGTACCGCTCAATCTCCCGGGGAGTGGAGAAGCCCCGCGCCAAGCTCACGGCGCGTGCAGGTACTCCCCGCCGCCGCCGTCGAGGTACGTGATTCTAGAGTCTGGGAACCCGCACGCTTCGATGGAGCCTAGTTGGTCACGAATCCCAGGCGCTCAAGCTCTGGGATGTCACGCAACTCTGACGCGATGAGCGTTCGGATGTGCTCTCGAATCCGGTGCTGCCGCAACCGGTGGGCTAGCCAGGATTGGACTCCCCCAGACGATGAACGCCACGGCGGCCCCGATTGCAGCCGCAATTAGTGGCGGCGATGGGCCGAGAAATCGTTGTGAACTTCGATGACCTGGTTGTCCACTCTCCTGCAAGAACAGCACGGCCGCGGAATCCCCCTATTGCCAGTTCCGCGGGCGCGGGACTACCCTTCGCCCGAAGGCGGGGCCGCCGGGTGTCTCACCACCACGACGGCCCCTTGCCGGAACGCAGTTCACGCTGCGCGCCGACCGTGCTGAATCGTAACTGACCGTGCGATATAGGCGGGCGCCTGCCGTGAGCTTCTCCGGTGGCCCCGCCTATCTCTTTGCCCGTTTGCGCGGGCGGAAGGCATTCTCACAGTGTCGGTCCCGGAAACTCAGAGCGTAACGCGAGCCCTTCGGCTCATAGTCCTAATGCGGCTCCTCGACAGCTCTTGGCGCGGTTGCCAGGAACTCGCCGACTCCGTCGGTTGCTCTAGCCGCACGGTCGTTCGTGATATCAGCGCCCTCGAGGACCTGGGGTATCCCATCGAGGTCAAAGGATGGCGTTACCGCCGGTTCGCTGATGGGAACAACCCCGCGAACCGTCTCCCGGAAGCAGTCCGGGAGCGGGCAGAACGAAGGCGCGATCCGCGGCCGCCCCGTGAGCCGAAGCAGGCGCCGAGGCCGTCGGCTGACCATCCATGGCGGCGCGGAGCGGATGCGTACGCGGACGGGCGCGATTGCCGCGATGATGGGTGCGAGCTGGCCCGGTCGTGCCTTTCATGCCCGCTGCCTCAGTGCAAGTACGACAGCCCCAACCCGCAGCGTCAGCTTCGCGACGAACAGATAGCGGCCGCTCTTCGCGGGAAGGTGACGCCCATCAGTAAGATCGCGGAGCGGCACGGCGTCTCTAGGCGGACCGTGTTCAGGGTTGCCGCTGAAATGGCCGGGAAGGCGCCCGCGCGGCCGTAAGGGAAGGCTTCTGCCCTGCTACAATTTCGAAGCCCCGCGCCCGGTCATAGGTGTCCGCTCCACTTATCCCGCCCCGGGGCTTTTCTATGCCCGTTTTCCGAGGATGAACCGGAAAGGAACCGCGAGCCCGCGATTGAGGTCGTGACTGCCGCCCACTCTGGCATGAACGCGCCTAGCGCCGCGTTCGAAAGGGATCCGCATGACGTCACCAGCAGGGATAGCCGGGAGACGCCAGTCTACCCAGTCGCCCCCGGCCGCACCCGCGATATTGTCGGCAAGTCGTTGGGGGAAGTTTCTCCGCTGGGCTAAAGTCTGCATATGGCGCTGCATCCCGAAGTCACCCGAACGCTCGACAGCCTCATTTTCATCTCCCGCCACAAGGGTTTTGGAGGTGGCGACGAGAAGGTGCAGGCGGTGCGCCGGCTCCAGATGCTCCACCGCGAGGGGTTGGCACCTGACCCGGACGAAATAGAGGCGTACGTCCTCGCCTCTGGAAAGTCCACTGAGAAGGGCGCGCGACAGCTGGCGGACTACATGCGCGGGATCGCCGAAGGGAAACGATTCCGCGACTACGGCCGCCGCTACATCCTCTGATCGGGCGCGACCTTAGCGGGGAGCCCCTATGCCTTGGGCCTGTGCCGGCTGCCTTCGGATGGGAGCCCGTTGGCTAGCCGGCCCGAGACCAGCAGGAGTCGCGTAGCGGTGAGCACTCCGCTATCGCCTGTAGACGCCGCCGGGGGTGATCACCCTCGGCTCAGAATCACCGGGCGGACGTACAGCCCGCCGGCGCGTTTCTCGTGGTCAAGCCAGCCGGCGTTGCACCAACTGATGATTTCCGGCTCCGCCATCCCCATCAGCTCGACGGCCTCGGAGACCGGCACCATCGAAGGACGCCGGGCGGGGGCGTTTTCGGCCCGCCACCCCGCGAGCGCACGATGGCCGAGGCCGTGCTCGAACAAGTCCGTGAGCGGCGTCCCCATGGCCTAGAAGCCCGTGACGGTGACGAAGTTCTGAGGACGGGTGACGGCAAACGCGAAGCCGTTTTCGGCGCGCATCCGCACCTGGTTCCGCTGGAAGTCGTCATCGATGGTTCCCCACTCCAGGCGACCGGAGCCGTCCCACCAGCGGCAGCCGGTCTGGAAAGCCCCGACGATTACCGTCCCCTGGGCGAGCGCCCGGTTGACGGCCGGGCGCAGTCGCCACACCCGCGCCGGCGAGTCGCCCCGCGGGTCGGTGACGATGTAGTTCCCGTCCGTGTCCTTGGTGGTTTCGTAGTCTTCCCAGTCGTTCGGGTTGAGGATCACCCCATCGGGCTCGACGTCGATCAATTGCAGCACGGTGATCGCGTGACGGATCGCGTCCAAACGATTGCCAGCTACCGCGATCGAGTTGGTGCCGGAAGCATTGAGAATGCCGGTCGGGTTGCTCCCGGAGCCGCTCCCGTTGATCACGAGGTCCTGACACGCCTGCCGCACCCCGCGGCCCATCGTGTTGTTCACGAACCCTTCGAGGTCCGGGAAGCTGTAGAGCAGCTGGATCGCAATCGGGTTCTTCGTGATGTGCGCAACGGTCGCCAGGCGCGTCGACTCCAACGAAACCTGCAGCTCCGTTTCGGGCTTCAACCCGAGCTGGTCCACGACCGCCGCCTTGTTGTCGCGCTTCTGCGCGTCCGAAGGCGCCGTCTCGCGAAGGTACTGGAGCGTATCGCCGCCGAGCGACTGAACCGGCGTTGGAGCCGGCAACAGGTCGAGGACGCTGAGTGACTGCGATGGCAGCTCGGACAGCCGGGAGTCGAAATAGGTGCCGCTCACGCCGTTCGTGTTGAACGCCGCCTGCATGGACGGCATCCCGCCGTATCCCTCAAGAAACGACGGCAGCAGGACCGCGGCGGTCGGCTGCGCCAGGATCGACGGATCCGACTGAAGCGTCTCCGCCAGCTTGCGGCCGGGCCCTTCAAGGTTGCGCGCGATCGGGGTTGCGCGCCGGTCGATCGCGGAGCGGAGCCCGTCCCCGGACGCGAGCCCGACCGCCTGATCGAGCGCCGAGCGGGCGTTATCAGCAGCCGTGAGGGCGTCGCGCGCCTCGTCACGAATCGCACCGATTTCCGCGAATACAGAGTCGCCCGGATGGGGCAGCCGCCCCTCCTTGGCGAAAAAGGCGTTTTGCATCCCGCGGGCGGTCGCCCGGGTACTGGCCTCGAGTTCCTTCGCGCGCCGGTCGAGCCGGCTCCATTCCGCGCGGGCCTTGGCGATCTGTTCTGAGTCCGTCATTTCGTGTGCTCACTTCCTCCGTGTGCTGGAGAAAGCGTCAGGCGAAAAACGGGAGGGAGATTCAGCCGGGAAGCTGGAATCCGAGCGCCTGCAGCTGGTCGCTGCGGAAGCGAATTTCGGCGCCGAGCAGCCGTACACGGACCGGTGCGACGAACCACGCGACGCGGAGGTCGCGGAACGCCTCCGCCATCAAATGCAGCTCGTACGCGCCCCACGCGAGCCGGGCGCCGAGATCCGAAGCATCGAAGTTCGTGGAGTCCAGGTCGCGCAAGATGGCGGCCGTTTGGTCAACGACGGCTTCGAACGCAACCGGGTCAGCCGGCTCCGGCGAGTACAGCGACGCTCGCAGATCGCGGAGCCGTGCCAGCGTGCGGTAGAGGTCTTCTTCGAGCTGTTCCGGATGCAGTTCTGTCCCCATTTTTCGAAGCTCCTTGAACGTGAGGCGGTCGGGAATCCGAGGATTTGCTCAGAGCGATTCCCACTCCACCAGTCGCGGCCCCATGGGCTCGTCAGGTTCGGACATCCGGCGGTTCAGCTCGGCGGCCGACATTGTTTCCGGGAGCCGCCAGCGTGTCCGACCGGTCGGTGAAATGCCGAGTTCATCCTCGGCTTTCGCGAGCATTCGCTCCGCGCTCTGCACCCGTCGCCAGACCGCGGCGTCGCGTTCGCGCCGGTAGTCTCGCCAGATTCGTTCGCGTTCGTCGAAGAGAGCGATCCAACGCTCCGCCAGGGCTCGATGGTCGGTCGGGTCGAGGTGGTACGCCCGAGGGCTCGCCCAGAGTGCCGCCCATTCATCCCGGGACCGCTTGAGCAGCCCAGCGGGGCACGCAGGAGGGACGAATCCGGGCGGCCTTCCGCCACCACTTTTCCCGCGACGCGACGCACGTTGATCAGCACGGGCGCCAGCAGGTTTGTAGGGCTTTCCGGCCATTTCGATTCTCACTTTCATTGCATGTTGCCCGCGATTTAAGCGAGGTAACGGGGTGTCGAGCGGGCGTTTTCACGACAGAGATTCCGACCGGGTATCCCCTAGCCCCCGAGTTGCACGGGTCGGAAGC
>WBZP01007391.1_pt1 | contig 10617 bp, 6 predicted proteins | sample 5204301 | NCBI WGS metagenome assembly WBZP01 (sample SAMN12412401, study PRJNA552823) | activated sludge metagenome | isolation source: activated sludge from nitrification reactor of wastewater treatment plant... | place: USA: Pennsylvania | collected 2017
GGGCCTGCTCATCGCCATCGTCGACATCGACGAGGTCATCCAGCTGATCCGGTCCTCCGACGACGCGGCGACCGCGAAGGCCCGGCTCATGTCGGTCTTCGACCTCTCCGATGCGCAGGCGACCTATATCCTCGACCTCCAGCTGCGCCGCCTGACGAAGTTCTCCCGGATCGAGCTGGAGAAGGAGCGCGACGAGCTCGAGCGGCTCATCGAGCAGCTCCGGGCGATCCTCGCCGACGAGCGCCTGCTCCGGCGGACCGTGTCGACCGAGCTCGACGAGGTCGCCAAGGCCCACGGCACCCCGCGGCGGACCGTCCTGCTGGAGTCCGCGGGCGTCCCCGCTGCGGTCACCCATCCCCTTGAGGTCGCGGACGACCCGTGCTGGGTGCTGCTCTCGGCGACCGGGCTGCTCGCCCGGACCGCCTCCGACGAGCCCATCCCCTCCGGCGGTGAGCGGGCCAAGCACGACGCCGTTGTCTCGGTCGTCGCGGCGACCGCCCGAGGGCAGGTCGGGCTGGTCACCTCCACCGGTCGACTGGTCCGGCTCTCGGTGCTCGAGCTGCCGACCTTGCCGCCGACCAGTGGCGCCCCGGCCCTGTCGGGCGGGACTCCGCTCAAGGGCCACATCGAGCTGGACCGCGGCGAGGAGGTCGTCGGGTTGGCCTCGCTGCTCGACGGGGCCGACGGGCTGGCGCTGGGGACGGCTGCCGGTGTCGTCAAGCGGGTCCTCGTCGACTACCCCGCGAAGGACTCATTCGAGCTGATCGGGCTGCGGCCCGGCGACCGGGTGGTCGGGGCTGCGGCGGTGCCACGCGAGGATGTCGACCTCGTCTTCGTCACCTCGGACGCCCAGCTGCTCCGGTTCCCGGCGTCGTTCGTCCGTCCCCAGGGCCGGCCGGCAGGGGGAATGGCGGGCATCCGGCTGGACTCCGGGGCCTCCGTGGTCCACTTCGGGGTGGTCGACCCCGGGCGGGACGCGGTCGTCGTCACGTCCGCGGGCACCTCCGCTGCGCTGCCCGGCACCCAGCCCGGCTCGCTCAAGGTCACTCCGTATGCCGAGTACCCCGCCAAGGGCCGCGGCACCGGCGGGGTGCGGTGCCACCGGTTCCTCAAGGGTGAGGACACCCTGGTCCTCGGGTGGGTCGGGGCTGCTCCGGCGCGCGCCAGTGCCGCGAACGGCGTTCCGGTGGCGCTGCCGGAAGCGGTCGGCCGCCGGGACGGCTCCGGCTCGCCCGCGAGCACCGTCATCGCCGGGATCGGCCCCGCCCTCCCCTGACCGGGGCCGCCACGCTGGGCCACACCACTGTCGCGCGGCCCCTTGGCCTGCCTCCTGGCCGCTCGGAGCTGCGCTGCCGAGCACCCGAACGTGCAGTAGTCCCGTTTCGCGCCCGAAATGCCCCAGTATGCCGGCCCCGAAACCGACTACTGCACGTTTGGGTGTCGGGCCCGGAGCCCCCCGAGCGCATGCAGCAGCGCGCCGAGCTCAGCCAGGCGCCCTGGCCCCGGCGCCTTCCGGGGCGCGCCACGGCAGCGGCGTCCCGGGCGCCGAGCTCGGCCAGGCGCCCAGGACCCACGGCGCCTTCTGGGGCGCGCCACGGCAGCGGCGTCCCGGCACCCGAACGTGCAATAGTCCCGTTTCGCGCCCGAAATGCCCCAGTATGCCGGCCCCGAAACCGACTACTGCACGTTTGGCTGTCGGGCCAGGAGCCCCCAGCGCAGGCAGTAGCGCGCCGAGCTCAGCCAGGCGCCCAAGACCCACGGCGCCTTCTGGGGCGCGCCACGGCAGCGGCGTCCCGGCACCCAAACATGCAATAGTCCCGTTCCGCGCCCGAAATGCCCCAGTATGCCGGCCCCGAAACCGACTACTGCACGTTTGGCTGTCGGGCCAGGAGCCCCCAGCGCAGGCAGTGGCGGGCGCAGGCAGTAGCGCGCCGAGAGCACGCACTAGCAGGCACTAGCACGCAGTAGCGCGCCGAGCTCAGGCAGGTGCCCAGGACCCAGGGCGCCTTCTGGGGCGCTCAAGGCAGCGTTGTGCGGGCACCCGAACGTGCAATAGTCCCGTTCTGCGCCCGAATTGCCCCAGTATGCCGGCCCCGAAACCGACTACTGCACGTTTGAGTGCCCGCGCAGCGGCTCCCGAGGGGAAGGGGAGAACCAAGGGCTCCCAGCACCGCGGGGGTGTCTCACGTCGTGTCGGCTCCCCGGTCAGCGCGGAGAGCGGCCGTACACTCGCTGACCATGCGAGTTGGAGTCTTCGGCGCCACGGGCCAGGTGGGCGGCGTCATGCGCACCCTCCTGGCGGAGCGCGCCTTCCCGGTCGACCAGGTCCGCTTCTTCGCCTCGGCGCGCTCGGCGGGCGGGGCCCTACCGTGGGGCGACGGCGAGGTCGTCGTCGAGGACATGGCAACAGCCGACTTCTCGGGCCTCGACATCGCGCTCTTCTCCGCCGGCAAGGGCGCCTCACTCGAGTACGCCCCCATGGTCGCCGCCGCCGGTGCCGTTGTCATCGACAACTCCAGCGCCTGGCGGATGGACCCCCAGGTGCCGCTGGTCGTCAGCGAGGTCAACCCCGACGACCTCGACGACCTCCCGCGAGGGATCGTCGCCAACCCCAACTGCACGACCATGGCGGCGATGCCGGTGCTCCAGCCGCTGCACACCGAGGCGGGGCTGCGTCGACTTGTCGTCTCGACATACCAGGCAGTGTCCGGAACTGGTGGCAAGGGCGTCGCCGAGCTCGACACCCAGGTGCGCGCCGTGGCCGACGGCGCGGCGGCGCTCGCCTTCGACGGCAGCGCGGTCACCTTCCCTGCCCCGGTTGCGTATGTCGCCCCCATCGCCTTCAACGTCGTGCCGATTGCTGGCTCGCTCGTCGAGGACGGCTCGGGCGAGACCGACGAGGAGCAGAAGCTGCGCAACGAGTCGCGCAAGATCTTGCATATCCCCGACCTGGCGGTGAGCGGCACTTGCGTGCGCGTTCCTGTCTACACCGGCCACTCGCTCGCCCTCAACGCCGAGTTCGAGCGCCCGATCTCCCCGGAGCGCGCCCTCGAGGTGCTCCGCGCCGCCCCCGGCGTCGTCGTCACGGCAGTGCCCAACCCCATCCAGGCGGCCGGGCAGGACCCGAGCTATGTCGGTCGGGTCCGGGCCGACCAGTCGGTCCCCGACGGCCGGGGGCTGGCGTTATTCGTCAGCAATGACAACCTCCGCAAGGGCGCCGCGCTCAACGCCATCCAGATCGCCGAGGAGATCGTGCGTCGGAGGGGCTGACCAGCACCGATGACGCCTGACCCGGACCACTGTGACCTGCTCCTGCACCGGGCGGACCTTGTCGCCACGGTCGACGGCGCGCGGACCGAGCTCCGCGGCGGTTGGGTGGCAGTCACCGGCGGCCTGGTCACCGCGGTCGGCGGGGCCGGGGAGACCCCACCCCAGGCCGCCGAGACGGTCGACGTCAGCGGCTGCCTGGTCACCCCCGGGCTGGTCAACACCCACCACCACCTCTACCAGAACCTTACCCGGGCCCACCCCGGGATGACGGACAAGCCGCTCTTCGGGTGGCTGACCTCGCTGTACCCACGCTGGCGCGGGCTCGACGAGGAGTCGGTCTACGCGAGCACCTTCGTCGGGCTGGCCGAGCTGGCCCTCAGTGGCTGCACGACGAGCACCGACCATCTCTATGTCCACCCCCGCGGTGCCGGTGACCTCCTCGGCGCCTCGATCGTCGCGGCCCGCGACCTCGGGATGCGCTTCCACCCCACCCGGGGGTCGATGAGCCTCAGCGCCAAGGACGGCGGTCTGCCACCGGACGACGTGGTCGCCGATGACGACGAGATCCTCGCCGCGAGCGAGGAGGCCGTCTCCCGCCACCACGACCGCTCCCCCGGCGCCATGGTCCGCGTCGCCTTGGCGCCGTGCAGCCCGTTCAGCGTCACCGAACGGCTCATGACTGCGACGGCCGAGCTTGCCGAGCGTCTTGACGTGCGCCTGCACACCCACTTCGCCGAGAACGCCGAGGACGACGCCTTCTCGGTCGCCACCTTCGGCTGCCGGCCGACGGAGTACCTCGAGCGCACCGGCTGGGCCACCCCCCGCACCTGGGTCGCGCACTGCGTCCGGCCCGACGACGCCGAGCAGCGCCGTCTCGCCGCAGCCGAGGTGTCGGTCGCCCACTGCCCGAGCAGCAACCTCATCCTCGGCTCCGGGATCGCACCGGTCGTTCCCATGCGGCGGTACGGAATCTCCGTGGGCCTCGGAGTCGACGGCTCGTCGTCGGCCGACAGCGGCTCGATGTGGCTCGAGGCCCGTCAGGCGATGCTCCTTGGCAAGCTCCGGGACGGCCCCGCGTCGCTGACCGCCCGCGACGTGCTCGAGATGGCGACCGAGGGTGGCGCCGACTGCCTGGGTCGGCGGGGTGAGCTGGGCACCTTGGTTCCCGGTTCGGTCGCCGATATCGCCGTTTGGCGCCTGGACGGCCCGCTGTATGCCGGTGCCGTCGCCGACCCCGTGGAGGCCTGGCTGCGCTGCGGCCCGACCTCGGCCTGGCACACCATCGTCGCCGGCCGCTTCGTCGTCAGGTCCCGGGCACTGGTCCACCCGGGAGTTCCGGAGGTCCTGCGGCTGCACACCCGGCACGCCATACGGATTCAGGGCAGCTGACCCGAACCACCACCGGCACGTAGCCCGACCGAGCCGAGCCGAGGAGCTCGAGCCTCAGGCGTCGATCCGCTCGCGGTCCAGCCGGGCGGCGGAGTCGACGATGAAGTCCCGTCGGGGGCTGACGTCATTGCCCATGAGCAGCTCGAACACCGTCTCGGCCCGGGCCGCGTCACCGAGGGTCACCTTGCGCAGGGTCCGGTGCCGCGGGTCCATCGTCGTCTCGGCGAGCTGGTGAGCATCCATCTCCCCCAGGCCCTTGTAGCGCTGCATCGGCTGCTTAACCTTCTTACCCCGTTTCTCCAACCGAGAAAGGGTTTGGCGCATCTGCGCCTCGGTGTAGGTGTAGATGAGCTCGTTCTTGGCCGACCCGGGGTTGACCACCTCGATGCGGTGCAGCGGAGGCATGGCGGCATACACCCGGCCGGCCGCGACGAGCGGACGCATGTAGCGGAAGAACAACGTGAGCAGCAGGGTGCGGATGTGGGCGCCGTCGACATCGGCGTCGGTCATGATGATGACCTTGCCGTAGCGAACCGCGTCGAGGTCGAAGCTGCGCCCCGAGCCGGCGCCGATCACCTGGATGATCGCGGCACACTCGGCGTTCTTGAGCATGTCGGTGACGCTGGCCTTCTGGACGTTGAGGATCTTCCCCCGGATCGGCAGCAGCGCCTGCCACTCCGAGGAGCGGGCGGCGGTGGCCGTGCCGAGCGCGCTGTCGCCCTCGACGATGAACAGCTCGGTGCGCTCGAGATCGGTGGAGCGGCAGTCCTTGAGCTTGCCCGGCAGGGTCGAGGTCTCCAGGGCGGTCTTGCGGCGCTGGGTCTCCTTGTGCAGCCGCGCGCTGATCCGCGACTTCATCTCGGCGACGACCTTCTCCAGCAGCAGCGCTGCCTGCGCCTTCTCGGTGCGCTTGGTCGAGGTGAGGATGGCGGTCAGCTCGGTCTCGACCACCCGCCCGACGATGGCGCGCACCGCGGCGGTGCCGAGGACCTCCTTGGTCTGGCCCTCGAACTGCGGCTCGGCGAGGCGCACCGTGACGACGGCGGTGAGGCCGGCCATGAGGTCATCCTTGTCCACCTTGTCCGTGCCGACCTTGAGCCGCCGGGCGTTGATCTCGAGCTGGCGGCGGAAGACCTTGAGCAGCGTCTGTTCGAAGCCCGCGACGTGTGTGCCGCCCTTGGGCGTGGTGATGATATTGACGAAGGACTGGACCGAGGTGTCGTACCCGGTCCCCCATCGCACGGCGATATCGACGCCGCACTCGCGCTCGACCTCGGTCGCGGTCATGTGGCCGCGGTCGTCGAGCACCGGCACCGTCTCCACGAAGGTCCCCGACCCCTGCAGCCGCCAGACATCGGTCAGCGGTGCGTCCGGCGCGAGGAACTCGACGAACTCGGAGATCCCGCCATCGTGGAGGAAGCGCTCCTCGACCGGCTCGGCACCCCGCTCGTCCCTGACGACGATCGCCAGCCCCGGGACGAGGAAGGAGGTCTGCCGGGCCCGGTCGTGCAGCGCCGACAGGTCGACGAAGGCCTCCTTGAGGAAGATCTGCCGGTCCGGCCAGAAGCGCACCCGGGAGCCGGTCTTGGCCCGGGCGACCTTGCCGACGACCCGCAGCTCGCTGGTGTCGACGAAGGGCGAGAAGGTCGAGTCCGGCGAGGGGCCGCCGCGGTCGGCGAAGTTCCCGGGTTCGCCGCGCCGGAAGGACATCGCGTGGGTCTTGCCGCCACGGTCGACCTCGACATCCAGCCGCGCCGAGAGGGCGTTGACGACCGATGCGCCGACCCCGTGGAGCCCGCCGCTGGCGGTGTAGGAGCCGCCACCGAACTTGCCGCCGGCGTGCAGCTTGGTGAAGACGACCTCGACGCCGCTCAGCCCGGTCCGGGGCTCGACGTCGACCGGGATGCCGCGGCCGTTGTCGCGCACCTCGACCGAGCCGTCCGCGTGCAGGACGACGTCGATGTGTTTGCCCGCCCCGGCCAGGGTCTCGTCGACGGCATTGTCGATGATCTCCCATAGGCAGTGCATGAGCCCGCGACCGTCGGTGGACCCGATGTACATGCCGGGACGCTTGCGCACGGCCTCGAGCCCCTCGAGGACCTGCAGGTGGCGTGCGGTGTACGTCTCAGACACCCCAGCAGGGTATCCGTCCGGCTCACCTCAGATCGGCTGCCACGCGGCGGTATGCCGGCCAGGACCGGTATGCCGGTCAGGACCAGTCGCGCGCGTCCCGGATGACCCCCTCGGTCTCGAGCGCCGGGACGGGCACGACGGTACAGGTGAACCGCAACCCGTCCCGGACCCGGCGGGCGACCTCCGCGCAGACCGCATCCCCGTCGACGCCCGGCGCCAGGACGACGTGCGCGCTCAGCTGGTCGAGGTGGTCGACCCGGTCGATGACCAGCTGCCAGGCGGACACCCCGGCGACCCCGGCGAGGACGGCGCCGGCCTGGCGCGGGTGGAGGAACATCCCGCGCACCTTGACCGCGGCTCCGGAGCGCCCGAGGACCCCGACGAGCCGGGCCCGGCCGTCCGCTCCGACGGTCCACGCCGACAGGTCACCCGTGCCGAACCGGACGAGGGGGTACCCGCGGCGCAGCACCGTGACAACGACCTCGCCCTCCCCCTCGACCACCGGCAGGCCGGTGTCCAGCGAGCAGACCTGGACGAGCAGGCCCGGGGCGGGCAGCAGGCCACTGCCCGGGGCGTCCTCGTAGCCGATCAGCCCCGCCTCGGCCGTGCCGTACGCCATGAGCACCGTCGGCACCCGCTCCTGGAGCACCGCGCGCAGCGAGTCCGGCAGCGGTTCGGCCGTGACGACGGCCTTGGCCAGCCGCCACCGCTCGCGCGGCAGGCCCGCGTCGTCATACCGCTCGATGAGGGCCTTGAGATAGCTCGGCAGCCCGGTGTACCCGCTCACCCCGAGGTCGGCGATCGCGGCGGCCTGGAGGTCCTGGTTGCCGATCCCCCCCGGCAGCACCCGCGCACCGACCGCCCGGGCCCCCTCGTCGAACATCGCGCCGGCGGGCGAGAGGTGGTAGCCGAAGCAGTTGAGGACCAGGTCCGCCGCACCGATCCCCGCCGCCCGCAGCGCCGGCGCCCAGCGCCACGGGTCGGGGCCGGCGAGCATCGGCTCGTAGAGCGGCCCGGGTGACTGGTACACCCGCGCCACGTCGGCGTCGGCCGCGAGCAGCCCACCGAAGGGCGGGTCGGCTCGTTGCTGGGCCAGGACGTCGTCCTTGGAGAGCACCGGTATGCCGTTCAGGGCCTCGACGCCCCCCGCGGGGTCGACGCCCGCCGCCGCGAAGCGGGCGGCGAGCGTCGGCACCGCGGCCGTGGCGGCGGCAAGGGCCTGCGCCACCGCCGGAGCCACCTGGTCGACATACGCCTCGACGGCACCGACGACGGACGAGACCATCACCGACCTCCTAGAGCCAGCGCTTGCGGCGCTTGTAGTGCTTCACGTCGCGGAAGCTCTTCCGCGCGCCGGAGTCGCCCAGGCCGAGGTAGAACTCCTTGACGTCCGGGTTGTCGGCGAGCTCGGCGGCCGTGCCCTCCAGGACGATCCGACCCTGCTCCATGATGTAGCCGTGGTGGGCGATCTCCAGGGCCCGCCGGGCGTTCTGCTCGACGACCAGGACGGTCAGGCCCATCTCCTCGTTGATCTGGGCGATGAACGCGAAGATCTCCTTGACCAGCAGCGGGGCCAGCCCGAGCGAGGGCTCGTCGAGCATGAGCAAGCGCGGCTTGGCCATCAGCGCCCGGGCGATGGCGAGCATCTGCTGCTCGCCGCCGGAGAGATAGCCCGCCACCTGGCTGCGGCGGTCGGCAAGCTTGGGCAGCAGCCGGTACACCGTCTCCAGCTCGGCCTCGATGTCGACCCGGCCCCGGAAGTACGCCCCGGCGATGAGGTTCTCGGCCACCGTGAGGTGCTCGAAGACGTGCCGGCCCTCCATGCACAAGGACAGCCCCATCCGCACCCGGTCGGCCGCATCGCGCGAGGTGATGTCCTGGCCGTCGAAGGTCACCGTGCCGTCGGTGACCTCACCGTGCTCGGTCGGCAGCAGCCCGGAGATCGCCTTGAGGGTCGTCGACTTCCCGGCGCCATTGGACCCCAGGAGGGCGACGATCTTCCCGTGCGGCACAGCGAGGGAGAGCCCGCGCAGCACGAGGATGACGTCGTCGTAGATGACCTCGACGGTGTTGAGGCTGAGCAGGTCGGTGGTGGCCGGCGACCCGGCCACCACCGCAGCTCCCGCTGAGGGTGCAGTCATCAGGGAACTTGGTTGGCAGCGATCTCGGCGAAGGTGCCACCCTTGACCTGGTAGATACCGGTACCGGTGGAGCCCCGGTGTGAGTCCGCGGCGAACTTCACGGTGCCGGTGCCGACCACGCCGCCGGTGTCGACCGCGTCCATCGTCTCCAGCGCCTTGCGGATCGCCTCGCCGGTGAGGTCACCGCCGGCCGCGAGGGCCTTCTCGATGCCCTTGGCCATGACCGCCATGGTGTACCAGCCCTGGGCGTAGTGGACGCCCTTCTCGGTCAGGGTCGAGCCCTTGGTCTTGAGGTAGTCCTCGATGTCCTTGTGGCCGGGCTTGGCCGCGGAGGCGGGCGCGAACGGCTGGATGAGGATGTGACCCTCGGCGTTCTCGGCGCCGGCGGTCTTGATGAAGAGCTCGTCGGAGCACCAGTTGAGGCAGACGATCTTCATGTCCAGCCCGTTGGCCTTGATGTCCTTGGCGACCTGGGCGGCCGGGCTCGAGACGTTCTGGATAACGATGTACTTCGCGCCCTGGCTCTGCGCCTGCTGGAGCAGACCGGTGAAGCTCGTCGTGCCCTTCGGCATCGGGTAGGCCTTGAAGCCCAGTTGGAGGCCCTTCTCGGCGATCCACTTCTGGCCGTCGGCCAGTGGGGCGGTGCCGAACGGGCTGTCGTTGTGGAAGACGGCCACCTCGGCCTTGCCGCCGGCGTCCTTGGCGATCCAGTTGAGGGCGACGCGCATCTGGTCGGAGTAGGTCGGCGCCACGACGAAGTTGTATGGCGACTGCGCGACGTCGGTGAGGACCTCGGCATACGAGGCCGACATGAACGGGAGCTTGTCGGCGGCAACCTTGGTCCGCAGCGCCTCCGAGTCACCGGTGCCCCAGCCCTGGATGACGACGGCCTTGTCGGAGACGTATTTCTTGTACAGCTCCTCGGCGGTGGGGACCTTGTAGGCGTAGTCGTTCGACATCGCCTCGATCTTGTGGCCGCTGATGCCGCCCTTGGCGTTGACCCAGTCGATATAGCCGAGCATGCCCTCGTTGTAGGGCTTGCCGACGTCGCCGGTGGCGCCGGTGAGGTCGGCGATGATGCCGATCTTGATCGGTGCCGCAGACCCACCTCCACCGGAGTTGCCTCCGCCGCCGCCTCCGCAGGCCGACAGGGCGAGGGCTACCGCAGCGGCGGCGGCCAGGGCCGAGATGCGTGTCGTGGCTTTCATGTCTGACTCCGTTCGGATCGTGCCGGGAGGGTTGGGTGTCGGATCTGTCGGTGCGTGCAGGGTCGGGAGGAGGTCAGTAGCGGAACGGCCAGAACCGGACGTAGTCCTTGATGCGGGACCAGATGCGGTCCAAGCCACGCGGCTCGACGAGCAGGAAGACGATGATGGCCAGGCCGAAGACGGCGTTCTTGATCGCCGGCAGCTGGTCCTTGAGGAAGGGGGCGGTCGACTCGAGCTTGCCCGCGACCTCGGTGAGGATCGGCGGGAGGAGCATCATGAAGACGGCCCCGTAGACCGAGCCGGCGATGCTGCCGAGCCCACCGACGATGATCATGGCGAGGTAGAGGACCGAGACGTCGAGGGTGTACCGCTCCCAGGTGACGATCTCCGTGTAGTGCGCGGCAAGACCGCCGGCGAGGCCGGCGAAGCCGCTGGAGAGGGCGAAGGCCGTCACCTTGGCCCGGGTGAGGTTGACC
>WBZP01007392.1_pt1 | contig 10617 bp, 7 predicted proteins | sample 5204301 | NCBI WGS metagenome assembly WBZP01 (sample SAMN12412401, study PRJNA552823) | activated sludge metagenome | isolation source: activated sludge from nitrification reactor of wastewater treatment plant... | place: USA: Pennsylvania | collected 2017
CGCCTGAAGCGGTGCCTGCAAAACGACCTCCCTTTGCCGACCTTTCATGGGGCGTTGGAAACTGATAGGTGATGAGGGGCGCCAGCCCTTTTCCCAGTCGGGTTCCGAGATGTTGTACAATGCCGCCATTGCACGAATCCATCCTCCTCCTTGCTCGGGCTGACCATCCCACCTGTTGTTCACCGGGCATCTTCACTCGCACTCCATTCAAGGCCCGGTTATGTCCGTTTCATCTGTGATAAGTTTTACTGATTTGGGTTTGTCGGCTCCGGTATTGCAAGCCGTGGAAGCCATTGGTTACGAAGTCCCTTCACCGATCCAGGCGGCGAGCATCCCGCCCTTGCTGGCCGGGCGTGATCTGCTCGGTCAGGCCCAGACCGGGACCGGAAAGACGGCGGCCTTTGCCCTGCCGCTCTTGAGTCGACTCGATGGGAGCCAGCAGCTCCCGCAGATCCTGGTGCTGACGCCCACCCGGGAACTGGCCCTGCAGGTGGCGGAGGCGATGCAAAGCTATGCCCGCTTCTTGCCCGAGTTTCATGTGCTTCCGGTCTACGGAGGGCAGGGGATGGGGCTGCAACTGAACCGGTTGCGACGGGGCGTGCCTGTGGTCGTGGGCACCCCGGGACGGGTCATGGATCATCTGCGCCGCGGCACCCTGGTGCTGGACGGACTCAAGGCCCTGGTGTTGGACGAGGCGGACGAGATGTTGCGCATGGGCTTTGCGGAGGACGTCGACTGGATCCTGGAGCACACGCCCCCCCAGCGGCAGATGGCGCTGTTTTCCGCCACCTTGCCGGAACCTATTCAGCGCGTGGCGCGGCAGCACCTGCACAACCCCGTCGAGGTGCGGATCGAGTCGCGCACCGCCACGGTGGAGCTGACCAACCAGCGTTACTGGCTGGTGAGCGGGGTGCATAAACTGGATGCCCTGACCCGGATCCTGGAGTCGGAGGAGACGGCGGGGACGCTGATCTTCGTCCGCACCAAGACGGCGACCACGGAACTGGCGGAAAAGCTGGAGGCTCGCGGTTATGGCTGTTCCGCCCTCAACGGCGACATGAGCCAGGCCCATCGGGAACAGACCATAGATAGGTTGAAAAAAGGGCAACTCGATATGGTGGTGGCCACGGATGTGGCGGCGCGTGGACTGGATGTGGAGCGGATCAGCCATGTCATCAACTATGACATCCCCAACGATACCGAGTCCTATGTGCATCGCATCGGGCGCACCGGGCGCGCCGGTCGCAAGGGCGAGGCCATTCTCTTCGTCTCACCCCGGGAGCGGCGCATGTTGCGCGCCATCGAGCAGGCCACCGGCCAGTCCATCACGCCGATGCGGCTGCCCAGTCACGAGGCGGTGACCGACAAGCGGGTGGCGCGCTTCAAGCAGCGGATCACCGAAGTGCTGGAGGCGGAAGAACTGGGCTTTTTCGAGTCCCTGGTGGAGTCCTATCAGGCCGAGCACGATGTCGGTATGAGCGAGGTAGCGGCCGCGCTGGCCTTTTTGAGCCAAAAGGATCGGCCGCTGAAACCCTTCCAGAGTGAAGAACTGGTGGAGGCCCCGCCGCCGGAGCGCTTTACCAATGAGCCTTCCCGGGAGCGACCAGGCGCCGGACGTCGTTTCGAGGAGAAAAGATCGCCGCGAGCGGCCCCGGATGACGCGGTCATGGTCAGCTATCGCCTGGAGGTGGGGAAAAACCATGGCGTCCTGCCGAAAAACATCATCGGCGCCATCGCCAACGAGGCTGGTCTGGACAGCCGTTATATCGGCAAATTGAAGCTGTTCGATGACTACAGCATCGTCGAGTTACCCGACGGCATGCCGCGGGACCTCTACCAGCATCTGAGAAGAGTGCGGGTCTGCGGTGTGCCCATGAATCTCAGCCTCCTGCAGGATACGTCTTCGGCTTCTCCCCCCGAGGGGCGAAAAAAACACCATACCCCTCGCCGTCCTGCCTGAGAGCCATCCCGGCTCGATTTTCCCGCCTCGGCGGCTTTGAGGGGCTGGCCCATCAAACCGCCTTAACCTGTGGAATCTCAAAGGTTTCTAACAATAGGTAGGGTGGGCTGGGGATGAGCGTAGAGAATCCCAGCGTTTTTGTTCACACCAAGAAGCTGGGTGGCGGCGCTTCATGCCTCAACGCCAGCTCATGACCGGGAGCTACCCAGGCCAAGTCTTAAAAGCTGTTTGGAAACCCTTGCCTCCCGGGCATCGAGCGGAAAGGCCCGATTTTCGTTCTCTTTTTAGCAACAAATAAAGAAAAAAGCCTGTATTGTTCTCTTCGCGAGAACGGTAATCGCAGGCACAAACCTTGGATCCGAGGCGTGGAGGCTGTAACGAGACTTTCCAAACAGCTTCTCCGGCCCGGAGCTTCACAGCAGCCGATAGCAGGGCTTGCGAATCCCTCTGACCGCGGTCGTCAGGGCGTTGATCACCTGGGGTCGGGCCTGTCCCCGACGCCAGGCGAGCGCCACCCGGCGACAGGGTTCCGGCGGCTCGAAGGGGATGGCGGTAACCAGATCCGACTCGTAGGGGGGACAGAGACAGGCTTCGGGCAACACCGAGATACCGTAACCCGAGGCCACCATGCAACGGATGGTCTCGATGGAGTGGCCCTGATGCCGGGACCCCTCCGCGTGGCTGATCTCCGGACAGGCGTCCAAGACCTGTTCGCGGAAGCAGTTGCCGGCCTTGAGCACCAGCACCTCCTCGCCACTCACCTCGCCGGCGTGGATGGCGGTGCGCGCCTCCCAGGGATGGCCACGGGGGACGATCACCTGGAAGGGTTCATCGTAGAGAGCCTGGGTCTCGATGCCTGGAATCTCGAAAGGTAGGGCGATGATGGCGGCCTCCAGGTTGCCGTACTTGATGGCATCGGCCAATAAGGCCGTCATGCTCTCCTCGATGTAGAGCGTCAGCCTGGGAGCTACCCGACGCAGGGAGGCGATGAGATCCGGCAGCAGGTAGGGGCCTATGGTGTGGATCACCCCCAGGCGGAACTCCCCCCGCATGGTGTCCTTGCCCAGCTCGGCCACCAGCTCCACCCGACGCGCCTCATCCAGGGTGCGGCGGGCCTGGCCCGCCACCTGCCAGCCCAGGTCGGTGAGACCGACCCGGCCCTTGGTGCGCTCGAACAAGGTCACGCCCAATTCAGCCTCAAAATTCTGCAGGGCGACGCTCAGGGTCGGTTGGCTGACATGACACAATTCGGCGGCCCGGCTGAAAGAACCGGCATCGGCGAAGGCGACGAGATAACGCAGGGTCGAAAGCTTCATGGCGTTCTTCTATAGTCCGCGGCTATGTATAACATAGGTAAAACAGATACAAAACATTGATTTACCTCATTTTATCGCAGATTTCCGGGAACTAGAGTAACCCCATCCCGTGTCCGTTTATACCCTGTTCCTGGGACCGGAGGCGGATTCCCCAACCCCATACTTAGGAGAACGGAATGAAGATCCATCCCCTCGTTGCGGCCCTGGCCGTCGCCATCCCCTGTACCCTCGTTTTCGCAGATGAGCCGATTCAGCCGATCAAGCCGCCAAGCCAGATCAACGTCGGCATGGTCGAACTCGGCAAGAAGCTCTACTTTGATCCGCGACTGTCGAAATCCGGCATCATGTCCTGCAACACTTGCCACAACCTGTCGATGGGCGGCACCGACAACATCCCGACCTCGGTCGGCGATCACTGGCAGCAGGGCCCGATCAACGCCCCGACGGTGCTGAACTCCAGCCTCAACGTCGCCCAGTTCTGGGACGGCCGTGCCGCCGACCTCAAGGCGCAAGCCGGCGGCCCGATCGCCAACCCGGGCGAAATGGCCTTCAGCCACACCCTGGCGCTCGGCGTGCTCGAGTCGATTCCCGCCTATGTGCGCGAGTTCAAGCAGGTCTTCGGCAAGGACAAGATCGACATCGAGCAGGTCACCCTGGCCATCGCCGAATTCGAGAAGACGCTGGTGACGCCGAACTCGCGCTTCGACCAGTGGCTGCTCGGCAAGGCCGATGCGCTGACCGCCGACGAAAAGGCCGGCTACAAGTTGTTCAAGGAAACAGGTTGTGTGGCCTGTCATAACGGTCCGGCCGTCGGCGGCGCGTCGTTCCAGAAAATGGGCGTGGTTTCCGCCTACAAGGCCAACAGCCCGGCCGAAGGCCGCAGCGCCGTGACCGGCAAGGATGCCGACCGCTTCAACTTCAAGGTGCCGACCCTGCGCAACGTGGAAATGACCTACCCCTACTTCCACGACGGTGCCGCCAACACGCTGCCTGAAGCCGTGGACACCATGGGCCGCATCCAGCTGGGCAAGAAGTTCACCGCCGATGAGAACGCCAAGATCGTCGCCTTCCTGAAGACGCTCACCGGCGACCAGCCCAACTTCGCGTTGCCGATCCTGCCACCCTCCACCGACAAAACACCGCGTCCCCAGCCGTTCGGCAAATAAGCCAAGGTAGGCTTGCTCGGAAAAGGAAACGGGGGCCGCCGCCCCCGTTTCATCATGATCGGCGTTTTCCCATGACGGCGAAGGGGAGTGAGCCGCCGGTTACAGTTCCCTGCACGCTTGGTCAGCCACTTGAGGATGGTCGCGAAGAGGGCGTCTGGGTCCACCGGCTTGGCGACGAAGTCATTTATGCCCGCTCCAGACAGATTCGCCTGTCCTCCGCAAAGGCATTGGCGGTCATGGTTTAAGCGCGGCGAGTATTGCAACCCCGTCGCACAAGGTTGCGTCGCTCGAAAAGGGGCCAAACATTAGGGGACGGGGCCCATGCCCCGTCTTGGGGTAGGATGTCCCCCGATCCGCTGTGCCGCGACAAGAACCACATCCGCTCAGTGGTCAACCGGACCTCCTCCAGCTTTGCGACGGCAAGGCGCTGGGGTAACCTCGACCGATGTCGAATCCGCGCCGGTGCCTTGCCTCAAGGCGATTCTCAGTGAAGGAGGAACAACCATCATGACAGCCGCCAGCCGCCGCCATATCCTGTTCAGTGTCTTCTTTCTTTCCGGGTTCACCGGGCTGATCTATGAATCCCTCTGGTCCCATTACCTGAAACTGTTCCTCGGCCACGCCGCCTATGCGCAGACGCTGGTACTGACCATCTTCATGGGCGGCATGGCGCTGGGGGCCGCCTTGGCGAGCGCGGCCGGCGGGCGCTGGCGCAACCTGCTGGCGGCCTACGCCATGGCGGAGGTCTGCATCGGTGTCCTGGCGCTGGCCTTTCATTCCCTCTTTACCGGGCTGATCGAACTCTCCTTCGCTCATGTCATCCCCGGGCTGGGTTCGCCCACCGCGGTCGATGTCTATCACTGGGCGATCGCCCTCTTGCTATTGTTGCCGCCCTCGATCCTGCTCGGCACCACCTTCCCGCTGATGAGCAGCGCCATCATCCGCCGTTTCCCGGGCACCGATGGTGGCCATCTCGCCACCCTCTATTTCACCAACAGCCTGGGCGCCGCCGCCGGCGCCCTGGTGGCCTCCTTCCTGCTGATCGGCTGGTTGGGGCTCCCGGGAACCCTGCGACTGGCCGGCGTCCTGAACCTCCTGATCGGCGCCATCGCCTGGTCCCTGGCGCGGGGGGAGGAGCCGATCCCCGAGGTCGCGCCTCGGGATAGCGCGAACGCACGGCTGCCGGCCCTGTTTCTGGCCGCCGCCCTCATCACCGGCGCGGCCTCCTTCATCTACGAGGTGGGCTGGATCCGCATGCTCAGCCTGGTCCTTGGCAGCACCTTTCACGCCTTCGAGCTAATGCTGAGCGCCTTCATCACCGGTCTGGCCCTGGGGAGCCTGGGGATCCGTCGACGTATCGACCGCCTCGCCAATCCCCTGGTGACGGCGGCCTGGATCCAGATAGGTATGGGTCTGTGCGCCGTGCTCACGCTGCCGGTCTATGCCCAGTCGTTCGAATGGATGGGGGAATTGGTCAAGAGCTTGCCGAAAGATGACGAGGGTTACTGGCTGTTCAATCTCGCCAGCCACGGCATTGCCTTCGCCGTGATGCTGCCGGCGACCTTCCTGGCGGGCATGACGCTGCCGCTGTTCACCCATGTGTTGCTGCGCTCCGGGCACGGCGAACAAAGCATCGGCCGGATCTATGCCGCCAATACCCTGGGGGCCATCCTTGGCGTCCTCTTCGCCATTCATTTCGCCCTGCCAACCCTGGGGCTCAAGCTCACCCTGGCCAGCGGGGCGCTGCTCGACATTGGTCTCGGTTTGCTGTTATTGCATTTTGCTTCTGCTCAACGTCACCGCTGGATAGCGGCCTTTGGTGCCCTGGCGGTGCCCATCGCCGTGGTCAAATTCGTCGTGCTCGATCCGGTGACCCTGGGCAGCGGGGTGTATCGCACCGGGGTGGCCCATCCCGAGGTCGGCGCCACGGTCTTTTATCGCGACGGCAAGACGGCCACCATCAGCGTGGAGCGGAGCGGTGCCTCCAGGGTGGTGCTGAGTTCCAACGGCAAACCGGATGCCTCGATCCAACTCGATCCTACACTTCCGGCCGCCGCCGACGAGGTCACCATGGTCATGGCGGCGGCCGTGCCCCTGGCCATGCGACCGGACGCGACCCATATCGCCAACATCGGTTTCGGTTCCGGTCTCACCACCCAGGTGCTCTTGGCCAGTCCCAAGGTCGAGGAGGTGGCCAGCATCGAGATCGAGCAGGCGGTGATCGAAGGCGCCCGTGGCTTCTTGCCCCGGGTCTCCCGTGCCTACGAGGATCCACGCAGCCACTTCTTCATCGAGGACGCCAAAAGCTGGTTCGCCCGCCACAACCGACGCTTCGATATCATCATCTCCGAGCCTTCCAATCCCTGGGTGAGTGGGGTCGCCAGTCTGTTCTCGGACGAGTTCTATCGCCGCATCCTGGACTATCTCGATGAACGGGGCCTGCTGGTGCAGTGGTTGAACCTCTACGAATTCGACCTCCAGCTCGCGGCCTCGGTGATCACCGCCCTGAACCAACACTTCGGCGACTACGCCATGTACATTACCGACGACAGCAACGTGCTCATCCTGGCGGCCAAGACCGGCCAGGTGCCCGAGTTGTCGGAGGCCATCTTCGCCATGCCGGCGATGCGGGAAGAACTCCAGCGGGTCGGTCTCCGGAGTCTGGACGATCTGGCCTTCCGTCGACTCGGATCGGCGACGATCCTTAGTCCCATGCTACGGGCGCTGGATGCCCCGATCAATTCCGATTACTACCCCTTTGTCGAGCTGATGGCGCCCAAGAGTCGCTTTCTGCGCGCCGAGGCGCGGGAACTCCCGCTACTGGGGATCGCTTCGCTCCCCCTGATCGAGATGCTGGAAGGTCGAGAAGCGGGCTGGCAGGCGGCGGCCCTGACGCCCAATCAGGGCTGGCGCTATACCAAGGTCCACCAGGCGCTGGAACAAAGAACGGCGATGCTGAACGGGGACCGGCCCGGGTGGATACAAGCCGATGCCTGCGCCGGGCTGGGGGAAGAGAACGCCCTCGACGCCATCCATGAACTGGCGGTCGCCACCCTGGCCTTTCTCGATACAGCCAGCCTGGTTCCGCTCTGGCGGCAACCGACCTGGCTGCCTTGTCCGCAAAACCGATGGCCGGAGGCTTTCGGCCAACGAATGGCGTTGTATCAGGCTATCGCCGCACGGGATGGCGCCGCCATGGTAACGACGGCCCGTTCCGCCTTGGGTGCGTCCTCTGGGAATTCGGTCTGGCGCCGCTATGCCTTTAGCGCCGGTTTGCTGGGCGCGCGCTCGCGCGGCGCGACGGGGGAGGCGCGGGAATTGTGGCAGCAGTTTGGGCGGGAACTGTTTCCCGGGGGGGTCTATCCCCCCGAGCTGGTCCTGCTGTTGATGATGCGCTGAGGTCTCGGTCGCCTGCGACCGTCAAGGTCTCAAGGGGTCGGCGCGGCTCCCGCAGCTGCCTTGTCCTGGTTTCTCCGATAGAGGTAATCGCCCACCCAGCCGCCGATCACCGCACTGGTGATCCCGTACAGCCGACCGCCCACACCCCGTCCCACCACCATCACCGTGCCTTCGGCGGCGGAAGCACCGCCGGCGGCCATCATCGGCATGGCGGCACCGCCGGTGGCGAGGCTGAGGATGGCCACCCCGCCGATAGCGCCCAACCCTATGGCCAGGGCGCGACCGTCGATCCAGGGGGTCTGATCGGCGACTTGGGGAGCTGCCGGTGCCGTTTTGGCGGGGCTTGCGGCCGGCTCCGCCGGAGTGGCGGCATAGGCCGCGCCAGAGAGGGCACAGGTTGAAGCGAGCGCGACGGACAGGACGAGAGCGGTGATTTTCATCGGTGTTGTACTCCAAATGATCCAAAACGAAGGGGTCCCGAGGGACCTATGAAATACTAAGCTTAGGCGATTGCAGGAAAAAGACAGGCCCGAATCGATCCGGATGTGTTGGCCTTTCTGCATGGGTTTCAGGCTTCCGGGTGGTTGGAGGCGGACGTCGTCCCCTCAGCCGCTGCCAGGAGAAAGACCAACAGGGATGTTCATTCGCCCGAAAGCGTTCCGGGCATCGACCGAAAATGGCCAATTTTCGTTCTTGTTTCGAGAACAATACCCAATTTTATCGGCCAATTGTTCTCTCAAGGAGAACGAAAAACCGGACTCAAGTGCCCAGGCCCGGAGTGCCGACAGGCGGCCGGACCTGCCTACCCTGACGAAACCACAGCCGTACCCAAGAGTATTACACCATGCGCGGGGACAGGATCAGGATCGTTACCAGGTCGAACCTTGATGGCGGATGGTATCTGTCAATCCTGGGCAAGACGGAAGCCAAGATAGAAATGGTGGTACGTCGGTGAATTCCAGAAACGGGCCGCCGAGCGGGCATTCAATGGGTTGTTGCCCGAGGGTGGAAAACCACTCTGCTCGAATAGGATTCTTTCTTGCCAGGGCAACCGACGGTGGCCCTGACGAGCCGTGTCTCGCTCCCGCGTCCGGTCGGTGTAACCGCTCCGAGCGGAACGTTCGGATCGTGCCGGGGAGAAAGGACGAATCAAAGGTTCGGGACGGGGTTTCCAAACCCCGTCCCGCGAGGGCTTTCATGCGTGCGATTACGCTACGCTAATCGCACCTACGGTCCTTGATCAGGCCGTGCTCCCCCAGTACGTCCTGGGGGTCGGTGCAGCCCTGCAGTAGCTCATCTAACAGGGCGCCTTGTCTCGACTGATTCATGGTTACCTCTCGCTTTCTCTGATTTTCGTAGGTGACCAGTTACACAGTTTGTTTTATACCCTCCTTTTGTTAGGTGATTATAACCCCCAACCATCCGGTGACAATGTGTTATACCCTCTTATATCTTTTTCTTTTCCCTTTCCTTCAATCTGATAGTAATCATTTTGGAATATGTCGAACATGCATAGATCTATTGGAGTGACTTCAGACGAGTTGATATTTGAAACTACTTGCCCAACCTCTAATGCCGCAGCCGCTAACTCTGAACAGAAAAAACTACTAAAGTCCTCGATATTGTGAGTCGCCTTACCAATCAAGGGAACGTTATCGAGCGCATCCAATGCGGATTTTACCGCCTGCGGCATGTCATAAGGTTTTTTCTCTTGATGCAATAAGAAGTCATAAAATTCTTTTGCTTTTAGCTTGCTTCTAGACTTCTCGCTTAGTGGAAGCCACCACATTTCACCATCATAAGTATCCACGCGATCACTCAGCCGACTGATGGATACTCCGGAAAATCCATTTAATGATGTTGACTCTATAATTTGGTTAAAAAATCCGTCTTGTGGCGTGTTTCCGATCAGGAGCTTCGATTGCAGTATTATTCCAACATGCGAAACCGGCGCTCTAGTTGCCCATTTGATTATTTCGGAAAAATTCCCTTTTCCGGAAAATGCAATAATGTCGCCAGGTTGCATTTCGTTTCTCATATCCGCGTACTTTGCTACTTTTCGAGCCATTTTTATTCCCCTATACACTATGAGTCCAAGACCCGTTAAGCGCCGCTTAATCGGGATAGGAAGATGCCTTGCGGCGCCTCCCTCCCACACCACCGGACGTACGGGTCACGTATCCGGCGGTTCGATGAGTTAAATTCCTACCGGAGCGCAAGGCTCGGTAGTCCCAGTGATTCAAAGAAGCGCGTAACTACCTACCTCTCCTCTATTGCTGGGGCAGGAGTGGGTGAAAATAGCTCGCGCAACCGAGCAAAGACCTTGTCGCCCCGTTTCCGAAAGGTCGAGATGACGGCCTGAATACGGGCGTAGACACAGGCGCCCCCCACGGTGCGAAAACCGCCGCTGACTTTGAGTTTAACCTTGGTTCCGCGGAGGTCCCGTTCAGCCTGGTTATTGGTGAACGGGACGCCTGCCTCCAAGGCAAAGGCGAGTACCCCATCTTGGTAAGTTCTCAAACGGTTGAGCAGGTTGCGCCCCGGCGATTGCTTGGGTTTGCCGCGCTGACCCGGCTGGGGCGGCGGCTCTTCCCGTTCGGCTTGTTCAAGTTGAGTAGGTCGGGCAAAAACACAGTGTTGCCCGACATCCCATAATAGACGTCGGGCACAGGTGCCCGACCTAGTGTGCCCGGCATGGGCCAAGACTTGTAGCCTGAAAGGAGGCTACCGGAGAGAGTGACGACAACCGTAGAGAAGCGCAAGGGGGAAGCCGCGA
>WBZP01007394.1_pt1 | contig 10616 bp, 5 predicted proteins | sample 5204301 | NCBI WGS metagenome assembly WBZP01 (sample SAMN12412401, study PRJNA552823) | activated sludge metagenome | isolation source: activated sludge from nitrification reactor of wastewater treatment plant... | place: USA: Pennsylvania | collected 2017
GCGGCTGCGCACTGAGGTGAGCGGTGCGGAAGCGGTGATCCCGATCGTTGCGGGACTGACCCCCGTCGACATCGGACCCGACAGTCACGGCTTCTTCCTGCTCGGTGGGACGTGCCAGATCGAACTACTCGTCGGTGCATTCGGCTGCGACGCCCGCGCTGCTGCGAATCCCGCTGCCGGACCGGGCATCCCGCTTCAGATGCCCGCCGTCATCGCCGCCCGCCTCGGCCTGGCACCCGGCGACGAGTTGCGGATTCCCGGCCTGCCGGCGGGCTCGGCGCACGTGGGCTGGACATTCCCGGAGTTCAACCGCGTCCAGGGGATCAACGACGGGTACGTCCTGCTCGCCCCGTCCGCGGACCTCGCCGCTACCATGTTCTCGATTCCCGGGTACGTCACGTCCGCGTTCGTCGTACCGCGCCCCGGCGCTGAGATCGCCGCCGAGGTCGGTCGCGCGATCGAGGGCGTCGCCGGGGCCGGTCCACCGCACCCGCATCGGCCGGCAATATTCGAAGGTGGAACGCAGGCGCTGAACCTGACGGTCCTGGCGGGTATCCTGATCGGGTTCCTGGTCGCGGTGAACACCATCCTGCTTGCCGTCGAGGATCGGCGTTCGGTGTTAGGCACCATCGGTGCGATCGGTGCGAGCCCGGTCCGGCTGTTCGCCGGAATGCTGGGTGAGGGCGCCGTCGTCGGCGTCCTCGGTGGCCTGTTGGCGGTGCCCAGCGGTTTCCTGCTCGGGACCTATCTCGTCGACCGGTTCGGCAGGTCGATGCTGGCCGGGTCGGGGGGCAGTGTTGTCGCGCACTTCACGCCTGGCCTGTTCGGAATCGGGGCAGCCGCGGGGCTGGTGTCCGGGGTCCTCGCGATGTTGGGCCCGGCCCTGAGGTTGGTTCGCGAAGGTCCGTTGGCATCGATGGCCAGCGCCGGCGGTGTGCAGCGCGCCAGGCGAATCCCATTGTGGCCGATCGCAGTAGGACTGGTGATCATTGCGGCTTCGGTTGGTGTTCTGAAGATCTTCGAACGCGGTTCGTTCCCGCTTAACGTAGGAATCAACGCCATGACCGTAGGGCTGTTCGGGGTCGATCTGGTGACGATGTTCGCCGCACCGCTCGTCGCGCTGTGGATGATCAGGGCTTTCACCACCCCACGTCCGAATGTCGGAAGGCTGCTGCGCGCCGACGTGCAGCGCTATGCATTGCTGTTCGGCATCTCGGCGGCGATACTGGTCAACGGCACGAGTTTGGCGATCGGCTCACAGAGCATGCAGTTCCTCGGCGCCGGACAGGTGGCCGCGGAGAAAAGTAATCGACTGCCCACCTCCCTGTTGATTGCAGCACAGTCGGTACTCGATCAGCGCGACGGCAGCATCGCCGAGTCGACGTTCGCGCAGATCTCCGCCGTGGCCGGTGGCCGGGACGTGTCGTCCCGGTGGCGCTCGATGATTTCGTCAGGCGCGTTGTCCCGCATCGTGATCGGGGTGACCCCGGGCGACGGGTTCGGCCGGGCGCTCTACGCGCCGACCGCCGCCGACGAACAATTCTGGCAGGGCCTGCGCAACGGGGAGATCGGCCTGAGCCGGATTGCCGCCAGCCGACTGGGCGCCGAGGCGGGCGATTCCGTCCAACTACCCACGGTTGCCGGGCCGAAGAACTACCGGGTGGCCGGCGTCTTCCGGCCGAAGATGATCGACGATGCCGCCGTGGGCGACATCGTCCTGGCCTCCGATGCGGTGGCGCGCTCCGACTGGGCGGCAGTCCGGGATCAGGTCTCGATCACCTACCTTACTGCGGCCGAAGCCGCCTCCCACCGTGCCGATTTCGTCGGTCTCGGCGCCGGGTTGTCGGTCTACGACGATCAACAGTGGCGAACCGTCGCTACGACGGGCATCACCCGATTCCTGTCGCCGTTCACGCTGTCGGGGTACGTCGTGATGGTCTCGGCGGGCCTCAGCGTCCTGAACGTCTTCATACTCGGGCTCGTGCAGCGCCGGCGTGAACGAGCCGCGTTGCGGGCGATGGGTGTCGCCCCGCGGCTCGAACAGGCGGTCGTGATTGCCCACGCAGGGCTGCTGACCGTGACGGTTGCCGGCTTCGGTGTGGTCGGGGGCATTCTGATGACCTATCTGTGGTCGCTGGGTTCGCCGGTCTACTACGGCATCTCGATCGATTGGGGGGTCCTCGCAACGCCGCTGCGGACGGGTGTGACGACGGTGCTCGTGTTGGTGTCGGTGGCAGCGCTGTATCCGGTGATCCATGCCCGCCGGCTGGAAACCGCCGAGATACTGCGCAGCGTTTGACCAGCTCTGCCGAAATCGCAGTGCTTCTCTACTGCCGCCGCCGCCCCAGGACTGCGAGACGCTTATCGGATCCAGATCTGTTCGGGGAGGGCGACAGCCTTGGGATGTTCGGAAGAATGGATGGCGCAGCACCATCCGCACGCCGGGTACAAATCCGGTGGGAACGACTCCGAGTAGTTCCGTGACGATGCAATCCATCAATGGTGCAACGGTTTTCGTCTTCTTTGGCAGTGTAAGCCCGTGGTCGGGACAGACTTTCGCGGCGGTCCGGAAACTGCTGACGTTCAACTCGCAGTTCCGCGACGGGATGACTCGCTGCGACGAAGCGTTCGCCGAGTTCGTCGACCGGTCGCTGATTGAGGTCGTGCACGGCGGAATCAACGACCTGGATCCCGCGCGGAGGGACGTGTGGCAGCCCGTCCACTTCGCGGTGATGGTGTCGCTGGCCACGCAGTGGCGGGCGGCCGGGGTGACGCCGGACGCCGTCATCGGCCAGTCGTACGGCGAGATCGCGGCCGCCCATGTCGCGGGTGCGCTGACGCTGCGGGAGGCCGCTAAGCTGGTGGCGTTGTCGGCCAATCGAATTGCCGAAGCCCGCACACCGGATCGCCCGGATTTCGAGGCGCTGCGCGAGGCGTTTCTCAACGAACTCACCGGACTGCGGCCGCACACCGTCGACACCGTCTTCATCTCCACGGTCACCGGTGCGGCGCTGGACACCGCAATCCTCGACGGGGAGTACTGGTTCGCCAATCTACGCCAACCGCCGCTGACCGAGCATGCCGTGCGGTGGGCATACGAGCACGGCTACCAGGTATTCGTCGACTCCAGCATTGACCCGGCGTTGTCGGGCGGCATCCGGGACTGGCTGGAGCGGTACGAGGGCCGTCAGGACTCCGGCAGTGCTTCGGCCCGCGCGATATGTCCGTCGAGGCCAAGTGATTTCGCCATGTCACGATATCGGCCCAACAGCGCGCGGTAGTCCTCGTCACCGCGGGCGCGGGCCAGCAGTGTCCGGAGCCTCAACACCGTGATGTCGAGCATCGGCCCAGCGGCGGCGGGCAGCCCGGCCAGTTGCCGGATCCGCTCCTCGGCCTCGGCCGGCTCGTCACCGGTGACCCGGTGCAGCAGCGCCTCCACGAGGAATGCCGTCCCGCTCACACACCACCCGAAGCGACCCTCTTTCAGCAGGTCGTCCAGCGCGGCGCGCATCATCGGCAGAGCTGCATCGCGATCACCGCGCCTGGCGCGCTCCCGACCGGCCAAGAGTTCGACTATGGGCACCAGCGACGGAGTGCGCTCCGGTAACCATGTGTTGCGAATGTGCGTGAGGATTTCCAGGCCGCGCAGCCGGTCGTCCTCGGAGTCCCGACACAGCAGCGCGGTGCCGAGTGCGAACTGGGTGCCGCTGAGCCCGAGATCGTTGCCGGCCCGTTCCGCGCTGTGTGCCGCCTCTTCGATCGCGCGGATCACCGAGTCGTCGACGCGAAACACCCCGTGACCAGCCCCGAGTCCGAAGGTCCAGGAGATCACCAGTGCGCGGCTGGTTCGATCGCTGTCGTTGTCGCTGGACAGGACGAGCGCGTCGTCGACGTCGGCCCGCCACCCGGGCAGCCCGAGCCACCACCGCGCGACGCTGCGAAACGCGGTGGCCACGGCCACCGGTGATCCCAGCCCGAAGCCGGCGCCGGCGGTCGGGTCGCCGTCGGCAAGTTCGATAGCGTGCTGCGACCACCGCAGAATCTCGCCGAAGTCGCCACTGTTGAACCAATTCGCGAAGGCCACGAACCCCAAGCCGATGGTCAGGTTGGGGTCGCCGATCGACTCCAGCAACGCCATCTGTTCCGACGCGAGTTTGGCTCCCACACCTGGCGTGCGGCTGTAGAGCAGCTCGGTGGCCTGCCCCGTCATGCCGATCGCCAGCGAGACCTTGTCGCCCGCCGCGTCGCACAGATCCCGCAGTTCGTCGAAGTGGCCCCGGCGTTCGTCTTCAGCGTGCGCCTGCCAATCGGTGGTGCACAGCATGGTGAGGGGAGCGATGCGCATCGGCAGCCGTCCGGGCTCGTCGCTGGGCAGCGCGTCGGCGATTCGCTTGGCGTGCTCCCAACCGATCCGGGCGGCATCCACGTCACGGCTCGCGGACCAGCCTGCCGCGCGCAAGTGCCAGGCGTAGGCCGCTCGCAGTTCACCTGCGGCGCGAAGGTGTTCGGCAATCAGTGCGGCGTTCTCCTCAACCGAATCCGGCGCGCGCTGCTCAATGGCAGCCGCGAGGCGTCGATGCCACTCGGCGCGATCGGATCTCAGTTGCGACTCGTAGGCCACCGCGTGGATGAGTGGGTGGTGGAAGGCGTACTCGGGGCGCGGCAGGAACCGGGTCTGGTCGATCAGCTCGACCGCGAGCAGTTCGTCGAGTGTCGCGGTAATGCCGAGGGCGGTCAGCAGCTCCGTTTCGAAATGCACGCCGATCACCGATGCGGCGGTCAGGGTCCGCTTGGCCGGGGCGCTGAGCCGGTCGATGCGGGCCTCGATGGTGGCCTGCACCGTTGCCGGGACCCGCAATTCGTCCACCTCGGCGCGACACACGTAGTTGCCGCGCCCACCGGTGAGCACTTCTCGCTGGGCGAGTTCGCGAACGATCTCCTCGGCGAAGAACGGGTTCCCGACCGCCCGGTCGGCGATGACCGCCGCCAGGTCGGCCACCGAGGGGTCCGAGCCGAGTAGCTCCGCCAGCAGCGCCACGACATCCGAATCGACAAGCGGCGCAAGAACTATCGTCTGAGACGCGGGCGTGTGCCGCAGTGCGCCGTCGTACTCCGGGCGTGCGGTGATCAACATCATCGCCCTGCTCGCGTGGATGGCCGTGAGTAGCTCGGCGAGCAGAGACTCGCTACCCACGTCGATCCAGTGGGCATCCTCGACGACGAACAGTGCGGATTGGTCGGTGGCGAACAGCAGGATGCTGATCAGTGGCGTGAGCCGTCGTCGCCACGCGTCGGGGTCGATCTGAGGGGACGGCATATCCGGGTCGCCGATGCCGAGCAGGCCGTCGAGCAACAGGAGATCCTGCGGGTCGGCGTCCGGGACGTGTTCCCGGACACGCGCGCGGGCGGCGGCGTCGTCCAGGCCGTCCACACCGGTGGCCGAGCGCAGCAGCCGGGTGACCACACCGAAGAGGACGTCACGAGAATGCGCCTCGCAGAAGGCCCAGTACACGTTCGCGTGGCGTTCCCGCGCAAGCGCGGCGGCCTCCCCGGCCACCCGGCTCTTGCCGATGCCCGGCGGTCCGATCACACTCACGACACCGCCGCGGCCGTTGCCGGCCCGGTCCAGAAGTGCTTCCAGGGTCGCCATCTCCAGGGGCCGTCCGACCAGCCTGGTCTCCGCCCGCCCGCGCAGGGCGCTCCGCGGGCTGATCGCCAGGAGCCGGCGGGCGCCCACCGGATCGTCGAACCCCTTGATGCGCACCCGCTCCGGATCGCCCAGCGTCGCGAGATGCTCGACGAGGCGGGCGGTGGACTCCGACAGCATCACCCCGCCAGGCGGCGAGACGGATTCCATCCGCTGGGCCATCCCGACGTCCTCGCCGGTGGCGGCGTACCCCAGCGCGCCCGAGCCGATGTCGCCGGCGATCACCTGACCGGAGTTCAACCCGACGCGCAGTTGCAATGCCGGGCCCGGGTGCGCCACCGCGCCGGCGATCAGGCGGGCTTCACGTTGGATGTCCAGCGCAGCCATGCAGGCGCGAAATGCGTGATCCTCCAGAGCAATAGGTGCACCGAACAAGGCCATCACGCCGTCGCCGGTGTGCTCGACGGTGCCGCCGTAGCGGCGGGCCACCGCGGCCATCCGTTCCACCACTTCGGTCATGAGAGTGCGCAGCTGTTCCGGATCCAGCGCTGCCGCGATGTGCATCGACCGCACGACATCGGCGAACAGGACCGTCACCGGCTTGTACTCGGCGGGTTGTGGCGATCCGACCACCCGCGAACCGCACGCGTCGCAGAACCTGGCGCCGTCGCGCAGCGCCGTCCCGCACGCGGAACACGCCGCCCCCGTCGACGTCATGCGGGACCCCCCACTTGCGACCTGCCTATCACCAGACAGGATATGCCTTGACGGCTGGGAGCATCCGAGGTCTCTCAGTAGTTCCGAGGCCGGAGCCGATGAGACTGCAGTGGCGAACTACTGCATCCGGGGCGGCTCGTCGAACCGACGATTCTGCTCAGGGGAAACGCGATGCTGCATTCCCCACGGCTACGCAGGGGGAATCAATGATGTCGAGCACAGGTGTAATGGTCCCGGGGCAGCGCTCGCGAAGTTCGTTCACCACCGGTTGTGCTTTCGCGACGGCCGGCGTCCTGGTGTGCGGTTTCGTGTCGCCCTCGATCGAGGCAGACGGTATCCGGTCCGAGGGTCGTGTCGTGCAGCTGACGTCTCTTACCGGGTCCGTGGCGAGTCCGCTGGGTGTGCTTGTCGGGACGCTTCCGGCCATGTCTGCGAAGTCGAAGCCCGCCCCGGTGGCGCCGCCCGTGACCGGCGGCCCGGCTGACGTCCCCGCCGCGGTCCAGTCGGTCCTCGATTCGCAATCCGCCGATGAGTCGGCACAAGCGGCCGCCGTGGGCGTCGGCGGTGCGAACATCGGGTTGTGGTTCATGAGTTTACTGGTCCAGCCGCTTGTGTGGTTGGTGGCAGCTCTTCCACCGGAGCTCCAGCCGATCCCGGGCGGACTCCTGCTCTTCTTTGTGGCACCCGTGGCCGTCATCATCGGCGCTACGATCGATTCGGTATTGAACCCGATCCTGGCGTTGTTCGGGATCGGAGCCGCTGCTGTCGCCCCGCTGGCCGTCGGCACACCGATCGAGCCCGGCGGCGAGAGTGTGACCAGTGACGTGGTGGAGACCGGCGCCGATCAGATGAACAGTGTCACCGCGAAGGTCGTCTCGCCGGAATCCGGCATCGAAAGTGCGGCTGCCCCGATTGGCGTCGAAACCGCGAACCCTTCAACGGAACCCGAGGCGACCACACTGGTGCAGAGTCCGGCTGAGGAGCCGGATCCGACGGAAGACACGGTAGCCGCCGAAGCCGTCAAGGTGGAACCGGCTGTGGCCGAGGACGTCGAGGCGGCGGCTACCGAACCTGAAGCGTTGGTCGAGGACGAGGTCGCGACAGGTCCGGCGGACAAGTCGGGCGATGTGACGAAAGCCGTTGAGTTGGAGACTGAATCGGTGGAGTCTGAATCGGCGACCGAGACGGACACGACCGAGACCGAGTCGGTTACGGCGCCGGAAGCCTCGACAACCGAAGATCGTGACTCGGTCACCCGTACGGATGCCGCGTCCGACAACACGGCGACGGCTGGGAACGCGCTGGCGTCGCCCGACGGCGACTCTACGGGCGGCGACACCACAGGTTCCTAGTGAAACCACCACATCCGTAGGTTGGTGAGGGGAGGCCAACCTACGGATGTGTCGGCTTTGCGCCACCCAGCTGTGCGGTCACCGAGTCCGCGGACTCTACCAGTGCGCGTGCTCGCTCGGTGATTTCGTTGTCCGTCAACGGCTTTCCGATGTGCATCGAGGCCACCATGGTCTGGCGCTGGTAGTGGTCGTACACCGGTGCCGAGATGACGCTGATATCCGAGCGGGCACCGCTTCCATGTCCCCTCTCGCTACGCAGAAACACCCGCTCCCCGATGTCGGAGATCAATTCGCCCAGTAGTGCCCGTAGTTCGTCGGGCAGCTCGCTCGACATGCCTGCCATCAATGAATACAGACGCCGGCCGCTGGGCGTGAGGCGCTCCACCAGGTAGCCGTCGGCGCGACATTCCGAGATCACCCGATTGAGCCGGTCGGTGTTCGTGCGCAACCGGATCGTCGGCTCCTTGGTGAGCCAAGCCCGCAACGCCGCGTCGTCCCAGAGCACGAACATCAGCCCGACGGGCGGAGCGAACGGATAACTCTGACCGATATCCACCCCGGGCCGGGCTCCGGTGGGCACGGCGAGATCCAGCAACGTGATCCGGTCATCGATCACTCCGGATAGTGCCGCGGTGACACCGAATCGGGATGACAGCCGCCGCAGTTGCTCGCGCGCCGCCGGGCTGACCCGCATCGATTCCTGCGCTTTGTGTCCCAGCGTGATCAGCGACGGGCCCAGCCGGTACGACTTGTCGTCCGGGTCGCGCACCAGGTATCCCGCGGCCGCTAGCGAGGTCACGATGCCCAGACAGGTCGGCTTGCTCAGCCCGACACGGCGCGCCAGCTCGGAAACTCCGAACCGCTCATCGTGATGGACGGCGAGAAAATCCAGGATCGCCACCACGCGTTCGGTGGGTGGCGAGACGCGACCGGAGGACTCGGAAGGCACCCTGCGCAGACTACACGATTGGTTCATATATGGAACGCTACGGTCGATAGTTGACACCCTTTAGAACGCGTTCTAGTTTCGACGGCGTGTATGCCCAGCCATTGGCAGACGCCATCGCCGAGGCCGAACGCCTGGTGGCCGCCGCGCCGTTCATCGAATCGGACGCCGACCTGCTCGAAGGCCTGCAGTATCTGGCCGGCTGTATCGCCGGGTGTACTCATCTGGCGTTCGACTACGACCGGGACCACCCGTTCCTGCAGTCGGGCACGGGCCCGTTCACCAAGATGGGCCTCGACAACCCGGACACGCTGTACTTCGGAACCCGGGTCCAGCCCGGCCATGAGTACGTCGTCACCGGCACCCGCGGGACCACCACGGACCTGAGTTTCCAGATGCTCGGCGGGGAGTACACAGACGACAACGTCCCGGCCAGCCAGGCGGCGTTCGACGACCGTGAACTCGACATCGCTTCCGACGGCACCTTCGAGTGGCGCGTCACGCCGAACAGCCCGTCGCAACTGCTGATTCGCGAGGTGTACAACGACTGGTCGGCACGGCGCGGGTTCATCGCCGTCGCCCGCACCGACACCGCCGGCACCGCGCCGCCGCCGCTGACCAAGGAACTTCTCGAGAAGCGCTACGCGGTGGCGGGCAAGCAACTGGTGCAGCGGGTCAAGACGTGGCTGCAGTTTCCGCAGTGGTTCTACAACACCCTGCCGGTCAACACCATGGTCGCGCCGCGCCTGACCCCGGGCGGCCTGGCCACCCAATATTCGTCGGTCGGCCACTTCGACCTGCGGGCGGATCAGGCCATGGTGATCACCCTGCCGGTCAGCGAGGCGCCCTATGTGGGATTTCAGCTGGGCAGCCTGTGGTACATCTCGCTGGACTACATCAACCACCAAACCTCGCTGAACGGGACTCAGGCACAGGCGGATCCGGACGGGAAGATCCGAATCGTGGTGTCCGACGTCAACCCCGGCGTCGTCAACTGGTGTGAAACGCTGGGCCACCGGAAGGGCTATCTGCAGTTCCGCTGGCAGCGGTTGTCCCGGGAGCTCACCGAGACCGACGGCCCGAGCGTCGAGGTCGTTGCGGTCGACCGAGTGGCCGAGGCGTTGCCGTACCACGAGTCCAACAAGATCTCCGACGAAGACTGGCGTTCGCGGATTGCACTGCGCCAGAAGCAGATTGCCGACAGGATGGTGGGTTGACAGTGTCAGGTTTGCTCGACGACAAGGTTGTCGTCATCAGCGGCGTCGGGCCGGCTCTGGGCACGACGCTGGCGCGCCGCTGCGCCGACGCGGGTGCTGATCTGGTACTCGCCGCACGCACCGTGGACCGCCTCGACGACCTCGCCAAGGAGATCAGCGGCACCGGTCGCCGTGCGGTGGCCATCGGTACCGACATCACCGATGACACCCAGGTGGACAACCTCGTCCGCGAGGCACTCGAGGCCTACGGCAAGGTGGATGTGTTGATCAACAACGCATTCCGGGTGCCGTCGATGAGACCGTTCGCCCAGACCACGTTCGAGCACATGCGCGACGCCATCGAGTTGACCGTCTTCGGGGCCTTGCGGCTCATCCAGGGCTTCACGCCGGCGCTGACCGACTCCAAGGGTTCGGTGGTCAACGTCAACTCGATGGTGGTGCGGCACTCGCAGGCCAAGTACGGCGCCTACAAGATGGCGAAGGCGGCCCTGCTGGCGATGTCGCAGACCCTGGCGACAGAACTCGGCGAGCAGGGAATCCGGGTGAATTCTGTTCTGCCCGGCTATATCTGGGGTGGTACCTTGCAGTCCTACTTCGCACACCAGGCCGAAAAGTACGGGACCACCGTCGACGAGATCTACCGGGCGTCCGCCGTCGGCTCGGACCTCAAGCGCCTGCCGACGGAAGACGAGGTCGCCTCGGCGATCCTGTTCATGGCCAGTGACTTGTCCAGCGGC
>WBZP01003450.1_pt1 | contig 10614 bp, 11 predicted proteins | sample 5204301 | NCBI WGS metagenome assembly WBZP01 (sample SAMN12412401, study PRJNA552823) | activated sludge metagenome | isolation source: activated sludge from nitrification reactor of wastewater treatment plant... | place: USA: Pennsylvania | collected 2017
CGGCACTGAGTTTCCGGGCTCTTCGCCTCATGCGCGATGATTTCGAGATCATGTGAAATGAGGAAGATCGTGATACCATGCTTTTTGTTCAGCACCTCGAGGAGGTCGTAGAAAGCCTCTTGGGCTGTCTGATCGATACCCGCGGTCGGTTCATCCAAAATCAGAAGTTCTGGATTCGAGACCAAAGCGCGAGCGATGAAGACGCGCTGACGCTCTCCACCCGAGAGCTCGCCGATCCGCCGGCCGACGAGATGCCCTATCCCTGCGGTCTCCAGGGCATGCGTGATAGGCTCACACTTACGCAAGCCGAGCTGGCAGAGGATTGAATTTTCCTCCATATGGCCGCTTTCCACCACCTCTCGAACAGTCGCCGGAAATGATCGATCACCACGAAAGACGTGCTGCGGCACATAACCGATACGCTGCCATTCCGAAAACTGATTGATTGACTTCCCGAAAAGCTCAATCGATCCGGACTGTAGTGGCAAAAGCCCGAACAATGACTTCACCAAAGTCGACTTACCCGATCCATTGGGACCGACCAGACCGATATAGTCACCCTTGGAGAGATCCAAACTAATCGCATCAAGAACAGGTTCCGAATCATATCGGAAGGAAAAGCCTTTGACACTAACAATCGGGATATTGCCCATTATTTACATTCTAACGCCTTTCGGAGAGCCGACAAGTTGTCATGCATGAGTGACCAGTAGTCAACGCCTGTCGCCGACTCCTCAGTAGTCACTCCTTCGATCGGATTGAACACGAGCGTCTCAGTTCCGGTTTCACGAGCGAGCGTTTCGGCCATCTTGGGACTGACGAGTGTCTCAAAGAAGACGTATTGTATCCCTTCTGCTTTCACGAGAGCGGCGAGTTCGGCCAGACGCTTCGGTGAGGGTTCTTCTTCAGGGGAAAAACCGGCCAGTGCATGCGTTTCAAAACCGTACCGATGAGCGAGGTACCGGAACGCATCATGTGATGTCACCACCTCTTGTTTGGAACACGCTGCGAGCCCCGTCCGGTATTCGATATCGAGCGCTTCGAGCTTCTGGATAGTCTGCTCGGCATTCATTTCGAACTGAGAGCGTTTCTCCGGAAAGCGTTGAGAAAGTGCCTCGGAAATTGCAAGCACGAGTGATTTGACACTGATAGGGTCAAGCCAGAAATGCGGATCCCATTCCCCATGTTCGTGCTCGTCACCGTGCTCATCCCCTACCATCGATCCCATGCCAACTGGTTCGACGCCTTCTGTGGTATGCTCGTCTTCATGTTCAGCACCTGCTTCTTCATGTCCATGCTCATGCCCAGAACCCTCCTCAGATTTGAGCAGGATGACCTTATCAGCGAGCCGGAGCGATGGAACGCCTTTCGATTCGAGGTCAGGCATGAGTTTCTCCGCCCAGGCATCCATACCAGCACCATTCAAGAGGAAAAGATCGGCAGCATAGATCCTCTTGATATCGCCAATTGATGGCTCATACTCATGGGGTTCCATTCCGGCTGGCACGACCGCGTTCACCTCGCCCATATCACCAACAACGCCAGCGGCGAGCTGCTGCAATGGGTAGAAAGTGGCCACTACCTGGACTCGATCACCAGTCACCTGAGACCCCGTTTTGACATCCGATTGCTCCGAACGTCCCAGAAAAAAATATACTCCACCCAATACCCCCACCACCAAAACCATGAGCGTCACGATATGTTTCATTGGCATACTCAAAATTATTCGTTGATAAAAATTACTTTACTTGACAGGAAACACAACGGCCATAAAATTCGACGGTATGTTCCTCGAGCGTGAATCTGAGACGCTTACTGAGACGCTTTGCCTGGGCCAATAGCCCGGAGTCTTCGATTGCGACATCCTGTACTGTTTTGCACTCGACACAGACGAAATGATGGTGATGCCCGCGTTCCGTCAATTCGAAATATTGCTTCCGATCACTCACGATCACCTTTCGAAGGATCCCCGCCCGCTCCATCGCTGCCAAATCACGATAGATGGTCGTCTTGTTTGCTTTACGCCCCGCCTGATGGCACAGCGTAACGATTTCCGGCGGCGCGATTGGCCCAGATGCCCGATGGAGAAGCTCGAGCAGAACTCGCCTCGTCTCCGTCTGGCGCAGGTCGCTCTTCCTCAGTTGTTCTGAACATGAATCAATCATATCCGTATACTAGCAACTGAGTTGCATTTGTCAAGAAAAAAGCCCAGCCGGTGAGGACTGGGCAGCAGCGTTGCTGCGTGAACACAAGGAACATCGTTGGCCGAAGATGCAGCAAGAGAGCAGGCGATTCAGCTAAGCGAAACAGCTTCACCAAGCAGCTCACAAAGCTCGATGAAATGCTGCGGCACTTCCTTGTACGGAATGAGCGGATTGCCACCGCTTTCGAAGTAGCACCGAAACATGCTGACTAATTCGAGAGAGGGGTCTACCGCTCGCCCCGCTCCCGCTTTGGTCGTACTTGAGACACGACAGTGCCAAGGATGAGCCTCATCACCGCACAGCCAGAGATCAAAGGATTGGCTACCAGGCCAGACCGAGAGCACGTTCCAGAGCCAGCCTTTACCTTGTTCTGCACACACCGTCGCAACTAAGGTCATGACCGCCCAGGCTTAGCAGTCGACGAAGTTCGGATGCTGAACGGCGATCTGCTCCTGAAGCGTCATGCGAAGCTTCGTCTTGTTTCCCCTGGCCACAGCCGAACCAAAAGAGGTCGAGGTCACTCCTGTCGTAGGCGTCCCACATTATCAGATCGGATCGGTGTTCACCGTCGCCATTTGAACCCTCAGAACCTGCTCTGGAGGAAGATCGCCACCGTTTGTAATGCACCCCCCGCAACAAAGATTCCCGAAGGCGATGTTCTGACCGAACATCTTGGAAAAATGTTGTCCAATCTCGTGGCAAGCGGCCATATCGCCCAGAACATCGTGCACCGAACGGGAGAGCGGGGTTTCACCAGTCGAATGTTCGACTCGATAGCCTCCCCCGGCGACCTGTTCTTGGATCAGGTCGTTATAAGCATCCGGAGCATTATGAACGAAACGTCGCGCTTGTTCCCGAAGATAGCCATACACTTCAGGCAGGGTTTCTTGAAGCCCGGCAATCATTCCGTTGGGATGGTTCCACACGGCTCTCGCGGTTTTGCAATCCATGATCAATCTCCTCTCGTGTGGGCGAGAATCACTGAAAGGAACTGCTTGCGGTCCCACAACCGAAGCTCTGATGTGAAAATGTTATTTCATATCAGAGCACGACTGGCGACATATCATCTATTCACGGCCTTGCCATTCTTTATTTCTTAAAAACTTTACTCTGGTTCTTTCAAGAACATCGTCTTGTTTGCGCTCTTTGGCAAGAGAAAATATCCTTCCCAATTCATTGCTCCATTCAGCTACTGGAACAAACGGGTTGCGTTTGGCCGAGAGGCTTTCCATCAAGAATACAACCGGCTCCTCCCCGAGTTCCGAAGTGATAAAATCCTTATCTTCGCTCGAAGTTATCTTGTTACCGACGAAAATATGCGGGGTCTTATAAAATTGCATAAGCTCCGCGATTTGTTTCGCCGTTTTTACGCTATGAAGTGCCGGTTCACACACGATCACGCCCACATCCACCCCGGTAATGATCCCGGTAGATACTCCATCAGCTCCCGCCTTTTCATCAACAATAGCCACCTCGTCATCACCAAGCCGCAGTAAAGGCAGGAGAATCTTGAGCGGAGTCGTCAGGGCATGGCTGCAGGATTTTCCATACAGCACGTCGTCCGTCTGTGGACCGGCAGTCGCAAGAAGCACCTCTTCCGAAATTTTTGTTCCATACTTCCCGAAAAAGAAATCCTTTTCGTTCGTTGTAAAACAGACATCTTGGTAACGATTATCAAAAAACAAGTCTGTATATTTTTCTCCTTCTCGCAATCCGACAAAATCCGAAATCTCAGCAAGCGAATCCCCGAAAAACGCAAGGCTTGAGATATCCCCTTTAGAAAGGTTGTACGACAAATCCATGTTGTGATCGGCATCTATCGCAACCACTCGTCTTCCAACCGAAGACAGATGGAGTGCCATTTGCGTTGCCACCGTTGACTTTCCACTCCCACCTTTTCCGACAAAAGCAATGTGCATATAGCAACCTAGTTGCAGTTTTTAGGTTTTTGGATTATAGTGCAACTCGGTTGCATTGTCAATCCAACTATCGCATCTACTTCGGAGATTTACCGTGAAGTCACTGTTCCTTTCGCTCTTTCTCGGACTGTACCTGGTCTTCCTCATCACCCACATCGCTACGAGCTCCTGGCAAACCCCTCCTCTGGAAAATAGAACTCACTATGGCAACAACTGAACAAAATATCAAAACACTGCTGACGCAACCGAAAATCGCCTATCAGGGAGCAATCCCTGTCACTATTATCACCGGCTTCCTCGGGGCTGGGAAAACAACTCTCATCCTCAATCTCATCAAAGATCTACCGAAAGAATACCGGATTGCGTGGCTCAAGAATGAGTTCGGCAATACTCAGGTTGATTCCCTTCTCGGACAGGAAGCTCATGTCGCTACGACCAAAGAGATGCTTCAGGGCTGTATCTGCCATGTTCTGGTGGGGCAGTTGCAGCAAGCCCTCGAGGAACTGCTCCTGACAAATCCGGACCGCATCATCATTGAAACTTCCGGCTCGGCCGCACCGGCACCGATCGTCTGGGAGGTCCGGAAGAATAAAAAGCTTTATGTGGATGGCGTCATCACGGTAATCGATGCCAAGAACTTTCCCGGATACAAAGACAAGAGCTACACAGCCAAGCTCCAGGCGAAATATACCGACATGATCCTCATCAATAAGCATGAGGGTATCCCGGAAAATACCCTCGAAGATACTTTGGACGATGTCTATGAACTCAATCCCGATGCTCACAAAATTAAGACAGATGAAGGATATGTATCCCCCCAGGCCATCTTCGGACTCGATAGTAAGCTCTTCATGACAGCTGAAAGCGTGGAGCAAGAGGAGAAAGAGGTCGAAGAAAACCATCAGTCACTTGAGGTAGATCTCATCGAGCTGCGGCCAACGCGGCAGTTCCGACTGGAGGCAATCACGTATTCACTCGGATCTTTCCCAGCGAAGAAATTCTACCGGATCAAGGGCATTCTCAATATTGATGGATCGTTATTCGTCCTCAATTATGCATACGGCGAATTTCGACTCTTCCCTTTGCAGCAGTCAGGCGTTACTCCACGACTTGTTTTTATGGGAGAACATATTGGCTCATACCAGGAACTGGTGCGGGAGATTTTTGGCAGCAAGCAAGATGTCATTCGATACACCCCGGCACATCACCATCATGACCACTAGAGAATTGAGAAGATAGTCTTCGAAGCAATTTTTATACTATATACTGAATCAGGACTATCGTCTGACTATCTATCTCTAGAGCTCACATGACACGGCGCCTCGCCCCCCTTTTCACCCTTATCCTCGCTGTCGGACTCATCGCTCTGATCCGCCATTTCGAACTATCCCAGATTGTATTGCCGCTGAAATTCCACGATATTCTCACCGTCTTTCTCAGCGTGGTTATCGAGGCCTCTCCCTTTCTCCTGCTCGGGTCTTTGGTTGCCGTGATGGTCAGGAGGACATCCTTCATTCATATCGTAATCAGGCATCTCCCGAAAAATCCCTTCTTCGGACTACCTGTTTCGGCCGCTCTGGGAACCCTGCTCCCTGTTTGCGAATGCGGCAATATGCCGATTGCCCGGTCCCTCGTTCAGAAAGGATTCCCCGCTTCCTATGCCACTACCTTTCTCTTTGCGGCCCCCATCCTGAACCCGGCTGTCTTCTTCTCGACCTGGATTGCCTTCCGCGGGCAGCCTATTTTTATAGCCGCTCGTTTTGTCTTGGGCTTCATCGTTTCGGTCGCCGTCGGTGCCTACGTCCTCTGGCAGGAAAAGAAAGGAGTCAAGATATGGAGAACAGATTGTGTAATTCCAGAAGAACCTGCTACCGGGGAAGACCATGCTCACTCTAGTGAAGAAGATCATGCTCACGAAGATTCTTTTGCCTCCCAAGTCCTCGGTGAGTTCCTAGCCATATTTCCGTATCTCCTTATCGGAGCTCTTTTTACTGCCCTTTTTCAAGCCTATGTTCCAAGGGAGACATTCTTCAATGCTGATTTCGGGATTGCTCTCGCCATTCTTTTCATGATGTTCTTCGCGTTCGTCATTTCTGTCTGCTCCAATACCGATGCCTTCCTCGCGCTTGGTTTCACAGGAATCATGCCGAGTGCCGCCATCTTGAGTTTCCTCGTCTTCGGAGCTATGATCGATACGAAAAATGTACTCATCTACAATCGGATATTTACGCTGCGCGGCCTCCTACTGGTCTCACTCTTCATTGCCGAACTTGTCTTTCTGCTCTGCCTCGGCCTGCATAAGATTGATGTCCTATGAGATTCGGCCGTCCCCCTCTACTCGTCTCGCTGATCGCAGTATTTCTTTTCGGTCTCGCGATTCTGTACCTCGGTGGTACCAGCAAGCTGAATATCTACATCCATCCTTCCTCTCATTGGTTTGTCCTCCTCACCGGATTTGCCTTCGTTTTTTTCGGAATCTGCGACCTTTTCAGGAAAGAGCTACCTGTTTTTAGGAGCAACGGTGCCTTGGGAATATTCTCTCTTCTGATTGTCGCCCTCTTTATCCTCACCATAAAACCGGTTCCGCTTTCAGTCGAAACAGCCCGGACCAGAATTGCCAATGGTGCCAATCCGGTCAGCACGAGAAACGCCGAACGCTTCGCGACCCGGAAAACTTCGGACTTCGGCATCGTTGACTGGCTGGCTGCCTTTGCTGATCCGGAAAAATCATTCCGCTATGAAAATACTCCGGCCGACATATCCGGCTTCCTGATCATTCAAGACAGTCAACCCATGGTTGGACGACTCGTCATCACTTGCTGCGGTGCTGATGCTCAGCCAGCGACTATTCGATTCCAATGGTCGGGCGAACTTCCTGAAGAAAATACCTGGATTCGTGTCCGAGGAACCATGCATGCTGTCGATACGATACCCGTACTCGAGGCAACTGATTTAGAAATCATCCCTGAACCGAAGAATCCGTATGCCGAATGAGTTACTGAAAATGAAGATCTTTTTACCACATTCCATTCTACTTGGCCTTATTTTCATCTGCCTTGCGCTACCGGAAGCACCACCGAGGATTATTGCTATCACCGAAGAAACGACTGTGGACGGATCGTTCTCAGTGACATTCAGTAAGCCTCTTAAGACCGATACACTCGAAGAGAAGTTCTCCGTATTCAAGAACGGAGAAAAAATCGCTGGCGCACTAAGGACGACTGCCACGGTGCTCATATTCTCGCCCGAAGAACCATGGGAGAGTGGAGGGGTATATCAAATAAAAATAGCGCCACTCTCTACCGAACGGGGTGACAGCACAACGGAAGCGGTCGAGCAAACTCTCTCCATAAGACCGGAGCGACTTTTCTTTCTCAGTTTTGACAACCAGCTGATACAGGCCAATCCCGGGACCGGAGCAACAGAAATCATCACACCTCCTGAAATAGAAATTCTCTCGTTCTCATTCGCATCCGAGGGTCGTTTCGCCGCCATATACGGCTCTCGGGAGGACAAAAATAGGAACGGCATCGTTTTTGGAGAAAGAAGGGGGAAGCACTTCGATCTCACCATTCTTCCTACCACTGAAAGTCCAAAGTATTCACAAGTATTTCTCTGTAATGACGGGCAGGCCCTAGTGCTTCTGACCTGGGGAAAAAATGGGGCTCGCGCGGAGTATTTCACGATTGATTGGTTGGAATCCAAAGTAACGATGTCCCCACAGAAGTGGGAAATTAGTGATGCAGCCACCTATGACAGAAATGATCTCGCCTGTTCGAATGACACAAATCGCGTCCTGTATCGAAAATCAAGTGGGGCGATTGTGACCAGTTTCTTGGGTGAGGGAAATGAAGAGCTCATCGGTGTCTTTGATAGTGTGGTCGGATTTTCCCCGCGAGACAAATTGATGCTTCTCGAAAAATCCATCACGGAAACCCAAAGCAACGTCCCCTATCGATCTGAGCTTTCTGTTTATCGATCAGATGGTGCGCGCAGCACCCTCTCGGCACCGAATGCGCTTTTCCGAGAAGCCAGCTTCAGCGGCAACGGTTCAGATTTTTCTCTCCTCTATCTCGATGGGGAAAATTACACATCGCGGGTCGAGACATACGCACCAAACGAAGCTGGATTGATCAGAACCCAAACCGTCCTTCCTCCGCCAGAAAAAAGAATCACGCATCAGGCCATTTCCCTGGATGGTCGCATCCTTGCGCTCGAAGTGGAATCAGGAGAGATGGTGAGTAGCGTCCCCACCGATACAACGAGCGTCGTTCTCTGGGATCTCCGGGAAGAAAAGCCGCTCCCATTTTCCTGGGACGGTAAAAACCCTCAATGGGAGAAGTGAAGCTAGGGGGGAGCTTGAATTCGACTGATAATCATGACAAAATAAGCGGGCCAAGTCATCACGGACTCCTGTTGGATTCATTATGGAAATTGACCCAACCACTATCACTGTCGAAGATGTTATCAAAGCCTGCCGTTTCCCGCTGAAGAGCGATCAGGAGAAACTCTTCCGTGATGCTTACGCCTTTGCTGAGAAGGCTCATACCGGCCAACTGCGCCGTTCCGGCCAACCTTACATCACCCACACGCTCCAAGTCTCGAAAATACTGGCCGAGATCGGGATGGACGCGACGACCCTCATCGCTGGCCTCCTCCACGACGTACCCGAGGATACTGCCATCCCTCTCTCCGAGATTGAAACGCGTTTCGGCGGAGAGGTCGCGTACCTCGTCGATGGCGTAACGAAGCTCGGAAAGATTAGGCTCCGTGGTTCGCATGAGGAATACTTCCTCGAGAACCTGCGAAAAATGTTCCTGGCGATGGCGAAAGACATCCGCGTCGTCATCATCAAGCTCGCTGATCGGCTCCATAACATGCGTACGCTCGAGTATGTTCCGATCACCAAACAAGAGCGCATCGCCCGCGAGACGATGGAAATCTATTGCCCGATCGCTAATCGACTCGGCATCGGTGAAATCAAAGGCGAACTCGAGGATCTGTGCTTCAAATACCTCGACCCGCCACACTACGCTGAAACCAAACAGATTGAAGAGACATACCTGCACCAGGGAAAAGCCTACATGGATGAAACTGTCGCCCACTTCCGCCAACTCCTCGGAAGAGAAAGAGTTCAGGTGATTGAAATCAATGGCCGGACGAAATATTTGTATCGACTCTTCAAGAAGCTGGAACGCCATGACATGGACATCACCCGGATCTATGACCTAATCGCGATCCGTATTATCGTCCCCGAAGTCGCAGACTGTTACGAAGCACTGGGAATCATCCACCGCGAGTATCGTCCAATGGTCGGTCGGATCAAAGACTATATTTCTCTCCCAAAACCAAACGGCTACCAATCTCTCCATACGACAGTTTTCGGACCCCAAGGACGCATCCTTGAAATCCAGATCCGAACCGAGAAAATGCATACTGAAGCTGAGTTCGGTATCGCTGCCCACTGGATCTATACCGAACGCAATCGACGAAGCTGGAAGGATCTCTTCACTCGCAAGAAAAAAGAAGTCGCCACAGAGCCGCGCGGACTCGAATGGGTCCGTCAGCTCCAGGAATGGCAAAAGGAGATCGGCCGTGATGACGAGGAATTCCTAAGCGGGTTGAAGATTGATTTTTTTAAAAACCGAATTTTTGCCTTCACGCCGAAGGGTGACATCATTGAGCTACCCGAGGAAGCAACCCCGATCGACTTCGCCTATGCCATCCACAGCGAGATCGGCGATGCAACAATCGGTGCCAAAGCCGACAGTAAGATTATTCCTCTCGATTATCACATCACCAATGGTCAGGTCATCGAAATTCTGATTGAGAAGAACAAGAAAAAACCCAGCCGGGACTGGCTAGAATTCGTGAAGACAGCGAATGCAAAAGCGCACATTCGCCGAGCACTGCGCAATGACAGCTTCCTCTCCCACCGTCCGTAGCTCGACTACTCCTTCGTTGCGCGCATCACTTCCTCGATCGAGGTCATGCCCTGCACAATTTTTATGAAGCCATCCTCGACCATCGTCTCCATCCCATTCTTGCGGGCTTGATTCTCAATTTCTTCGCTCGTCGCAGACCGAGTCACGAGTTTCCGAATATCAGTATCCATCGCGAGCACCTCATATACCCCGACCCGACCGCGGTAGCCTTCGTTATTACATTGTTCACAACCGACAGCCTTGAAAAATTCAACATCTTCCCAGTTCTTTGCCTTTTCAACGTATTTCTTCGACATCGGATTCTGCTTGAGCACCGTTAGAATCGTATCCAGCTGATACAGCTTCCCGAGAGATTCGATCTCCTTCACGTCAAGTTGGTATGACTTTCGGCATTCCACACAGAGGCGACGGACGAGTCGTTGGGCAATGATCACATTCACAGTTGAAGCGATCAAAAAGGGTTCCGCACCCATATCGAGCATACGTGGCAAAGTGGCAGCGGCCGAGTTCGTGTGCAGAGTCGAGAGGACGAGATGCCCAGTCATA
>WBZP01007396.1_pt1 | contig 10613 bp, 11 predicted proteins | sample 5204301 | NCBI WGS metagenome assembly WBZP01 (sample SAMN12412401, study PRJNA552823) | activated sludge metagenome | isolation source: activated sludge from nitrification reactor of wastewater treatment plant... | place: USA: Pennsylvania | collected 2017
GGCCGCGTAGTCGATGCCAGAACGCAGCATGCCGGCAATCTCGTCGTCGCTCAGGCCGTAGGAGGGCTTCACCGTCACGCTGGCCTCGACACCGCTCGACATCTCGCGCGCGGCGACCGAAAGCAATCCGTCGGCGTCCACCTGAAATGTGACGCGGATGCGCGCCGCGCCCGCCACCATCGGCGGAATGCCGCGCAGTTCGAAGCGCGCCAGCGAGCGGCAGTCCGCCACCAGTTCGCGCTCGCCCTGCACGACATGAAACGCCATCGCGGTCTGGCCGTCCTTGTAGGTGGTGAATTCCTGCGCCTTGGCGATCGGAATGGTCGAGTTGCGCACGATGATCTTCTCGGTGAGTCCGCCCATGGTCTCGAGGCCGAGCGAGAGCGGAATCACGTCCAGCAGCAACCAGTCGTCATCGGCTCGACGATTGCCGGCCAGCACGTTGGCCTGGATCGCCGCGCCGAGCGCCACCACCTTGTCCGGATCGAGATTGTTCAGCGGCTCCTGGCCGAAGAACTCGCCGACCGCGCGCTGGATGTGCGGCATGCGCGTCGCCCCGCCGACCATCACCACGCCCTTGACATCGGATGCTTCGAGGCCCGCGTCGCGCAGCGCCTTGCGCGTCGGCGCGAGGGTCTTGGCGACCAGATTGCGCGTGATGTCGACGAACGTGTCGCGCGTGATCGTCAGCTCGACACGTTCGCCGGAATCCAGCTTGGTGTTGATGGTCGCATCGGTATTGGCGGAAAGATGTTCCTTGGCATAGCGCGACTTGAGCAGCAGACGTCGTGCGTCGTGCGCAGAAGGCGGCGCGATTTCGGCATTGTCGAGTACCCAGCAGAACACACGATGATCGAAGTCGTCGCCGCCGAGCGCGGCGTTGCCATTGGTTGCCAGGACTTCGAACACGCCGCGCGACAGGCGCAGGATCGAGATGTCGAAGGTGCCGCCGCCGAGGTCGAACACGGCATAGACCCCCTCGGCCGAGTTGTCGAGACCGTAGGCGATCGCCGCGGCCGTCGGCTCGTTGAGCAGCCGCAGCACATTGAGCCCGGCCAGCGTTGCCGCATCCTTGGTTGCCTGACGCTGGGCGTCGTCGAAATAGGCGGGGACGGTGATGACCGCGCCGGTCAGTTCGCCGCCGAGACTCGCTTCCGCCCGCGCGCGCAGCACCTTGAGAATATCCGCAGAAATTTCGACCGGGCTCTTCACGCCCTGGGCAGTACGCAGCCTGACCATGCCTTCGGCGTCTACGAAATCGTAGGGCATGGACTCTACATGCGTGACGTCCTTGAGCCCGCGCCCCATGAAACGCTTGACCGAGACGATGGTGTTGCGTGGATCGCGCGACTGCGCCCCATGCGCGGCCCACCCGATGTCTGTGCAGCCATCACCCCGGTAATGCACGATCGACGGCAGCAGCGCCCGCCCTTCCTCGTCGTTGATGCACACCGCGATGCCGTTGCGCACCGTGGCCACCAGCGAATTGGTGGTGCCCAGGTCGATGCCCACCGCCAGCCGGTGCTGGTGCGGCGGCGTGCTCATGCCGGGTTCGGCGATCTGCAGCAGTGCCATCAGCTTTCCAGAGACTCGATCGCGTCGAGCAGGTCGTGCTCGAGCTTCTCGACGAACATCAGGCGGCGCACTGCCGCAGCGGCGGCCTGATAGTCACGGGAATGGTCGAGGTCGCGCTCGATCTCGCCGATGACCTCGGCGTGCTGATGCCTGAGCCGCAACAGCAGCTTTTCGAGTTCGCCCGCATCTTCGGCGATGCGTGCTTCGTCCACCGCCTCGCGCCATTCCATCTGCTCGATCAGGAACTCGGCCGGCATCGTCGTGTTGCTGTCGGCCGCGGTATCGACACCGTTCAAATGCAGGAAATACTGCGCCCGCGACAGCGGGTCTTTCAAGGTGCGATAGGCCTCGTTGACGCGCGTTGCCCACTGCATCGACACCCGTTTGTCCGCCTCGGGCAAGTGGGCGAACTTGTCCGGGTGAACCCGCGCCTGCAGATCGTGATAGGCACTTTCGAGCGCCAGCGGAACCAGATGAAAGCCCGGCGACAGTCCGAACAATGCGAAGAAGTCCTGCGAGAAATCCGTACTCATCGGAATCGGACCATGCGGCAAAGACACTCAACCGGCAGAGCACGGAAACTCCGCGCACGCCAACGATATCCTTGTCCCCTCCCCCCTTTGTTCTTGTTATTTTTCTGCGGCAATCCTGCTTCAGATGTTGAAGCTTTCCCCACAGCCGCATTCGTTCTTGACATTCGGATTGTTGAACTTGAAGCCCTCGTTCAGTCCCTCGCGCGCGAAATCCAGTTCCGTGCCGTCGATGTAGGGCAGGCTCTTGGGATCGACCACCACCTTGACCCCGTGGCCCTCGAAGACCAGATCGTCGGCATCGACCGCGTCGACGAACTCGAGCTTGTAGGCCATTCCCGAGCAGCCCGAGGTGCGCACGCCGAGGCGCACGCCGACGCCCTTGCCGCGCTTGGACAGGAAAGTGCTCACATGCTTGGCGGCGCGTTCGGTAATCGTAACCGTCATCTTGTCAGACCTCTCAGGCTTGCGCGGTCAAACCGGCAGTGTTCTCGGATGGTGCAGCAGGCGCGCCGTGTTTGGTCTTGTAATCGGTCACCGCCGCCTTGATCGCGTCTTCTGCGAGGATCGAACAATGGATCTTCACCGGCGGCAGTGCAAGTTCTTCGGCGATCCTGGTATTGCGGATCTCCAGCGCCTGATCGAGCGTCTTGCCCTTGACCCATTCGGTCACCAGCGAACTGGAAGCGATAGCCGAACCGCAGCCGTAGGTCTTGAATTTCGCGTCCTCGATGCGTCCGTCTGCGCCGACCTTGATCTGCAGCTTCATCACGTCGCCGCAAGCCGGTGCGCCGACCATGCCGGTGCCGACGGAATCGTCATTCTTGTCGAACGCGCCGACGTTGCGCGGGTTTTCGTAGTGATCCAGTACCTTTTCGCTGTAACTCATTTGACCCTCCGGATTCGATGACGAATGAAGCGTGATTGACCGCAGGAGACGTCACCCCTGACTGCCGTCAATGCGCCGCCCACTGCACGGTGTTCAGGTCGACGCCATCCTTGTACATCTCCCACAGCGGCGAAAGGTCGCGCAACTTGCCGATCTTGCGCTGGAGCAGGTCGATGGTGAAATCGATCTCCTCGTCGGTGGTGAAGCGGCCGAGCGAGAAGCGGATCGAGCTGTGCGCCAGTTCGTCGTTGCGGCCGAGAGCACGCAGCACGTAGCTCGGCTCCAGGCTTGCCGAGGTGCAGGCCGATCCGCTCGACACGGCCACCTCCTTGATCGCCATGATCAGCGATTCGCCTTCGACGAAGTTGAAGCTGATATTCAGATTGTGCGGCACGCGCTGTTCGAGGTCGCCATTGACGTAAACCTCTTCCATGTTCGCGAAGCCCTTGAGCAACTTGTCGCGCAGGTAGCGGATGCGGTCGTTTTCGATCGCCATTTCGGCCCGCGCAAGGCGGAACGCCTCGCCCATGCCGACGATCTGATGCGTCGGCAGCGTACCCGAGCGCAGTCCGCGCTCGTGGCCGCCGCCATGCATCTGCGCTTCCAGACGTACCCGCGGCTTGCGCCGGACATAGAGCGCGCCGATGCCTTTCGGGCCGTAGGTCTTGTGCGCCGAGAAGGACATGAGATCGACCTTGAGCGCGCCCAGGTCGATCGCGATCTTGCCGGTGGCCTGCGCCGAGTCGACATGGAAAATGATGCCCTTGTCGCGACAGATTTCGCCGATCTCTGCGATCGGCTGGACCACACCGATTTCGTTGTTCACCGACATCACCGAAACGACGATCGTGTCCGGACGCAGCGCCTGCTTGAACCGCTCGAGGCTCAGCAGACCGTTCGGCTCGGGATCGAGGTAGGTCACGTCGAAACCGTGACGTTCCAGCTCGCGGCAGGTGTCCAGCACCGCCTTGTGCTCGGTCTTCATCGTGATCAGATGCTTGCCCTTGCCGGAGTAAAAGTGCGCCGCGCCCTTGATCGCCAGGTTGTTCGATTCGGTCGCCCCCGAAGTCCAGATGATTTCCTTCGGATCTGCGCCGACCAGCGCCGCAACCTGCTCGCGCGCGTCCTCGACCGCCTTCTCGGCTTCCCAGCCGTAGGCATGCGAACGACTGGCCGGGTTGCCGAAGTGCTCGGTCAGATACGGAACCATCTTCGCGGCAACCCGCGGATCGACCGGCGTCGTCGCCGAGTAGTCGAGATAAATCGGAAACTTCAACATCTCACGCTCCAGTTTTCACTCGCCTTCAGGCCGGGGCGACCACTGCGGGTTGCGGGTCGCGCGCGCGCCGGCCATCGCGAAGGACGCTCACGCCATCGACACTCTCGCGCTGCTTCTGCTGCGCAACCAGATCGGCGAGCGACACGCTGTTGAGGAATTCGAACATCTTCTCGTTGAGGCTGGTCCACAACTCATGCGTCATGCAACGCTGATCGTCCTTGCAGTTTTCCTTGCCGCCGCAAGACGTGGCGTCGAGCGGTTCGTCGACGGCTACGATGATATCCGCGACGGTGATCGTATCGACCGCCTTGGCAAGCTGGTAGCCGCCGCCGGGGCCGCGCACGCTGCCGACGATGCGGTGCCGGCGCAGCTTGCCGAACAGTTGTTCGAGATAGGACAGGGAAATCCGCTGCCGCTCGCTGATGCCCGCCAGCGTCACCGGACCGGCATCCTGACGCAGCGCCAGATCGATCATTGCGGTTACTGCGAAACGTCCTTTGGTCGTCAGTCTCATCACCAACCTCGCCGCTCAGTCTCCGCGCCAGCCCCCGCGCGTTTCACCCGGCGCAAATTGCGCGATGCGCCGGGCATCCCGATACCTGAATTGTCTGGTCAACTATACGAATCCCGAACGATTTAGTCAACTATTTTCGACAGGTAGTTCGGATCGAACTTGTCGGCGGTTGCCAATTCGTCGCTGCAGTGCACACCCGAGCGTTCTAACTGCCGAACCAGCGCTTCGATCCGCCTGTCGGTCTCCACCGCGTGGTCGAGCAGCCCGTGCAGCGCCACCGCCAGCGGATCGTCGTCGTTGCGGGTTACCGCGTAGGCAGAGAATCCCATCTGCTCGGCCTTCTCCTCGCGCATCAGATCGAGTTCCGATTCGATGATGCGCGCCGGAATGCCCACCGCAGTCGCACGCGGCGGCACGTCCCGCACGACCACCGCATTGGAGCCGACCTTGGCGCCAAGTGCGACCGTAACCGGCCCCAGCACCTTGGCGCCGGCCCCGATCACCACGCCCTTCTCCAGTGTCGGATGGCGTTTGCCCTTGTCCCAGGAGGTGCCGCCGAGCGTCACGCCATGGTAGATCGTGCAGTCGTCGGCGATCTCGGCGGTCTCGCCAATTACCACACCCATGCCGTGATCGATGAAAAAGCGCCGGCCGATGCTCGCGCCCGGGTGAATCTCGATGCCGGTGAACCAGCGCGCAAAATGCGAAACGAAGCGCCCGAGCCACTTGAATCCGCCGCGCCACATAGCGTGCGCCAGCCGGTGCAGCACCAAGGCGTGCACCCCCGGATAACACGTGAGCACCTCCCACGTCGAACGCGCGGCGGGATCGCGCTCGAAAACGCAGGCAATGTCTTCACGCAGACGGCTGAACATGCGGCTTCCCTTTGATAAGCATGCGGAATTCCAAGACCCAGCATTTTAGTCCACTTTTCGCGGCGGCTGCTCGAAGGCGCTCAGCATGCCGCGCAGAATCGCCACTTCCTCGCGCTCGATGCGCGCCCGCGCGAACAGCCGGCGCAGGCGCGGAATCAGACGCCTGGGCACCGCCGGGTCGAGGAAGCCGCTGGCAATCGATGCCCGCTCGAAGTGCGCCACCAGCCGCTCGACTTCTTCATGCGGCGCCGGCAAACCCTCGCCGGCCACCCGCGGCGGCGCCCCGATATCGGCGGCGGCAAGGCGCAACTCGTAGCCGAGTATCTGCACCGCCGACGCCAGATTGAGCGAAGAGAAATCCGGGTTGGCCGGGATCATGACCGGCATGTGTGCCAGCGACACGTCGTCATTGGACAAGCCGGAGGTCTCGTTGCCGAACACCAGCGCCACATCGCCCTGCCCGGTTGCGGCGATCAATTCCCGCGCGCCCTCGCTCGCCCAGCGCGTCGCCGTCGACAACTCGCGCCGCCGCGCGGTGACGGCCGCCACCAGAACGCAGCCTTCCAGCGCCTGCGCCAGCGAGTCAACCACGCCCGCGTTGACCAGCAGATCTTCCGCACCGGTTGCCCGTGCAATTGCGTCGTCATGGGGAAAATGGCGCGGGCTCACCAGCACCAGTCGCTTGAGCCCCATGGTCTTCATTGCCCGCGCCGCGCCGCCGATGTTGCCCGGATGGCTGGTGCGCGAGAGCACCACGCGCACGCGATCGAGCGATGCGAGGTCTTCCATACTAGAATGTCGGCCTTTCCACCGCGCCCACCCTAGCGCCTGCCGGCGCTGTTGCTGCCCGGCGGGGCGTCGACGCGAAGCGCTTTGAAGAATCCGACCCCATGCACCCAGCCCTTACCATTGCGGTCAAGGCCGCACGCCGCGCCGGCCACATCATCAACCGCGCCTCGACCGACATCGACCTGATCAAAGTCAGCAGCAAGCGGCAGAACGATTTCGTCACGGAAGTCGACAAGGCCGCCGAGGCGGCCATCATCGAGGTGCTGCGCGAGGCTTACCCGGATCACGGAATTCTAGCAGAGGAGTCCGGCACCACCGCCGGCCGCGGCGAGTCGGAATTCCAGTGGATCATCGATCCGCTCGACGGCACCACCAACTTCATCCACGGCTTTCCGCAATTCGCGGTCTCGATCGCGCTGGCGCACAAGGGCCAGATTCAGCAGTCGGTCGTTTATGATCCGACGCGCAACGAGCTATTCACCGCCAGCAAGGGCCGCGGCGCTTTCGTCAATGACAAGCGGATTCGCGTCACCCGGCGCGACAAACTCGACGGCGCGCTGATCGGCACCGGCTTCCCCTATCGCGTGTGGGACCATGTCGATGCCTATCTGGCAATCTTCCGCGACCTGATGCAGAAGACCGCCGGCCTGCGCCGCCCGGGCGCGGCCTCGCTCGATCTGGCCTACGTCGCCTGCGGCCGGCTCGACGGTTTTTTCGAGATCGGCCTATCGCCCTGGGATATGGCCGGCGGCGCCTTGCTGATCACCGAGGCCGGCGGCCTGATCGGCGATCTCACCGGCGAGGGCGGCTGGCTGCACGGGGGCAACATCGTTGCCGGCACACCCAAGGTCTTCGCGCAACTGCTGCAGGCGATCGAGCCGCACCTGACGCCGGCATTGCGCGGCTCGCCCGCGTCCTGACCCGCGCAACCGATGCCCGATTGGCTGGCTCCGCAACTGCCGCTGGCGGCGGCGTGGATCGGTTATGCGATGCTGCACTCGCTGCTCGCCGCACTGCGCGTGAAGCACAGCATCGGGCGCCGCAATCCCGCCACTACACGCTACTACCGGCTCGGCTACAACGTCGTCGCCATTGCATTGCTGCTGCCGGTGCTGGCAATGGCGCGGGCGAACCCCGGCCCGCTGCTCTGGCAATGGCAGGGCGGCGCGCAGTGGTTCGCTTGGGGGCTGATGCTGGTCGCGCTGGCGGGCTTTGTCGTCTCCTCGCGCGACTACGACATGCCGGCCTTTCTCGGCCTGCGGCAGTTGCATGAAGCGTCGGCGGCGGTAGACGAGCCGCCGTTTCGCATCGGCCGCATGCATCGGTTCATGCGCCACCCGTGGTACGCTTTCGGCATAGTCCTGGTGTGGACACAGCCGATGAGCGCCGCTTGGTTGGTGTCGAGCGTGCTCATCACGCTCTATTTCGTGATCGGCTCGCGCCTCGAAGAAGCCAAGCTGATCGCGCGCTACGGCGAACCCTACCGCCGCTACCGCCAGCGCGTTCCCGCGTTCCTGCCGCTGCCCGGGCGCAGTCTCGATGCGGCCGAAGCCGCCGCCATCGAACGCGGCTCGCCCTGAACCGGCCTGGAAGCCGCGCCGAATGGCGCTCTGCGATGGCACCACGCCAGCAGCCGCATGGCGCGGGCCTGTAGCGGGTGCCTGCCTGGAGATGCCCTATCCATGCGGCTCTCGACGATGCCGCATGTCAAAGCACGGCGCATGGTCGAATCGCTGCCGCGCCGCCGATCGGTACTTGGCCGGATGAAACTGCTTGGTGTGCCTAATATAACGGGCTGCGCCCGTTGCCACGCGCGGAGCCGGGCGTTCCCGCCCGCCTGCCCCTTCAGGGCGACGAAGCGTTGGCGCTGGCGAGCAGCGCACGCAGGTCGTCCTCCCAGCCCTTGAGCGTCTCGCGCGCCTTCTGCCGTTGCGCCGGTGTGGTGGCGTTGTGGATGCGGGCGGCGAAATCGCAGTTGTATTCGACCAGCCGGCGCTGGTAGTCGCGATAGGCCGGGTCGGGCGAGCGTTCGCTGCGTTCGACCAGCACACGCAAGGCGGCCAGCCGGGCGTCGCGCTCGGCCTTGTCGGCGGCCAGGCGGCGCAGGGTGAGCACGGTGTCGCGCTGGCGGCGCTGGCGCTCCTCCATCCAGGCCTGCGGGTCGAACGGCGAGGTGGCCACGCCGTCGGCGATGACCTTGCGCTGCGCCTCGCCGAGGCGTCCGTAGATTTGCTCGACGCGGTCGATCGCGCGTTTGACCGACGCGCTGCGCCGTTCGGCCGGATCGGGCTGCAGGTACTCGGCGCGCATCTCATCGAGATTCTTTACGTAGCGTTGCTCCAGATGGCGGAACTGGGCCTCGCCCAGACCGGGCAACAGATCGGCGCCGAGCAGGAGCGCCCGGTCGATCGACGGTTCCAGCCTGGCGCGCAGCTCGGTATTCCAGCGGCAGAACTGCGCGGCAGTTTGGTCGTCGCCGGCCTGGGCGCGCAGGCTGGCAAGCCAGGCCACGTAATCGGGCAGTTGGGTGCTGCGGTGCCAATCGAACCAGCGGTCGATCGAGGCCTTCACCGCCGGCACCTGGGGCGCGGGGAAGTCGAGGTAGCCGTCGAGCCACCACCAGAGGAGTTGCGGGCCGTTGCCGTAGCCCAGCCGCACCGCGCTGCAGCCGGCCAGCAGGATCACCAGCACCGCGACAATCGCGGACCGCCATAGCCGTCGCGGCGCCAGCGAACCGCCCATCGCGGTCAAGGTGGTGATCATTGCCGATCGCACAGTCGACGCGTCGTCAGGCAGAGGCCGCCTCGCACGGTTCCCACCCGGCACGGTGCGCCTCGCGGCGCGCCGTCCGCAGGCTGTCGGAACCGGCGCGAGGGCTATCCGCTTTACGCTCCTTGTGGAAGCAATGGTCCCTGACAACCGCGATCAGGCAACCGGATGCCTGAGGGCCGGGTTGCCGATCGGCGGTTTGACCGAATAGTCGTAGAAGCCCTTGCCGGTCTTGCGGCCGAGGTAGCCCAGCTGAACCAGACGGGTCAGGGTGTGCGGCGAGGCGACATGGGGCTGGCGCACGTCTGCGTAGATATTCAGCGCCATCGCCTCGACCACGTCCAGACCGATGTAGTCGGCCAGTTCGAACGGACCCATCGGATGCGCGGCGCCCGACTTCATCGCATGGTCGATGTCGGTGATGGTGCCGGTGCCCATTTCGAGCAGGTGTATGGCGCTCAGCATGTAGGGCGTGAGCAGGCGGTTGACGATGAACCCGGTGGTGTCCTGCACGATGACCGGATCCTTGCCGATCTTCTGGCAGAACTCGTCCAGCGTGCTGACGACTTCGTCGGAGGTTTCGAAGCCGTGGATGATCTCGACCAACTTCATCACCGGCGCCGGATTGAAGAAATGCAGACCGGCGACCCGGTCGCGCTGTTTGCAAGCTGCCATCAGCGCCGTCACCGACAGGGTCGAGGTGTTGGTGGACAAAATCGCCTTGGGCGAAACGATGGTCTCGAGCCGCTGGAACATCGCCTTCTTGATCTCCAGATCCTCGACGATCGACTCGACGATCAGATCGCAATCCGCCACCTCGGCCTCGTTGGTCGTAAACGTCAGCAGCCCCAGGGTGGAGTCCTTGAGTTCGGCGGTCATCTTCTGGCGCTCGACCATCTTGGCCAGAGACTTTTCCAGGCCCGAGCGAATCTTGTCCGTCGAACCCGGCGTTGCCTTGACGGCAACCGTCGGAATGCCCGCCTGCGCACACACCTGCGCCACGCCCACACCCATCGCCCCGCAGCCCATCACGCCTACTTTCCTGATTTCCATTTCTTCTTCCTCGCTTGTTGATATCGACACCGCAGTTTCACTCATTTCGGGGTGAACGGATAGCCGGCGCCAACCGGCCGCCGGCGCCTCAGCGGTGCTTGAACGCCGCTGGGCGCTTGCCGGAGAAGGCCTCCATGCCCTCTTTCTGGTCCGCAGTGGCAAACACCGCATGAAAGGTTCGCCGCTCGAACAGCAGGCCTTCGGCAAGCGTCGATTCGTAAGCGCGATTGACACACTCTTTCGTCATCATCACCGCCGGCAGCGAAAATCCGGCGATGGTCTCCGCGGTCTTGATCGCCTCGTCGATCAGACTGGCAACCGGCACGATCCGGCTGACCAG
>WBZP01007398.1_pt1 | contig 10612 bp, 8 predicted proteins | sample 5204301 | NCBI WGS metagenome assembly WBZP01 (sample SAMN12412401, study PRJNA552823) | activated sludge metagenome | isolation source: activated sludge from nitrification reactor of wastewater treatment plant... | place: USA: Pennsylvania | collected 2017
GTGTTCCGCACCCGTTTGCCGGTCGCCATCAGTGTATTGCTACACCATGCTGCCCCTCGACTTGCATGTATTAAGCCTGCCGCTAGCGTTCATCCTGAGCCAGGATCAAACTCTCCATTGTAAATGTTGTGTTTGAACTGACTGTGTAATTTCATTGGAAATTAACGTCAAATTCTAATTATTGTCTTACGCTAGAATTTACCTTTTGTCATCCGCCTATCAGCGGATAACGTGCTGTTGCTTCCAAACTTTCAAAGATCTTTCGGCTTTTTCCGCCGCCGTTTTTTCAAACGGAGTGCGAAGGTAAGAGCCTTTATGTTATCACCCAAATTTATTTTCATTTTTTCGGAAAATATTTCCTTCCAAATGAACTGATAATGAGTGTCAACTGCGTTAAGAACTGTCCCGTTTTTCGATTGGGAGTGCAAAGGTAAGAGCCTTTGCGATAACTCCAAATTTTTTTGTGATTTTTTCAAAGATTTTTTGAGAAGATCACCGGGAAACTGCTGTTAAGAACTGCCGCTTTTTTGTTTTGCGGGCAGCAAAGATAGTCAGCGGAAACTTATCTGCAAACTTTTTTGAGAAAATATTTGTCAGTTTCTACGGATGAACGCCCGCTAAAAGCCGTAAAACCCTTATTGGTAAAGGGTTTTATGTAAATCACGTTTTATCCACAACCAGCGCCTGCTGTTCATTCCCGCAAATCCGGGCACGCAACCGGAATCAGCAGGCCACTGGATAAAAGTTCCTTATCCAGGATAATCTTTAAACGGACCGGCGTTCATCCCCGATCCGCAAACTGAGCCGGCTGCTTTTGCTTACCGGTAAGTCTGCATAAACTGCTCCAGTTGCCGCATCCCCGAAAGGCCCAGGTTCTTTTGTGTACATAAATCACAGATGAAAAAACTGCCCGTCCTGAAATCCGCCGGCAGCGTTACCTGGCTGCCGGGATTACGAACTCCCGGATTGCGTTGCCCGGTATTTACAGCGGGGTTGGCACGTACGGTTGTATTTCCCGCCACCATAGACGGCTCCCCGCTTCCCGTACTGCCTTCCGGATCGGGCATACCTGCCTGGGTATTCCCTCCCCGGCCGCCCCCCTTGGGTGTTACATTGTTGCCAACTGGTACACCAAATCCACCACTGTTATGACCACTGCGGTTCGGTGGTGTACGGTCGGCCCCGCCGGAGCCACTGCCGCCAGCCGTATTGGGTGGAGTGCGGTCCCCTCCGGAACTTCCGGATCCACCCGATGTGTTGGGGGGTGTACGATCGCCTCCGGAAGAACCACTTCCTCCCGAACCGGTGTTGGTATTTTTAGGCCCCTCCGTTTTAGTTCCGCCGCCAGCATCGGTTTTACCCCCGCCTGCATCCGGCTTTCCTCCCCCATCCCCTCCATCCTTACCCATTACCATCCCCCCGGGGCGGGTAATGCGGTTGTTTCCCCCGCTTCCCATCTGGTCTACCCGGGTATTGAAACCGCCCTGACTACCGGTATTGCCTCCACCCTGCTGGTTGGCAGTACCTGGTTGCGGGAGGGCGAACCCATTTTGCTGTTTTCCACCATTGCCACCCGGCTGCCCGGGCTGCCCCTGTTTGCCGCCACCGTTATTCAGGCCAGCCCCCATGCCGTTGTTTCCTCCTGGCGCGGCAGGATTTCCCCCCAATCCCGGAAATAGTCCGGATGCGGCATTGTTAACCAGGAAGCCACCACTCAGCTGATCCTTTTTCAAACCGGCCAGGCTCTTCATGCCCAGTACTTCATCCCGGATGGAACCATCCGCGGCGATCACTTTCATTTTGATGAGATAGGACTTCGGATCCAGTTTTGACAGCGTGGATTTCACCTGCTGGAATTCCTTTTCAGGAACGGGTTTGCTAAGGGTTGCCCCTACCTGAGCGTAAGCCGCCTGGAAATAAGTACCAACTGCCAGCAAGATCCCTGCTGTGAGGATTTTTTTCATACGCAAACTTTTAGCTGATTGAATAATGACAGATTTACCGGTATGGAATCAGGGACCTGTACCCGGAATAGCCCACCAGTGTAAATGAAAAATCAAGATAGGTGGCGTGCTCCGGACCCATCACGCCACCTGAAGCATCTCTTGTCCGAAACCTGCCCGCCTGGATGTAGTTTTCAAAACCCGGATAATTTTTTACGGCAAACGACTGCACCGTTTCACGGGCCATGGATGCATTATCCGTATAGTCTGTACACAGATCACAACCCTTGTGGTGGGAACCCAGGCTGGCCTTTACCTCCAGTGTAAGATCGCCCCGGCGGTAGGAAAGAGAGTCGAAGTAAAAAAGCTCATAAGGCCTGTCTTCATTCAGCGGCGTACGGAATAACCGTGCTTTTCCCGGGATTTTCCGCCCTGTTACATCTACATCCCGGTCGGCAATAAAATACCGGTTGATATCATACAGGTTGGATGGCACAGTACCTGCAGTTTTGGGGATATCGAACACCGTTACCCAACCATTGGCATCCATCCGGCTTTCATCAAATGTTTTACAGACGGATAAGGTATTCCCGGATGCATCCTTCTCCACCATCCTGATCTGCACTTTGCCATACATCCGTTTGCAATCGTTGTTGTGTATTTCCGAGAGTATACCGTTAAACCGCATCCTGACCGCATTCTTTTTCCCAATGCGCAGTCCGCAGACCGTGTTGGGAATATTCAGCATCCGCGCATTCCGGGATACCGTGATGTACCCCTTGTTGCTGCCGCAATTGCCGGACAGATAGGCGATCACCTCATCCGAACTGAGTTTTACGGAAATATTACTCAGGGGAAAAGGAAGCCCCAGGTTATCCCGGAAGGGAATGCTTTCCACGAACTTTACACTCCTGCCTTTAAAATCAGGAAATTCGAAAATCTCCGCATAGGGCAGGTTTTCGAACAGGAAGCCCTGGATGCCGCCATTGTTGATGCGGATATTGGGAATATCTGCGCTGATCTCTGTTTCCGCGGGCGAAGAAACTTCCAGCATTTTAATGCGCAAGGTATTGTTGTTGCTGCGCCTGATGGAGATCCGGTCGGGTGTAAACGGAAGCTGCAGGGGATACCCGGTGACCGTTTTGGTAAACCGCACCATCTTCCCTTTATAGTCGGGGAGTTCATACACCTCCAACCAACTGTTCTGCTGATCTGTCAACAGCCTGGTGTTCGCCAGCCCGGCACCGGCCGGGTTCACCCGCACTTTTGTTGGTGAACCCACCGGTTGGTTTCTGAGGGGTTGAGCAGGTTTTACCTGTGCGGAAGCTGTACCCATGCAGGCGAAGAATAACAGCACTGGTATGATCCGATTTATCTGTTTCATATAGTTAATTTATTGCTGATACAATCCTGCATCCGGGTTACCATCCCCGTTACTGTCAAACCCGGTTACCTTGATTTTCACCTTCAGGTAACCGTTTGCCCCGGTAGTGCCATAGTGATTCATGATATACATAAGACCGTAGGCGGTGCGGTCGCCCATCTCAGTTTTCACGGCGATCACCTTTCCATCGAGCTTGGTGCGGCTTTCCACTTTCTGCCCGAATCCCTTTACCTGTTTGATCACCGCCATCAGCTGCTTATTGTCCCTGATTTTTTCAAACTGTGCACCGGTGAGCCCCGTCATGGCCACTTCTGATTCATTCACATCCTCCCAGGTGGCAGGCGGGATATTACGGTCTTTGTATTTCGGACCTTTAAAGAAGTTATAGGCAAAAGCATCGTTCTTCACGTAGGCCGGCGTAAGAAAAGCGTACATAGGCACCTGTTCGTTGAAGGCGTTGGTGGCGGTGAAGATCAGGTCAACGGATTTGGCATTGCCCGCGGCATCCACTTCATCCATGACAGCGCCCCTCATCACATCTATATAGCAGCCGTATTGATCGTTACTCTGGCTGCCCAGGTTGGCGCTGCCATCCGGGTTGTACAACGGGCTTTCTGGTATGATGGGCGCCCCGGCGCTGATATCGGCCTGTGTTACATAGCTTTCGGCCGCGGACTCAGCTGCTGCCGGCATATTGGACTGAGCCGCCTGCTCCTGTGCAGGCGGAGCCGGAGTAACAGCAGCTTCACCAGCCGGTTCCTGTGCCTGTGCCTTTTTCAGGCGGAATCGCAGGATGGGCTCAAAAATGCTGATCACTGCTTTTACATTCCTGGCAGTTTGCTGTACATTCCCTGCCATCTGCTGTGTTTCATTCAGCACCTGGTTGCTGGCCTCGTTTATCTCGCGGGATTTCTGGTTAACTTTTTCGGCTGCCTTTACCGCCTTTGATTTACGGGGCTGATCCTGGGCGGAGACTGAAAGGGAAATGAAAAACACCGGCACCAGGAGCAAAGAGATCTTTTTCGTGTACATATCTGGGTTATTTTGTTTATTGACAGGTTGAATAGGGAATTTCAATATTGACCGCACAGGGCTTCCCGTTGAGGGTATAGCGAACGACGGCGTTGACGCGGTTGTCGGCAGGAGGCGACTGGCTGAGGGGTGTGGAAAATCCCAGGGACATGCCCTCCGTTTTACCCCGCGGGGCAGTAGTAAACGGCGGCACTTCCAGCGTTTGTCCGTGCAGGGTTACCGACTGAACCCGGAGCATGCAATCAGTTTTATTCAGTACACCCCATTTCAGTACATAACGTCGTTGCGATCCGTTTACCGGCAGGCATTGCATGCTGCCTATCAGATCAAGGTCACCGCTAACAGCGGCTTTCCCTCCTTTCTGCATAAAACAATTGCAGCTGACGGTGTTGCATGGAGGAACTACCTGGAAACGCAGACTCCTGGAGCAGTTGCCCTCCCTGCCGGAAGCAGCGGAAGCGCTTGCCATGAGCTGCACCTCGTAATTGCGGCCGCAACCCGGGAACACATAACTGATGTCGGGGCGGGTGCCTGCAGCTTCATATATTTTACGGCCTGCAGAATCGGTTACATATAGCCGGTAGTACGCCGTGCAGCCGGCAGCCACCGGCAATACTGGCATCTGGAACCGAACGGGCTGCCCTTGTGCCGGTTTCAGCACTGTTCCAGGTGACAGCACGATACCAATGCGGCCGTAAAACGCTTTCGTTGATTGCAAAAAGGTGGCGTTCACCGGCTGACTGAAACAGGTACAGATCCTGCTGTCAACCGAAGGCTGCGCCTGCAGCCACGGAACAGTGAACATCGAAAAAAACAACAGCACCTATTTCATAATTTCACTTTAACTGAGGGAAGATGATTTTTAAAAAACAACAGAGCAGTTTTCAACGGCTGACATATTCAAACCGGAACTGCCAGGGGTTTTCATACCGGCCATCGGCATTGGCATCCGATTTCATGAGGCAATTGGTGAGCCGGCCCTGCTGATCGGTTCCGTAATCCTCTACCATGAATTTCAGCACAGAGCCCCTGCCTTCCACCAGGGAAGTCTGTTCCCGGAACAAATGGGTATTGCCCCCGAGCACACATCGAAAATCGGTTTGCTCCGGGTAGTACAGTTCATGCAGGATATCCGGCAGATAACTGAACGGATCGGCAACGGGATAAAAACTCAGGGTGGTAACATTCTGTTCCTGCCTTCTGAACTGGAGAATATTTTTACGGTCAGAAGTCAGGGTGTACCGGTCCTCCAGCACGGTACGCCCCCTGCCCGACACATAGCTGCGCATCACTGCCAACCCATCGTACCGGTACGTCCAGGTTCCGGTCTTCACCCCTCCGGTATTGTACCAGTCCACCGAAGCAATCTGCTGTGCAGCATTATATGTTACAAGGGCATACCGGGATTTCCTTTTCATATCCGGCCGCTTCACCGCATCTTCCACCAGCAGGTAAACACGGCCCAGGCTGTCGTAAAAAAGGGATTGCGATGAACGGTTACCGGTCTGAAAAACGATTTCGGTCCGGATAAGCCGGTTAGCCCCATCGTACTGAAAATTCATCTCCCCTGAATTTCCGGGCATTTCCAGCGTCATGCGGGAAAGCCTGGGCAACTGTGCAATAGAAAGGCTACCCGGGCTCAAGGGAGCTGCAGATACTTTACTGAAACCCGGTTTGGTTTCGGGTGCCTTTACAAAGGGAGTGGGCTGCTGGGCGAGCAGTTGAAGGCCCATGACTAAGCTCGCAGAAAAGAGAAGATATTTCATGTAATTGATTTTTTATGCCGGTTCAGATGAAAGCGGCGTTTTCAGGAGGTGAAATTATCTGCAGGGCAATCACCCGGCAATCCCATAATCATGGCAGGAACATGCAGTTGAAGAACCGGGAGGAAAGGAAAGGTGGATTACCGGAATCAGGTTTTACGAATACCTGCTTTGTAAACAGCTTCCGTGGCGCTGTTCACCTGGAGTTTTCGGTAGATTTTCTTGATGTGGGAGCGTACGGTTTCCAGGGCAATATTCAGCTCCGCTGCAATCATCTTGTAACTGAATCCGCGGATGAGCAGCTGGAGTATTTCCGTTTCCCGGTCAGAAAGGTTGTGCTCTTCTGAGCTCACAGATTGCGCCGGGCGCGGGAAAAGGGCCAGTACTTTCCGGGCAATGCTGCCCGTCATGGGCGCACCGCCATTCATCACTTCCCGGATGGAAGGTACAATCTGATCGAAGTTCTTTTTGAGCAGGTAGCCACTGGCGCCGGAGCAGATGGCCTGGAAGATATGTTCGTTGTCGTCGAAAACGGTGAGCATGATCACCGGAAGATCAGGATAACGGGTACGCAGACTCGAAAGCGCCTCGATACCGCTGACACCCGGCATGTCGATATCCATCAGCACCACATCGGGCTGCAGCTGTTCCACATCAGCCTGCACCGTTTGTGCATCTGGAAAAGCGGCAAGCAGTTCCACTTCCGATTGTAACCGGAACAAAGACTGCAGGCTGTTGCGCAGGTTTTCATTGTCCTCATATAAAATCGCTTTCAGCGCCATGGTTACAAAATTAAGGAGCAGGGGTGCAGCGGACATCCCATGATTATGGTATGGGCAACTTTAACAGCACCTCTGTTCCCTGTGCCGAACCTTCTATCGTTAAGGCCCCCCCGATGGCTGCAGCCCGTTGCTGCATGCTGTAGGTACCCGTTCCGGTAATGTGGGATTTTCCCTTCCAGCAGCCATTATCTGAAACGGAGAGGGTAAGAAAGCCAGGTGTGTGGTTTTTGAGGGAGATGCGGACGTTGCGGGCTCCCGCGTGTTTAGTAATATTATTGACCGCTTCTTTAAAAATCAGCAGGAGTTCCTTGCGGTGTTCCATGGGCAGTGAACGACTCAGCAGCGACTCATCCGCATCGAGGTGCGTGTCGATTTTCTGAGGCTCCAGGGTTTGCCCGATGTATTCGCGCATGCGGCTCACCAGGTTTTCCACTTTATCATTATCCGGGCGTATGGCCCAGACAATATCACTCATATTCTGCTGAATGCTTTTACTCTGCGCGGCTATATCCCCCAGCATTTGTTTGGCCTGCACCGGATCCTGTTCCACTGTTTCGCTGGATACTGAGCTCAATATATGGATACTGGTAAGCGTGCTTCCGATATCATCATGCAGATCCTTGGATATACGGTTACGCACTTCCAGCAGGTGCTGCTGTTCTTCCAGTTTCTTGCGCAGCTGGTAGCGGTTGAAGAGCAGTCCGCCGATAAGCAGCATAGCCAGTGCAAAGCCGATCACTCCATTGCGGATCAGTCTTTCCCGCTCCAGTTGCCGTTGCCGGAGCTTTTTCTCATTCTCAGCGATCTGCAGATTCTGCAGGGATTGCAGCATCTGCTGTTCCGATTCTTTCGCCAGCAGTTGCTGCTTTTCCAGTTCCTGCCTTTGTTGCTCCAGTTGCAGGCTCTTTAATTGTTCCTGTTGACTGAGCAGGATAATCTGATCCTGCTTTCGTTTGGCTTCCAGCTGGTTGCCCGCTGCCAGTGCCTGTTGTTTTTCCAGTTCGAGCTGTCGGATCTGCTGTTCGGTTTTCAGGCGCGTGATTTCGAAATCTTTTTTCTCCGATTCGTATTTCACTTCCAGTTCATTCCGGTTGGCAGCCACTTTCTCATTCAGCAGACTGTCTTTATAGAGCACATATTTTTTGTAATCCTCCATCGCAGCCACGAAATTGTTGCGGCCTGCGTAAAAGGCGGAGCGGGCGGAATACATATTCTGAAAAAGCGGCTTGTTCTGTAATTGGGCTGCAAGTGCAGAAGCCTGCCGGAAGTAGTTCTCCGCGGCCACGGAATCCTTCAGTTTGTCGCTGATAACGGCCATGGACAGGTAACGGTTTCCGACTTTCAGCTGATCACCCATTTCCCGGTATAGAGAAACAGCTCTTTCTTCAATGACCAGCGCCTGTTGATATTCCTGGCGGCGGGTGAGCAGGACAGCCTGGTTCGTCAGCGACTGTGCGAGTATATTTTTAACCCCGGTTTTTTCAGCATTGGATACGGCCAGCTGCTGATAATGGTAAGCGGAATCCAACCTGCCAAGCGAAGAAAAAGCTGTGACCAGGTTTCCATAAACAGCCGCCAGACCCTTCGCATCACCAATGGTTTCCCGCATGGCTGCTGATTGCCGGAACAGGCGGATCGCTTCTTCCTTGTTACCGGTGCGATATTGGACAATACCCAGGTTGCCGGTGGTATTGGCGGCTTCTTTTACATCTTTCTCCGCTTCAAAAAGCCGGATAGCTTCCAGGTACATCCGGGTGGCGCTGTCGTAGGCTCCCTGCCGCTCGAAGATGAAACCCCGGTCATTGTTAACAACGGCCATATAATGGAGTTCCTTCCGGGCAGCATAACAGGGAAGTGCAGCCGCAAATGAACGGAGTGCCTCGGGATAAGAGGCCTGATCCCGGTAATACTGTCCCTGCTGGTGATGCGCCAGCCCCAGGAGCATGCTGTCACGCAACTGAGCGCCGATTAAAAATGCTTTTTCGAACAGGGGTTGCAGCTTGCTTCCACCCTCCTTTTTCAGTTCAAGGTCGGCCAGTTTGAGGCAGGCAAAACCTTCACCTCTTCTGATCTTTTTTTGTGTGCTGATGCGAAGGGCTTCCTGCGTGGTGGCTTCTGCTTTAGTAAGGTTCCCGGCCAGGTCTTCGGCATCCGCACGATCCAGCAGTGCCCATACGACTGCAGAATCAGCGGCCGTATAACCCTGTGCAAGCACCAATGAAGCAGAATAGGGAACAGACAGGAACAGGATCACCCATCTGTAAAGCAAAGTCGTTCTGGTAAACATACTGCCTGAGTTACCCTTTTGTTTAAAGTTAGCAAAGGGGCAACGAAAACACCAAAAAGAAAATATCATCCGGGGACTAACCCTTCCGGGTAATGCACTTTCACCAGAAAGAGGCCCTGCGGCGGCACGGAGAAATCGGCGCGGGTGCAGTCGCGGCTTTCGATCACCTGCCGGAATCCCTCCAGGCTCAGCTTGCCGGTACCCACGCGCAGCATGGTGCCTACCAGGCCCCGCACCATTCCCCGCAGAAAGCGATTGGCTTCCACATGATATACGAGACAGGAGCCTTCCGCATACCACTCACTGCGGCAGATACTGCATTCAAAGGTTTTCACCTGGGTGTTTCTTTTGGAAAAGCTGGAAAAATCCCGGTATTCAGGGAGCAGGGCCGCGGCTGCCTGCATCTGATCGATGGCGAGTGAATAAGGGAAATAATATGCGCGGTCGGCCAGAAATGGATCTTTTACCCGGTATACCTGGTAACGGTATTCCCTTTTGAGCGCATCAAAGCGGCAATGGGCTTCCGCAGGTACCTCAAAAAAATTTTTGATCACAATGTCGCGCGGCAGAATAGCATTCAGGTTATATACGATCCGGTTCAGCTGACCGGCAGGCGGCAGGTCCCCGGCATCGAAATGAAAATAGTTTTCCAGTGCATGCACCCCGGCGTCGGTGCGGGAAGAGCCAGTAAGTGTGAACGGTTTTTTAAAAAAAACAGCCAGGGCCTTTTCCACTTCAGCCTGGATGGAATTTGCATTCTCCTGCACCTGGAATCCCGCAAACGCGGTTCCTTTATAAGCAAGCTGAATAAAATATCTGGACATGAAATCAGAAAATACACGGTTCAGCGCCGCACCATTGCCCGGAAGCGGTTGATATAATAGGGTTCACTCAGCTGGCTTTCCAAACCGGCAAAATGATGGGAATCCGACACAAAGGGATAGGCCAGGTCGAAGAAGCGATACCGCCCTTCATCTTTCAGGAACAACACGCCCAGGTTTTTAATCTGCTCCGTACTGAAGCAACGGGATTTAAAGATTTTACGGGCCGCCGTCAGCATCTCATCCTCCTCCGCGGCTGCGGCCATTTTTTTCCGGAGTTTATGAAAATCATCGTCTGTAGCATATTCACGGCAATCTGAATTAACCATGGGCTTAATGGCAGCAATGGCTGCAGCGGTATCACCTGGAGCCTGCGACGGTTTCACCTCCACCGGTAAAAAACGGGGATCAGGTTGCTTGTTGGTTGGGGGAACGGGTTCTTCCTTATTTGCTGCCGGGGGGGCCATCGTTAATTCCTTCGGTTGAGCGGGCTCCTTTTCAGGATTTACTTTTTCGGTTGCTGCAGGACGGGGAATTTCTTCCTGCTTCACTGCAGCAGGTTCAGGTTCCTCCAGCGAAAGCAGCACTTCTACGGTGTCT
>WBZP01007399.1_pt1 | contig 10612 bp, 6 predicted proteins | sample 5204301 | NCBI WGS metagenome assembly WBZP01 (sample SAMN12412401, study PRJNA552823) | activated sludge metagenome | isolation source: activated sludge from nitrification reactor of wastewater treatment plant... | place: USA: Pennsylvania | collected 2017
CGATACCCAGCAAATCAACCTCACCGGCAAGCAGGAGATCGTGCTTGCCGTCGGCTCGAGCCAGATCAAGATCACCTCGGAGGAAATCGAGATCAAATCCCCGCTGGTGAAGATCAATGTCTAACGCAAGGACACCCGCATGACCGGCCAACCCGCCGCCCGCATCGGCGACAGCGTTGTCAAAGGCGAGATCATCACCGGCGCGATGACGGTGCTGATCGGCGATGCATCCAACGGCATGGCCGACTGCCCGAGCAAATGCGAGCCCGCGACCGGCAAACCGGTCAACCCGATCCTGGGCATCAAAATCCTGCCCGACGAAACCGACTTTGCGCTACCGGCCCCGCGCCCCTTCGTTTTCGCCCGCAGCTACGCCTCGGATGATGCACGCATCGGCCCGCTCGGCCCCGGCTGGTCCATCCCCGGCGCCGGACTGGGCATCGAGCGCAGCGCCGAAGCGCTCACCCTGATCGACCAACAAGGCCGGCGGATCACCTTCGCGCCACTGGCCCCCGGCGAACAAGCCTGGTCCGCCAGCGAAATGCTCTGGCTGCGCCGCGGCGGGCCGATCGTGCCGCAAACCAACGCATTCGAATCCTGGACCGGGCGCTGGGCCGGCGTGCCCGACGACGCGCAGCACGACCCCGACGCGCTGTTCGTCCACGCCGCCGGTACCACCCACCACTTCGCCCGCCGCCATGGCCGCTGGCGGCTCGTTGCCCAGTTCGACCGCAACGGCTACCGCACCGTCTTCAACTGGGCGCCGCAAGGCGAACTGCGCAGCGTGCTCGACAGCGCCGGGCGCTGCTACCGCTTCGTCTATCAAGACCACGGCGAGCCGACCGAGACCGACCGCGGCCTGCGCCTGGCCGGTGTCGCCCTGGACGGGCAGCGCCCCTTGAACCCGTTCGACCCCAGCGACCCGGCCACCCGCTGGCTGGTGCGCTACCACTACGACGCAGCCGGGCGGCTGATCGACGTGCTCGACCGGGCCGGCCGCAGCGTGCGCCGCTTCGAATGGGAAGGCGCGCTACTCACCGCCCACCACGACCTCGCGGGCCGAACCGTGCACTACCGCTGGGACGGCAAGGGCAGCAACGCCCGGGTCATCGAACAACGTGAAGCCGACGGCCTGACCCGTCACTACACCTACGCCGCCGGGGTCACCGAAGTCACCGACAACCTCGGCCGTATCGAGCGCTACCACCACCAGGGCGAAGGCGGGATGCGCCGCTGGCGTGCACTCGAACGGGCCGACGGCAGCCGCATCGAATTCAAGTACGACTGGGCCGGGCGCCAGGTCGCCCAGATCGACCCGCTCGGCCGGGCGCGGCGCACCCGGCGCAACGGCCAGGGCCAGATCGAAGCCGAAATCGGCCCCGACGGGGCCACCACGCAAACCACGCTCGATGCGTTCGGCGATCCGCTTTGCCTCACCGACCCCGAAGGCCGCGTACTGCGCATCGAACGCGACCATCGCGGCAACGTCATCACCGAAACCGGCCCCGACGGCGCGATCACCCGCTACGCCTACACCCACCCGAAGCTGCCCGACCGCCCGACCGAAATCACCGACGCTCGCGGCGGCATCAAACACCTCGAGTGGAGCGCACTCGGGCAACTGACCGCCTACACCGACTGCTCGGGCCACCGCACCCGCTACGACTACGACGACGACGGCCGGCTCATCGGCCTCACCGACGCCCTCGGCCACCGCTGGCGCGCCGTCTATGACCCCCACGGCCGGCTCATCGAAGAGATCGCCGCCGATGGCACCACCACCCGCTACGCCTGGGACAGCGCCGACCGGCTGATCGCCCGCACCGATGCCGCCGGCAACACCAGCCACCTGCACTACGACCAGCACGGCCGGCTGATCGAAGTCACCGACCCCGCCGGCCACAGCCGGCGCCTGGCCTACGACGAAGCAGGGCGCATCGTCACCCTGATCAACGAGAACGGTGCTCTCACCCGCTTTGCCTGGGACACCCTGGACCGGCTCACCGAAGAGCGCGGCTTTGATGAGCGCACGCGTCACTACCGCTACAACGCCGCTGATGAGCTGATCGAGATCGACGAGCAAAGCGCCGGGCAGCGGCGCAGCACCCGGCTCGAACGCGACGCGGCCGGCCGGCTCATCGCCCGCCACCTGCCGGCCACCGAGCACGCCCCGGCGCAGAGCGAGCGGCTCGCCTACAACCGCGCCGGCCAACTCACCGAAGCGCACAACGCACACTGTGCCGTACGCTGGCAGTATGACGAAGCCGGGCGCGTCAGAGGCGAAGCCCAGCAGCACGCCGACGGCTGGGTCTGGCAACTCGCTCACCAGCGCAACCGCCTCGGGCTCATCGACGCCAGCCACTACGGCGAGGCCCCGCCGGTGGGCTGGCTCACCTACGGCCCCGGCCACCTGCACGGGCTCACCATCGGCGAAGCCGCGCTGGACTTCGAACGCGACGGCTTGCACCGCGAGAGGCGCCGCGCCGGTGCGCACTGGCAGGCGCTGCGCGACTACGACGGCGGCGGACGGCTCGCCGCCTGGCAACTCGATGCCCCCGGCGCAGGCACGACCCCGGCCTGGCTCAGGCAGTACCAGTACGACGCTACCGGGCGTCCGATCCGGATCGAGGACAGCCACGCGGGCGCCATCGGCTACACCTTCGACCCATCGGGCCGGCTCATCGGCAGCCGCCATGGCCAGCGCGAACACCACTACCGCTTCGATCCGGCCGGCAACCGACTGGGCAGCGCCCACGCCAGCGCGCCTGGCGCGGGCGCCGGCTGGGCGGCCGAAGTGCGTGCGCGCCTGCCCGATACCAACTTCAACGCGCTGCGCGGCCACGGCAACACCGCGGCCGACCAGCCCGGCCGCGGCTGGCCCGACAACCGCGTGCTCGAACTCGACGGCACCCGCGCCGCCTACGACCCCTGGGGCAACCTGATCGAGCGCATCGCGCCCGACGCCAGCAAGCTCGAACTCACCTGGGACGGGGCCGACCGGCTGGTCGGGCTGTGGCGGCGCGAGGCAAACGGCCATATCACCGAAGCGCGCTACGCCTACGACGCATTGGGCCGGCGCATCCGCAAGCAAGTGAGCGAAGCGGACGGCACCAGCACCACCCGATTCGGCTGGGAAGGCGATCGGCAGGTGATGGAGGACATCGACGGCCAACTCACCCGCACCACGATCTACGAGCCGCAGAGTTTCGTGCCGCTGGCGCGGATCGAGATGCGTCCGGGCGAACAAGGCCAAGAGGCCGAGCAGGCCGACGCGCAGGCCATGCTCTCGCAACTCAAACACACGCTGCTCGGCGCCGGCCTCGCGCTACCCAAACAACTGACCGAGGCGATCGACGCGCAGGGCGCCCCGGCTCCGCGCATCGGCTGGTTCCACACCGATCACCTGGGCACGCCGCTGGCGCTGAGCGACGACAATGGGCAACTGCTCTGGTATGCCCAACCGGACGACTGGGGTGCGGTGCAAGCGGCCCACGGCAGCGTCACCCAGCCGATCCGCTTCCAGGGGCAGTACCACGATGCCGAGTCGGGGCTCTTCTACAACCGCCATCGGTACTATGATCCGGGGATGGGGCGGTATGTCAGTCAGGATCCGATTGGGTTGGCGGGTGGCATCAGTTTCTATAGCTATGTTGATGGGGATCCTCTCGGGTTCGCTGACCCACTGGGTTTGCAAGCTGTCGTACCTACGCCATGGGGGCCAATGCCTTTGCCGCCGATCATTCCGCCATCTGGCGGTTCGCAGGGTAGAGGTGATGACGGCTCGATGGGAGGGCTGACATTCCCAGGCAATACGGCAAGCAATGGCGGACCGATGAGTCGGCCCGACCCTGTTGAGGCACGTGGTCAGAACGATCCATACAAACTACCTATCGTGAATCCGGGTCGGGATTGCAACGGAAACTGCAACCCCTGCCCACCGGGTAAGTCATGGAAAATTATGAAGCCAGGGCATGGATGGCCAAGCTGGTACGAGCACCGAATTGACTACCATCAGAACAAACAGACTTGCATCTGTTATCCAGATCGCCCCAGCCAAGGCTTGATTGGAGGTTAATCATGGATGAGTTTGACGACATTACCCCCGTCATGCTTCGATTTCGCGAGGCTGTCAGGCACATCTGGAATACGTACTTCCAAGATGCAAAGGAGTCGATGGGGCCGGAAATCGAAGACGCTTTTACTCTTGTGGAGCAAGGCCTGTTTCAAGGAATGGTGCTAAGTGCGTGTGCCTACGACGCTTCCTGTAGATACCGGAAGGCACCACTACCATTCGTTCTGGTTGCACCCCTCCCAGAAATGCTCGACTTAAGTTTCCAAATAGGATTCCCCGGCAGGGGTGCTATGGCATGGGATTCTCCAGTTCGATTCAAAGTTGAGGAAGGTACCAAGCTTGAATTCGTCCAGTTCTTCGATTGGAATCCATACGAGCAAATAAACATGTCCTTGGTGCAAGTCCATATTGCAAGGCTGGATGCGAGACCGGATTTGGTTGGCGCACATGCGCTACTTGCTGAGCACGAAATACGTTTCGTGCTCGCGAATTCTTAAGACAAGAAGGGGTCAAAAAGATAGGGTCAAATTTCCCCCGATAACCGCCGCTATTACTGGCCTGCTGACCGCATGGATAGGCGATCTTCAGGATCCGTAGGGTGCAATAAGCGCAGCGCATCGCACCGAGCAATTTCATTCGGCGCAATATCGATTGCGCCCTACGGGAGCAATGGGGTCGGGTCTCCTGTTTCTCGTCCCTCATGCCACCGGTCGAGCGCAATCCGAAGACAGGAAGAAAGGGGCTGGGGCATATTGGTTGGGAATAGTCCGCCAATCCGCTCCCATCCGCTTTTGGCAGATAGCTGCCAAGAGAAGGACCGCTGGGTGCGGCCCGTCGCTTATCCGTCGATCTGCGCTATGGCCTGGGCGGGGTCGAGGATGGGGATGTTTAGGTAATGCCCGAGCGAGAGCAGATCGTCGTCGCCTGAGACGATGAGATCGGCCTGCGCGGCGAGGGCCAGCGCCAGGACCGCATCGTCATCGGGATCGCGGCAGACTGGCTGCGGCAAGGGTGGCGGCTCGATCACCTCGGCCAATTCGCGCACCTCGGCCAGCGCGCGTTCGGCTGAGGTAGCCGAGCGGATCAGGATCGCAGCGAACTTGGCGCGGCCGATGACGAGCTCCAACTCGGCCAGCAGCGCCGGACTGCTGACCAGGCCGAGCGTGCCGGCGCGCACCTGCTCCAGCAACCCATGCGGCGCGCCGTGCCAGAGCAGGCCGGAGACCAACACATTCGTGTCAATGACCGCCCGCACGCTGCCTGCGCTCCGCGCGTGCGGTTTTCACCTCGGCATTGATCTCTTGCATCGACATCGGCGCAATGCCGGCCGCGGCCACCCGGTCGGCGATGGACAACAGAGCATCGGCCGCCTGCCGGCGCCGCAGCGCATCGACCAGTAGCCGTTCCAGTGCCTGAGTCGTCAGCAGCCCGGCATCGCGGGCCGCCTGTGCAGTCGCTTCGGGCAACTCGATCTGAATCGTCGTCATAGTCAGGCTCCTTGCGCGTTCATGCGCTGCTTGAGCTTGCCGCGCTCGATGAAGGTGTCGATGATCTGGATGATCTGGCGCCGTTCGGCCGCGTCGAGCTTCTCGATTTCCTGTAGGCGACGCTCCAGGCGGTTGGTGGCGAGCTTCTTCGGCCGCCGTGGCGCGCTCATGCCCAGCAGCACATCGATGCTCACGGCCAGTGCCAGCGCCATCTGCGGCAGCAGATGGGCGGGCGGATGGGCGTCCGGCGCCTCGTAGTAGGCCACCATTCGTTGCGTGATGCCGACCTCGGCGGCGAACTCCACCTGCGTGAAGCCCGCATCCTTGCGCAACTGGGCCAGGCGTTCTCCAAAGCTCTCGATCACTTCCGTCTTCCGTTTCGGCATGGGTTTCTCCCGAGAGGAAGGCCCATGCTAAGACCGATTCGCTGATCGGCTTGCCGTATTATACGAAGACCGTATATCATTGCGTCAACAAATTTCCTGCCTGCCCCTCTTGACAGGTTTTACGGAGGAACCCGGTATGCCACGCATCCCCGAAGCGGAAATCGAGCGGCTAAAGAATGAGGTGGCGGTCGAGCGTCTGGTCGAGGCCTCGGGGATCGAACTCAAGAAGTCAGGCAAGGATCTGCTGGGCCGCTGCCCCTTCCACGCCGACGACACCGCGAGCCTGGTGGTGACGCCGGGCAAGAACCTGTGGCACTGTTTCGGCTGCGGCGTCGGCGGTGGTCCCATCGACTGGGTCATCAAGAAGAACGGCGTTTCCTTCCGCCATGCCGTCGAACTGCTGCGCGAGGGCGTTCCTTCTTTAGCCGCCGAGCCGGGCAGCGTGAAGCGCTCCACCGTGCGCGCGCTGCCGGCGCCGGTCGCCTTCGACGCCGACGATCAATCACTCCTGAACCAGGTCGTCGACTATTACCACGCCACCTTGAAGCAAAGCCCCGAGGCCCTGGACTATCTCAAGAAGCGCGGCATCGACCACCCCGAGGCCATCGCGCGTTTCAAGCTGGGCTATGCCAATCGCACCCTGGGCCTGCCCGAGAAAAATCGCAAGGCCGGCGGCGAGATTCGGGCAGGCTTGCAGAAGGTCGGTCTCTACCGCGAGAGCGGCCACGAGCACTTCGCCGGCAGCCTCATCGTGCCGATCCTCGACGCGGCGGGCAACGTGGTCGAGATCTACGGCCGCAAGCTGCTGGATAACCTGCGCGCCGGCACGCCCAGGCATCTGTATCTGCCAGCCAACGAAGCGCGCGGTCGCGGCGTCTTCAACATCGAGGCCCTGGCCGCTTCGCGCGAAATCATCCTCTGCGAAGCGCTGATCGATGCGCTGACCTTCTGGTGCGCCGGGTTCCACAACGTGACCGCCGCCTACGGCATCGAAGGCTTCACCGAGGAACACCTGGCGGCATTCCAACGTTACTCGACCTCCCGCGTGCTGATCGCCTACGACCGCGACGAGGCCGGCGAGCGCGGCGCTGCGAAAGTGGCCGAACGGCTGATGGCCTGCGGCATCGAATGCTTCCGCATTCAGTTTCCCAAGGGCATGGACGCCAACGAGTATGCCCTCAAGGTCACGCCGGCCGCGAAGAGTCTGGGTCTGCTGATCCGCAAGGCGCTTTGGCTGGGCAAGGGCGTTGCGCCGACGCAGCCGCAAGCGCTGCCCGTGGCAATCGATCACGTGGCAGCGACCGTCCCCTCTGTCTTGGCAGACGATCCCCCTTTAGTCGCCAAAGAGGAAGTTCCCGAACCGCTGCCGGCGAGCCCGATGCCGGCCGCGCCGCCGGCACTTCCACTGGCCACCACCGACAAGGAAGTCACGCTGACGCTCGGCGAAGGTGCGGAGGCGCGCCGCTACCGCGTGCGCGGCCTGGCCAAGAACCTCGCCGTCGACGTGCTCAAGGTCAATCTGATGGTCGCCCACGGCGAAGCGTTCCACGTCGATACCTTGGACCTGTACGCCGCCAAGGCCCGCGCCGCCTATATCGCCCAAGCGGTGCAGGAGACGGGGATCAATGAGGCCGTGCTCAAGTCAGATCTCGGCCGCGTGCTGCTGGCCCTCGAAGGTCTGCAGGACGAGAGTATCGAGAAGGCATTGCAGCCCGAACCTCAGCCGCAGATGGCCGCGCCCGAGCGCGAAGCGGCGCTGGCGCTTCTGAAGTCGCCCGACCTGGTAAGCCGGATACTCGCCGATTTCGCCGCCTGCGGCCTGGTCGGCGAGGAGACAAACAAACTGGTCGGCCATCTCGCGGCGGTCAGTCGCAAGCTCGACCGGCCGCTGGGCGTGGTGATTCAATCGTCATCGGCGGCGGGCAAGTCGAGCCTCATGGATGCCGTGCTGGCCTTCGTGCCCGAGGAGGAGAAGGTCAAGTACAGCGCCATGACCGGGCAGAGCCTGTTCTACATGGGCGAGACCAATCTGCGGCACAAGGCGCTGGCCATCGTCGAGGAGGAAGGGGCGAGCCGCGCGAGCTACGCCTTGAAGCTCCTGCAGAGCGAGGGCGAATTGACGATCGCCAGCACCGGCAAAGACCCGCAGTCGGGCAACCTCATCACCCAGCAATACCGGGTCGAAGGGCCGGTGGCCTTGCTCATCACCACCACGGCGCGCGATCTGGACGAAGAACTGATGAATCGCTGCCTGGTGCTGGCCGTCGACGAAGGCCGCGCGCAGACGCGCGCGATTCACCAATTGCAGCGCGACCGCAGGACGCTCGAAGGGCTCATCGCCCGGCGCGAGAAAGAAGCGCTCATCGCCCTGCACCAGAACGCGCAGCGTCTCTTGCGGCCCCTGGACGTACTGAACCCCTACGCCCGTTTCCTCACCTTCCCCGACCAGAGCACGCGGCTGCGCCGCGATCACGAGAAGTATCTCACCCTGATCGACGCCATCGCCTTCGTGCACCAGCATCAGCGGCCAGTGAAGACCGCCCGGCGCGGCGATCAAGTGATCGAGTACATCGAGGCGACACTCGCCGACATCGAGCTGGCCAACCGCATCGCCCATGACGTGCTGGGCAGGAGCCTGGACGAACTGCCGCCGCAGACCCGGCGCCTGCTGCAGATGGTCGATGCCTTCGTCGCCGCCGAGTGCGAGCGCCAGACCGTCAAGCGCTGCGACTTGCGCTTCAGCCGCCGTGCCGTGCGGGCCGCGACGGGGCTCTCGGACACGCAATTGCGGCTGCACCTGGCTCGCCTCACCGAACTGGAATATCTGCTCGTGCATCGCGGCATGCGCGGCCAGAGCTTCGAGTACGAATTGCTCTACGACGGCACCGGCGCCGACGAACGCGCCTTCGTGCCGGGGCTGATCGACGTCGATGCTCTCAAGGCTGCCGCCGAGGCCGGCACGCCTACGACGGCAAGTTCGCGGGGTGAAACAGGGCCGTTCGCGGGGTCATCGCGGCCCCAACGCGCCCCGAACGCGGCGCCGTCGCGGGGCAAGGCATCGCCTGGAGAGCCGCGCAGAATGGGCGTTTCCGAGGAATCCACCGATTGCGACGGCAAACCCCACGTCCACAAGGGCAACGGCAAACCCCCGTCGTATCCGCCTCTTCCTGTAGCCGTCCTGGCCTCGGTGGCCTGACCGCGCATGCCGCGCGCCGGCCAGCGCATCAAGCACCGCAAGCCGGCGGCGGTCAAGCCGGCCGGCCCGGCGCATCGGCCGGATGACGCCCTGGCCGGCAACCGCCTGACGCGCTACATGATTGATCACTTCGAGTGGATGAAGGTCGCCGGCTACAGCCTGGACACCCTGCGCGCCCGGCGCATCGCCATCCGCCGCTTCATCGCCTGGTGCGACGAACGGGGCATCGACGACCCGCGCGAGATCACCAAACCGATGATCGAGCGCTACCAGCGCCACCTCTTCTACTACCGCAAGCAGGACGGCACGCCCTTGACCCTGGGCACGCAGTTGCAGTGCCTGGCCCCGCTCAAGACCTGGTTCAAGTGGCTCTCGCGCGAGCATCACATCCTGGCCAACCCGGCCGCCGACATCGATCTGCCGCGCCAACCCAAGCGCCTGCCGCGCTCGGTGCCCAGCGTCGAGGAGGTCGAGGCGATCCTGCGTGAGGCCGAACCGGCCACGGCGCAGGGCTTGCGCGACCGCGCTTTGCTCGAAACCCTCTACGCCACCGGCCTGCGCCGCATGGAGATCGTCGGCGTGGCGATCTACGACGCGGACCTCGTGCGCGGCCTGTTGTGGGTGCGCCACGGCAAGGGCCGGCGCGAGCGCGTGGTGCCCCTGGGCGAGCGGGCCGGAGCCTGGCTCGCCAAGTATCTGACCGAGGCGCGCCCGCAACTGCTCGCCACGGACACCGACGTCCTATTCCTCACCGACTACGGCGAGCCGGCGAGCCCCGAGTACGTGGCCTCCAAGGTGAAGCGCTACATGCGCTTTGCCGGCGTGGACAAGCCCGGGGCCACGCATCTGCTGCGCCACGCCTGCGCGACCCACATGCTCGAAGGCGGGGCCGATATTCGGTTCATCCAGGAGATGCTGGGCCATGCGAATCTGCAGACGACGGAAATCTATACGCACGTCTCCATCGACAAGCTGATCGCCGTCCACAAAGCCACCCATCCGAGCCGCTTGCAGCGGCGCACCGGCGAGCCAAGCCCGGGCCTCATGGATGCCGGCGCAACGGCGACGGCGGGGCTTCTGGCGGCCCTGGCGCATGACGACGAGGAAGACGGCGCCGGCCCTCGGGCGCACGCCTCCCTTGCACCGGAGACGCCGCGGCGCTGAGGTAAGCGGCGCCCGCCCACCGTCTTTCCCCCCTTTAGCCGCCAAGCACAAAATCCGGCTTGCATCGCCTGCGCGCGATCGGCGAAACTCGCGTCTACGCAAAAACCTCGAACCCGGGGAGAGCCGTCTTCGTTTCCTGCGCGCAAGCCCGCACCGCGTCTAGCGAAAATGCCTTCGGCTACGATGGAGGGGCGTCGGGGCCAACTATTTATAGCTATGTTGATGGGGATCCTCTCGGGTTCGCTGACCCACTGGGTTTGCAAGCTGTCGTACCTACGCCATGGGGGCCAATGCCTTTGCCGCCGAT
>WBZP01007401.1_pt1 | contig 10611 bp, 9 predicted proteins | sample 5204301 | NCBI WGS metagenome assembly WBZP01 (sample SAMN12412401, study PRJNA552823) | activated sludge metagenome | isolation source: activated sludge from nitrification reactor of wastewater treatment plant... | place: USA: Pennsylvania | collected 2017
CACAACCTCTTCCGTGGGGCGTGGGCCATCGCCCGTAGCGTCGAAGATACAGCTCAAGTGTTTCGATTGTGCTACGGAGCGCCGACTCGAACCACGAGCCTGGTTCAGGAGCCTTCCTCTACGGCGCGGACGGCGTCAACTGCTGAGGCCCGGCCATCGCGGACCGATTCGAGGGCGGGCAGGTAGTGATCCATCGTGGCCATGTTCGGTTCGAAAAGGCCTTCGAACAGCGCAGTGGTCAGGCGCTCGTCGGCGACATCCAGGCTCGTCTTGAAGCGGACCTCGCCATCGGCGTAGTCCATCTCGAAGTTCCCCAGCGGCAGGCCGAAGTTCACGCGGGTGATGCACTCGGCCATCTCTCCGCGCCGCTCTTCCGGCGTGTTCCAGGGCGCCTGCGCGTAGATGGTGCAGCGGCCCTCCCGTTCGCGGGCGACTGCGAAGACGGCCCAGAAGCCGTTCTCCCCGACGACATCGGCACGGATGACTTCGTCGTCGGTGGTCTCCTGCCATTCGATGCCGCGCTCTTCGAAGGCCGCTTCGGCGATGGCGAGCATGGGCAGGCGCAGGTCCCGTTCGGACGAAGCGTGGAGCGTGCTGTAGCCCTCGCGGAGGCTGCCGCCTTCCGCATCGCGCAGGACTTCCCTGGTGACCGAGAGCGCGTACCAGCTTTCGGTTTCGAGGAGCGGGGAGCCAGCGGCCAGGGCGCCAAACGCGGGCCCGGTCTGGAGGATGTCCTCGCCGAGGAGGGCGACGCCGGGGATGTGCGGCCGATCAAGGCGGGCCTCGACCTGGACATCGCCGTCGGCCGTGAACTTGCCGGCGAGCGGCCCGCGAGACTCCTCGGCCAGGTGAAAGAGCGAATCCTTGATGACGCGGGCGTACGCCTCGGCGGAAATCGTGAAGGTGAAGCGGACCTCCACCAGCACGCCATCTTCCCGTTCGAGGGCGAGGTCCACGGCGTGGACCGGGAGCGGGTCGCCGGTGGGCGGCGCGAGCGCCATCGGTGCGTCGAGCGCGAAGTGGCTGGTGGTCGTGGTCACGTGGCCTCCGTCCGCGGGCTCAGTCGACGGACCACTCGCCGCCGTCGTACACCACGCGGATCAGTCGCTGGCCCTGCTTCATCTTCATTTCGAAGACGCCAGCGTTGACGTTGATATTCTTGATGTATTCGAGCTTGAATTCGAACACCCACTTCTTCTCGAAGAAGTCGTACATGCCCTGAATGGAGAGCTTCAGGTCGACCGGGGCGGCGAACCCTGGAGGCGGCTGGCCACTTTCGAACTTGGGTACGAACGCGTCCTTCGGCACCTGGCCGATCTGGACGATGGCCGTCGCCCCGTTTTCGCAGCCGCCGATGACTTCGCCGACATTCTGGCTGGCGGTGTTCTTGTCCGTGGAGGCGCCGAGTGCGGCAGCCCGGATGCCCTTCGCGACGCTCGATCCGATGGCTGCCGCGTAGCCGCCAATCCCGCCCGCGACCAGCTCGTTCATCGGGATCGAGGCCGACGCTTCGAGGCCGACCTTCACGGCCTGGAGCTTGGCCGCGCCCTTGTTCCGCTGCTGGGTGGACCAGTCGATGCCGACTTTGAGCGCGCCCGCGAACGGCCCGCCCGTCGCGCTGAAGCCGAACTCGAGATGATGGACGCTTTCGCCGATCTGATGCGTGACACCGCGCACCGAGGGCGCCTTGTCGGGCGTGCCCAGGGCGCCGCCGTATTTCGACTTGAGGCCCTTCACCGAGTCGTGGTCGTACTTCTGGCCGGTGGAGAACTGGCCGCCGCCTTCGAGGTCGACTACCCCGCCGACGCCGCCCTTCGCCTTGACCCCGGCGAACCCGCCCGTCTCCACGTACGCCCCCGCCTCATCGGAGTCGCCGGGCGTGAACGTCGATTTCTCCTTGAAGTTCTCTTTCTCGACCTTGGCGGCCCACCTTTCGGACCGGTTCCAGCCGACGGCGGTGGCCGACCCACCCCAGATGAAGTTCGCCACTTCGTTGGGGACGGCGCGGGACTCCCGGAAGCGGCGGTACACGCCGTAGGAGATGAGCTCCAGCGCCTTCTCCGGCGAGCCGCCCTGCGCTTCGAGGTACATGCCCAGCTCGCCGCCGATCTCGGCGACGTTCCCGATCTTCGCCCCGCCGACCACGGCGAGCTCGAAGCGCATCTTCATCGCTTTCTTCTTCAGGCGCTCCACGGAGGCCTTGATCCGGAAGCCGATGTAGCCGACGCCCGATGGATCGACGGGGACCTTGACGGCGATTTCGATTTCGCCCGTGTCGCCGCTGGCCGGCGCCGCCGCGGAGAAGATCGGGCCGAGTTTCGCAAGGATGGAGGAGAAGTTGCCCTCCATCTGGCTCTTGAACTGGTTCTCCGTGCGGGTGATCGGCTCTTGCTTCTCACCCAGGAACTCGCGGCCCTTCTCGCGGATGCCGGTGAGCTCGATGATCTCCTTCTTCGCGTCGGTCTGGAGCTTCATCAGGCCGGGGATGCGCTTGGTGCTGCGCGACTTGTCGCCTTCGTGCGTCTTAAACCAGAGGTCGATGTCTTCAACGATCTCGTTGAGGATGTTGATCGCGCGGTCCTGCTTGGAGCCGGGCTGCAATTGACCGCCGGTCTTCTTGATCTCGTCGAACTCGCCGAGCAGCGTGTCGATCTGCTTCATCGTCTTGCCGCGGCCGGAGAGCAGGCCCGCGTCAGTCTTGAGCTTGAATTCCTGGCGGCTCCAGAGGCGCTGGATGGGCAGCGGGCGGCGGGCCTGTTTCGGCGTGGCAGCCGTGTTGCTTGCGGTCACCGCGGCCTGTACGGCGCGGTTGCCGGCCAGGCGCTGCAGGCCCACCAGGCTCGCAGGGTCCGGCGCGGCCGTGACCGCCGTCTGCGGCTGGCGCTGGGCGCTCTTCTGGGGGGCGGCGGCAACGGGAGTGTGACCTGGAGCCCGCCGTTTTGCGGGCGCGTAGGAACGGCGCGGCATCGCGGCGTAGCTTAGCGGCCACTAACCCGTGCCGGAAGGGTCCCTACAAAATTCTCCCAAACAGGTCGTAATCTTCCGCGGCCTCGATGTGGACGCGCGCTTTCGTGCCGGGTTGGGCGGTCCCACGGGCGAAGACCAGACCATCCACTTCCGGCGCCTCACGGTAGGTGCGGCCGGCCACCACCGGGTCGCCGTCTTCGTCCTCGCCCACGCCCTCCACGAGGAGGTCCAGGTTCCGTCCGACGAAGCGCTTCGCCTGTTTCGCCGCGATCTTGCGCTGCTGGCGCATGAACCGGTCACGGCGCTCATGCTTGACCTCATCGACCACCTGGTCCGTCATGTCGAACGCGCCGGTCCACTGCTGCAGCGAGTAGGTGAAACACCCCGCGTGGTCGAAACGGATCGCTTTCGCGAAATCGAGGAGCTCCTGGAACTCCGCATCCGTTTCGCCGGGGAAGCCGGCGATGAATGAGGTGCGCAGGACGATGTCCGGCATGGCGGCGCGGAGTTCGCGGACGAAAGCGTGCACTTTCTCGATGTTGCTCGGCCGCTTCATCCGCCGGAGCACGCTCTCGCTGCCGTGCTGCAACGGCACGTCCAGGTACTGGACCACGTTGGGCAGGCTGGCCATCGTCTCGATGAGCTTCGGCGAGACGCGGCTGGGGTAGGCGTACATCAGGCGCAGCCACGTGTCCGGGACAGCTTCCGAAAGCATCTCGATCAGGCCGGGCAGGCCCGTCCCAACGGCCATCCCCATGTCCTCGCCCCAGGCCGTGGTGTCCTGGCCGACGAGGACGAGTTCCTTCGCGCCCGCTTCCACCAGGCGCTGCGCTTCTTTCACCAGCCAGCCGGCGGGCGCAGAACGCAGCCCGCCCTTGATCTTGGGGATGACACAGAACGTGCAGGGAGCGTCGCAGCCGTCGGAAATCTTGAGGTAGGCGGACGGCCCGGAGACTTTCACGTTGCTCTCGGGGATGTCGTGGATGGCGTCGACGTCGACGCTCAGGAGCCGCGCGACATCCTGCCACTGCCCAACGCCGAAGATGTGGTCGACACCCGGGTGTTCTTCCTTCACCTGGCGCCCGTAGAGCTGGGTCATGCAGCCGGCGACGATGAGGAGCTGCCCGTCGCGCTTGGCCGCGGCCAGTTGCTCCACCGCTTCCATCGACTGTTCCTGGCTCTGCTCAATGAACCCGCAGGTGTTGACGATGATGGCGTCGGCCTCGCCGGGCTGGATGACGGGCAGCAGTTCGCCCCCGGTGAGCAGCCGCTCCAGGTGCTCGCTGTCAACGTCGTTCTTCGGGCAACCGAGCGTCACCAGGTGATAGGTCTTCGGGACTGCCACTACTGCCCTTCGCTTATGACGATGTTCACCGTGCCGCCCGCGGGGAGTGCACTGCCAGCCGCGGGCGACTGGTCGGCGACTATGCCTTTGTCGAAGCCGGCCGCCTTCGCGCGCACCTCGCTCACCTTGTAGCCGGCCTCGGCGATGGCCTGCTTCGCCGTCGCTTCCGGCAGACCCACCAGCGTAGGCACCTGGCCGGGCGTGACCTGGACACCGGAGGGCGCGGACGAAGCCGCCGTCGTGGCTGTCCCCGTCGCGCCGGTGTTGTCCACATCGGTCCCGGGGGGCGTGTTGCCGCCGCCGCCGAGGTTCGAAATGAGCAGCGCAAGCAGGACGGTGCCCAGGATCACCCCCACCGCCACAATGGCAACCACGGCCGACCGGGTCTGGGCGGCGGGGTCCGTCTTGAGCTTGCGGGCGGGATTCGGGACGCCGATGTCCACGCCGATCACCGGCTCCCAGCCGGGATCGCGCTGTTCTTCGGCGCGGGCCACCGGACGCGGGAACGCGCGTGGCGCCGGCTGCGGCTTCGGTGGGGGCTGGCGGCCCGCCGGCTTCTCCGGCATCGGTTCGCGTACCGGCTGTGGCGCGCTCCGCCAGCTCGGCCGCGCCGGCGACTGCGGGCTGACCGGGGCTTCCCTGCTCGCGCGCGGAGGCGGCGTGGTGGCTTCGGCGACCCGCTGGTACTCCGGGTCTTCTTCACGAGGGAACATCGCGAGCGCTTCCGCCGGGTCCAGCCCGAGGTACTGGGAATAGCTCCGCAGGAATCCGCGCGCGTACACCGGCGCCGGTATCACCTCGAACTGCTCTGCTTCGAGCGCCTGGAGGTACCGGCGGGAGATGCGTGTGTCGCGTTCTGCGTCTTCGAGCGTCAGCCCGCGGGCTTCGCGCGCCCGGGTCAGAAGGCTCCCCAGTTCACCCATGTCTCAGTCCTAAAGGGTACCCGCGATTCGGAGAGGAAAGTGCAAAAGACTGAGGACTGAGTGGGCCGCCTGCGCGGCCTGCCCGGAGCCTCACTCCTTCGACATGCGGGGTTACGGAACGTAACAGAACGGCGGGCTAGGCGGTAGGAGTGCGGAATGGGCGAGAGCGTGCGCCGTCATGGCGGCGTCCGAACGTGTGAGGTGTGACGGCTAACGGCTAACGGCTAACGGCTAACGGCTAACGGCTAACGGCTGAGGATGTGTCACCGGGACTGAGTGTCGCGCTCCCCGCGCCGGTCAGCCCGGGCCGCCGAGGGTGCGCGTGATTGGTTCGACGGAGAGGTCCTCCTTCGGCACGGCGACGGCGCCGGTGTCGCGCAGCTCTTCCAGCGCGCGGCGGAAGTCGCTGAAGTGGCGCAGCATCACGCCAAGGTGGATGTAGACGGCGAAGCCCATGGCCGCCGCTTCCGCTGGCGTGACCAGCCAGGAGTTCAGCAGCTGCGGGATGCCCTCGAGGTCGCGGGCGGCGCGCTCCACCAGCTCACGCGTCTTCAGCCCGTCCATGAAGACCATGTCCGCGCCGGCCTCGCGGTAACGCTTCGCGCGCGCCACCGCGTCGTCCCAACCGTTCGGCTGCAGCGCATCCGTGCGGGCGATAACGACGAGGTCCGGGTCCGTGCGTGCTTCCACCGCGGCGCGGACCTTCATGACCATTTCGTCGACGGCGATGACGCGCTTGCCTTCGAGGAAGCCGCAGCGCTTCGGCCAGTCCTGGTCCTCGATGTGGAGCGCGGCCACGCCCGCCCGCTGGTAGAGGCCGATCGTGCGGGCGATGTTCGATTCGTTGCCGTAGCCGGTGTCGGCATCGGCGATGACCGGTACGGCAACGGCCGCCGCGATTCGGCCAGCGTTCGCCGCCATTTCACCGAGGCCAATCAACCCGAGGTCCGGCAGCCCGTACGACGCCGCCGTGCCGAAGCCGGTCATGTAGACCGCGTCGAAGCCCGCGGCCTCGGCGAGTTTGGCCTGCACGCCGTCGAAGACGAACGGCGCGGTCACGCAGCCCTTCGCCATCAGTGCCCGAAGCCGCGCCCCCGCGCTGGTCATGAACGCAACACGGCCGTCTGGCCGGAGTCGAGGTACTCGTCAAGGCGGGTGATCTGGCCGTCTTTGACCTGGCAGACGACGCAGGCCGGCACCTCGAGCGGCGAACCGTTCGGGGCGATGCCGCGAAGCACGTGCTGCTGGACGAAGCCGGCGCCGGTGTCGTACCTGCGCATCTCCTCGTAGCGGAGGTCCGTGATGTTGCGAGTCACCCAGCCCAGCGTGCGCAGGTTCTCCTCCCGTGTCTGCTCGACCATGTCGTTGTTGTGCCAGATGACGGCGTTTGGGGCGTACAGGCCGCGGACCGCCTCGATGTCGCCGCGCGCGATGGCGGAGAACAGCTGGTCGCAGACCTCGATGTTCGTTGGCATCGCCGGATTGTCCGCCCCTGCCGCCGGGATGTCGATTGGATGCTCGTCACAGGCTGACTGTGGCCTGCGCCATAGTCAGGCGGCCGGACGCGCGCGTATCGTCCGCGCCGTCTGGTTCGCGTCCGGCTCCCATGACAGGAGGGACCGCAAATGGGAAGTGTTGGGGAGGTTGCGCCGGGGGTCCGCCCGGTGGTGCGACGGGGCGTGGTCATCGTCCACGGCGTGGGCGAGCAGGGCCGCGGCGATTACATCGGGTCGTTCGTGGAGCCCCTCGCGAGCTTCGTCGCGGACGGGTGCGGCTCGGAGAACGTGAGCATCACGGTCCGCAACGAAGCTGACGCTTCGGCCTGGGCCACGCTGAACATCCACGGGGATACGCGGGACGAGGAGTGGCACATCCGCGAGGCCTGGTGGGCAAAGAACTTCCGGCCGAGTGCCTCGCGGACGGTGTTGTTCTGGGCGGTGATCGCCGGGCTCACGATAATGTGGGCCACCTGGCGGTCCATCTTCGTGCGCGCGGTGGCCCGCCTCGGCCACAACTACCAGCAGATGTCGCTCTCGCGTGACGACCTCATGGGCCGGCCGGTGGAGCGGGACGCCCAGGGGAAGCTGCGCCTGCCGCCGGATACCCGTCAGGGGCTCTGGGTTGCCCCGCAGACGCTCCCCGGCAAGGCCATCCTCGATGCGCTGGTCTGGCTGTTCATCTGTTTGATTTATGTCGCCGGTGCGGCCGTGCTGCTCACGCTGCTTGTGCCGCTCTACCTGTTCCTGCTGCTGCCGCTGAGCCTGGTCGCGCCCGGCCCTGTGGTCGCCGTCCAGCGGAAGCTGGCGGGGCTGATCGTCACCACCATCGGCGACCAGCAGGCCATGACCACCCGGCGGTTCGCGCTCGCGGCCGCTTCCAACGAGGTGGCCCAGGCGCTCTGGTGGATGCTGAACAAGGACGGCCTCGCCCGCTCAAAGCGCTCCATCGAGGGCTTCACCGGCTACGAAACGGTCACGGTGGTGGCGCACTCCGGCGGCTGCGTTGTGTCCTTCGACTCTCTCGCGAGCCAGGTGAAGGAGTGGATGCTGGACCCGGAACTGCCCGCGGGCGTTTCCCGCCCGAAACGGGTCGGCTGGATCACGGCCGGCAGCGGGCTGAACCTCGCCTTCCGCATGCGACGGACGAAGGACCCTCGCGAGCACGCCTTCTGGCGCCGCTCGCTGGTGGAGTTCGTGAACTGGGTGAACGTCTACGCGCGCTACGACCCCGTCCCCCAGGGCCCGCCACCGCCGGACCTTGTGTCCAGCCTGCTGCGCGACGACGAGTTCCTGGACGGCGCTTCGGACAGGCGCCCGCCCTATGTCTGCCTGCGAGTGGTGAACGACGACTTCCCGGGCTCCGACCACAGCGGCTACTGGAAGAACCGCACGGAGGTGCTGAGCCGGGTCGTCGCGCTCATCGCGGACTCCGGGCGCGCCGCCCGCGAGCTGACGCCGCAAGAGTCCGCGCTCCCGGCCACGCTTTCGAGCTCCCTGGACGCCGCCATCCGCGCAGCGGTGGACCCGAATGCCATGCGCCGCAACCGCGTGACCGCACTGAAGCGCCAGTTGCCCATGTACGCCGCCATCGCGATCGTCGCGGCCGCGCTCGTCTTCGCCATCCCGCTCGGCCACCAGTGGCTCAAACTGGACCTGGTCGACCGCGTGATGCCTCACAGCATCTTCGGGATGGGCATCGACGGCCAACGCGCCTGGCTGACCGGCGTGCTGGTGACGCTGGCGGCGGCGCTCATCCTCGGCCAGGTGCTTTCGTTCCTCGGCCAACTGGTGAGCTGGACGAAGGCGGGAGGCAGCGCCGCCGTGCTCCCGGCAGGCGGCCTGATGGTAGCCCTCGGCGCGGCCGTCGTCGCCGTGGCACTCATCGCCCTTTCGCGGCTGCTCGCAACAAACTAAGGAGGCCCACATGAAGATCGCGGAACGCGCTCCCGCCAGCGCCGCTTCGTTCAAACCGAAGGCCCGGCTCTGGCAACCCGAAGTCGCGATCATTCGCGACGGCGTCGAAACCGCAACGGTGATGGAGACCGCCGAAAGCGACCTCTACGCCGCGGTCGACGACCTTGCCGTGGACGTGGCCGCGTTGCGGGTTTCCCGCTGGCCGAGAGTTGACGCCTGGGGGCGGTTGGCCTTCCCGAAGGGCCGCGGATTCCCACTGACCGTGCACCTCTCCCGCGCGGCGCTGCAGGCGCGCGCTGACGAGCAGCGCGCGGCACACGCGCAGACGGCGCCGGACCGGCTCCTGCGCGTCGGCGATGTCTTCCTGGTGCGTGGGGCCGGCGCCGCGAACCTTCAAGAAGGCGAACTCTGGGACATCAGCGCCGCCGGCCGCGACGTCGCGAAAGCGGCGTACTACGGCGCCGGCGCGGCCACGGTGGACGAGGAGTACGTCCAGCAGATGGTCGCCGCCCCGCCGGCCGTGGAAGTCGCGGCAGAGCCGGGGGCATTCGACATCCGCCAGCAGGCAGTGCTAAATGCGGCCGGCGGCCAGGGGCAGGCCCGCGCATGAGCGCCCCCGCCCCAATCGCCGCCGGAAAGCACGCCGTCGAGGACTTCGTTGCCTCGCTCAACCCCAACCAGCTGGTCTACTTCCTCTGCAACGTGGGTGACGGAGACAGCCAACTGTTGCTCCTGCCCGTCGACCCCCAGGGCCGGCGGCGCATCCTCATCGTCGATGTCTGCACGACGAAGAAGGTCCCCGCGCTTGTCGACAGCCTGCAGCAGGCGGGGCTGATCGGCGCGGCTTCCCCCGGGGCCGGCGGCGAGCCCGACGGCTCGGTCGCGCTCGTCGTCGCGACGCATCCCCACAGCGACCATATCGGCGGGATGAACGAGCTGCTGACGAAGCTGAAACCGCGCATCGGCGAGTTCTGGGACCCCGGCTATTACCACACCACCCAGGACTACCTGGAAATGATGGCGGCGATCGAGGCCAACCCCCACATCATCTATGCGCAGCCCACGGCGGGGTATAAACGCTGGTTCGGCTCGGCACTGGTCACCGTGCTCTCGCCGTCCGTCGGCCTCCGCAACAAGTTCGACACCTACGGCACGGAGGTCAACGATTCGTCGCTCTCGCTGCGCATCGAATTCCCCGCGGCGCGGGCCGTGAAACGCGATGCCGGCCGGAACCTGGTCGATAAGAAAGCGACCATGTCGCTGATCCTCGGGGCGGACGCGCAGACACTGTCCTGGGCGCACGTACTGACCGACTTCCCGCAGCTCGGGCCGAACAGCTCCGACGCGAACAGGGCCATCCGCGCCGCGACGGGCACGGACCTGCTGAGCGCGAAGGTGCTCAAGGTCTCGCACCACGCCTCGAAGCACGGCGTGAACCTGGAGCTCGTGGAACGCATTTCGCCCGCGCTCACGCTGGTCTCGAACGCCAGCCCAAGCGGGTTCGGCTTCCCCCACAACGTCGCCCAGGAGCTCATCCGCGAGGCGCTGCAAGCGACGGCTTCCACGCCCGGAATGGTGCACAAGCCCGATTCGGAGCTCGGCATCTTCTACACCTGCGACACCGAAGACGGCGGCGGGCCGCTCGGTTCCATCGCGGTGGTCATGGGAGCCGGCAAGGCCACCGTCTGGCGCTTTGGAGACACCGTGAGCCAGAAGATCACCCTGGCCAACGGCCGCCGCTGGACGGGGTAAACGCAAAACGCCCCCGACGCGAGCCGGGGGCGTTTCTTATTTCGCACAGGATCCGCTCTTACGAAACCAGCGTCCCGAGGATGCGTTCCACCTGGTCCAGCGGGCCCTGGGGCATGCTGATGCTGGGCAGGTCCACGCCGAGCTGGCGGCGCTCCTCGATGCCCGCGGCCACGGTTTCCAGGTCGCCCCAGATGGCCGTCTCTTCGAGCAT
>WBZP01007402.1_pt1 | contig 10610 bp, 8 predicted proteins | sample 5204301 | NCBI WGS metagenome assembly WBZP01 (sample SAMN12412401, study PRJNA552823) | activated sludge metagenome | isolation source: activated sludge from nitrification reactor of wastewater treatment plant... | place: USA: Pennsylvania | collected 2017
ACCACATCCTCGCCCGGATCTGCGATGCCGGGCTGTACGCCGCGCACCCCAACGATTCACCGGTGGACGAACGCACCACCACGGTGTCCCCCGGCGCCGGGTCGCCCGTGACCGAGGCGACGGCGCCGCTGAACACCCATGGGTGCCGGCGCAAGAGGGACCGCTCCCGATTCGGGCGCAGCGTCAGGGTGGGGGTCACACCACCGAGCGTACGGCAGCCAGTTCGCCCGACCCGCGCTCCCGGCACCCCGTCGAGACCGCGCTGGACCGGTCGGGTCAGGCGATGATCCGGCCGTCGACGATGTGCACCGTGCGGTCGGCGAAGTGGGTGATCCGCTCGTCGTGGGTGACGATGATCGCCGAGGTCTTGCGGGCCTTCATCTCGTCGCGGATCAACGACACGACCTGCTCACCGAGGGCGGTGTCCAGTGCCGAGGTGGGCTCGTCGAACATGACCAGCGCCGGATTGTTCACCAGCGCCCGCCCGATGGCTACCCGCTGGCGCTGCCCGCCCGAGAGCTGCCCGGGCAGGTTGTCGGCGCGCTGGTCCAAGCCGAGCTCGGCGAGCAACTCGTCGGCCCGGCGGCGCGCCTGGGAGCGCGAGGTGCCACGGCGCCCGGCGAGCTCGTTGACGACCAGCAGGTTCTCGCGCGCGGTGAGGAACGGGATGAGGTTCACGGTCTGGAAGACGAAGCCGACGGTGGTCCTGCGGAACTCGGTGAGCTCACGCTCGTTCATCTGACCGATCTCCTGGCCCGCCACCATCACGCTGCCGGACGTGGGGGTCATCAAGGCCCCGGCGATGGAGCACAGCGTGGTCTTGCCGGACCCCGACGGGCCCACCAGGGCGACGACCTCGTCGGCGGCGATCTCGATGTCGACGTCGTCGAGGGCGACGATGGTGGTGTCGCCGACGACGAACTCCTTGCGCACCTTCGACATCCGGAGCACCGGATCAGCGATTGCGGACGGTGTGGTCACGAGTGGTCCCTTCCCACGAGGCGGTTCACGAGCTGGCCCCGATGGCCGAGGCGGGGTCGACGCGCACCACCCGGCGCAGCGAGAACACGCTGCCCAGCACGGCGGACACGACGATGAGCACCAGGCTGATGACCACCCGGGTGACCGTCAGGCGGTACGGCACGGCGCCCGCCGGGATGGCCAGCGCCATCGCGCCGGCGATCAGCGTGGCGATCACCCAGGCCACCACCGCCACGACCACCGCCTGGCTGACGACGCCGGCGAACAGCGTGCGCGTCGACCCGCCAAGGGCCTTCAGCGTGCCGTACAGCCCCAGCCGCTCGATGGTGATCAGCACGAAGAACAGGGCGACCACGATCATGGCGATGAACGCGGTGACCCCGATGATCTGGTTGAACGTCGAACGCTGCTGGGTGACGCCGGGGATCGACTCGATCGCCGCGGCACTGGTCAGCGACGTGGTGGCGCCGGTGGCGCGGTCGACCGCGTCGGCCACCGCGCCGGGGTCCGCGGCGCGCACGATCAGGATCTGCGCCGAGCCGTCGGCCAGCAGGCGGTCGGGGCGGTTGGCCGCGGTGACGGCGCGCCAGGTGGCCTCCGAGCCCCATAGCGAGACCTGCCCGGCGTAGCGGGTGTCGCTGACGAAGCCGACCACGGTCACGGGCGAGCGCTGCGGGCCGAGCAGCAAGACGTCACCCTCGCGAACGCCCTCGTCCCGAGCGCTGTCGTCGGCGATGACCTGACCCGTGGCCGGCGCCGCCTCCGGCAGGCCGCGCGGCGCCAGCTCGTAGCCGAACAGGTTGACCCCGATCAGGTCCCGGTTGGCCGGGTCGGCGGCGCGGCGGGCCCCCAGCTGCACCGAGGTCAGCCCGCCGACGGCTTCGACGCCGGGCACGGCCGTGATCTGCTGGCGGGTGGCGGCGTCGATGCGGCTGCGGACCAGTGACTCACGCGAATCGGAGGAGAACACGAACAGGTCGGCGCGCTGGGCGCGGTAGGCGCCGGTGGAGTTGGCCAGCAGCCCGTCGAGCAGCCCACCGAGGAACATCAGCAGCACGGCCAGCACGCTGAGGACCGCGGTGGCGACCGCGAACCTGCCGGGGCGGCGGCGCAACTCACGCAATGCCAGTCTCATCGGTCGCCCTCCCCCGACGCCGCGGTGACCGGGTCGACGCGCAGAACCCGACGCAGCGAGGCCAGCGACCCGAGCACGGCGAGGGCCACGAACACGACGCCCCAGATCACCACCGTGCGCAACTCCATGCGCAGCACCAACCCGCCGACACGACGCCCGGCCAGTGGGGCGAACAGCGCGGCGCCCACCAGCACCCCGACGCCGGTGACGATCAACACCTGCACCGCCAGCGAGCGGGCCAGCAACCCGGCGGGAGCACCCATGGCCCGTAGCAGGGTCAGGCTGCGGCGCTTCTGCAGCGTGACGATCAGGAAGAACAGCCCGATTACCAGCGGGACGACCAGCCCGTAGAGCGCGAAGATCACGGTGAACGACTGCTGCACCTGGTCGACGCCTGGCGTCGTGGACGCGGCGACGCTGCGGGTCACCGCGTCGAGATCCCCGGAGACGGCGTTCACCCGCTCGGCCAGGTCGGCGGCCGCAACACCCTGGACCGGGGCCAGCAGCAACACGTTCACCGGCACCGCCCTGGCAGCCGGGTTGGCGGCGCGCACCAGGCGCTCGTACGTGGCCCGGTCGGTGAACAGCGTCGGGGTCACGCTGAGTTGGATGTCGGCGGCGGTCCCCACCACGGTGAGGGTCTCGGCGTGCTCGGCGGCGACGGTGACCCGGTCACCCACCGACACGTCCGCATCGCTCCCCACGGCCTCGCCGGCGGCCTGCGGAAGCCGGCCCGACGTCAGCGTCGACGGCCATCCGAGGCGAGGGTTGTCCGAGGCGATGATCGTGGTGTCCTCCAGCGAACCGCCGTTCACCGCGGCGGCGAAGGTCCCCTGGCTGAGCCGCGCCGACTCACCGATGCCGTCCACACCCAGCGCCGCGGTGGCGGCGGTATCGACGATGACGCTGCCCTGCAGGGTCCGCTGACCGTCCACGCTGTAGACCACGACGGGCGCGTTCTGGTTGCGGATCGCCCCGACGAACGCGGTCACCAGACCACGCTGCAGCGCCTGCTGGAACAGCACGAGGAAGAGCAGCAGCCCCACGGCCAGGGCCAGGGCGACGAAGCGCACCAGGCCGCGGCGGATCTCGCGCAGCGCCAGGAACATTGCCAGGCACCGTAGCGGGAGACTCACCGGGCCCCACCCGGCGCCGGGTAGTCTGCGACCCCATGATCGTGGTCGCCGGGGAGGCGCTCGTCGACCTGGTGACCAGGGCGGACGGCTCGGTGCTGGCCCGCCTGGGCGGCGGGCCGTACAACGTGGCCCGCACCATCGGCCGCCTCGGGCGGCCCGTCAGCTTCCTCGGCATGCTCTCCACCGATCGTTTCGGCCGGGAGTTCCGCCAACAGCTCGCCGACGACGGCGTGGACCATCACGACTCCCTGCTGACCGAGGCGCCCACCACGCTGGCCGTGGCCGAGCTGGACGGCAGCGGCAGCGCCAGCTACCGGTTCTACACCGAGGGGACGTCGGCGCCGGCGCTGACCGCGGTGCCTGACGGTTGGCGAGCGCCTGCGGCCGTGCAGACCGGCACCCTCGGGCTGGTCCTGACGCCGATGGCCGACACGATCATGGCCTACCTGGCCGGCCTGCCGGACGACACGATCGTGATGCTGGACCCGAACTGCCGGCCGAACATCGTCCCCTCACGCGCCGCCTACCTCACCACGATCGACGCCGCCTACCGCCACGCCGACGTCGTCAAGGTCAGCGTGGACGACATCGAGTACCTGGCGCCGGGCAGCAACCCCCTCGACTACGCGGCCACCGTGCTGGCCTGCGGGCCGCGGGCCGTGCTGGTCACCGGTGGTGGCGCCAGCAGCTGGGCGGTCACGGCACAGGGCGCCGAGGAACTCCTCCCACCGCCCATCGAGGTGGTCGACACCATCGGCGCCGGCGACTCCTTCGCCGGGTCGTTCCTCACCTGGTGGCTCGACCATGACCTGGCCGCCGCCGATCTGACGCAGCTCGCCCCGGTGGCGGCGGCCACCGTGGCTGCCCAGGAGGTGGCCGCCTTCACCTGCCGCCAGGTGGGCGCCCAGCCCCCGCGGCGCGCCCAGTTGAGCGCCGCCTGGCACGACTGACCACCACCGCCCGGGCTCCATTACCCCCAGGTAACCCAGCGGCCCTACGCTGGTGACGACACCACCGTCTTCGACTCCCGGGAGGATCCCATGTCTGGCTCGTACATCGTCGCCGGCGCCCGCACGCCCATCGGCAAGATGAGCGGCGCACTCGCCGGTTTCTCCGCCGCCGATCTCGGTGGCTTCGCCATCGCCGCCGCCCTGCAGCGCGCCGGTGTGGCAGCCGACGAGGTCGAGCACGTGATCGTCGGCCAGGTGCTGATGGCCGGGCAGGGCCAGGTGCCGTCACGGCAGGCGGCCGTGAAGGCCGGCATCCCGATGAGCGTTCCGGCCGTGAACATCAACAAGGTCTGCCTGTCTGGGCTGAACGCGATCTACCTGGGCAACCAGATGATCCAGGCCGGTGAGGCCGACATCGTGGTGGCCGGCGGGATGGAGAGCATGACCAACGCCCCGTACATCGCCGCCGGGGCCCGCGGCGGGTTCCGCTACGGCAACACCGAACTGGCCGACGCGATCATCAGGGACGGGCTGTGGTGCGCGTTCGACGCCTGCCTGATGGGGCTCGGCACCGAGCGCTACACCGCCGGCGCCATCACCCGTGAGCAGCAGGACGATCTGGCGATGAAGTCCAACCAGCGCGCTGCCGCCGCGATTGCCGCCGGGCGCTTGGCAGACGAGATCGTCGCCGTCGCCGTCCCACAGCGCAAGGGCGACCCGAAGATGGTCGACACCGACGAGGGCGTGCGCGCCGAGACCACCATGGAGAGCCTGGCCGGCCTGAAGCCGGCGTTCGACAAGGCCGGCACCATCACCGCGGCGAACGCCTCGCAGATCAGCGACGGCGCTTCGGCGGTGGTGATGATGAGCGAGAAGGCGGTCAACGCCCGTGGCGTGACCCCGCTCGGCCAGTTCGTCGGCTACGGCATGGTGGCCGGGCCGGGCGACGCCTCCCTGCTGCAGCAGCCGAGCCGGGCGATCAACGCTGCGCTGGGGCGCGCCGGGGTCTCGATCGGTGACGTCGACCTGTTCGAGATCAACGAAGCCTTCGCCGCCGTGGGGATCGCCTCGATGGCCGACCTTGGGATCAGCGACGAGATCGTCAACGTCAACGGCGGGGCGATCGCCCTCGGTCACCCGATCGGGATGAGCGGCAACCGCCTCGTGCTGACGCTGCTGCACGAACTGCGCCGCCGCGGCGGCGGGCTCGGGGCCGCGGCGTTGTGCGGTGGCGGCGGGCAGGGCGACGCCATCCTCGTTCGCTCGGTCTGAGCGCGCCCACTGCGCCTCGCCGAAGGTAAGAGTTCGGTAAGAGCCGCCACCAAGGGGTTGACGAGAGCGCTGCCCTTCTGTAATCTGATCGCAACATACACGGACGTGATTCCTCCCCCCGGAAGCCCACGTCCGTCACGATCTGAGGTGCCACCTGGGAAGCCGGCCCGTCCGCCCGCTACCGACTTCCTGGGTGGCACCTCAGCTTGTTTTCCCGTGATTGCACGAAACGGTGACCTACACGGGGTCGGCGGAGATCTCCCGGCGGCCCTCCAGGGCCCGCCCCAGCGTCAGCTCGTCGGCGTACTCGAGGTCCCCGCCCACCGGCAGACCGCTGGCGATCCGGGTCACCTTGACCCCGAACGGTCGTAACATTCGCGCAATGTAGAGGGCGGTCACCTCGCCCTCGGTGTTCGGGTTGGTGCACAGGATCACCTCGGTGATCCCCTCCGGATCGAGCCGGGCGAACAGCTCCTTCATCTTCAGATGCTCGGGCCCGATGCCGTCCAGCGGGCTCATCGCTCCGAGCAGCACGTGGTACCGGCCACGGAACTCACCGGTGCGCTCGAGGGCGACGATGTCGCGCGACTCCTCCACCACGCACAGCACGGTGGGGTCACGCCGGTCGTCGAGGCAGATCGGGCAGAACTCACCGTCGGCCACGTTCCAGCAGCGCTGGCAGAACCGCACCCGGGCCTTGGCGTCGTTGATCGCACCGGACAGGCGATGCACGTCGTCGGCTGGGATCTTCAGCAGATGGAAGGCGATGCGCTGGGCGGACTTCGGGCCGATCCCCGGCAGCCGGCCGAGCTCGTCGATCAGCGCCTGGACCGGCTGGGTGTAGACGGATGCCATGGACTACTCGTCGACCACGGTGGAGCCGGGGAACGCCTGCTTCAGCCGGTCCAGTGGTGTGACCACGTCGTCGGGTGGGGCGTCGACGATGTCGTCGGGGTCGATCTCGTCGTCGGCCATCACGGCCGACGGCCGGATGGGCACCACGTTGCCGAGAACGTCGTCGCCGTCGTCGTGGCCGTCACCGATCACCATCACCACCCGCACCGTGGCGCCGACACGCCCGGCGATGGCCTTCTCCACGTCGGCCTGGACCTCCCGGCACTTGGCCAGGTGAGCCTCGTTCGGGGCGGTGAGCGCCAGCGCGCCGTCACGCTCACCGGCCACCTCGGACTTGGCGAACAGCGCCTTGGCCAGCGCCTTCAGCGTGGGGCGGATCTCCGGCCACAGCGCGGCCGCCTGGGCGACGAGCCCCGCCGAACCCTGCCCGGGGCCACCCGGCGGGGGACCGCCCGCGGGCCGGTCAGCGGCGGCGTCCACCGACGGATGGCCGGTGGCGTGCGCCGGGTCGACCGGTTCGTCGGCGCCCGAGGTCTCCACCGGTGCGAGCGGTGGGTTGTCGACGACGGCTGGGCGGGGAATGCCGCGTGACGAGGTCTCTGCGGCGCGCGCCGCGGCCCGCTGGGCGCGCCCGCCCACCACGACCCGACCCGTGGTGGGATCCACCGGCGCCGGCGGCGCGGCGGCGGCCGCCCCGGCCGCCATGGCCTGCTCCAGCCGTTCGAGGCGCTCGACCAACCCGCCCACGTCCACCCCGAGACTGCGATGGGTGAGTTGCACCACGGCGACCTCCAGCAGGACGCGCGGATCAGGGGCGTGGCGCATCTCCACAAGGATCTCGCCGAGGCGCTCCATGGCCTTGACCAACGGTCCGGCGCCCACCCGCTGGGCAAGTTCGCTGACCTCGACCTGACGGCTGCTGGGTAGCTGGACGAGTTCGGGGGCCATCAGCGACAAGAAGCAGTCACGCAGCAGGCGCAGCAGGTCCTCGGTGAGCACCCGCGGTTCGCGGCCGTTGTGCACGGCGTGGGCCACCATCGTCAGGCCACGCGCCGGGTCGTGCTCGATCAACGATTCGAGGAACTCGTCGAGCGGCACGGAGTCGAGCGGCTCGCCACCGCCGGCCGCCACCAGCTCCAGCGCCGAGACGGTGTCACGGGCCGAGCCCCCGCCGCGTTGCAGCACGCTCTCCAACGCCTCGTCGCCGATGGTGATCCCGGCGTCGGCGGCCAGCCAGCGGATGTGGGCCTCGAGCACGTCCATCGGCAGCAGGTGGAAGGCGAGGTGCTGGGTCCGGCTGCGAATGGTCTCACTGACCTTCTGCGGGTCGGTCGTCGCCAGGACGAACACCACGTGCGGCGGGGGTTCCTCCAGCGTCTTCAGCAGCGCAGCCTCTGCCGCCTTGGACAACATGTGGACCTCGTCGAGGATGTAGACCTTGTGCCGTCCTGGCGTGCCGAGGGCGGCCTTCTCGATCAGGTCACGCATCGCCTCCACGCCGTTGTTGCTGGCGGCGTCCAGCTCGTGGACGTCGTAGCTGGTCCCCCGCTCCACGGCGAGGCAGGACTCGCACTCGCAGCACGGTTCGCCGTCGACGGGCCGCTCACAGTTCAGGACCTTGGCGAGGATGCGCGCCGAGGTGGTCTTGCCCGTGCCGCGCGGCCCGGAGAACAGGTAGGCCTGCCCTTCACGGTGATGGATCACCGCGTTGCGCAGGGCGTTCACCACGTGATCCTGCCCCTTGACCTCGGCGAAACGCCGCGGCCGGTACCGGCGGTAGAGCGACTGCGTGGCCATCGTGGTCGATGCTAACCGTGGGCTGTCGCGCTGAGGGCGGGTCGTCTCGCTAGCGTGGAGTCGGTTTATGTTCATCGCACCGCAACATCAACATCGCGCCTGGTCGCGAGCATTGATTCGCGTCTTCCTCGTGGCCATCGGGTTGCTCGTGGTGGCCGGGCCCCGGCTGGCCGCCGCCGAGAACTCGCTGGAGAGTTCCACCCCGCCGGAGGGGGCCACCCTGCCCGAGTCCCCGGTGACGTTCCAGCTCATCTTCCGCGACCAACTCGGTGTGGCCAATACCGCCAAGCTGGCCTGCGACGGCGCCAACATCCCGGTGAGCGCACCACAGGTTGGCGAGGACCTGCGCTCGATCAGCTTCCAGATCAGCACGACGTTGGCGCCGGGCAGTTCGTGCTCGCTGGCCTACCGGGTCAGCAACCAGGACGGCACGCTCGGCCTCGACAGCACCCTGAGCTTCAAGATCGCCGGAGCGGTGACGACCACGACGACCACCACGGTCCCGGGCGCCGTCACCACCGGCACCGCTGCCCCGGCGGCGACGGCAGGCGCCACGAGCGGATCGCCCAGCGGTGGGCTGAACGGGCTGCTGGCACTGTCCCGGCTGGTGGCCAACATCGGCCTCGCCGCCCTGTTCGGCGCCCTGGTGCTGATCGTGATGGTGTGGCCAGAGGGTGTCGACTACGTCCTGACGGTGCGGTACCTGCGGGCCGTCGCCGCCGTCGGCCTGGTCGGGTCGTTCCTGACGATGGTGATCCTGGCCGGGCGAGCCGACGGGGGCGGGCTGACCGACGGCCTGTCGCCGGGCGCTTGGTTCGGGCTCACCGACGTCACCGGTGGGACCGCGGCGCTGCTGCGCTTCTTCCTGGCCGTCGGCTGCCTGTGGGTCGTCGCCCGCCCGGATCGGATCAACGACCCCAGCCAGCAGACGCCGTCCCTGGCCGTCCCCGGCCTTGCCGTGCTGACCCTGGCGTTCACCCGCGGCACCGACCCCGGCCTGATCGGGGTGCTGGCCGGGATGGTGCACGTGCTGGCCATGTCGCTGTGGTTCGGTGGGTTGATGCTGCTCGCCAGGGTGGTGCTCTCCGGTCCCGGTGAGGAGGACCTCGTCCACGCCGTGCGCGGCTTCAAGCGCATCTCGCCCATCGTCCTGGTGCTCACCGTGGTGTCCGGGCTGGCCATGGCCTACCAGCTCGACTCCGGTGACCTGATCGGCTCCGGCCACGGCAAGGTCGTGATCCTCAAGGTCTTGGCCGTGGGCGGGATGATCTTCGTCGGCCTGGCGGCTCGCGAGTTCATCAAGACCCGGCTCTCGCGCGTCGACGCGATGACCACGGCGCTGGCCGCCCGGTTGCAGCGGGCCATCTCGATGGAGGCCCTGGCCGGGGTGTTGGTGCTGGCGCTCACCGCCTGGCTCACCAGCATGGCCCCACCTGGCCTGGTCAAGACCGCAGCCGCCAAGGCCGAGGCCCTCGGCCCCATCCACCGCCTGACCAACGACCAGCAGGACGTTGCCGCGTCGGTCCGGCTCACCGAGGCGGTGGGACCCAACGCGGTGTTGATCGACATCGACAAGCCGGCCAGCGGCCTGGTGGACGTGGTGCTGAAGTTCACGCCACCACCCGGCTCGAACGGCAATGCCGTGCAGCTGCGCGTCCCGCTGCGCGGCGCCGGGCAGGCCCTCCTGCCGAAGTCGGCGAACATGCCTCTCAATGTGCCCGGCGTGTGGACCGTCATCCTGACGATCAACAACAAGCTGATCGACTCCACCAACGTCAACATCCAAGCCAGCTCCGACATCGGCACCGACCCCGGGATCGACACCGAGAGCACCGACGTCACCGAGGGCACCGACGTGGTGACCGAGGACGCCACCCTGCCCACCGACACCAGCGGTGACACGCTCCCGCCCGAGACCGGCTCCTGACACCACTGGATTGCTGACCGGCCGTTCGCTACGGCGCCACCCGCACGAAGCTGGCATGGCGCACCAGGCCGTCGTTGGTGAACTCGGCGATCTCGGCCTCGATCTCCATCGCCGGTGTCACCCAGGTGGCCGAGCGGGCCACCGCGGCCGGCGGTGGCGGATCGAAGGGGCAGGCCGCGCTGCGCAGGCCGCGCAGGCGCCGAGCCAGCGCGTCGAGCATCCGCTGATCGAAACCGGTGCCGACACCGCCGGCGAACCGCAGCCGGTCGCCCTCGCGGGTGCCCACCAGCAGTGACCCGAACGTGGCCGCCCGCGCACCGGTCCCGGTGGTGAACCCGCCCACCACCATGCGGACCGGGCGGCGGACCTTGACCTTGCGCCACGACGGCGATCGCTTGCCGACGGCGTAGGTGGCGCCCAGCCGCTTGGCCATCACCCCCTCCAACCCCTGGGCGGCGACGACGTCGAGCAGGGCCCCACCGTCGCCCACCTGGTAGGCCGGCACCAGCCAGTTGGGCCCGGGCTCCACCAGCGCGTCCAGCAGGACCCGGCGCTGC
>WBZP01007403.1_pt1 | contig 10610 bp, 8 predicted proteins | sample 5204301 | NCBI WGS metagenome assembly WBZP01 (sample SAMN12412401, study PRJNA552823) | activated sludge metagenome | isolation source: activated sludge from nitrification reactor of wastewater treatment plant... | place: USA: Pennsylvania | collected 2017
CCTCTCCCAATACGCCTACGGGGTTAGCTGACGGGTTCGGCGATGGGAGTCGCCTACCAGGCTTTCGCCCGGATACACCCCAGAGAGTGGGTCCCCCGTTCGGTGTCGCCACCGACTCGGCAACCGATTTGTACCATAACCGGCGGAAGACTGGTGTTAACCAGGCGTAAAATTGCCTTTCAATCTCCTGGCAGCGGTCAGACGAAAAGCGCGCCGACCGACTGGCCGGTGTGGATCCGCCCGATCGCATCGCCGAACTGCGGCGCCACCGGGATGACCGTCATGTTCGGCAGCAGCTTCTCAGGGCCGAGCGGCACGGAGTCGGTCACCACGATTTCGCGCAGGTCCAACGCCCGCAGCCGTTCCACGGCGGGCCCGCTCAGCACCGGGTGGTAACAGCTCACGATGACCTCGCCGGCCCCGTGCTGGCGCAAGGCGTTCACCGCCGAAACGATCGTGCCCGCGGTGCTGATTTCGTCATCGAGGATGAGGCAGCCGCGCCCTTCCACCTCGCCGATGACGTGCATGGCCTCCGCCACTTCGTTGTTGCCGATGCGCCGTTTGTCGATGATCGCCAGCGGCAGGTCCAGCCGCACCGCCAGGTCCCGAGCCCGCTTCTCGCCGCCAACATCCGTCGCCACGACGGTGTAATTGCTCAGGTCCTTCGTCCGGAAGTAGTGCGAAACCGGGAACAGCGCGTTCATCTCGTCGAGCGGGATGTTGAAGAACCCCTGGATCTGGCCCGCGTGCAGGTTCATCGTCAGGATCCGGTCCGCGCCGGCCGTCTCCAGCATGTTCGCCACCAGACGGGCCGTGATCGGCACCCGCGGCTGATCCTTCTTGTCGCTGCGCCCATAGGCGTAATACGGGATGACCGCCGTAATCCTGCCCGCTGAGGCCCGCCGGGCGGCATCGATCATGATCAACAGCTCCATGATCGACGTGTTCACCGGGCTCACGAACGGCTGCACCAGGTAGACATCGTGCTGCCGGATGTTCTCCTGGAACTGCACGAAGATGTTCTCGTTCGAGAACTCGAAGACGTCGCACTTGCCCAGCGGGCGCTCCAGCCGCGCGCAGATGGATTCAGCCAGCTGCGGGTGGGCCCGGCCGGTGAATATCGCGAGGTCGTTGTACACGGCGGCAGCTCCGGTCATCGGTCGTTCTCTCACGCCGAATCTACCGCCCGCCCCACTTAGCCGCGACCACGCCCAGCGCAGCCACCACCAAATCCGTGGCCCAACCAGTCACGAAGGGTGCGCGGTCTCATTTCCGTTGGACGTTCAATGGGCCACTCCTACGCGCCCACCCTACCCCGCAACCCCTCGCTCACGCAGCGCCGCAATCGCCGCACCGTCGAACCCAAGCTCGGCCAATACCTGGTCCGTATCTTCGCCGACCTCCGGCGCGTGCCACGGACCGCGCCGTGGCAGCCCATCGATGTTCAGCGGGTGGTTCACCACCAGCGGCGACCGCACCCCTTCCCCTGTCGGCTCTACGAAGATGTTGTTCGCCCGCACCTGCGGGTCATCCGGCAGGTCTTCCATCTCTGCCACCACCGTCGCCGGGACGTTGTGCTCTCGAAACAGCGCCCGCCAGTGCGAGATTGGTCGCGCCGCGAACGTCTCGCAGCGACTGCACCAGTTCGAGCCCGTTCTCCATCCGCGCCTCGGGGTCCGCGAATCGCGCGTCCGTCAGCACATCCTCCCGCCCGATTGCCAGGAGCACGGCATCGAAGTCTTCGTGGGTGCGCACCATGAAGAAGTTGAAGTAGCGGCTATCGCTCGTTTCGAACAACACCCGGTTCGGGAACCGCGCCGGCGGGACCGGCACTTCCCGGATCGGGAACTCCGCGCCAACCGCGGCAGCCTGCGCGAGGCAGCCGTTCGCCCAGATGCCATTCGCCAGGAGGCTCGTGTGCACCTTGCCGCCCCGCCCCGTCCGTTCCCGCCGCATCAGCGCGGTCACAATCGCGGCGTAGAGGGCGACAGCCGTCGGATGGTCGCCCATACCTGGCACTGAGTTCCCCGGAAGCAGCCCGGGCGTCCTCACGCGGTCCATCAACCCGCTGCGCGCCCACCAGGCGGTGTGATCGAACCCCTCGTTCTCCGCGTCAGGCCCAACTTCTCCGTAGGCCGTGAGCGAGGCGTAGATCATCCGCGCGTTCTCCGGCGCCAGGTCCTCGTAGTTCAGGCGAAGCTTCCGGCGCGTAGGAAACGGCTGGTTGGTGATGAAGACGTCGCAATCGCGCACCAGCCGCATGAGGATGTCGCGGCCCTCGCCGCTGGCCAGGTTCAGGGCGATGCTTCGCTTGTTCCTCGCGTCGCACTCCCACATGTAGTTCATCGGCGCCGCCGGGCTGAGCGGGCCATTCGAGAGGGCACGGTAGGGGTCACCTGCCCCGGGGATCTCCACCTTGATTACGCTCGCCCCGAAGTCGGCGAGGATCGTCCCGGCCACCGGTCCGGCAATCCACGTGCCGCAGTCGATGACGTTCAGGCCCTCGAAAAGAAGCGGTTCGGGCACGTCCGGGCTGGCTTCGGTCATGCGGGTGCATCCTACGCGCGCACCGGGGGCGGAGCGAGCGCTCGAACAGGCATACTCGAATTGCGTTCGCATTTCTCTTCACTATTCATGAATTAGTTGTGTCTCATTCATGACTCCTCCTTGGGGATTGTTGGGGTCATCGTCGGCCTCTATAGTCGCGTCTGGTTCGGTCTATGGAGACCGGTCAGGAGGAGCCAGGATGGCGACAGGTTACTGGGAACGAGCGAGGGCTCTGCGCACCTCGCGCAGGCGATTCATGGGCAGCGGGGCGGCGGCGACTGCCGGCCTCGCCGGCCTTGCCCTTGTCGGCTGCGGTGACGACGACGACGACAACGGCGGGACGCAACCGACGGCCGCCCCGTCCAGCAGTACAGGCAGCTCGCCAACCGCCGAAGCGGTTGTCCGCGGTGGCACGCTCCGCCTGCCGCTCTCGGGTGCTTCGTCGGCCAACCCACCGACGATCTTCCCATTCGAGAACCTCACCTACCTGGCGCAGACACCGGCGGCGTTCCAGTACAGCCGGCTGCTCCGCGGCAAGAACGGTGCAAACGTCGACAACGGCGACAACACCGCCATGGAAGGCGACATCGTCTCCAAGTGGGAACAGCCGGATAACCAGACCTACGTCTTCACCATGAAGCCCAACGTGAAGTGGCAGAACAAGGCGCCCATGAACGGCCGCGCCGCCACCGCCACTGACTTCGTGAAGTCATACGACGCATTCCTCGGCATCTCCCAGAACGGCGCCGGTTGGAAGGCAGTCGTCGATAGCATCACGGCACCGGATGAAAAGACCATCAAGGTCTCGCTCAAGGCGCCGTACGCCCCCTTCCTCGTCACCCACGCGTCTTCGGCCGAAGCGATGTGGTTCATCCCCGCCGAGACCATCACGAGCGACCAGGCGAAGAAGGACCCGGTCGGCACCGGGCCGTTCATCTTCGAGAAGTTCGAATCTGGCGTCGCCATCTCCTGGCGGAAGAACCCGGACTACTACGACGCGCCACTCCCCAACTTCGACAAGGCGGAGGCGGGCCTCATCAACGACCCGCAACGCCTGGTGGCGGCGCTCCAGGCCGGCGACTACGACCTGAGCGGCCTCAACGGCCCGATCTACAAGGAAAACCGCTCGAAGCTGGACAGCAAGGGCACCGACGTCTTCACCCAGAACCTCTCCCAGGGCGCCTTCTACTTCAACTTCGACAACAAGCCCTGGAACGACCTCCGGGTCCGGCAGGCCCTTTCCATGGCGCTCGACCGCGACGGCTACCTGAAAGTCCAGGACGGCACCGGGAAGGGGAACTACTTCTCGTTCATCCCGCCCGGCCTGGCGCCGTTCTACCTCTCCCCGCGTGACAACAAGGACAAGTACGGCGCCGCGGCCAAGTACTGGACGCGCGACGTGAAGGCGGCGCGCGACTTGCTGAAGGCGGCCACCGGTTCGGACACCCTGAAGTTTAAGCTGTTCTGCAACGTGGACCGCTATGGCGCCGAAGCACAGCAGGCCTGGGAGCTCTTCGCCGCGACGCTGAAGGATGCGGGCTTCGAGGCGGAACTGGTCTTCCAGGAATACGGCTCGTACATCCAGTCAACGTTCCTCGGCAAGATGCCCGAGGGCGGCTGTGCTTGCGGCCCGCTCATCGGCTCCCCGCGGGACCCGGACAACATGTTCAACAACTACTGGTCCGAATCGGCCCGCCACAACTGGGGTGGGACGCCGATCGAACAGCAGAAGGACATCGACGCCATGATCGTCAAACAGCGGACGATCCTGGATAACGCCGAACGCCTGAAGTACATCCAGGACATGCAGGTCAAGATGACCGACTCGTTCCAGACCGTGCCCTACCACGCCAGCGGCGGTTGGGTGTACGCCAACCCGTGGCTGAAGAACTGGTACCACAAGGTCGGATACGCCTACCTCCCGGATTCCCTGATGAAGGCGAACTTCACCGAGGACCGCGTCAAGAAGGGCTAACTCGCCCTCGCAACCCCCTGGAGTGAGAGGCGGGGCCGAGTCGCCAACCGGCGCCCGCCTTTCGCTACGACAGGAGTTCGTGCATGGCTCAGTACATCGTCCGGCGATTGCTGCTGATGATTCCGACACTGATCGGCGTTTCGCTGGTGGTAACCGGGTTGCTCCGGCTGCTCCCGGCGGATGCGGTGGATGTCCTGGTGGCCGGCGGCGAAGTGCAGGGCGGCGGCGAGGCTTTCAAAGAACTCGTCGACAAGCGCCTGGTCGCCGACGGCAAGAACCCCGAATCCGCGACGATTACCGACAAAGCACGGGCCGAGAACGCGCTCATCGCCGAACAACTCAAGCGCGAGGGCCAGGACCCGGAAACGACGAACCAGTCGCTCCGCCAGGCCGCGAAAAACACGCTCGCATTGAACGCCTACAAAGACAACATCCGGGCACGCCTTGGCCTGGACAAGAACTACGTCGACCAGTGGTCGTCGTGGGCATTCAACGCGCTGCGGGGAGACCTCGGCACGTCGATCATCGGTTCACGGCCCGTATCCGATGAGCTGAAACGGAGGATCCCGGTCAGCATCGAGCTCGGCGTGCTGGGGATGCTCATCTCGGTCGTGATCGCCCTTCCCCTGGGCGTCGCGTCGGCCGTGAAACAGGACGGGCCGATCGACTATGGCATGCGGAGCCTCGCCATCGCTGCCCTGGCGATCCCGTCGTTCTTCCTCGCCACCATCATCATCGCCGTCGCGTCGCGGTTCTGGAATTACTCGTTCCCCATCAAGTACGAGGAACTCTGGAACGACCCGAAGACCAACCTCGAACTTGTCCTCGTGCCCGCATTCATCCTCGGCATCGGCCTCTCGGGGACACTGCTCCGGCTCACGCGCGCCCAGATGCTCGAGGTCCTGCGCCAGGACTACATCCGCACGGCGCGGGCCAAGGGGTTGGCCAGCAGGTCAGTCGTTGTCCGCCATGCCGTCCGCAACGCCTTCGTCCCCATCGTCACCGTGATTGGGTTGCAGGTGCCGGTGCTCGTCGGCGGTTCGCTCGTGCTGGAAAGCATCTTCGGGATCCCCGGTGTGGCGCGGTACCTCTTCGAGTCGATTTCCAACCGCGATTTCCCCGCGGTCATCGGAGTCAACATGCTCGTTGCCTTCGTCATCGTCTTTACGAACCTGGTCGTCGACGTGCTCTACGCCGTCCTCGATCCGCGCGTCCGGCTCGCCTAAGGGGTTTGCTTCATGGCTTCAACCGCGGTCGCCGCACCACTGCCCGAATTCTACCTTCGCCCGGAACGGCCACTCTCGCGGCGCATCCTGGGGAACATCGCCACCTTCGCCGCGCGCAAGCCGCTGGGGGCATTCGGCGCCGTGATCCTGATCCTCGTGGTGTTGGTGGGCGCCTTCTCACCGTGGATCGCCGGGGACCCGAACTCGGTCCACCTCTCGGATGTCCTCGTCGGGCCGAACAGCACCTACTGGTTCGGGACCGATTACAACGGCCGCGACATCTTCAGCCGTATCGTCTTCGGCTGCCAGATAACAGCCATGGTTGGCATCGGGACGGTGATCCTGGTAACGGCGCTCTCGCTCCTGGTCGGTGTGAGCAGCGGCTATTTCGCCGGGACGTTCGACTTCATCGTCCAGCGGCTGGTCGACATCTGGCTCAGCTTCCCGGCCATCTTCCTGATCCTCACCCTCGTCGCAGTGCTGAAGACGTCGAGTAACGAAGGGTTCTTCGGTCTCGGGCGGGGCCCTGAAGTCGGCCCCAATCCCGTGGACGGCAGTTGGTTCTGGTACACGTTCCCGCGGACCACGATCGTCATCCTTGCCCTCGGGCTCGTCCTCGCGGGCGGGGCATCGCGCGTGGTCCGGAGCGCGACGTTCCAGATACGCGTGAACCCGTACATCGAAGCCGCGGAAGTCCTCGGCGCATCTCATCCGCGCATCATCTTCCGGCACGTGATCCCGAATATCATGCCCACACTGATCGTCCTGGCGACGCTGCAACTCGGCACCGCAATCCTCGCCGAAGCAACCATCAGCTTCCTCGGCATCGGAATCACGAACTTCCCAACCTGGGGCCAGATGCTCTCAGGCAAGACGCGCGAGCTGGCGGCCGACCACATGCACATCGCGCTGTTCCCGGGCCTTGCCATCTTCCTCGCGGTGTTCGGTTTCAACATGCTCGGTGACGCGCTGCGCGACGTGCTGGACCCGCGCCTGCGCGGGACGCGGTAAGCCGCGGCCGCCGCCGAGCCTTCCACGAAGGGCCGTGAAGGTTGTCGCCCCGGTCGAGGTGGAATTCCTTTTCGAGGCGTTGTAGTGGCGTGCGTTGACCGAACGGGGGTGCGGGCGCGGTTGGGCGTGGGGTTGCGGGGTTTGAGAACGCACCCTCCCTGACGGTCGGGTCTCAGGTGAACCCGCAGCGAGAGATGGCGTGCGTGCCGGTGTATCGGCGCGGCGGCTGGCAGGCACGCGAGCGACAGTGCCCGGCCGGCACGGCGCCCCGTCCTGGGCGGCAGCGAATTCTTGCGCAGCGCGAAACACTTTTTGACTTCTGTAAGTAGTCGCAAGTAGCCGGCCCAGATTCGAGACAGGTGACTACTTGTCTACTACTTGCCCACTTCTTCTGGCTACTTGTGGCGGGGGAAGAAGTGACTTCTTGCGGGTGTGCGCGGAACGGCGGCCTGAGGGCGTTGGGGGTCGCCGAACGGAGCGCGAGGAGCGGTTAGCGAGCGGAGATCATGATGCGAGGGTGGGAGCCGGCGGGGCTCAGCGCCCAGCGGCGTTTGGCACGGTTCCCGTTGGGGGCAGAACGAGTGGCACGCGCCGATGGACAGGCGTCAACTCCGGAGTTGCCACCGGCCGGCGCGGCGATCAACTCTCGCTGCGGGTCCACCCGAGACCCGACCGTCAGGGAGGGTTGTGCGCTCAAACCCCGCAGCCTCAGCCCCGGCCGCGCCCGCACCCCCGTTCGGTCAGCGCCCGCCGCTTACAACGCCTCGAACAAGAACTCCACCTCAACCGGGACCCCGAACGGCAACTCCGCCAGCCCCACCGCGACCCGGGCATGCCGGCCGGCCTCCCCGAAAACATCGAGCAACACCTGGCTCGCACCGTTCACCACCCGCGGATGGTCGATGAACCCTTCGGCGCTGGCGACGAATCCGCCCACCCGGATCACCCGGGACACCCGGTCCAGGCTCCCGAGTTCGGCGCGGATAATGGCCAGCGCCTGCAGCGCGCAGTGGCGGGCAAGCGCGTTCGCCTCGTCGATGGTGACGCCCTGGCCGAGCTTTCCCTTGCGCATCGGCTGGCCGTCCTTCATCGGCACCTGCCCGGAAACGAAGATCTGCGTGCCGCTGCGGACGCACGGCGCGTACAGCCCGGCCGCCGCGGGCACGGGCGGAAGCTCGATCCCCAGCTCCTTCAGCTTCGCCTCGGCGCTCACTGGTACTCGCCCAGCAGCGTGCTCACCACGTTTTCGAACTCCTCGTCGCTGTAACACTCGATCACGATCTTCGCGCCCTTCTTCTGCGGCTCGACCTTCACGCGCGTGCTCAGCGCCCGCCGCAAGCGAGACTCGATGTCACCGTAAGCTGAATCGCGGCGGGCGGTTTGCGCGCCGGGGCTCGAAACCGTCGCGGGCGCCTCGGCGAGCTGCCGTCGCACATACCCCTCGGTGTCGCGCACCGACAGCTTCCGCTTCACCACCTCGCGCCAGGCGTTCACCCGGCCGCGGCCCTCGGGCAGGCCCAGCAACGCGCGCGCGTGCCCTTCCGTGATTTCGCCGGCCACCAGGCTGCGGCGAATCTCCGATTCGAGCTGGAGCAAGCGCAGGGCGTTGGCGATGGTCGCACGGTTCTTACCGACCCGGCGCGCCACCTCCTCCTGCGTCATGTTGTATTCCTCAACCAGCCGCCGGTAGGCCATCGCCTCTTCGACCGCGTTGAGGTCGGCACGCTGGATGTTCTCGATGAGCGCCAGTTCGAGCAGTTCCTTATCGGCCGCCTGGCGGACCACCACGGGCACGATGTCCAGCCCGGCCAGCCGCGCGGCCTGCAGGCGCCGTTCGCCCGCGATCAGGAAGTAGCCGCCGTCTTCATCGCGGCTGACGATCAGTGGCTGGATGATGCCGTGCTCGCGGATCGATTCCGAAAGCTCGCGCAGCTTCTCCGGCTCGAAGTTGGTGCGCGGCTGTTCCGGGTTCGGCGCGATGAGGTCGATATCCAGGTGTTCCGGCCCTCGCGCTCGAGCGGGCGCCACAGGCGAAGGCGCCGGCGCGGGCTGCACCGCCACGGGGCGCCGCTCGTACGGCTCCGGCTCGGGCTCCCGGCGTGCCATCGGGGCAGGTGGTGGCGCAACCTCACGTGCCGGTTCCGCGGCAGGCGGCTCGTGCGCAGGTTCGGCTTCGGGTTCCGCGGTGGGGGCGGCAGCGCCGCCGAAGAGGGCATCAAGCCCGCGACCGAGTCCTCGTTTCGGCTGACTCATGCTGCTACTCCTGCGCGTTCAAGAAGTTCGCTGGCGACTGCCTCGTAGGCGGTGGCCGCGCGGCCACCCTGGTCGTAGAGGAAGATCGACTTCCCGTGGCTTGGCGCCTCGCTCAGCCGCACGGAGCGGGGAATGATCGTCGCGAAGGTCTGCGGGAAGTGTCCCCGCACCTCGTCCACCACCTGCTGCGCGAGCCGTGTCCGCGCATCGAACATCGTCAGGACCACGCCGAGCACGTTCAGTCGCGGGTTCAGGTTTCGCTTCACCAGGTCCAGCGTCTCCATCAGCCGGCTGAGGCCCTCGAGTGCCATGTACTCGCACTGCACCGGGATGATCACCGCGTCGCTCGCGGTTAACGCATTGATCGTCAGCAGCCCGAGGGACGGCGGGCAATCGATCAGGATCCAGTCGTAGTTGTCCTTGATCTGGGCCAACGCGTTCGTCAGGCGGCGCTCCCGCGCCATCACGGGCACGAGTTCCACCTCCGCGCCGGAGAGCTCCGAACTCGAAGGCACCACGCTGACGTGCTCCCCTTCCACCGGCACGATGCAGTCGCCCATGGGCGTCTCATCGAGGATCGCGTCGTACGTGCCGGCGGCGTCCTTCCCGTCCACGCCCAGGGCGCTTGTCGCGTTCGCCTGGGGGTCCAGGTCCACCAGCAACACGCGCTGGCCGGAGCGCCCAAGCGCCACCGCCAGTGAAACGGCGGTCGTGGTCTTGCCGACACCGCCCTTCTGATTGACCAGCGAAACGATCGTAGCTCCCATCACACCGCCTCCCGAGTCATCCGAACCTCGATGGCCTGCCGGTCAGGGATTCCGGCGAGGCCCGGGCGCTCGACCGCCAGCGAACCAGCGGCGAGCGCAAAGCGCATTGCCGATTCCAGGTCTTCTGTTTCGGCCAGGCGGAACATGAAGGCGCTGGCGAAGCAGTCCCCGGCCCCCGTGGGCTCCACGGCGTGAGCAGGAATTGCGTCCCAATGGTGTTGCGAGCCATCGCTGTCGAACAGTGTAGCTCCATTGTAGCCACGCGTCAGGACGGCCACCGCGCGCAGCGTGCTGATGTAGGCGCCGAGCGCTTCCGCGTCCGCCGAATCCTCTTCGCTGAAGAACGCGATCCAGCCCGGCCGAACGAACCGCTCGGCGACTTTGTTCGGGTGCGAGTGAGGGATGATGCGCTGCCGGCCCGTCATTGTCCGCAGTGGCCCCTGGAGCGAGACGCCGACGAGCGATTCCCGGAACGGCAGGGGCGCCCTCCGGAACTCGTGGAACGCCGGCGCGATAAACACGATGTCCGGCTTCTCTTCCGGTTTCAGGAACGGCGTAAGCTCGAGCGGCTCGCCCTCGGCCAGCAGGTACTGGCGGCGGTTGCCCGCGCGGTCGTAGTTGTTCTGGTAGCGAGGGAGATCGGAATCCACGTAACCGCGCACATCCGCGATTCCATCGAGCCACGACTCTTCGAATTCCTCCGAGAGGCCGGTGACAAGCGTCACCTCGCCGCCGAGCCGCGAAAACGCGTGCGCGGCATAGAGCGACGGGCCTCCAGGCGCCCACCCGTGGGACGTGCGGTCCAAACAGACGTTGCCGGCGACCAGGATG
>WBZP01007405.1_pt1 | contig 10609 bp, 17 predicted proteins | sample 5204301 | NCBI WGS metagenome assembly WBZP01 (sample SAMN12412401, study PRJNA552823) | activated sludge metagenome | isolation source: activated sludge from nitrification reactor of wastewater treatment plant... | place: USA: Pennsylvania | collected 2017
AACACCTTGGAGAACCAGTCCGTGATGCCCGGTTGGGACAACTCGCGGGCCACGTTGTTGTTCGTGACCATCCGGTTGAATTCTTCGATGGCGTAGTCGCGGGTCCGCGAGCCGTCGACGGCGGTGACGGCGACGAAGATTTCCCGCAACGTCTGCAGTGCACTCTCGACACCCGGTTGACCTTCGGCACCCAAACGGAGCAGGGCCAGCACATGCCGCAGTGCGGTGCCATGGCGGGACATGCCAGGCAGGTTCAATTCCTTGATGGCCTCGGCCATCCGCATCGACACCTGCATCGACTGCTGCCCGGTGGTGAGCGCCTTGCGCACGTCGAAGCTGGCCGCGTTCACGTCGAAGTTCTTCGGCGTGAGTTTCAGGGCATCAATCCACGCCTGCGGCAGGTCGGGAAGTTCATCAGGATTCGGTATGCCGATGATCTGGCCTGCGCTGTTGCGCCACCAGTAGGAGCGGCCTTCGGGGTGGATCGACGGCCAGCACACCGCGTAGCGGTGGTGCCGTTGAATGATCTCAATGTCGCCGACAGACAGGTCGGGGAAGTTGATGACCGATTCCAGCAGTGTGCCGGGTGGCACGCGGAACAGCCGGATGCCAGACGTCGTGTCATCCTCACGGCTCGATGACACCGGCCCGTCAGGCAGCGGACCCCACCGGCGCTGCGCCTCAGCCAAAGCCACACCACCCGTCTTCGCCCCGTAGGCGTCGACGTCGATACCGACGATCCCGTCCGGTAGACGCAGGCACAGGTTGCCGTCGGGATACAACTCCCGCCACTGCAGCACGTCAGGGTAGGACGGCTCCGCGCCTTGATAGCCGGTGAAGCCGTTCGGTGGAGGCCACTTGGCGCCACGCTTGAGTGGCAGCACACCGCGCCACCCGAAATCCCAATATGTGTCGGCCGCTTTCCCGTACCCCATCACGTCAGCGGTGTCGTCTCCCCCGACCACTGACGTCATGCGAACCCTACATTGTCACTGCTTGGCATTTTTCTTGAGACACCTCGTCTGAGAAGCGACGCGCGCGCCCGACTGCTTCGGCAAGCATAACCAGTAGCGGGGCGTCACTCGGATGATTGTTGATCCATTGGGTCATGTCTTTGATGATGCGCTCCTGCACACCGATCACCCGATCGAGACACGTCAGGATGCGGACGTACTTCTTGATGGGATGAGCGATCCACAGTTCGCCGTCGTGCTTGAAGGTGGCGCAGGTGCCACGCGGAAGCCCATCGCAGAACGTGACTTCCTTGCGTGGCACCGGCGCTCCTCCCTGGTGTTCAGATTCTGAACACGTTATGACAGCGGATCAGAAGGGGGCCATCGACGCGGCGACGCTCGCCTTGGTCGAAGCGTCCATCGCAGCCCACGCCGTATCGGAGATACCGGCAGGCTTCTGCGGCTCGGCAGCCGACGGGGCAGCGGCGCCGCCGCTGTAATAGTCGGTGCCACCACCGGCCGCGCCCTTCTCGTAGACGCACTCGAAGTGCTTCGACGGGGACAGGCCGGGCCGGTCAGGGGCCTCGGTGCGGACGAACGTGACCGTCAGCTTGGCTCCCACCTGGGGGCCGTTGCGCTCGCCGGCCTTGCGCAGAGCGTCACCGATCGCACCCCGCAGGTACGACTTGACGTACAGCGTGCGCTGGCCGTCGTCGTCGGGGTCGGCCGGGTCGCGCTCGTCGGTCTGCAAACCAATGCGGATCTGCTTGCGTCCGGTCGGTCGGCCGTCCTTCGGGTCGAGAACTTCCTCGGGCGGGTGGACCACGGTGATGACACCGCTGACCGTCTTCGGGGGATCGGACGGCCAGGTGATGCCCTTGCCGCCGCCGGAGAAGAAACCGCTGATTGAATCGGACATGGTGATTTCCTACTTTCCTTGGGTTGTTTCTTTTCCGTCGCACTGGAGTCCAGTGCTAGGTCTGGGCGACCACCAGGGGCAGAACTCGCAGTCGTACGGCGAGGTCGGGAACCACTGGAATCGGTCGGGGTTTTTCTCGACGTCGAACTCGTCCATCATTTCGATGACGGCCTGCCGCCGGGCCACGGCCTGCTGGGCGACGGCTTCGTCGTAGGGCGCGGACCAGACGTGCATCGACCGCAGTGTCTTACCGCGGGGCACGAACGCGATCGCCACCGTCTCGACGTCGAGGCCAGCCCTGGTGAAACCAAGGCCGTACATCTGCACCTGCGTCTTGTAGACGGGGCCGGGGTCTTTCTTGTACTTGGCGAACCGTAGGGTGCCGGGCACCTTCCAGTCGATGACCGTCTTCGTTTCGTAGTCGTACAGATCGCAGGAACCGGACAGGCCGGGAGCGACTTCGACGCGGCGCTCCGTGATCCACCGGTCGTAGCCGAGCACCTTGTTGGCGTGCTGCGCGGCCGACTCCAACCAGGTGTGGGTGGCCGTGCCGATGATCGACGCCAGCGGATCGAACGGCGGGTTGCTGCGGTCAGCCTCGGTGATGCCGTAGGCCATTCTCCGCATGCACGGGTGGGCCACGTCGGACGGGCCTAGCTCGCGCTGCATGTGCCGGGGGGTGGCCGCGTCACGGGCCAGAATCATTTCCCGCAGTGCGGTGCGGATCGGGTCGTCGAGGGCGGCGTGTTCGTTCGGCTCGTTGAAGAAGTCGGCCTGCTCAGTCACGGAACACCAACTCGGGATTTCATCCATGCGGACGCTCGTACAGATACTTGTCGGTCGTGCCGACGCGGCGATAGCGGTGTTGTGTCCATCCGCTGCATGTCTGTTCCTGATACACGATGAATTCGGGGAGTGGACAGTTGTACTTGATTTCCCCGTCCTTGGGACCGCCGACGAGTTCGAGTTTCTTCTGTGCAGGCATCATTGGTCATTATCCAGATCGAACAGAGGCTCCGCTTGGTTCTCCATGTTTGTGTTCCCTATTCTTTGTTTTGGGGTCGCGAAAAACAGCCGCTGACCTGGGGTTTGGTGTTAGTAGCTTAGTTGAGTGCCACCGGTCCCTACGGTTGTCGCTTCCTCTTAAGTCCGCGCGTACCGCGAACCCCTGAAACCTGGAGAAAGTTTTTTCCGTCAAGTTCTTCTTCTCGTTTTTCCGTCAAGTTCTTCTTTTCGGTAGATGAGTCGGGCTGACGGGCAGGGCCATTCCCACTCACAGTCATCACAGATACGGCCAGGACGACCATGTACGTCAACGGTCAGCTTGTGCAGTTCCCGTAGTGGTGCCAGAGCCTCGCGGGCAGCGGCGATCAGATCACTTGACGTGAGCTTGCTGAAGAATCCGTATGGCAGTGTCTTGCCTACCCGGTTCGCCGCTTCGACGGCAGGATCAGTCATTTCTTTCAGTCCTCCAAATAAACCATTCGCAAGCCTTACGAAACGATGAAAAGAAGATTGGGTCAGAGTTGCCGGGGGGCCACACTACCCAGATATCATCGAGTCTTGTTCGCTCTATGACATATTTTTTTGGGTCTTCGCCCCACCTGCTCACTGGTCACGCTCCACCGGTATACCGAATCGTTGATCCTGCTCACGTCCGTACCAGGCTTCCCGCCGATTAACAGCAGAATTGAAATGGGTCAGACACCCAAACAGATATTCAGCCAAAATGAAATCCGGTGTACCCGATCCGTTTTCTTTGCAATGCCGGTTCAACAGGGAAGTCAGTTCAGATACAAAATCGTTCACTGGTCACGCTCCTTCCAATGATTAGCCGCCCGACGATGCTGGCGAACCCCACAATCGGCAGTCATGCCACGCTGGTCGGGATAACAGGTGCAGTACCCGTCAATTCCCTCAACAGGCTCGGCGTAAAACGGGCACCGACGCGGTCCGACCACCTCCACACCGCTCGGCAGGTGCCGCCACTGTTTCTCCCATCCCTCATCGGGTCGCTGACTGACGAACTCAATTTCAGTCCCACAGTATTCGAGGCAATCGCATTGGTTACAGGGCCACACGTTCAGCTTGATCCAGCAAGCGACACAGACGGGTCGCAGATCGGTGTGCTGCGGCCAAGCGTAGGCCAAAGTCACCAACTCGGTATCGCAGTTCTGGCACCAGACGACGGTGCGGCCGTGATGCTTAGTCTTAGTCACCATGATGCTTAGCCTTAGTCATCAATCGAGGACCTCGAACCGGCTGTACTCGGTGGTGTCCTCGCACTCGGCGTACACGTCGGGATGGAGGGCCTTGAGGAGCTTCTGGTTCAGGGCCTTGCGCTTGTAGCTGCGCCAGCTGATGACCGGCTGGCCGTCGATGGTTCCCTCGTCGGCTCCCTCTTGAGCCATCAGTTCTTCGATCTGCTCGCGGGCCTCGGCCTTGAGCTCTTTCAACTCGGCTTCCCGCTGCTTGCAGTGGCGGAGGATTTCGACCTGTGCTCGGAGTGCGTCGAGCTTAACTGTGCTCATGTTTTGTACCGTATCCAAGGGGTCCGACAAGTGACGACGAACACACCTTACGGCATGTTTTAGCGAACTTCTGGGATTTCCGTCAATTTGCGTTTTAGGGCGCGTCGCGCCTTCCGGTGGCCCATCTGACCTGCACGATTAGCGGCCTTCCACGGTATCCAGACTCCGGCGTAGAACCCGCCGGCAATGTCTCGTGAGCGGGCGGCGTGGTTCGCACACAACGCCAAAACGGGGCACTGGGCGCACACCTCGGCCATCGTTTGCTGCTGCTCCGGTGTCGGGGTCTTCTCGTCCACCCACGGCAGCGTCAGGTGCCAGGCGCATTCGGCGTCCCGATACCACTCCGGTATCGGGGTCCGGCCCCAATGCTCGAGGTTCACCACACGCTCATGGTAGGACCCACCGGGTTCGCACATTTACCGCCACGCCGATAATGTTTATCGGGATGCGAAACAAACGTAGCGGCAGCGGGTTGAACAACCGGCGCTGGGTACGGCTGCGCGACCAGGTGGTGCGCGAGGAACCGTTCTGCCAGCTCCGGCTGCCCGGCTGCACGTTGAAGTCGACCACCGCCGACCACATCAACCCGATCAAGTACCGGCCCGACCTCCGGTTTGTGCGGGTCAACCTTCGCGGCAGCTGCCGGTCGTGCAACATGAAACGCGGCAGCCGCCTGCTCTCCGAAGTCCGCGAGCGTTCAAGAACTGAACAACACCCCAACCAACATCGAGCATTGGAGTTCTTCACATGAGCGACGACAACTCGGACAACGCCGTCGAATCCGCGGCCATGTCCGGCGACAAGCTGAAGCTGCTCATCGCCCTACGCAACCGGCTGGCCTCCGAGATCGACACCGCACCCGCCCGCGACCTGTCGCCCCTGACCCGGCGGCTGCAGGATGTGGTCAACGAGATCGAAGAACTGGAAGCCATCGAGAAGGCGAAGGGTGGTGGCGGCAGTGGCTCGACGGGCCAGCGCGAAGGCAGACAGTCAACCTGGTCCCCCGACGACCTCTGACCCGAAAGCCCGCAAGCTCAGCGAAGTCGCCAAACTCCTGGTGATGCCCGACGGGATCACCGGATCGTTCTGGCCGCAGATCCGCGAAACCTGCACCGACCGGCTGGGCATCGCCTTCGACGGGTGGCAGGACGGCATCGCCTCCCTGGCGTTGGCCTACCGCGACGACAAGGCGCTGGCCCACACCATCGGCGGCGTCGGCATCACCATCTGCCGGCAGACCGGCAAGACCCACACACTCGTCGGCCTGGTGTTCTCGATGTGCGTCGAGTTCCCCGGCCTGCTGGTCATCTGGACGAGCCACCATGTGAAGACCAACAGCGAGACGTTCATGGCCGTCCAGGGCTACGCCAAACGGGACACCATCGCGCCGTTCGTGAAGCGGGTGTACACCGGCTCCGGCGACGAGGAGGTCCGGTTCACCAACGGGTCCAGGATTCTGTTCGGCGCGCGCGAACGCGGCTTCGGTCGCGGTATCGCCGGTGTCGACGTGCTCATCTCCGACGAGGCGCAGATTCTCTCCCAGCGCGCCATGCAGGACATGCTCGCCACGATGAACACGTCGCGGCTGGGACTACATGTGTACGCCGGAACCCCGCCGAAGCCGGGCGACAACTCCGAGAACTTCTCGCGCATGCGCCAGGAGGCCAAGTCCGGTGAAGCTCAGGACATGGTGTGGATCGAGTTCGGCGCCGAAGACGGATGCGACATTGACGACCCGGTGCAGTGGGCCAAAGCAAACCCGTCTGTGCCACACAGAACACCGCTGAAGTCGATTCAGCGTCTGCGCCGCATGTTGGACGACGGCGGGTTCAAGCGCGAAGCTCTTGGATTGTGGGACTCGGACGAAGCCTCGGTGTTCAACCTTGAGCGGTGGGCCAGTCTGCGTGAGCCGAACGCCAGCCAGCCGAAGTCGGCGGCTCTGGTGATCGACGTATCGCCGGATCGGCGGTACTCGACCATCGGCGTGGCCGGGGAGCTGGACGACGAGAGAACCCTCATCATGGCGCTGCCGCTGCGGGGCACCAACACCGTCATCCCTCGCGTGAAGAAGCTACTCGAGGACCGCGACATTGTGGACGTGGCGATCACCGGCGGGGCGGCGCGCGCGTTGGAGGGCGATCTGGTGAAGGCCGGGATCGACTACGCGAAGCTCGGCACGTCCGACATGGCGGCTGCTTACGCGACGCTGCAGGAGGCGATCAAGGCGGGGTCTGTGGCGCACATCGGGCAGGACGAATTGGACACCGCGATGATGATGGCGAAGACCCGGTTCTGGATGACCGGCGAGGCCGAAGTGTTCGACCGTCGCGGCTACTCGGCCGACGTGTCCCCGGCTGTGGCGTGCAGCGCGGCGCTGTACCGCTGGGGTCTGCAGCAGGCCCCGCTTCCGGTCATCATCTGAGGCGTATCGGCGCGTATCGGCGCGTATCGGCAGGCTTTCGGCGCGTATCCGCGGGTTTGCTAGGCATGTTGGACACATGTTGGACGTTGGACGTGTTGGACGCGCTGTCCGTCCAACATTCTGAGATTTCCTTAAGACTTACGGTTTTCTCAGAAACGCTCTGACCTGGTGTAGTTAGTATATATATATATTTATTCTTTCGTGTAATACCAACAAGAGCCGCGGGGGTAGTGTGTTGGACGTTTCTGTCCAACATTCACCTTGACATGTTGCTTAGCCACGTCCAGCGGAGTGTTCAACTTTTGAACATCAAGCGTGTCGCACCAGCTCGACCACCGGGCGGAGGTAATCTCTGTGCATGACAAGCCCAACCTGTCAGGTCGACGGATGCGACCGTTCGCGCTTCGCACGCAGCATGTGTCAGACCCACTACAAGCGATGGCAACGCAACGGCAATCCCGGCCCTACTGATGTGCGCATCTACGCCCGGCGTGAACCTATACGTCCCGACTTCAAGGGACTGATGTTCTGGATACCGTCATGACCCAGTGCATCGACTGCGCCGCCGAAGGCATCGTGACCTTCCGGCCGATCACATCCGGTAAGCGCAAGCCGCGCTGCGCCACCCACACCCGCGAGTTCATCCGCAAGTCGAAGGCCAAGGCGCACGCCGCCACCACGGCCCGTACCTACGGCATCACCGGCGAACAGTATTGGGCGCTGTACGCCTACCAAGGGGAACGCTGCGCCATCTGCAAAGTGGCCCGCGGTGTCACCAAGAGACTCGCCGTCGACCACGACCACGACAGCGGCGAAGTGCGGGGCCTGCTGTGCGGGCCGTGCAACCAGATGCTCGGTCGGCTCGGCGTCGATGCGCTCCGCCGGGCCGCCGACTATCTTGAGAACCCACCAGCGAGAGGACTGTTCAATGGCTGAAGCCAAGGGTGTCACCATGAAGGTGGTCGCCCAACCCGACTTCACCCCCGTCATCGCCAAGCTGTCAGAGCTGGCCGAGGCTTTCCACGACATAGCCTCAACACTGGAGTTCGCCGCCAAGGCGCTCGACCCCGAACCGAAGGAGAACACTGATGCCTGAACCGATTGTTCTACCCGGCAAGAACGGCAAGCCCGTCACCATCACGGCCAGCACCCGCTGCCCCGCGTGCGGCGAGCCGGTGCTCGAGGACCCGCAGCATCTCACCGTCGACTATGTGGGCAAGGGTCGCAAGGAGAAGACCTACGTCCGGCATTCGGCGTGCCCGCCGCCACTGCCGGAGCCGGCGACGGTGCGCCACTCTGAGTGCAGGCCCCCCTCCGACGACGGGCCGGGTGTGCTCCTGGGCTTCGTCGACTCCCGCGGCTCGGCGTGAGCGTCCAGCCGGGGCACAGCCAGCCGTGGACGACATGCCGGGCATGCTTCCCCGTCCAGACCGAGGATTCGGTTGAGCTGCTGACGGCGCTTCCGCTGAGTGTAGCCCGCGAGCATGTGGCGGCGACCGCGGGGGAGCGACGGCGTGAGCGCGAGGAGCGTCTGCGGACCGCGCTGCGGGAGGGGGTCTTGAGCGTCGATGATGTTCGACGGATTACCAATGCGGCAAGGGACCGGACGGGGGCGCAGCAGACACCTCGCCGAGGCACAGGGTCATGGGTGCGCTTGCCGGGGAAAATGAGTAAAACCCGGTTTGACGCCCCTCGGTCCGTGCCTCCCATCCTACCGTTGCAGGGCTGGCTGTGGGTCAGCCTGGTCATGCAAGTCGTCATGTTGGCGTGCGTCATCTGGTTGGAGTTCCAGCGATGATGGAAGATCTACGTCGCGCGGCGGTAGTCGCCGCTTTACTGGTGTTCGTTCCTGCGTTCAGTCTCGGCGCAGCCGTGGCATGGGTGCTGACCCGATGACCGAAGCCACCGTCTGCAGGCCGAGTCGCGTCGGACCCTTTGCATCGTTCCGTCATTTCATGCCAGGCTCCCCACCGGATGGATGTTGGGACTGGACCGGATCTGTAGATCGAAATGGCTACGGATACTTCGAGTGCCGCGCCGGTTCCCAGCGGAACATCTATCGAGCGCATCGGGTTAGTTGGGCACTCTTTTCCGACGCGGCGATTCCCGGTTCAGACGTGGTGGTTCGCCATACCTGCGATCGTCCCATCTGCGTACAACCGGCACACCTGGTCATCGGCACTCAAGCCGACAACATGGCCGACATGATGGCCCGGGGTCGGCATGTCAGTAATCCGCCGCGTGGTGAGTCGAGTCCTAACGCCAAGTTGACCGCAAACGATGTCCAGTTCATCCGAGCGAGCGGGCTTTCCCTCCGTGAACTTGCACGGATATACGGTGTCAGTGACCAGCAGATTTCCCGCATCAAGAAACGGCAGGCGTGGTCATGGCTATAGAGGCAACAGTTTGTGTGCCCTGGCGAGCCACCCCGTCCCGGCAGGCCGCGTTCGACTACTGCACACAACACTGGCGCGAGCTGGGCTGGCCGGTCATCGCCGCCGACTCCGATCCCGACAAGCCGTTCCTGTGCGCCCAGGCGCGCAACCGCGCCATCGCCCGCGCCGACACCGAGTACGTCATCGTGTCCGACGGCGACATGGTGATCGACGACCCGCAGCAGATCATCGAAGCGCTGGCTTACAACGTCGGGGTCACCTGGCCGTTCACCATCTTCCGCCACATCGACGGCACCAACCCGGGCGACGACTTCCGGCAGGCGCGGGTGGTCAACGAGTACACCCACGGTTCGCCGGGCGGCATCTTCGTCATGCCCAAGGCGGCGTGGGCATACCTGGGCGGCTTCGATGAACAGTTCACTCCCGGCTGCTGGGGCTACGACGACACCGCGTTCATGCTGGCGGCGAATTGTCTGATAGCAACCCGGCGAATTGACGGCATTGTGTACTCGTTCGACCACGACGTCGAGACGGTCGGCACCGACGGCAACGTGGTTGCGGGCCGCAACCTGAGCAACAACATCAACCGCATCCGCTGCCAGAAGTACAAGATGGCCCGCTTCGACCGGGCGAAGATGCGCGCACTGACGGGACCGCCGCTGGAGGTCGGGCTGTGAGCGCGCCGTGGTGCTGCACCGGCTGCCGCCGTGAAACGTGGAACTACATGCAGCTCGGCGCGAGATGCCGGTGCGGTGGGACGTTCCAGTCGCCAAGGACGACAACATGAGCGTCGGACGGTGGACGGTGCAGAAGCGTGATCACAAGTGGGCCATCATCGACCGCAAGGGTTACTGGCATGACTCCGAGGAGACGCTGCCGGAGGCGATGGATTGGGCGTGGCGGTTCGCCACCGTCGACCAGCTGTTCGCCAACGATGGCGTGGTGCGCTGCAAGGAGCTCATCGACAAGGCCGCTTGGTGGGATGCTTACATGCGGGCGTGCGAGGAGCACATCTTCCGTGCCGACAATCGAGCGAAAGCGGTCATCACATGAACACGTTCCTGACCTGGACCGTCGCCATCGGACTTATCACAGCCTGGTCGGCGTTCCTGGTTTTCGTTGATCCACTGAGCCTGATCTTCAACTGGATGCAGGAGCGCCGCATCCGCCGCGAGCAGCCACAGTGGGAACCCGACGAAGTGTGGGCGGCGCAATTCCGCCAGCATCAGTGATGGTTGCCGGCGATGACATTGTGGTCGACTACCAGGGCGCTGAACATGAGGGCGAGTATGTCGGCAAGTTTGGCGTGGGCTGGTCGCTGGTGCGAATCCGCCCTGATCCGATTCTTGACTATGGGCGCATCGGACGGCACTTCAAGAACACCGAGT
>WBZP01004846.1_pt1 | contig 10607 bp, 10 predicted proteins | sample 5204301 | NCBI WGS metagenome assembly WBZP01 (sample SAMN12412401, study PRJNA552823) | activated sludge metagenome | isolation source: activated sludge from nitrification reactor of wastewater treatment plant... | place: USA: Pennsylvania | collected 2017
AGGTGGTGTGCGACCCGGACCGGCCCGAGATGTTCCGCACCGCCGAGGGCGTGCGCAACGAGTTCTGCCTCGAGGTCAAGGGCCTGGTGCGCCCGCGCCCGATCGGCACCGAGAACCCCAACCTCACCAGCGGCAAGGTCGAGGTGCTGTGCCACGAGCTCGCGGTGCTCAACCCCAGCGTGACGCCGCCGTTCCAGCTCGACGACGACAACCTCAGCGAGACGGTGCGCCTCACGCACCGCGTGCTCGACCTGCGCCGGCCGGCGATGCAGAAGAACCTGCGCCTGCGCTACCGGGTCGCGATGGAGGTGCGCAGGTTCCTCGACGACGAGGGCTTCCTCGACATCGAGACGCCGATGTTGACCAAGAGCACGCCCGAAGGCGCGCGCGACTACCTGGTGCCGAGCCGCATCCACGACGGCCAGTTCTTCGCGCTGCCGCAGAGCCCGCAGCTGTTCAAGCAGCTTTTGATGATCGCCGGCTTCGACCGCTACTACCAGATCACCAAGTGCTTCCGCGACGAGGACCTGCGCGCCGACCGGCAGCCCGAGTTCACGCAGATCGACATCGAGACCACCTTTCTCGGCGAAGGCGAGATCCGTGCGATCGCCGAGGCGATGGTGCGCCAGGTGTTCCGCCGCACGATGGGAGTGGAGCTGCCCCCTTACCCCGAGATGACCTACGCCGAGGCGATGCACCGCTTTGGCAGCGACAAGCCCGACCTGCGCGTGAAGCTAGAGCTCGCCGAGCTCACCGCGGTGATGAAGGACGTCGAGTTCAAGGTCTTCTCGGGCCCGGCCAACATGCCCGGCGGGCGCGTGGCCGCGCTGCGCGTGCCCGCGGGCGGCGAGATGAGCCGCAGCGAGATCGACGGGTATACCGAGTTCGTGAAGATCTACGGTGCCAAGGGCCTGGCCTGGATCAAGGTCAACGACGCCGGCAAGGGCCGCGACGGCCTGCAGGGCCCGGTGGTCAAGAACCTGCACGACGCAGCCGTCGCCGAGATCGTTGCCCGCACCGGCTGCCGCAACGGTGACCTGATCTTCTTCGGCGCCGACAAGGCAAAGGTCGTCAACGACGCGCTCGGCGCGCTGCGCCTGAAGGTCGGCCACAGCGAGTTCGGCCGCAGGCACGGGCTGGTCGCCGACGGCTGGGCGCCGCTGTGGGTGGTCGACTTCCCGATGTTCGAGCACGACGACGAGGCCGGACGCTGGAACGCGATGCACCATCCGTTCACGAGCCCGAAGGACGGCCACGAGGAGTACATGGCGGTCGACCCGGGCCGCTGCCTGGCCAAGGCCTACGACATGGTGCTCAACGGCTGGGAGATCGGTGGCGGCTCGGTGCGGATCCACCGCGCCGACGTGCAGGCCAAGGTGTTCGCCGCGCTCGCCATCACCCCGGAGCAGCAGCGCCAGAAGTTCGGCTTCCTGCTCGACGCGCTGCAGTACGGCGCCCCGCCGCACGGCGGCCTGGCCTTCGGGCTCGACCGCATCGCCACGCTGATGACGGGCGCCGAGAGCATCCGCGACGTGATCGCGTTCCCGAAGACGCAGCGCGCGCAGTGCCTGCTGACCGGCGCGCCGGGGCCGGTCGACGAGGCGCAGCTGCGCGAACTGCACATCCGGCTGCGCAACCCGAAGGCATGAGGCGCATGGCGTCGCCTGGGCGGTTGATTGGCTAGAATGGCCAATCACGCACCGGGCCAGACCATGCAAGTCACCGCCACCGACGCCAAGAACCGCCTCGGTCAGATGCTCGAGACGGCGCAGCGCGAGCCGGTCTTCATCGACAAGAGCGGCCGTCGGCACAGCGTGCTGATCTCGGCCGCGCGCTACGACGAGCTGCTGGCGGCAGCTCGCGCCGCCAGCACGGAGCCGCCTGCGCCGCGCACGGCGGCCGAGTTCTACGCCCGCTACAAGGACTGGGTGGACGAGCAGAACCGCCATTTCGACAAGTACGGGATCTGGAACGAGGAGTTCCGCACCTGGTGAGCGGTGATGGCGCAGTGGGACGTCTATGCCAACCCGGTGGTGCGCGCGCGTGAGGAGATCCCCTACCTCGTCGTGCTGCAGTGCGATCTGCTCGACGCATTGCCCACCCGATGGGTGGCGCCGCTGTCGCGCAGCCATGTGGTCCCACGCGGGCTGCCGGCCCGGCTTGCTCCTAGGCTCGATGTCCTGGGCGAACGCCTGGCCCTGAAGCCCCATGAGATCGGCACGATCGCCGCTCGTGCGCTGGGCGTCCCCGTCGGCTCCTTGCGAGAGCAGGCACACCGCATCGTCGACGCCCTCGACGCCGTGATCAGCGGTGTCTGACCAGTCCGACGCCCGCCGGCCGTACAAGATCCCCGAGTCGGTGCTCGTGGTTATCCACACCCCGGCGCTCGAGGTGCTGCTGATCGAGCGCGCCGACCGGCCCGGCTACTGGCAGAGCGTGACGGGCTCGCTCGACCGACCCGTCGAGCCGCTCGCCGAGACCTGCCGGCGCGAAGTGGCCGAGGAGACCGGCATCGACCTCGCGGCCTGCTGCGGCGTGCTGCTCGACTGGGGCCTGGCGAACGTCTACGAGATCTACCCCGTCTGGCGGCACCGTTATGCACCCGGCGTCACGCACAACACCGAGCATGTGTTCGGCCTGACGCTGCCGGCGCGCGTGCCGGTCCGGCTCGACCCGCGCGAACACCTCGCCTACCTCTGGCTGCCCTGGCGCGAGGCGGCCGACCGCTGCTTTTCGCCCAGCAACGCCGAGGCCATCCTGCAGCTGCCGCGCTTCGTGCGCGCCGACCCCGCGCCGTGATCCGCACCCACCCGCTCCAGAGCTCGCTGATGCCGCCGCGTGCGGCGGACGCCGGCCTGCGCGTGGCCACCTACAACATACACAAGGGCGTGCGCGGCGTCGGCCCGCGCAAGCGTCTCGAAATCCACAACCTCGGCCTCGCGGTCGAGGCCTTCGACGCTGACCTCGTGTTCCTGCAGGAGGTGCGCCTGTTCCACACGCGCGAGGCGCGTCGCTTCCAGCGCACCTCGTTCGGCTGGCCCGACGAAGGGCAGGCCGAGTTCCTCGCGCCGAACGGCTACGAGACCGCGTACCGCACGAACGCGGTCACCCGGCACGGCGAACATGGCAACGCGCTGCTCTCGCGGTGGCCGATCGGCGACGTCGGCCACCACGACGTCAGCGACCACCGCTTCGAGCAGCGCGGCCTGCTGCACGTGCCGGTGCAGTGGCATGGCGCCCCGGTGCATGCGGTGGTGGTGCACTTCGGCCTCGCGCACCGCAGCCGGGTGCGCCAGGTGCAGCGGCTGGCCGAGTTCATCGGGCGCGAGGTACCTCCGAGGGAGATGCTCGTCGTCGCCGGCGACTTCAACGACTGGGGCGAGCGCCTCGACCCGGCGCTGGCCGACCTCGGCCTGCAGCGCGCCGAGGCGCCTGGCGGCGGCCGCGGCCCGGCCGCGACTTTTCCGTCGCTTGCGCCGGTGTTCGCGCTCGACCGCTTCTACGTGCGCGGCCTGGCCTGCCGCTCGACGATGGTTCCGCGCGGCCTGAGCTGGGCGCGGATGAGCGACCACCTGCCGCTGGTGGCCGAACTCGAGCCGCTGTAGCGGCTCCTGGCGATGGCTGCGTTCGAGCTCGACAAGCTGCGCAGTTGGTCATCGGTGCCGGCGCCGCGCTTCGTCGGCGGCAACCGGGTCGAGCTGCTCGAGGGCGGCGACGCGATGTTCCCGCGCATGCGCGCGGCCATTGCCTCGGCGCAGCGCGACGTCTGGGTCGCCACCTACATCCTGCACGACGACCCGAGCGCGCAGGCGCTGATGCATGCGCTCGCCCAGTGCGCCGCGCGCGGCGTGGCCGTGCACGTGGTGGTCGACGGCTTCGGCAGCAAGGGCACGCTCGACACCGTGCGGCGCCTGCTCGAGCCGGCCGGCGTGCGGCTGGCGGTGTTCCGTCCGGTCGAGCGCTGGTACGCGATCTTCCAGCCCGGGCAGCTGCGCCGCCTGCACCAGAAGCTGTGTGTCTGCGACTCGCGTGTCGCCTTCGTCGGCGGCATCAACCTAATCGACGACCGGCTCGACCTGCGGCACGGCTGGAGCGAGCTGCCGAGGCTGGACTTCGCGGTCGAGCTCGAGGGGCCGCTCGCGATCTCGGTGCATGCGACCGCGCGTGCGATGTGGGCGCGCGCGCACTTGTGGGTGGGGTGGCGCGAGGAGTTCCGCCAGGTCGTGCGCAGCGCGCGGCCGGTCGGCCAGACGCGCGCGCTGCTGCGCCAACTGCGCGGTACGGCCGACCTCGGCGGTGCCGTCGATTCGGGCCCGGTTCGCGCCGCCTTCGTCGTGCGCGACAACCTGCGCCAGCGGCGCGCCATCGAGCGCAGCTACGTCGACGCGATCCGCGGCGCGCAGCGCTCGATCGACATCGCGGTGCCGTACTTCTACCCCGGGCGGCGGTTCCGGCGTGCGCTGCGCCGCGCCGCGCGGCGCGGCGTGCCGGTGCGGCTGCTGCTGCAAGGCAAGGTCGACTACCGGATCGCGGCGCTCGCCGCCCGCGCGCTCTACGACGAGATGCGCGCACACGGCGTGCGCATCTGGGAGTACACGCCGGCCTTCCTGCACGCCAAGGTCGCGATCGTCGACGGCCACTGGGCCACCGTCGGCAGCTCCAACATCGACCCGCTCTCGCTGCTGCTCAACCTCGAGGCGAACGTCGTGATCGAGGACGCCGGCTTCGCGCACACGCTGCGCCAGCGCTTCGACGCCGCGCTCGTGGTCTCGACCGAGGTCGTGGACCGGCCTGCGCGCGCCGGCTGGCGCGGCTGGCTGCAGCGCGCCTCAGTGGCCTGGCTGGCGAACCTCTATCTGCGCATCGCGGGCATCACCGGGCGCTATTGATAAGACAGATTAGGCCAACGGGTGTGCCCCGGAGGGCGCTCGGGCGATCTGGCGGTCCGGTAGTCCGGCAGTTCGGCGGCTCGGCGGTCACTGCGGGGCTCGAACCGGCCCGCGCGGCGACCTGCCCCTCAGCGCGGCGGCGGGGGGCCGAAGCGGTTGGGCCCCGGGGTGCCGGGCAGCGCGCCGCTGGCGAACAGCAGCCACAGCCAGCCGATTACCGGCACGAAGGCCACCAGCACCCACGAGCCCGAGCGGTCGATGTCGTGCCAGCGCTTGACCGAGACCGCGATCGCCGGCCACAGCAGCAGCAGGCTGACGACCCGCTCGGCCTGGTCGGACTTCATGCCGGCGATGCCCAGCAGCGCCTGCCCGAGCGCCGCGAGGCCGAGCAGGGCTGCCACGCCCCAAAGCCAGAAGGTGCGGCGCGAGACGCGCCCGCGCGGATCGAGCAGGATGCGCCAAGGCGGAACGTCGTCGTCGAAGGGCGAGCGATCGACGGCGGACGGGGCGGCGGGAGCGTTCACGCACGCAGTATCGGGCATCGGCGGGTGGCTCCGCGCGGCGGTGCGGCGGCCGTCCTTGATAGCCTCGGGGGCCAGACGGGGTCGGCGGCGGGCCGGCGGGCCATCGAGCCGCCCACCCGTCCGCCGGTCCGCCCATCAGGCAGTCCACCCATCCACCCACCCCGTGCCAGAGGATCTCGTCGTGCTGCGTCCCGAGGGGCTGTACTGCCCGGTCGGGCGCTTTCATGTCGATCCCTGGCGGCCGGTGGAGCGCGCCGTTATCACGCACGCGCATGCCGACCATGCGCGGCGCGGCCATGGCGTCTATCTTTCCGAGTCGAGCGGCGCCGGCGTGCTGCGCGCCCGGCTCGGCCCGATCACCCTGCAAGGCCTTCGCTACGGCGAGGTGCTCGCGATCGACGGGGTGCGCGTGAGCCTGCATCCGGCCGGGCATGTGCTGGGCTCGGCGCAGGTGCGCATCGAGCACCGGGGCGAGGTCTGGGTGGTCTCGGGCGACTACTTCCTGAGCGGCGTAGCCGATGATTGGAACCCCACCTGTGTGCCCTTCGAGCCCGTGCGCTGCCACTGCTTCGTCACCGAGAGCACCTTCGGCCTGCCGGTCTACCGCTGGCGCGCACAGCGCGAGGTGCTGGCGCAGATCGACGCCTGGTGGCAGGCGAACGCCTCGGCCGGCCGGCCGAGCCTGCTGCTCGGCTACAGCTTCGGCAAGGCGCAGCGGCTGCTCGCTGGCGTCGATCCGGGCATCGGCCCGATCGTCGTCCACCCGGCGGTGGAGGCGGTCAACGAGTCCTGCCGGGCGGCCGGCGTGGCGCTGCCGCCGACGCTGCGCCTCGAGCAGCTGGCGCGGCGCGAGGCGCTCGCGCGCTCGCTCGTGATCGCGCCGCCGGGCGCGCTCGACGGAGCCTGGGCGCGTGCGCTCGGCGCGGCGAGCGAGGCCTTTGCCAGCGGCTGGATGCAGCTGCGCGGCGCGCGCCGGCGCCAGGGCCTCGACCGCGGCTTCGTCCTGAGCGACCATGCCGACTGGCCCGGGCTGCTGCGGGCCATCGCCGCCACCGGCGCGGCGCGCGTCATCGTCACCCACGGCCAGGAGGCGGCGATGGTGCGCTGGCTGCAGCAGCAGGGGCTCGAGTCAGGCAGCTTTCGCACCGAGTTCGGCGACGCCGCGGCCGAGGCGGGCTGAGCGCCACGGCGTGCTGGCGCTTGACGCCGCTCAACCGCCTGCCCGCGCATGCGCCAAGAATCCCCCTCACCATGACGCAGGTGGCCGGCGCTCCGATGTTCGTGGCGCGCGGGCTGTCCAAGGTCTACCGCACGGGCGAGGTGGACGTTGTGGCGCTGGCCGACGTCTCGCTCGAGATCGCGCGCGGCGAGTTCATCGTGCTGCTCGGCCCTTCGGGCAGCGGCAAGAGCACGCTGCTCAACATCCTGGGGGGCCTCGACGTGCCGACGCAGGGCGAGGTGCGCTTCGCCGACCACCTTCTCAGCGGCGCCAGCGAGGCCGAGCTCACGCGCTACCGGCGCGAGCATGTCGGCTTCGTGTTCCAGTTCTACAACCTGATCCCGAGCCTGACGGTGCGCGAGAACGTCGCGCTCGTCACCGACATCGCCGAGCAGCCGATGGGCATCGACGAGGCGATCGCGCTAGTAGGCCTGGCGCCGCGGCGCGATCACTTCCCGGCCCAGCTCTCGGGCGGCGAGCAGCAGCGGGTGGCGATCGCGCGCGCGATCGTCAAGCGGCCCGAGGTGCTGCTGTGCGACGAGCCGACCGGCGCGCTCGACTACGCCACCGGCAAGCTGGTGCTCGAGGTGATCGAGCGCATCAACCGCGAACTCGGCACGACGGCGGTGGTGATCACCCACAACGCCGCGATCGCCGGCATGGCCGACCGCGTGATCCACCTCGGCAACGGGCGCGTGACGAGCATCGAGCGCAATGCGCGCAAGCTCTCGCCCTCCGAGCTGAGCTGGTGAGCGCGGTAGCGGGAACCTCGCGATGAAGGCGCTGGACCGCAAGCTTCTGCGCGACCTCCGGCTGATGTGGAGCCAGGCGCTGACGATTGCGCTCGTCGTCGCCAGCGGCGTCGGCGGCTTCCTGACGACGCTCTCGGCGGTCGACTCGCTGGCGGTGGCGCGCGATGCGTTCTACGCGAGCGGCCGCTTCGCCGACGTCTTCGCCGCCGTCAAGCGCGCGCCCGACGCGCTGGCCGAGACGCTGCGCGCTTCTCCCGGCGTCGCAGACGTGCAGACGACGACCGAGTTCTACGTCCGTATCCAGCTCGGCGATGACGGCACGGACCGCCAGCGCACGCAGGATCCGATCACCGGCCTGCTGATCGGCATCGACCGCCAACGCCCGCCGCGCATGAACCGGCTGACGCTGGTGCGCGGGCTGCCCGACGACCCGCGGTCGCTCTCGCCCGGCCCCGCGCGGCCCGACGGCGCGCTGCCGGCGTGGGTGTCGGAATCCTTCGCCGAGTCACGCGGGCTGCGGCCGGGATCGCGCCTGCGCGCGCTGATCAACGGCAAGCAGCGCGATCTCGAGGTCGCGGGCGTCGCGCTGTCGCCCGAGTACGTCTTCGCGGGGCTCTTCGGCATGCCCGACCTGCGCGGCTTCGGCATCTTCTGGGTCGACGCCGAGGCGCTGCGCGCGGCCTACGACATGGACGGTGCCTTCAACCGCGTCGCCGTCAAGCTCGCGCCGGGTGCCGACGAGCGCGCGGTGATCGCGGCGCTCGAGCGCCAGCTCGGGCGCTACGGCGGGCGGGAGGCGCATGGCCGCGCGACGCAGGTCTCGCACGCGATGGTCGAGAACGAGATCAAGGAGCAGCATGTGATGGGCACCGTGCTGCCGGCGATCTTTCTCGGCGTCGCGGCCTTCCTGCTCAACGTCGTGATCTCGCGCCTGGTGGCGACGCAGCGCGAGCAGATCGCGGCGCTGAAGGCGCTCGGCTACCCGAACCGCACGATCGCGGCGCATTACCTAAAGATGGTGCTCGCGATCGTCGCGCTCGGCTTCGTTCTCGGCCTTGCGCTCGGGCATTGGCTCGGAACGATGTTCCTGGCGCTGTACGCCGAGTTCTTCCGCCTGCCCTCGTTCGAGCACCGGCTTGCGCCCGAGCTGGTGCTGATCGCGCTCGGCCTGACGCTCGCCACCGCGGTGGCCGGCACGCTGACCGCGATCGCCGCCACCGTGCGCCTGGCGCCGGCCGAGGCGATGCGCCCGCCCGCCCCGGGCCGCTACCGGCGCACGCTGCTCGAGCGGCTGGGCGTGACGCACATCCCGACCTCGCTGCGCATGATCCTGCGCGAGATGGAGCGCAAGCCGATCCGTACGAGCCTGGCGATCGGTGGGGTCGCGGCCTCGGTGGCGATCGTCGTGATGGGCAACTTCTTCCGCGACGCGATCGAAACCATCGTCGACTCGCAGTTCACCGTCGCGATGCGGCTCGATGTCTCGATCTGGCTCGCCGAACCGGCGTCGGACGCGGTGCGCCACGATGTGGCGCGGCTGCCCGGCGTGCTGATGACCGAGTCGAGCCGCACCCTGCCGGTGCGGCTGGTCAACGGCCACCGCAGCGAGCGCGTGCAGCTGCGCGGCGTGCCCGACGAGCCGGAGCTCTATCGCATCGTCGACGTGAACAACCGCGCCCAGGCGCCGCCGGGCGACGGCCTGGTGCTGACCGACCGCCTGGCGGCGAAGCTCGGGCTGCGCGTCGGCGACGTCGTGCGGGTCGAGGTGCTCGAGGGCCGCGCGCGCACGCTGGCGCTGCCGGTGGAGGCGACGTTGCAGGAGATGATGGGCCTGAACGCGTATCAGCGGCGCGGTGCGCTCAATCGCGCGCTCGGCGAGGGCGACCTGACGACCGGCTTCTCGCTCGCTGTCGAGCGTGGCCGCGAGGCGGCTCTGCTCGACGCCACGCGCGCGCTACCGAAGGTCGCCGGTGCATTCAGCAAGGCGACGCTGCTGCGCAACATGGAGGAGATCAGCGCGCGCAACATCCGCATCATGAGCACGGTGCTGACGCTGTTCGCCGCCGTGATCGCGGTAGGCGTGGTCTACAACAACGCCCGCATCGCACTCGCCGAGCGCACCTGGGAGCTGGCGAGCCTGCGCGTGCTCGGCTTCACGCGCGCCGAGGTCTCGGCGCTGCTGCTGGGCGAGATGGCGATCTCGATCGCGATCGCGCTGCCGCTGGGCATGCTGCTCGGCTGGGGCCTGGTGCACCTGATCGTCGGCCTGCTCGCGAGCGACCAGTTCCACTTCCCGGTCGTGATCCTGCCGCGCACATACGCCTGGGCGGCGATCTGCGTCGTCGCCGCCGGGTTGGCGAGTGCGCTCGTCGTGCGTCGGCGCATCGACCGGCTCGACATGGTGGCGGCGCTGAAGACGCGCGAGTAGCCTCGCGCCATGGCATGCCCAAGGTCACCGCACAGATCCGCATGAAACGCAGAACGCTGCTTCTATCGGTGGCCGGCGGCGCGCTGATCGTCGCGCTGCTCGCCTGGGCCTTTGCACCGCGTCCGATGTCAGTCGAGCTGGCCGCGGCCGCCGTCGGCCCCTTCGAGACCACGATCGACGAGGACGCGCGCACGCGCGTGGCCGAGCGCTACGTCGTCACCGCGCCGCTCGCCGGCCGGCTGGCGCGCAGCCGTCTGCGCGAGGGTGATGCGGTCGAGGCGGGCGCGGTGGTGGCCACGCTGCGGCCGGTGCTCGCGCCGCTGCTCGACGAGCGAACGGTCGACGAGCAGCGCGCGCGCCTCGGCGTCGCCCAGGGCGGCCTGGCGCGCGCGCGCACGCGCATCGAGGCCGCCAAGGTGGCGTTGGAGCGGGCGCGGGTCGAACTGGCGCGCACCGAGCAGCTGGCGCAGCAGGGCTTCGTCGCCCCGACCAAGGTCGATTCCGACCGCCTGGGCGCCGAGGCGGCGCGCAAGGAACTCGACACCGCCGTCGAGGGCGAGCGCATCGCGGTCCACGAGCTGGCGCTTGCGCGCGCCGCGCTGGGCGTGGTCGAGCGCGGCACCCGCTCGCCCGACGCGGAGTTCGCGCTGCGTGCCCCGGTGGCAGCGCGCGTGCTCGAGGTGCACCAGAGCAGCGAGACGACGGTCGCGATCGGCACCCCGCTCGTCGCCATCGGCGACATCGGCCGGCTCGAGATCGTCGCCGAGCTGCTGACCAGCGACGCGCTGCAGGCGC
>WBZP01001997.1_pt1 | contig 10605 bp, 9 predicted proteins | sample 5204301 | NCBI WGS metagenome assembly WBZP01 (sample SAMN12412401, study PRJNA552823) | activated sludge metagenome | isolation source: activated sludge from nitrification reactor of wastewater treatment plant... | place: USA: Pennsylvania | collected 2017
CGCCACATCGGACTGTTCCTGCGGGCGGCGGCGATATTCTTCAACCGGCATGGGTGGCGATGGTGGTAGCGCCGGATTTTTTCCACGACCGGCCGGTGCTGGTGACCGGCGGGACCGGCTTTATCGGCCGCCGGCTGGTGGCGGGGTGCCGGGAGCGCGGCGCGCGGGTGCGGGTGCTGGTCCGGTCGGTCGGCGGCGTACCGCCGGACTGGGGTGACGTGGCAGCCGTCGTCGGCGAGTTGGCCGATGCCGCCAGCCTGACCCGCGCCTGCGCCGGGATCGATACCGTGATCCACGCCGCCGGTTTTGCCCATGCCGACGCGGCGGCTACGCCGGATTTCGCGGCCCGGCATTGGGCGGTCAACGCCGAGGGGACTTTTCATCTGCTCGATGCGGCGGTAGCGGCCGGGGTCGAACGCTTTGTTTATCTCAGCAGCGTCAAGGCGGTCGGCGAGCCAGGGCCGCGTTGCGTGGACGAGCGGTGGACCGCGCCGCCAGCGACGCCTTACGGGCAGGCCAAGCGCGCCGCCGAGGAACGGGTGCTGGCGGTGGGCCGCGCGGCGGGCCTGCACGCCGTCAATCTGCGGCCGGCGCTAGTCTACGGGCCGGGGATGAAGGCCAATCTGGCGCGATTGATCGAGGCGGTGCGGCGCGGCTGGTGTCCGCCGTTGCCGGAAACCGGCAACCGCCGCTCGCTGGTTCATGTGGGCGACGTGGCGCAAGCGGCGCTGCTGGCCGCCGCGAGGTCCACCGCGCGGGGCCAAACCTACCTGGTGACCGATGGCCGGCCGTATTCGGGGCGAGAACTGTACCTGATCATCCGCCGGGCGCTGGGATACTCCGCGCCGCGCTGGGCCGCGCCGGCGGGTGTGTTGCATGGAGCCGCCGCGCTGGTGGATGGCGCGCTATTGTTGACCGGTCGCCGCAATCGGTCAGCCCGCGCCGCATTGGACAAAGTGTTGGGCTGGGCCTGTTACGATGCCACGCGGATCGGCGATGAGTTGGGTTACCGGCCCGTCTGGACTCTGGAACGGGCCTTATCCGAATGGTTGGAAAAATGAATCCAGCGATAGACCAGATCACCGTTCACACCCCCCACCCTCCCCCACAAGGGGGGAGGGAGTCTTGCGCTCGGGTCGGAGCGTCGCCATGGCCATGGGCATGGGCGGCGCTGGGCGGCGCCGTGCTGACGGTGCTGGGATTTTTACTGTATTACCTCCAGGGCGGCTTGAACGCGACCTATCCACCGTTGCTCTGGCGGGGTGAACAAATGGTGGTGACGCACGGTAACGGGCAAGCCGTGGCCGACGGTTTGGAAATCCGTCCATCTGGAGCGGACCATACCGCTTTTTTCCGGTTTTCCACCAAGTCCTTCATGGCGCGCCCGTATGGCAGACTGGTTTGGAAGATCGAAGGTCTCCATCCGACTCAGGATATTCGCCTGATCTGGCAGGTGCAAACCGACCCTGGCAATGTCCGGCAGGCGCCCTTGCATCTGGCGGATCTCAATCAAGCGCAATTCGATTTGCGCGATCAGCCGCAATGGCAAGGTTATATCGTCAACTTCGGGCTCATGGTTCGTGGAGCATTCGCGCAACCGCTGCGCGTCCGGCAGGTGGAATTGCTGCCGCAAGCCCTGAGCGTTGGAGCCTTGTTGCGACAAGCGTGGGAAGAATGGAGTACGTCCGAATATTGGAGCCAGCGCTCTGCCCACTATATCAGCGGGGCGCCTTACAAGGCATTGTTTCATCCAGTCATCGTGGTGGTGGTCTGGGTCGGCGTGAGCGCGTTGCTGTATGGCTTATGGCTATTGGCGTCGCGGCGACGCTTTAGCTTATCCACCTTCGCCCTGTTATTTCTGGCCGGCTGGTGGATCCTGGATCTGCGCTGGCAGGTTGATTTGGTGCAGCGTTCGCTGAGGACCTATGAACGGTTTGCCGGTAAAAACGACATTGATAGACAACTCGCCGCGGACGATGGTGAGTTGTTCCGGTTTCTGTTGCAGGTTCGCGCCTATTTGCCGGCGAAGCCGGCGCGCATTTTTATCGTTAACGACGATGCGGCTGATAAGGCGGTTGCGAGAAACTATCTGGTGGCCAGAGCCCGTTATCATTTGCTGCCCCATAACAGCTTTGCCGATGTGAGCGATGGGTCCCAGCTCGGCAAGGCCAAGGTTAACGATTATATCCTGGTATTACGGCCCGATAAGGGATTCCGTTCCCAGCAGGCCAGCCTGCGCTTTGATCCAGAACGGCGCCTGTTGCTGTGGGAATCGAACCGGCTGCCCGTGCGATTTCTGTATGGGGTGGCCATGGGCGCGCTCTTTCAGGTGAGGGAATAAAGATGGCGGCGGTAAACGGCTGGCTGGCTTTGCTGTTGCCCGGATGGTGCGGATCGCTCTGGCTGCGAGCGGTCTGGGGTCGTGGGGCGCTGCCTGGATTCTGGCCGATGGCGCTGGGTTATGGCTACGTTTTGGGAATGCTGGCGGCGACTCTGCTGCTGCGGCTGATGGACGCCCTGGCCATTCCGCTGAATTTCGCCATTCCAGCCCTCCTCATGGCGGCGGCGGCGGGATGGAGCGCCTGGTGGGTGTGGAAGACGCCAGGTCAGGCGGGAACCTGCCCTGGCGGCGGGGAAGCGCCGCCGCGCTGGCAGCGCTGGCTGTGGGTAGCGCTGCTGGCCTGGCTGGCGGCCAGACTGGTGGTGCTGGCGCTCGAGACGGTGTGGCTGCCGCTGTTTCCCTGGGATGCGTGGAGTACCTGGATGGTGCGTCCCCGGGCGTGGCTGGAAGCCAGACAATTACTGGCTTTTCAGGATGCGCGGGCTTGGCTGGACGATACGAGCGGTCGGGTTTATCACATTGAAGCCTGGCGGTATCCGCTCACGGTGTCGTTGATCGCGCTCTGGTCGGCGCTGGCGAGCGGTCAATGGCACGAAAGCGCGATCCATCTGTCGTGGTGGCTGTGCGGGCTGGCGCTGGGTCTGGGTTTTTATGGACAGTCGCGTCTCTGGGGCGCAACCCCGTTGCAGGCCATGGTGTTCGCGTGGCTGTTGCTGTCCCTGCCCCTGCTGGATGTCCATATGGCGTTGGCGGGTTATGCCGATTTGTGGCTGACCACCGTTTTTGGGCTATCGGCGATAGCCTTCATGCAGTGGGTAAGATTTCGGGATGGCCGGCAGGGAATTCTAGCCATCGTTCTGGCCTTATTCTGTCCTTCCATCAAACAGGAAGGTCTGGTGTGGCTGGCGTTATTTATCCCAGCGCTGCTGGTGATAGGGTTGCCGAGACGGCACTGGCTGGCGCTGACGGGGTTTTTGGTATTGCTGTTAGGTGGGCTGTTTGTGGGTGCTGGGAGTTTTCATGATTCCGGCTCTGGTGCATCACTAATGATCTCCGATGTTCTCCAGACCTTGGGGATAAGCAATTTTCGCCTGGTTTACTGGGATAGTTGGCAAGCGGTTGTCGAGAGTTTGCTGATTCTCGACAATTGGCATTTGCTCGGTTATTTGCTCCTGATGGCGATTTTGGGAAGTGTGCGTCTCCTTGCGTATAAACCTGTTCTCTCCGGGGAGGCGGGGAGTCATCGGTCGCGGCGGGATTTGTGGGCGACGACGGTTTTTATTCTAAGCCTGGCCGTGGCGTTTTTTGGGTTGTTCTTTTTGACCGAAGCGGGGCGGTGGGCGGAAGATTTCACCAGTATCAACCGCATCATCCTGCACTTCGTCCCGGCCTTGCTGTTCTGGGCGCTGACGGTGTTCGTGGCGCCACGCGGGCTGGCGCGGGAAAGCCGGCTTATCGATTAATCGGTGGCCGCCACCCGCCGGTATAGCGCCGCCACGGCCGCCGCCACCGGTTCGATGCCGAACCGTTCCCGCAGCGCGTTCGCGCCGGCTTGGCCGAACGCCGCCCGTCGCGCCGGGTCGGCTTGCAAGTCCCGCAGCGCCGCCGCCAGCTTCACCGGATCGCCCGGCGGAACGAGCAGTCCGTGACCGGCCTGCCGCGTCACCCAGCCGGCGCCGGAGCCGGGGATGTCGCCGACCGCCACCGGCTTGCCGAAACGCATTGCTTCCAACAGGACCAGGCCGAACGCTTCGGTGCGTTCCAGCGATGGCAGGCACAGCACGTCGCAACTGGCCAGCAGGGCGTTGAGATCGGCCTCCGGCTGGAAACCCGGCAGGTACACCCGTTCGCCCAGTCCCAGCGCTTGAATCAGCGTATCCAGCCGGGCCCGTTGCTCGCCGGTTCCCACAATCAGGATGCGGCTGTCCGGCAGATGGGCGGCGGCCCGAATCAGGACATCGTGGCCCTTGTAATAGGTCAACCGGCCGATGGCCAGCACCCGAAAGGGTGTATCGCCCCACAGCGCTTCCGCTCGTTGCCGCGCCGCCGGGTCGGGAGCGGGGATACGGCGCGGGTCGAGACCGAGCGGAATGACGTGGCAGCGCTCCCGCCACGGCGCCAGGGCGGCGCTGGCGTCCAGATAGGGCGGCGAGGTGGCGATCGCCGCCCGACTGGCGGCGAGCAGGCGCTGTTCCAGCGGCCGGTAGAGCCGGTAGGCCAACGCCAGCCGGCGGTCGAGCAGGGACGCCACCACATCGGCATGCCAGTGAATGATCCATGGCAGCCGGCGCGCGGCGGGAACCGCCAGCGCCCAGAACGCTGAGGTATTGGGCAGGTGCAGGTGCAGCAGATCAGGTTGGAAATGGCGGATCGCCCGATTCAGCCAGAAGGGGAACGCCGGGCTGACTGGAGCGTACAGCAGTCGGCCGTAGCAAGGCGCGCGGTAGATGGGAATGGTGGCGTCCGGCGCGGGCCATCCACCGCCCCGACGTGGCTGTTCGTCATGCACCAGCGCCGCCGCCGCGATGCCCTGGGTTTGGAGCGCGGGCAGCAGATCGGCCAGGAAATGTTCGATGCCGCCGGCGAAGGGGGGGTAATACTTGCCGATGTGAAGGACGCGCATGGTTTATTCGGCGGTGTCGGTTGGCGGGTGGTCGGGTTCCGCCGCATTCGCCGCATTCGCCTCCGGTGCCTGCGCTTCCAGCATTGCCAGCCGCTGCGCCAGCCGGCGGATTAGCCGCTCCTGCCGGGAGCGTTCCAGGTCCATGGTCAGAATCTTGACCAGCAACATACTGAAACCCAGGACGATGGCCAGGATCGGCGGGTAGCTGACCCCAAGTTTAAGCGCCAGCATGTCGAACAGGCGTGGAAAGAACCCGAGCAGGGCGACGGTCGCGGCAGCGCCGATCCACCAAATGGCATAGGGGCCATGCAAATGATCGCGGCGGACCAGCAGAAGGATGACGGCGGCGAGGAGAACCCCAATCGCCATCGAGGTGAGTTGGTAGGTGATCATCAAGGGAATGTCAGTCGTCGGGCGCGGACGGCGACGGGTTGAAGCCGATCCGGGCGAGGCAGAGCAGGCTGGTTTGCAGCATGTATTTTCCCACAACCCACCAGGAGCGGAATATCCGCGAAGCGCCGGCGGCGCGTGGCTGCATCGCCACCGGGGCCTCGACGATGCGCAGGCCCTGGCGGCGCAGGATCAGCAGCACGCCGACGTCTTGATAGTCCAGCAGGCTGGCCTGACGGGAGGCGAGTACGGTCATGGCCGCGTGGTTGTAGGCCCGAAAGCCGGAGGTGATGTCTTCCAGTTCCAGGCCAGTGAGTCCGCGGAAGTAGGACCAGGCGATGCGGCGGGCGCGGCTGGCGCGCTCGGGGAAGGCGCCGATGGCGACGTCGGCCCTGTCGATGGCGAGCGGTTGCAGCAGAGCGCCGATGTCCCGGGGGTCGTGCTGGCCGTCGGCATCCAGCGTGATGGCGGTTCGATAACCTTGGCGCAGGGCGTAGCGCAGACCGGTTTGGATCGCGCCCCAGGCGCCAAGCTGGATCGTCAGCGGTAGTACGGTGGCTCCAGCGGTACGGGCGGCTTGCGCCGTTGCGTCGGTGCTGCAATCGTCGATGACCACCACCGGCAAGCCCCATCGTTGTCGGACTTGGCCGACGATGCGGCCCACGGTGGCTTGTTCGTTGTGGGCGGGGATCAGAATGATCGGGCGGTCGGGATCAGCCATGGCTTGACCGGTTTGCAGCCGGTAGGATCGGGGTCGGCTGTTTCATAAGCGGGTGACATCCTCGGCGTAGCCGAATACCTCGATGCCCAGTTTTTCGGCGACGGCGCGGACGGGCGGGGGAACCATCGGTGAAATCGCGATTTTGCGCTGGGCCTGGCGCTGGTGGCGTCGCTCGTAGAAGCGCACCTTGCGGTCGAAGGTGTACATGTCCGACTTGGACATGGATGACTTCAGTTCGCACAGGATCAGTTCGCCGTTTTTGATCAGGACGTCGATCTCCACCTGATCAGGTGCGCCAAAGACCGTGCCTTCGTCGTCGAATTCATTGATGTTCAGCACCTCGACGCCGAAGCTCTTTTCCAGGATTCCCTTCAACGCGGCGCGGAAGCTGTGTTCGGAAGCGATGCCCCAGCGCGCGCCTAGCGCGCCGATACCCTGTTCCTGCCGCGAGCGGGAGGTCTTGATTTCCTCCAGCAGTTCGTTGTTCTTGCGGTTCTGCTCATCCCACTTGCGGTTCTGTTCTTCCCACTTGCGGTTTTCCTCGTTCCACTTGCGATTCTGTTCTTCCCACTTGCGGTTTTCCTCGTCCCACTTGCGATTCTGTTCTTCCCACTTGCGGTTTTCCTCGTCCCACTTAAGCCGCTGCTCTTCGGCGTGGGCGTCGAATTTGGCGCTCCATTCCTGCCACTTGCGGTCTTGCTCCTGGGCGTGGGCGTCGAATTTGGCGCTCCATTCCTGCCACTCGCGGCGTTGTTCGGCGCGGTCGGCGGCGAATTCTTGCAGCATGCGATCAAAACGGGCGTCGAAATTCTCCGGCGTCACCGCTGTCTGCCGGATCAGTTGTTCCAGCCATTGCTGGAAGCCGCTGTCCTGTTTGAGCAGTTCGGGAAGTTCGGCTTGCAGGCGAGCTTTCAGGTCTTCCACGGTCATGGGTTCATACCTCGCGTTTTTTCCTCTAAGAGGCTGTACAAAAACGTCCTGCTCTGGGTCTAGCCGGGGCAAAACCGGGTTTTCCCCTCCTTGTCCAAGGAGGGGTGGCGCGCAGCGCCGGGGTGGTTGGAGCGTTTCGGCGGGTAAACCCCCCCGGCGCTGCGCGCCACCCCCCCTCAATCGAGGGGGGAATCCATGAACACCGCTATTAGCTGGAGTTTTTGTACAGCTTCTAAATTTTCCTGTGATCAAGGACTGGTGTAGCCGGGTAGGGTGAATGCTGACCTTCATCACAGGAAAATTTACAGGAAGGAAGCTTTTGCCAGAATTCCCTTCAGCGCGGCGCGGAAGCTGGGTTCGGAAGCGATGCTCCAGCGGGAACCCAGGGCGCCGATACCCTGTTTCTGTTGGGAGCGGGAGGTATCAAGCTATTCCAGTATAGTCCTGGCTCATGGTGATCTAACATTGATGTATTAAAGCAACCATGAATCGTTGACACAACGATAGTCGCCTGCTAGGATTTTGGGCAGAAAACAACTTTTGTTGTTGGAAGGCAACAACTCAACGAGTTGTATGTTTAAGTATCACACTCGCTGTCAACACTTGAGTGTACTGGCGATGGTTTGGAAAGTAACGACCTTGCTGGCCTTGGCGCTGACCGGGTCGGCGGTGGGGGCGGAAGAGGTTACGCCGGGTTCCGGTCCCAGCCAGAGCGTGCAGGCTTCGCCTCAACTGTCCGCCGTGATGGTTGCGGATGCCGAGGAGGCGCAACTCAAGGAACGGGTGCTGGCGCGCTGGCAGGCGTTGATCAAAGGCGACTTCGAGGCGGCCTACCAGTTCGAGACGCCGGCTTATCGGGCCATTTTCACTTCAAACCAGTTCCGGTATCAGTTTGGCAACCAGACCCGCTGGCGTATGGCAAACATCGCCAATATTCGCTATGATGACTCTATTGTAGCAAGGGTCCGGGTGGAAGTTGCGTATCGTTACGCCAATCCGGAGAAGGGCCGTGAAATGCTGGACATGACCCAGGGAGTTAACGAGGTCTGGTTGCGCAAAGAGGGTCAATGGTGGCGTCAGCAGGATTGAAGCCTTGTCTGGCGTAGCGGGTTTCACTGCGCTAGCTGTTTGGTATGTCTGAAATTTATTGCTTTCCCTGATTTTTTAAGGGTTGCTCACTCTGGGTATTTCAAGGAGATAAGTATGAAGAGAAGTAAGCTTTGCAAGGCCATTGCGATGGCAGCCGCGCTGGGTGGGGTCGGTCTTGGCATGTACCAACCGGCGAACGCTGTGAACCTGCCGGCCAATAGTTTGGGCGAGGTGCTGATTTTCCCGTACTACACCACGCGGGATGGTTGGCAGACGACCTTGAGTTTCTTGAATACCGATGAGAGAAACCTCATCGCTGTCAAATTCCGTTTCTATGAGGGTTATAACTCCCGCGACGCCCTGGATTTCAATGTCCTGCTGTCGCCGGGCGATGTGTTTTCGGGGGTCGTCGAAGATTCCCCGGCTGGTCCGGTGTTCCGGCGCGCGCCCAATGATACGAGCTGCACCGTGCCGCATATCGCGTTCGGCAATACGACAGCGAGCCCGGCGGTACCCAGTGGTAATCTGACGTTCAGCACGGCTGCTTTTACCGGCAACTCGCTGGTGCTCGGAGCCAATCGCACCAACGATGATGGCGGACCCAAGGTTATCGATCGGTTGCGCGAGGGCTACGTGCTGGCCATCGTCATGGGTCATTGGCCTGTCCCCGCTGTCGCGCCCGCCGCTGGCACTAACGCCAGAGTCCTGTTCGACGCCGTACACGACGCCACTGGCCAGAACACTGCGGCGGAATGTATCGCGGCTGCGAACCTGTTTACCCAACCTAACGTAACCGCCTTTACCGCAAAGGCGTTTGGTGAGCCCATCAATGCCTTGCGGGGTAACTTTACCCTCCTGAATGTGGCTCGGGGAACTTCGGTGGGCGGCAATGCGGTGGCGTTGTCCAACTTCATGACGGTGACGCCCTTGCCGGGTGATGTCGTTACTGGCGCGGCGTTGGTACCGCCAGCACCGGTGGGAGTCGGGCCACGTCCCGCTTGTACCGTGCTTTTCTCGGATCAGTTTGGGCCGCCGACGGGTATCCCCGTGGTGTGGGATCCCAATGCTAACTTCGCTGCCTGCCCGAATCTGATCACGGCGCAGCAGCCGTTCTGGTTTCTCGAGCCCAGCTTGAACGACGCCTTTCCACGTAGCTCTATAACCATTGAAAATGCTGTGCCTGGGGTTGCTGGTCTAGGCGCAACAGGCCCGATAACAGCATTTACCTACGGCTTCCAGGCGGTGAGCGAGGTTCTGCGCGCCAAGACCATCGTCAACGAATGGAGCGTTAATCCGAACCTGGGCGTCTCGAGTGCTTGGGTGGTCACCCATCCGACCAAGGGCTTCTTCGTTGATCGCGATCTTTCCAACAGCCCGCAGGCGGCGGTGAATACCATCAGGTTCCCCAGTGCCGGGCCTGCTTACAGCGTACCGCCGATTGCTGTTAATGGATTCCTGGCGCCATTCGCCAAAACATTCAAGGGAACCGGGGCTGACGACGTCGCAAGTACGGATGGAACCTCCTGCAACGAGGTCGGTTTTAGACTCTTTAACCGGGACGAATTTAGCGTGGCGCCTGACGCGGGCGGGGTGGTTCCCTCTCCAGCCCAACCGTTGCCCAATATGTCGCTGTGCTACGAGACCAACGTGATTCCCTTCGACCAGACTAACCTGGTGTTTAGCAGTAAGCTGCTGCCGTTGCAGATTCAAAACGTCTACGATGCGGTGGCTACGGTGACCAGTGCGAGTCCAACGATGCTGAAGCCTTTCGGCTGGATGCGTCTCGATCTAGATACCGACCCTGCGGCAAAGTTACCGCCAAGCACCTTGGCGGGTCCGGGCTTGCCGGCGGTGGGCTTCATGCTTCGGCAGCGCGTCATTCCTGGGACGGCGGATACCTATAGCGATATTTCCGACCACTCCTTTAGCCGTTAAGACCGTGATCGTCGATCCGCTTGAGGTTTGAAACGCCTCAAGCTGGATTGAAACCAAGCCCAATCGCTGATGCTGGAACCCCGGCATCAGCGATTTTTTTTCAAGGCGTCAACTTCTTTGTGTTCTCAACCATGAGCCGTTTCCTCGTTTGTGAAATTGATGCGAGCAATTTGAACGCGCACGATTTGCCGGTTCGCCGCGTTCGTTCGTTTGCTGGCGTGAGTCGGTATGTAGCGGCTATTGCTTTAGCTGCGGCTTGGGGTATCGCATGGGCGGAGCAGCAACCGCCATCGGTTGCTCCAGAAACCCCCTTGATTAGTGGTTCCGAAGTGACGGTGACAGTAGCGGATTACCAGCAGGGATTACGGGCTTTGTTGCCGGAGCAGCAACGCCTGATCGAGAAAGATCCCGACCGGTTGCAGGAGCTGCTGTTTGAGATTTATGTCGAACGGATGCTGGAACGCGAGGCGCTGCGATTCCGTCCCGATGCCGTGGTGCTGAACCTGGTGCATAACGATTTCGACGAATCGTGGCGCGACGCCGGCGGACGCTACGGCATCGCGTTCCAGCACCTGG
>WBZP01007408.1_pt1 | contig 10605 bp, 14 predicted proteins | sample 5204301 | NCBI WGS metagenome assembly WBZP01 (sample SAMN12412401, study PRJNA552823) | activated sludge metagenome | isolation source: activated sludge from nitrification reactor of wastewater treatment plant... | place: USA: Pennsylvania | collected 2017
GCTGGTCGCACCGCTGCGTGACGCGTGGCACGCCGCGGCCGAGCGCGCGGTCGCACCTGCGGCCGTCGTCGACCTCACCGGCCCCCGTCAGCCCATGGCGGCGATGACCGCGTGACCGCCGAGCCCACCAGCGACCGCTGGGCCGAGATCCTCGACGAGCTCGAGGCCGGTCTGGCCGAGGCCGAGACCGCGCTGGCCGCCGGCTCCCTGCCGCAGCCGACCGGTGCCTGGATCGTGCCCGTGGTCTCCGGCCGGATGCCGCAGGAGCACTGCGCACGCGCGGCCGCGCTGCTGCAGCGCCAGCACCTGGTGATCGCGGCGCTCGCCGAGGCGTCGGTGCACCTGCGCGACGAGATCCGGCTCATCGACGCGCTCGAGCCGACCGCGTCGCGCAGCACTCCGCTCTACCTCGACGAGCCGGCCTGACCTCAGGTTGGGAGCGACAGCCGTTCCGACCCCGTGCCCTGCGGCACGCGTTCCAGCGGGCGCTCGACGAGGTGGTGGAGCGCAGGCGGCACCGCGACGGCGAGCCCGAGCGCGAGCGCGACCTCAGCGAGCGTGACGAGCACGCCGCGCCCCGCGCCGACGATCCCGGCCACGACCACGAGCACCGCCAACCTCCTCGACGCTCGACGCCCCCGACGCTCGACGCCCTCGACGCTCGACGCCTCGTCGCTGCGCTCGCCGGGGTTCGACGGCCGTACTCCGCGGACGGGTCGGTCCCGGTCGGTGCTTCGGCGTGGTGACCTGGTGCGGGCGTCAGCCGCAGCGGGTGGGGGTGAGGGTGAGCGAGGCCTGGCCGCGCCAGGTGTACTCGCGCCCGCCCGAGGTGGAGGTGACGTCGATCCCCTCGGCCGTGCCCGCACCGGGAGCGCTGCGCGTGACGCCGAGGACGACGTTGGCCACCGCATCGGGATCGGCGGGCAGCTCAGGACCAGGCACCCCGCTGCCGGCGTTCCACTCGAGCGGCTCCTGCAGACCCACGGTCGGCCCGGTGTCGGGTGGGAACTCGTCGAGCGCGCCGACGAGGGTCGCACCGTCGCCCGGCGGCGCGGTGAGGACGAACACGCGCACGTCGACGACCGAGATGCCTCGCGCACCCCGCAGCGCGACGCGCGTGATGCGCGCCGGTTCCCCACCGCTGTTGCGCAGCGCCGTCGTCCCCTGCGTGACCGGCCCTGACGGCGCCGGGAGGCACACCGACGCCGACACCTGCGGCTGCGCGATCGGCTCCGACCGCACCCCGCACCCAGCCAGCAGCGCCCCGCCGACGCACCCCGCGACGAGGGCCGCGGCTCGTGACGTCGGACCACCCACCGGCCGATCATCACCCGAACGACGCCGCCGACGCCCCCGAATCGCCCGGATCGTCACCCCGGCGCCGTGAGCTCGGGGCGCGTCCCCTCGCGACCGTCTCTCGCGGGCCGGAGCACGGTCCGGGCTCTCGCCGCCCAGGACGGCGCGCCCCCGGCGTGCTCGGCTAGCCTCACGCGGCATGTGGCCCCGGTACGACGGACTGCGCACGCTGGAGCTCGGCTCCCCCGGCGAGATGCGCACGTGGCTGACCGAGCTGGTGCGGTCGGGAACCAAGCGGGCGACGTTCGGTCTGCTCGAGCACGACTACGCCGCGGAGGGCGAGCCCGTCGAGCACGTCGGCGAGATCCTGGTGGTGCTCGACGACGACGGCCGCGACGCGTGCCGGGTTCGCGTCGTCGAGGTGCGCGAGTGCGCCTTCTCCGAGATCACCTGGGAGATGGCGGCGCGCGAGGGCGAGGGCGACGCCGACCTCGACGGGTGGCGAGCCGGCCACCTCCGCTTCTGGACCGCACAAGGCGTCGACATCACCCCCGGCACCCGCATCGTCTGGGTCGCCTTCACCCTCGCCTGACGGCACCCGCGCCTGACGCCGCCTGCTCGCCTCGCCCCTGGGAACACCAGCTCGTCCGCGCCGCGCCCTCGTCGAGCTCTCCGACCCGGTCCAGTCCAGGCCCCACGGCCCCTGGCGCACGACCCCGACGAGCGCAGCGAGGTGGCACCGAGACGCGAGGGGGCCGAAGGTCCCCGACCACATCGGTCCGGAGAGTCGCGGACGAGAGCCCGCAGAGACGCGAAGCCACCGAGCGCGAAGCGCGAGGTACGAATGCTCCGCCCGAGAACGGGCAGTACCCCGACCCCCGACGAGCGCAGCGAGGAGGCACCGAGGTGCGAGGGGGCCGAAGGTCCCCGAGCACCTCGGTCAGGGAGGGGCCCGGCGACGCGACCGAGCGAAGCGAGGGAGCTTGGAGCCGGGTAGAAGACACCGAGCCGGCCCCCAGGACAGAGGGCCGGCTCGGGAGGAGTTGAGACGGCGGTCAGAAGGCGCGGACCACCGAGAGGGTGCCCGTGCCGTAGCCGGAGATGGTGACCTGCAGGTCGAGCCGGCGGCCGAGACCGTGCAGCAGGCCGGCGATGTCGGCCGGCGGGTTCTCACCGGGAGGGTAGGAGCCGTAGAGGCGCACGTGCGGCGCGCCGTCGTGGTTGAGCAGGGTCGACCCGATGCTCAGCACCTCGGCGAAGTTCTCCCAGATGGCGTCGCTGATGATGTGGTCGGTGACCGCCTGCGCGGCCGTGGCCGGCGGGACGAGACCCAGGGCGGCTCCGGCGAAGGCCGTGAGAGACAGGTCCGCGGCGATGGCGGCCGACAGCGTCAGGTTGTCCTCGACGTAGGCCCCCACGCCCGCCCAGGCGGCGGCGGTGGGGACGACAGGCTCACCCGGCGCGACGTCGACGTCGCGACCGAGGATGCCTTCGAACATGTCGCGGACGTCCTTGGGGTGCGGGACGAGGACGGTGGTCATGGGGATCTCCAGGCAGGGTGCTCAGCCGAGCACCGGGGACAGGGCGGACTTGAACGATTCGGCGGTGAACGGCTTCACGACGAGGAACATCGCGCCGGCGGCCGCAGCCTTCTGACGCATCTCCTGCGTGCCCTCGGACGTGACGAATCCGAACGGCACCTCGTGACCGCGGCCGCGCAGGCTGCGCAGCAGGTCGATCCCGTTCATCTCGGGCATGTTCCAGTCCGAGAGGACCAGGTCGGGGCTGTGCGACTGGACGGCGTCGTACGCCTCGAGACCGTTGGAGGCCTCGAGCAGCTCGAGCGCGTCGTAGCCGGCCTGCCGGAGCGTGCGCTGCACGATCTGACGCATGACCCGGCTGTCGTCGACGATGAGCACCTTCATGCCGCGGACTCCTCCGCGGCACCGTCGAACGGCTGGACGCGGACCCGCAGCGGGTGACCGCACCAGACGGCGCTCGACACGAGGATGCCCTCGTGGTGGACCTCGACCGGCTCGATGCGCTCGGTCGCGGGAAGCGACAGGCGCGACTCGCCGTCGATGCACGACTTCACCGAGCCGCCGACGATGTTCGCGAGCTCGCCGACCGCGTCGGCGAGGTCCGCCGGGCCCAGCGTCGCGGGCTCGGCGTCGAACATGCTCGACGCGATGGCGACGGCGCCGTCGTCGGTCGTCTCCACCACGACGCGGCCGTGCCAGCCGCCCGAGATGTCGACGTAGCCGGCGAAGAACTCACCCTCGACGAACGTCAGGTGGTGCTGGTGGGGAGCCGGGTCGAACAGCGACGACCAGATCTCGCCGACCATCTGGTCGAACTCGCTCTCGGCGAGGAGCAGGGTGGTCATCACGCCTCCACCGCGGACAGGCCGAGGATCTGGAGCTTCTCCTGGATCGCGTCGGGGGTGAACGGCTTGATGACGTACTCGTGGGCACCGGCCGCCAGCGCACGCACGATCTGCGCGTGCTCGCCCTCGGTGGTGACCATCATGAGCGTGACGTCGCGCCACTCCTTGTTCTTGCGAACCTCGGTGACGTACTGGAGACCGTCGACGACGGGCATGTTCCAGTCGACGAGGGCGATGTCGGGGAGGGGACCGGTCGACATCTTGTCGAGAGCCTCCTGCCCGTCTGCTGCTTCGACGCACTCGAAGCCGAGCTCGGTGACGATGCGTCGAAGAATCGCGCGCATCGCCCTCGAGTCATCGATGACCATGGCCAGCATCAGCGCTGATCCTTTCGATAGACAGTGGTACGGCCGAACACCCGCCGAGTGAAGCCCTCGACGTTGCCGAGAGAGATCTCGGAGCTCCCGAGCATCAGATAGCCACCGGGCACGAGGGAGTCCCTCAGCCGGCGTACGACGCGGTCACGGGTCTCCGCGTCGAAGTAGATGAGCACGTTGCGGCACAGCACCAGGTCGTAGGACGACCGCTGCGCCATCGGCGAGATGAGGTTGACCTTCTCGAACGTCGTGCGCTTGCGGATCGCGTCGGACACCAGGTAGCTGGCGCCGTCGCGCGACATGTAGCGGGCGAGGTACTGGGCGGGCAGGCCGCGGTTCACCTCGAGCGCGGAGTAGCGGCCGCTGCGCGCGTGGCGCAGCACCTCCTCCGACAGGTCGGTGCCGCGCAGCGCGACGTTCCACGACGCGAGCTGCGGGAACTGCAGGTCGAGCATCATCGCGAGGCTGTAGACCTCCTGGCCCGTGGAGCACGCGGCGCTCCACACCTGCAGGCGACGGTCCTTGGCGCGCGACTCGATGAGCTCGGGGAGGATCCCCTCGCGCAGCGCCTCGAACGGGTGGATGTCGCGGAACCACGACGTCTCGTTGGTGGTCATGGCCTCGACGACGGCGTCGCCGAGCAGGCTGCTGGTCGACAGGTTCAGCCGGGTCGACAGCTCGTGCAGGTTCGCGAGCCCGAAGTCGCGCAGCACGTGGCGCAGGCGCGACTCGAACAGGTACTGCTTGTCGGGCGGGCACTGGATCGCCGAGCGGGCCTCGACGTAGGCGCCGATGCGGCGCAGGTGCTCGGATCCGAGGTCGGGCCGGGTGATGGCCGGTGCGGCGCTCATCGGTTCCTCCCTGCCAGGTGCACGGCGCGACGCGCGACGCTGGTGGCGATGGCGGGGGCGATCTCGGGCAGCGGCAGCACCCGGTCGGCGAAGCCGCCCTTGGCCACCGCGCCGGGCATCCCCCACACGGCCGAGGTGTTCTCGTCCTGGACCACGACGTGGGCTCCTTGCTCCTTGAGGGCTCGGGCACCGAGGAGCCCGTCCTGACCCATCCCGGTCAGGATCACCACGAGGGTGCGGCTGCCCCAGACGTCCAGGGCCGACCGCAGGGTGACGTCGACGGACGGCCGGCAGGAGTTCTCCGGCGGCGAGTCGTCGAGGACGCACACGACACCGTCGCGGCGTTGGTCGAGTCGCAGGTGATGGCCACCTGCGGCGAGGTAGACGGTCCCCGGCTCGAGGACCATCCCGTCGGCGGCCTCGACGACGTGCAGCAGCGACTGCTGGTCGAGACGGTCGGCGAGCATGCGGGTGAACAGCGGCGGCATGTGCTGCACGATCACCACGGGGACAGGGAGGTCGCGCGGCAGCGTCGGGAGCAGCGCGGCGAGCGCGTCGGGGCCGCCGGTGGAGACCCCGATGACGACGGCGAGCGGCGGCCGACGGTCCGGCCGCGCCATCCGCACCGGGGCCGGCGCCTTCGGGAGCGGCTTCGCCGTGACGGCGGGCACCGAGGCGCGACGGCGGGCGCCGGGACGGCCCCACAGCCGGATGAGCGGGATCAGCGAGGAGCGGACCGCCTCGAGCGCCTCCGCGCGGTTGCGCGTGGCCGACGGCTTCATGACGTAGTCGTTGGCGCCGTTGGCGAGGGCGTCCAGCGTGGCCGACGCGCCTGCCTCGGTGAGGCTGCTGAACATGATGACGGGCAGGTCCTTGCGGACCGTGCGCAGCCTGAGCAGCGTCTGCAGCCCGTCGAGCACGGGCATCTCGACGTCGAGCGTCACGACGTCGGGCTTGAGCCGCTCGATCGCCGCGAGCGCGAGCTCGCCGTTGGCGGCGGTCCCGACGACCTCGATGTCGTCGTACTCGGCGAGGACGTCGGTGACCATCCGGCGGATGATCGCCGTGTCGTCGGTGACGAGCACGCGGATCCGGTCCTTCGACGGCTGTGCCACCGCGACCCGGGGCGTGCGGACGAGGGGCGCCCTCGTGGGCGCCGCACCTGCAGCGTTCATGGTCAGGCCCGCCCCGCCACGAGGCCCTGGACCGCGAGGACCGGCTCGGTGTCGAGCAGCAGCAGGAGCCGGCCCGGCATCTTGTAGGCGCCGAGCACCAGCTCGCGGGCGCGGCCGGTGAGCGTCGGCGGGACGCCCTCGAGGTCGGCCGAGTCGAGGTCGACGACGTCGCCGATCTGGTCGACGAGCAGGCTCACGGCCTCGTCGGCGCCGTCGCGGATCACGACGTTGACCGGGAGCTCGCCCTCGGGCAGCGGCGGCAGGTCGAGCATGGTGCGCATGTCGATGGCGGTGACGATCTGGCCGCGCAGGTTGATCAGACCGCGCACCGACTCCGGCGCGAGCGGGACCACGGTGAGGTCCTGGTAGCGGATGACCTCCTGCACCTCGAGGACGTCGACCGCGAGGTAGAGGTCGTCGACGAAGAACGTGCAGAGCTGGCGCGTGTCAGACATGGAGGACCTCCCCGGACCCGACGAGAGCGGCGACGTCGATCACGTCGGTGACGATTCCCTGGAGCACCGCGGAGCCGAGCAGCCCGTAGCGGTCGCCGACGGAGCTCATGACGACCTCCTGCTCGACGACGTCGAGGATCGACTCGACGACGAGGCCGATGTCCGGACCGCCCTCGCGGTGGTGGACGACGACAGGGTGCGACGTGCGGTCCGGCGTCCCGTAGGAGATGCCCAGGCGCACCGCGAGGTCGACGACCTCGAGCAGCGCGTCGCGGTACTGCACGACCTGGACGTCGCCGGCCTGCTCGATCTGGCTGGACTCGAACTCCTCGAGACGCGCCAGCTGGTCCATCGGCAGCGCCACGCGGCGACCCTCGCCCACCTCGCAGATGAGCAGGCGCACGGTGTTGCTCTCCTGGACTCGGACCTCGGCCTCGGCGGCGCGCGCGGCGACCGACGACTGCCAGTGCGCCGTCGCGCGGGCGGCGAGCCCGGCGACGTCGAGGATCAGCGCCACGCGGCCGTCGCCGGTGATGGTCGCGCCGGCGAACGCCTCGACGTGCTTGATCTGGCGCGACAGCGGCCGCACCACGATCTCCTGGGTGTCGGCGATGTCGTGGACGACGAGGCCGAACTGCACGTTGTCGGACGAGAGGACGACCACGTTGGCCGCGACGTCGCCCTCAGGGGCCTCGAGGCCGAGCTGCTCGTGCAGGAACACCAGCGGGAGCAGCCTGCCGCGCAGGCGGAGCACGCGCGCTCCGGCCACGTTCTCGATGCCGCCCTCGGCCGCCTCGGGGTCGAGCCGGACGAGCTCGAGCAGGTTCAGCTGCGGGATGGCGTAGTAGTCGCCGCCCTCACCCACGAGCAGCGCGGGGATGATCGCGAGCGTCAGCGGGATGCGCACGCGCACCGTCGTGCCGATGCCGACCGCGGTCGAGAGGTCGACGGTGCCGCCGATCTTCTCGATGTTGGTGCGCACCACGTCCATGCCGACGCCGCGGCCGGACACGTTGGTGACCTCGGCGGCGGTGGAGAAGCCGGGGCGGAAGACCAGGTCGATGATGTCGCGCTCGGACATCGCGGCGAGCTCGTCGCGGGTGACGAGGCCCTTGTCGAGCGCCTTCGCGCCCACCGCGGCGGGGTCGATGCCGCGACCGTCGTCGGCGACCTCGACGACGACCTGGCCGCCCTCGTGGAACGCGCGGAGCGAGAGGGTGCCCTCGGCGGGCTTGCCGGCGGCGACGCGGACGGCCGGGGCCTCGAGCCCGTGGTCGACGGCGTTGCGCACCAGGTGGGTCAGCGGGTCCTTGACCGCCTCGAGCAGGCTGCGGTCGAGCTCGGTCTCCCGGCCCTCCATCGTCAGCTCGACGGACTTGCCGCACTGGGCGCCGAGGTCGCGGACGACGCGGGGCAGGCGCTGCCAGATGTGGTCGATGGGCTGCATGCGCGTCTTCATGACGCCGTCCTGCAGCTCGGTCGCGATGAGGTTCAGCCGCTGCGACGCGCGCTGCAGCTGGATGTGCTGGAGGTCGCCGACGTGCTGGAGCACCTGGTTGCGCGTGAGGACCAGCTCGCCGACCATCCGCATGAGCTGGTCGAGCAGGCCGACGTCGACGCGGATCGTGCTGTCGGCGACGCTGCGACGGGCGTCCGTCTCGGCCTCGGGCACGTCGTAGGACGCCTGCTCGGGCATGGCGGGGAGTGCGACGGAGGCGACCGGTGCAGCCGGCTGGGCCGTCTGCTGGGCAGCGGCGAAGGGCACGTCGACCTGGAGGCTCTCGACGACGTCCAGGATCTCCACGGCACCGTCCTCCTCGACGACGACGAGCTCCTCCACCACGACGGTCTCGGTCACGGTCTCGACCGGCGCCGGCGCAGCGGTACCGATGCGACCCTCGAGCACGTCGTTGAGCAGGGCGACCACGGGATCGATGTCGACCTCGCCCTCGCGCCCGGAGGCCTCGATCGTCCCGAGCAGCTCGCGGACGGTGTCGACGAGGCGCAGCAGCGTCGTCGTGATCTCGGGGGTCAGCGTGAGGTGGCCGTCGCGCAGCTGCGACAGGACGTTCTCGCCGACGTGGGTCACCGACTCCAGGCGCGAGAACGCGAGGAAGCCGCTCGTGCCCTTGATCGTGTGGATGGTGCGGAAGATCGAGGCGATGAGGGGGCGCGAGCCGGGATCCTGCTCGAGCGCCACCAGGGCGCGGTCGAGCTCGTCGAGGTTCTCATAGCTCTCGACGAGGAACTCCTGGCAGATGTCGTCGAGGCCCTCGGCGAACACCGGTGCCATCTGCGTCATCCATGCCTCGCACGACGTCGCGACCCACGGCGTGCTCCGTCGGTCTCTTCGCGGATCCATCGGACGGCGGACCGATGTCCTGAGCCAAACGACGCGGGATCGCACGCGGGATGCGTGCTTGGCGGCCGAGGCTCTCGGCCGGCTCACGGCCGGCCGTCCCGACCCTCTCCGCAGAGCGCACGACGGGCCCTGGAGCGGCAGGGAAGCCGCGCCCAGGGCCCGTCGGAGGCCGACTCGAACGCCGTCAGGCGGTGAGCTCGCGCAGGGCGGCGAGCAGGGCGAGGACGTCGTCCTCGACGGTGTAGCGGACGATGCCCGCGCGCACCACGCCGCCGGTCGGGCGCAGCCCGAGGGCGTCGACGAGCTCGCACGCGTAGTTGTCGCCGTGCCAGACGGCGATGCGGCGCTCGGCGAGGAGCTCGTCGACCTGCACCGGCGAGAAGCCCTCGACGGTGAAGATCACGGTGGGCGCGCGATCGGGCGACACCGAGGGGCCGTGCACGGTCACCCTCGGCACCTCGTGCAGACCCTCCTGCAGCAGCGCGAGCAGCCGCGTCTCGCGCTCGACCTCCTCGGCCACCGGCGTCTCGAGCATGAACTCGGCAGCGGCGGTGATGCCGGCGAGCAGCTCGATCTGCGGCGTGCCCGTCTCCCAGCGGGCCGGGCCGACGTAGTCGGCAGGACGGACACGGTAGGGCTCGACGGAGCCGAGCAGGCCGTCGCGCACGATCAGGCATCCGGCGTGCGGGCCGTACCACTTGTAGGGCGAGGTCGACAGGACGTCGACGCCCATCGCCGCGACGTCGGTGGGCAGGTGCGGGACCCGCGCCACACCGTCGACGAGGATGCGGGCGCCCGCCTCGTGCGCGATCGCCGTGGCGCGCGCGAGGTCGGGCACGTGACCGGTGAGGTTCGAGGCACCGCTGATCGCGACCCAGCGGGTGCGGCCGTCGGCGCACAGGTCCTTGAGCGGCTCGACGTCGAGCGTGCCGTCGACCGGGTCGACCTCGAGCAGCTCCACGGTCGCACCGACGTCGCGAGCCGCCAGCAGCCAGGGCGACACGTTGGAGTCGTGGTCGAGCTGGGTGCAGACGATGCGGTCGCCCGGCTCCCACTGCTGCGAGAGCGCGCGGGTGAACGCGAACATGAGGTTGGTGGTGCTCGGGCCGAAGACCACCTCGTCGGCCTGCGCGCCGACCAGGCGGGCGACCGCCTCGCGCGCACCGGCGACGACGGCGTCGGACTCCTGGGACGCCGCGAACGATCCCCCGAGGTTCGCGGGCGCGGGCGAGCGCATGTAGTCGGCGATGGCGTCGACGCAGGTGTCGACGGGCAGGGTGCCGGCGGGGCCGTCGAAACGGACCCAGCCGTCGGAGAGGCCCGAGAAGCGGGCGCGGAGATCGGGGGACGCGGTCATGCCGCAGATCCTGGCACGGCGCGTCGCCGTGGTGGCGCCCGGCGGCGCCGGCGTCGTACGGCGGTCGTCAGACCGCGATGCCGTGGTCCTGGCGCTCGGTGACGCGCGGCGCGGGCACCGGGAAGACAGGCTTGGGCGGGTCGATCAGCTTGATGACGCGGTCCCCCGTGATGTTGCGGGTGCGTACGGCGTACTGCCCGCAGTCGCAGATCAGCCAGCGCGGGTCCTCGTGGGCGAAGAACCAGTGCTCGTGCTCGGTCTGGACGCTCATGCGTCGTATCCCCCCTTCCGGGTCGAACGGCTTCCCTCGTGATCAGACGGTAACCCGCCGTGCTGGCCTAAGGCG
>WBZP01007409.1_pt1 | contig 10604 bp, 9 predicted proteins | sample 5204301 | NCBI WGS metagenome assembly WBZP01 (sample SAMN12412401, study PRJNA552823) | activated sludge metagenome | isolation source: activated sludge from nitrification reactor of wastewater treatment plant... | place: USA: Pennsylvania | collected 2017
ATGTCCTTCGCCGTCGGGCCCGAGGAGGGCGCGCGTGTCGCAACCAGACGAGGCCCGCATTTGCGAATCAGGCTCGAGCAACTGGTTGACCTGGCGGGGGAGCCCGATGAAGCCGGCGAGGCGTGGGAACCGCGCGTCAGGGGTTACCGCTACCAACTCTACGAGGATGCTGGGACTGAAATCTTCGCCTGCCACTTGCACCCCGGGATAGGCGGCTTTGCCCGTCTCACCTCCACATCTCGGCGGGCGCCGGGACACTGAGGTCCGAGTTTCACCGTGCGCACCTCCCCACCGGCGAGGTGCCGCTCGGTGACTTCCTCGCCTTCGTGATCCGGGACTTCGCCGTGCGGCCACTGCGCGACGATTACGCGGCGGTGCTCGCCAGTCGCATCTGAGCCGCTACTCCGTGCTCGTCACCACGCCATCCGCCACCAGCCCGTCGACCTCATCCTCACTGAGCCCGCATTCGAGCAGCACTTCCCGCGTGTGACGCGCGAGCGGCGGCGCTGGCATGCGCGCCGCGGTCGGCGTGACCGCCATGCGCACCAGCGGGCTGACGACGCGCTGCGGCCCTGTGACCTCGTGCTCCATCGCGGTCATCATGCCGGACGCGACGACCTGGGGGTCATCGGCCATGTCTTCCGGGTGGTTGACGACGCTGGCCGGGACTCCCGCCTCGAGGAACAACGCGACCCAATCGTGGGAGGGGCGTTCGAGCAGGCGCTCTTGAATCCGCTCCCGCCATTCCTCGATGAGCCGGCGGTTCTCCGGGTCGGCCGCGTTGAAACCCGGCGAGTCGGTGGGGTCGTCGATGGCCAGGATGCCGCGGATGGTGTCCCGGTTCTGCATGGTGAGCGCACCGAGGACGAGGGCTCCCTGCCTCGTGTGATAGCCGCCGTAGAACAGCCGGTGGCTCGCAAACCGCGGCGCCTGTGCCTTGCGGACCGCCGCCACCTGGTCGTATGGGGCGCCGGAATCTTGCGTTGCGTGGATCTCCTCCATCAGCGGGTCACGGAGGATCGAGTCGTGCACGGGTTCACGCATGACCTTGTCGGAGAGCAGTTCAAGCGCGCTCTGGAGCAGCGAAACGTGAATCTCCTGCCCGCGCCCCGTTTGCGCACGATGGAAGAGCGCGGCACAGATGCCCATCGCCGCGGCGAGGCCAGTAGTGCGGTCCAGGTAGGTGCTGCTGACGAGCTGCTGGGGCGCGCCGTGCTCATCGACCTTCGCCTCGGCCGCCATCACGCCACTGTAAGCCTGCGCGACGATGTCGCTGCCGGCGCGCTGCGCGTAAGGCCCGGAATCGCCGAAGCCCGTGATGTTCGCGTAGATGAGGCCCGGGTTGAGCGCGGAGAGACGTGCGTAACCGATGTTCAATCGCTCCGCCACGCCCGCGCGGTAGTTCAAGAGGATGACGTCGAACCCCGGGATGATTCGCTGCACGAGCGCTTGGCCGCCGGCTTTCGAGAGGTCGATCGTGAGGCTGCGCTTTCCGCGATTGAGCGACTGAAAGTACTTGCCCTCGTTCGGGACGACGGCGCCGCTGTTGCGGCGGTCTTCGCCACGCGGAGGCTCGACTTTGACAACGTCGGCTCCGAGATCCGAAAGGGCGACCCCCGCGAACGGGCCCGCCACGATCTGTGAGAGCTCCAGCACACGGATGCCCGCGAGGGGGCCGGTCGCCGCGCTGGTCACCCTCGCGGCAGTCCGAGGCCGCGGGTGGCGATGACGTTTCGCTGGACCTCGCTTGTCCCGCCTCGGATGGTCGCCGGCACCATGCCCAGGTACATCCGCGCCGGAGTCTCTTCGCCCTCGGTCAGTTGCCCGCGGAGCCCCATCACCTGCATGCAGGTTTGGGCGACGCGCTGCGAGAGCTCTGAGTTGTAGAGCTTGGCCATTGAGGCCTCGTCATTGGGTAGCTGGCCTTTGTTCTGCATAGAAATGATGCGCAACGAGAACTGGTACATGATTTCCGCTTCGATGAAGCGCTGCGCGATTTCGTGGCGAAGGGTGGATGCGTCGAGACGCCGCCGGAGCACCGGATCCGCCTGCACCACATCCAGCATCCGGCGTAACGTCCTCCGCGCGCCGATCGCACCGCCGATGTTCGAACGCTCGAAGTCGAGCAGCGTCATCGCGACATACCAGCCGCGGTTCTCTTCGCCGACGAGGTTCGCTGCGGGGACGCGGACGTCTTCGAAGAAAACCTCGTTGAAATAGTGCCGGCCATTCATGTCCACCAGCGGGCGGATGGAGATGCCTGGCGACTTGATGTCGTCGATCAGCAGGAACGAGATGCCGCGGTGCTTGGGCGCCTGGGGGTCTGTCCGCACGAGGGCGAAGATGGCGTCGGCGGTGTGCGCGGCGGACGTCCAGATCTTCTGGCCGTTCACCACGAACTCGTCGCCGTCGCGGACGGCGCGTGTTTGCAGGGAAGCGAGGTCCGAACCGGTGCCGGGCTCGCTGTAGCCCTGCGCCCAGGTCGCCTCGCCGGCGAGGATAGGCGGCAGGTACGCCTTCCGCTGGTCTTCGTTGCCGTGGAGGATGAGCGTTGGGCCGAGCATGCCCACGCCGGAGCCGCCGACGGCCGGCGCGCCGGCGTTCGCGAACTCCTGGTTGAGGATCGACTGCTCCATCGGCGACATGCCGCCGCCGCCGTATTCCTTCGGCCAGTGCGGCGCCACCCATCCTCGCTCGGCCAGGGCTGCGTGCCAGGCGATGGCTGCCTGCTTCGCCGCCGGGTCCGCGGACTTGCGGTCGTTCTCCCATTGCCGCTCGCCGGGGCCGCCGCTGCGGGCGAACGCTTTGTAGCGCTCCGGCAACCGGGAATCGATAAGCGTCCGTACCGCATCGCGGAATGCGGACTGTTCCGGTGAGTCGTGCCAATCCATGGCGCCCAAGTCTGATGCGCGGGGCCGCCGCCCGCAACGAGGGGCGCTCAGTCGCGCAGGGTCATCGCGATCCATTCTTCCCAGGTGATTGGCATGCGTGCCGCGGCGTTCAGGCTGACAACGACGAACGGCTCCCGGGTTGGCGCCTGTGCTCCGTTATCGTCTTCGATGGTGAGGGCGAAGGCCGCGAACGAATCCACGCTGGCGGGGGAATCGACCCAGACGCCCTTCCCGGCGCTGGCGAACACGTTCGAGGGGCGGGGCGTGGAATCGCCGATGAACCAGGCCTGGTACGCCTTCCCCTCCGGCAACTCTGGCAAGCCTTCGAGCCAGGCGAAGGCCGAGTCTGTGCCGGGAGCGAAGACGAGCGTCGCCTTCGTGCCGTTCTGTTCGGCGGTCTGGCGCGAAGCAGTGCCCTGGGCGACGGCCTGGACAAGCACGCGCTGGTCGTCACGCTCTTTCGTGAGGGCGCCATCGGTCCCGCCGAATAGGCTCGCCCCGATGATGCCGCCGGCTGCGAGGAAGATCGCCGCGGCGGCGGCCACCGCCCCAAACCACTGCCAGGCGGGGCGCGCCTTCCGCGCCGGGCGCAGGACGCGCGGCTCGCTCGCAATGCGGTCCATCAGCGCCGAACGCTGCGCCGCGGGAGGCTCGGCTTCGCGCACGGCGAAGGGAAGCAGCTTCGCGGCTCCGGTCATCAGGGTGAACTCGGCCTGGCACGATTCGCAGGCTGCCACGTGCTCGCGGATTGCGGGTGCGAGGTCTTCCGGCAGCACGCCGAGCGCAAGCTCGGGCAGGTAGTCGACGGGGTGTTCTTGCTCAGTCAACGCCAACCACACCCCTTTCTTGCAATAATCCACCCAGCTTCAGCAGTCCGAGGCGCAAGCGGCTCCGCACCGTCGGCGCGGGCACGGCAAGGATGCGGCCCACCTCCTGGCTGGTAAGTCCATGAAAGTACACGAGTTCGATAGCGCTCCGTTGTTCGCTGGTGAGTGAGCCTAACGCCTCGCGGACCTGGGCTCCGATGATTTCGCGTTCCGCTTCCAGGTCGGTGCGATCGCCGGACGCGACCTCGAGGGCGCCTTCGAGCGTGGGCATCTCGGGTACCCGGCGACGGCGGCGGCGAATCTCATCAATGCAGAGGTTCCGCGTGATGGACAACACCCAACTGGCAACGCCGGCGCGCGAGCTATCGTACTGCCCGGCGCTGCGCCAGACGCGGACGAACGTTTCCTGGACCGCTTCCTCCGCGTCCTGTTCGCCGCCGAGAATCCGCAGCCCGAACGAGAAGCACTGCCGGTGGTAGCGGTCGTAGAGCACCCCGAGCGCGTCTTCCTTGCCGGAGGCAATGGCTGCCACCAGGTCAAAGTCTTCTGCAAGCCGATAGTCGCTCACGTGAAGACAATACGCCCGCTCCGCGCGGGCTGATCACGCCGGAGCTCAGGCCAAGAGACTCAACGCCGCCCGCAGCGACTCGTCGGCCTCGATGAGCGTGCGGCCGCGAGCGCAGAGGCCATGGATGGTGGACTTGTCCCGCTTGCTGAACATCACGGCGATCTCGCTGAGGCTGGCGCCATGGGCGTGCAGCGTTGCCACGGCTACGGCGCGTCCATCGTTCACGCGCGCGGTCCTCGCGCGGCCGCAGAGTTCGTCGGCGGCGACATTGAAATAGATGGCCACGCGCTTGAGCAGGGCCGCGTGGGCGACGTGGGGCCCCGCCGCTTCGACCGCCGCCGTCCCGGCCAGCCTCGCGTCGAGCGTCCCCGGTTCCAGGCGGTTGTTGCGATCGAGCGCCAGGGCGCCGTTCACGTAGCCGAGGAGCACCCGGACCGAGCCCGCTGGCGCTGAGGCGATCCGGTCGATGGCCCAGGCCGGGAGCGCGCTGCGATGGCGGCGGGCCACCACTTCGATGAACGCCCGGCGCTCCTCGCGTTCGAACGGGTCGACACGCGTGACGATACCGGCCGAGAGCCGCGACTCCAGCCGCTCCGGGAGGCCGAGCTCGAACGGATTGCGCTCGCTGGCGACGACGATGCCGCCTCCGTCGTTGGTGACCGCCTCCATGGTGTGGACCAGTTCTTCGAGCGTGGCCTTCTTGGTCGCGATGGCCTGGAGGTCATCGATGATCAGGAGGTCTGTCGCGCGTACCGTGGCCTTGAAGTCATCGGCGCGGCCGGAGTTAAGGGCGGAGAGGAAGCGGTTCGCGAACTCATCGGCGTTGAGGCAGGCCACCCGCTTGCCCAGGTCCCGCGCCCGGCAGGCGAGGGCGTGGAGCAGATGCGTCTTGCCCATTCCGGGTGAGCCGTAGAGCACGACCGGGCTGACCCGGAGCTCCGACGGCTCCACGAGCGCGCGGCAGGCCTCGATCGCCAGGAGGTTGCCGTCGCCGGCGACATACCCCTCGAAGGTGTACTCGCAGTTGATCTTGCCGACGACGTGCGCGTTCGGCGCGGGGGCGGCCGGCCCGGCGGCTGTTGCCTCGGCCGGAGCCGAGACGGCGCCGGGCGGGACGAACCACACGTTGTTGAGTGCCGTGAAGCCCTGCGGCATGGCGCGCAGGACCATGACGTTCAGGCGGTGGTTGAGCCACTCGCAAGCGATTGCCGACCGGGCCTCCACGACGAGGGTCTGGCCGTCGCTGCGGAGCGCGCGCGTGCCTTTCAGCCAGGTGGCGAAGTGGTGCGGATTGAGTTCCAGTTGCAGGCGTCCGAGGACGGCCTGCCACCCGCGAGTGAGCGCGCGTGAGTCGTAAACGGTGGCGGGGTCTTCCATTTTCGGGGCGCACTCCTCTCTCCCGAGCGCATCGGGGATTTCGCGGACAACGACAGCCAGGGGTGGTGTTCGACGGCCAGAGTTCAGGGCTTTCCGGGTGGACCGTCACGGTGCGTCCGCCCGGGGACGCAGGCGGTAAGGTAGTCTTGCCCAACCGCTGCATCAATCCAGTTATGTAGATGCGTCGGCTCGCGGCGCGAAGGTTTCACGGGCCTCAGCGCTTATGTGCCCCTGGTGATTCGAGCCCAAAATACGGGCTAAGAATCAACCCTCGACACGTCGTTTTCTGCCTCACGAGGCGTCATGCGGGGTCCCGGGGTGAACATTGACGTGCGCGTTAACGTTGATAGACTAATCTCCCAACATGGCTGACGAAACCAGGCCCGGGCGTTTCCTTCAAATCGGCGAAGCCGCCGAACGCGCGAGCCTTACCCAGCGCACGCTCCGCTATTACGAAGAGAAGGGCCTCCTCAGCCCTCCGACGCGCATGGACGGCGGCTTCCGCCTCTATTCGCCCGATGACATCGAGCGGATCGACCGGATCAAGCAGCTCAAGGAGCTCCTCGGATTCTCGCTTGCCGAGATCAAGGAGATGCTCGAGGCCGAGGATGTCCGGCTCCAGATCAAGGCTGAGTGGCGGCGCGACGCCGATGCCGAGGAGAAGGCGGAAAAGGCCCGCACCGCCCGCGAAGTCACGCTCCAGCAGTTGGCGTTGATCGACCAGAAGATGGAGAAGATGTCCACCCTGCGCGAGCAACTGGCGGACCGCGTGCGCCGGTATGACGAGATGCTTGTGCGCTTCGCTGAGGCCCAGGAACCGGAACCCGCCACAACCCCGTCCTGAGCAGGCTACACTGTCCGTATGGAATTGCTCGACACGTTGCAGCGACCCCTGCGTGACCTTCGCATCTCGGTGACTGACCGCTGCAACTTCCGGTGCACGTATTGCATGCCGCGCGCGGTCTTCGGGCCGGGATACCAGTTCCTCAACCGCACGGAGATCCTCTCGTATGAGGAGATCACGCGGCTCTCGCGCATCTTCATCGAACGCGGCGTCGAAAAGCTGCGCATCACCGGTGGGGAGCCGCTCGTGCGGAAAGACCTCCACACGCTGATCGCCCAGTTGCACGAGATCCCGGGGTTGAAGGACCTGACGCTGACCACGAACGGCTCGCTCCTCCGGGGCCAGGCCCAGAAGTTGAAGGACGCGGGACTCCAGCGCGTCACGGTCTCGCTCGATTCGCTCGACGACGCAGTCTTCCAGTCGATGAACGACGCTGCCGTGCCGGTTGCGACCGTCCTCGATGGCATCCAGGCGGCTCGCGAGGCTGGCCTCGCGCCAATCAAGGTCAATGCCGTTGTGAAACGCGGTGTGAACGACCACACCATCGCCGACCTCGCCCGGCACTTCCGCGGGAGTGGCGTCATCGTCCGATTCATCGAATTCATGGATGTCGGCGCCACCAACGGCTGGAAGCTCGACAACGTGGTCACGGCCCGCGAAATCGTCGAGACTATCGGCCGGGAGCTGCCGCTTGAGCCGGCGGAGGCGAACTACCGCGGCGAAGTGGCGAAGCGCTGGCGTTATGCCGACGGTTCGGGCGAGATCGGCGTCATCGCGTCGATCTCTCAGCCGTTCTGCGGGGACTGCACCCGTGCCCGGCTTTCGCCTGAAGGCGAGCTCTACACCTGCCTCTTCAGCAACCACGGCCACGATTTCCGGTCGCTGTTGCGCAACGGCGCCTCCGACGCGGAGATTTCTGCTTTCCTCGATTCCGTCTGGCGCGTGCGCACCGACCGGTACTCGGAGCTTCGGACCGAGGCGACGGCGGCCTTGCCGAAAGTGGAGATGTCGCACATCGGCGGTTAAACGTGTCTGGATTTGCGCTGGGTCCGGGCGTACGCTGCGCGCAAGACCAGCAGGAGTGCTCAATGACCAGCGTCCAGGAACCGGGCATCAGCGTCACCGACGGCGTCATCAGCGGGCCGCTGCGCCGCTCGATCAACAACTCGCGCGATGCCAGGGGCAGCATCCATGACGACGCGACGGCCTCGAAGCTGGGTTTCCGCGGCGGCACAGTCGCCGGTTCCATCCACAACGAACTGTTCGTCCCGTTGCTGCTGGAGGCGTTCGGCCAGCGTTGGTTCGAGCGCGGCACGCTCTCGATGTACTACTTGAACGCCACAACCGACCGCGAGGCGGTGCGGGCATTCCTGAAGCAGCCGCCGGCCGGCGCGCGAGACACCCAGGTGGACGCCTGGGTTCAGCGCGAGGACGGCATGCACGTAGCCCAGGGCACGGCTTCCGTTGGCCAGCCAGCCGAGAAGAGCGCGTTGCTCGCCCGTCCGTTGGACCGGTTCGATGTGGGCGAATTGCGCATCCTCAAGGGCGTCGGCCCGGGCTTCCGGTTCGAACCTCAGCAGGTGGTATGCACGGCGGAACAGCAGCGGGACCGGCTCGCGGTGACCACGGAGCCCATCCCCTGGTTCTCCAGCGATTCGCCCTGGGGCGGACCGGTTGTCATGCTCGCGCCGATGGTGCAGATGCTCTATGCGAAGGTCGTCGCGGCGATGCGCGGGACACTCGGGGCTGTCGGCCTGTTCGGCGCTATCGAACTGCGAAACGTCAACGGCCCGCTGCTGGTGGGCCGCGACTACACCTGCAGCGGTGAAGTGTTCGCCGTTGGTCAGAGCCCGAAGACCGAGTACATGTGGTTCGAAACAGGGCTGGACGATGCGTCTGGGCTGCGCGTGGCGGAGATGCGGATGCAACTGCGCTTCATGAAGGCGTCCAGCAAGCTGTATCCTGAGCTTCGCGGAGAGTAGGCCTCCATCGCGCCGGTAGCCGCCCGGCGCGCAACCGGCGCGGGAGAATCGGACCTGGACGACGCCTCGACGAAAGACCGCTCGGCGCCCGGCCGCGTGCTGCTGGTGCAGCCCCACACGCCTTCGCCCTACCAGTGGCTGAGCATGACGAAATACGCCGCGGGCATCGCCCTGGCGCTCGCGCCCGTTTCGAGCGTGCGGACGATTGGCGCCACCCATCTGAATACGCCGCCTCCATTACGCGGGCTCTTCCCGCGTTACCGGAACGTGCGCCGGCTGCCGCGCCGCTGGAACGAGCCGCTGGACCTGGTCCACTTCACCGATGTCTTCGTGGCCCCTCATGCGAACCGGTTCCCCTGCCCCCGGGTGGCCACCATCCACGACATGATCCCGATGGAGTATGCGCGCTTCCGGCGCGTCTTCCCGCTGCGATGGCGGACGGCCTTCCTGCGTTCGCTCAGGGGCCTGCGCAGTTGCGGGGCCATCATCGTCCCTTCGCACGACACGAAGCGGGGATACCTGGAGTACGTGGAAGACGACCCCGAGCGGGTGTTCGTGATCCCGGTCGTCGTGCCGCCGGAGGTGAAACCGCCGCTGCCCGGTGAGGCGCGCGAGCCGCGGACGATCCTGAGCGTGGGCACCAACGCGAACTACAAGAACGTCGCCGTGCTGCTCCATGCGCTGGCCCGGCCCGAGCTTGCCGGCAGCCGCGTGATCCGCGTGGGCACGCCGTTCGACCCGCCCTACCAGCGGTTGGCCGAGGCGCTCGGCGTCGCGGACCGCATCGAACACCGCACCGGAATCTCGGAAGCGGCGTTGCTGCGTCTATACCAGACGGCCACCGTGCTGGTTCAGCCCAGCCTGACGGAGGGCTTCGGGATGCCCGTTGCCGAAGCGATGGCCGCGGGGCTGCCGGTGGTCACCAGTGACGGCGGCGCGCTGCCGGAGGTTGCCGAGGGCGCCGGCCGCATCGTTCCCTTTCGAACCCATCACTCCGGCAAGCCAGACCTGGACGATGCGCGGGACTTCGGCGTCGCGGTCGCGGAGGTGCTGGCCGGAAGCGCGCTCCGCGAGGAAATGTCGCGCAGCGGTATCGAACGGGCCGCGCGCTTCCGGCCGGATGCCGTGCGCCCGCTCTTGCTCGCGGCGTACGAGCATGCGGCGCGGCACTGCCCGCCGCGTTAGCAACGGCTGGCCCGCCGAGGGCTGTTTGTTTGTGGCTATGCTCGCGGGATGAGCGTCAGCCGCTGCGGGCCGCGAAGCAGGAGAGTGCCGCCGGGCGTGGTGCAGCCCGGGACCACTTCCAACGACGAGAATCGCCGCAGCATCGCGGCGAGGACCGTCTGCATCTCGATGCGCGCGAGCGGCGCTCCGAGGCAGAAGTGCCCGCCCCGCCCGAAGGCGAGCTGACGTTCGCCTTTGCGGTCCAGGTCGAACTGGTCCGGGTTGGGGAACGCTTCCGGGTCCCGGTTCGCGGCGGCAACCACGAGATGCACGGCTCGCCCGGCCGCGATCTGCTTCTCGCCAACGCGCGCCCCTTCGCCCGCGAAGCGCGTGGTGATGTGCGTGGGGCATTCGAAGCGAAGGCATTCTTCGACGGCGGCGGGGATAAGGCCGGGATCGGCGCGGAGGCGCTCCCAATCGCCCGGCCGGCTGCTCAGCGTGAGCAGCATGTTGCCGATCCCGAATGCCGTCGCGGCATTCCCGGCCGTGGCCACGTGCGTGACGAGCATGACCATCTCCGGCGCCGAAATTGCGCCCTCGTTCACCGAGGCATCCAGCCGCCGAAGCAGCGACTCACCGGGATCATCGAGAGACCGGTCGAACACATGGCCGAGCATGCGAAGCGCTGCGTACGATTCCTCGGCTGCCTCGCGCGAACGGTCGGCGTCCATGCGGCCACGCATCATGGCGACGACGCAGGCGCGGAACGGATCGCGGCACTCACCCGCGATCCCGATGAAGCGCAACAGCACTTCGACGGGCAGCACTTCGGCCACGGTCGACATGACTTCGACGGGCTTGCCAGGCTCGAACCGTTCCAGCAGCCGCTCGACCGTTTCATGGATCGCGGGCGCCTGAGACTCCAGCGCACGCGGGCTGAAGGCCTGGGCC
>WBZP01006718.1_pt2 | contig 10603 bp, 8 predicted proteins | sample 5204301 | NCBI WGS metagenome assembly WBZP01 (sample SAMN12412401, study PRJNA552823) | activated sludge metagenome | isolation source: activated sludge from nitrification reactor of wastewater treatment plant... | place: USA: Pennsylvania | collected 2017
AATGGATGATCTGCCCGGCCCGCCTCGCGTTCCGCCGGCTGCGGGGCGGCGCCAACCCGCCGATGAAGACGGTTGGCGGTCCGGAGCGCCCCGGCGGCAATGGGCGCGCCGACATTACCCATCATGTCGCCATGGTTGCGTGAACCCGGGGCATTCCCGATGCGGATGCTCGCCGACCTCCGCCCAGAGGCAGTTTCCGACGTCGGGCGAATCGCGCAACGCCAGAGCCCGGTGCGGCATCGACCCGCGTTACGGCGACGCGCGCGCCCGCGGCCCCACCGCCGCGGCGTTGCCCCACGGCCGCCTGCCTGGCGGCGGCGACCGGGGCATGGATCGCCCGGTCGATCGCCTGGAAATTCTCCGTCCGTGGCCGGCCTCGGCGGGAGCGAGGCCAGGAGCCCAACGTCGACGGACCGCCGTCGCGCCTCTGAGGTGCAGCGGATTCTCTTTATTTCCTATATAGTTACGCGATCGGTGCACCCGCGCCGGGGCTGGTCGCCGGCACCCGGAACGTAAGTCGCCGACCACAACTTTTCCGGCGGACAGGCCGTTTGGAGCGTGGAGATCGCGTTTCCCGATGCAATCGCCGGATCCGCCCCGGTGCACCGAAGCAACGGTTGTTTGCATTGCCGTAGGGTTTCGCCGCCTCGGCGCCGTCCGTCGACCCTCAGGAAATGGCGTTCGGCACCGTTATTGCTACGTATCATAGGCTACAACAGCCTGTCCGTTCGTCCCTGGCCCAGGAGTCCCCGATGTCCGCTGCACCACAGCGTGCCACCGCCAATGGAGTGATCTCCGAGCTGGCGTTGGCGCGCGCGCAGCGCAACACCGTGCTCATCATCGACGACCTGTTCAGCAGCAGGCTGCTGCTGGCCGAGATCGTCCGCCAGATCGACGCCAAGCTGTCGCTCGAACTGTTCGACACCCCGGCCCGGGCGCTGGAGTACGCGCGCAACAACCGGGTCGACATGGTGCTCACCGACTACAAGCTGCCGGAGTTCGATGGCATCGAGCTCGTGCGTCGGCTGCGCAGCCTCCCCCACTGCGTCGACGTGCCGATCGTCGTGATCACCGTCGTCGATGACCGGCGGATCCGTTACGACGCGCTGGAGGCCGGCGCCACCGACTTCCTCATCAAGCCGCTGGACGAGCACGAGACCCGTGCCCGCTGCGCGAACCTGCTGGAGCTGCGCCGGCACAAGATCGTGCTGTCAGACCAGGCGCGCGTGCTGCAGTACCAGGTCGACAAGTCCGTGGCCGAGATCCATGAACGGGAACTGGAGACGCTCGCCAAGCTCGCGAAGGCGGGCGAGTACCGCGACGAGACCACCGGCAATCACCTGACGCGGATGGCACGCTATTCGGGGCTCGTCGGCCACAACCTCGGACTGGGCACCGAGGCCGTCCACGTGCTCGAGGTCGCAGCGCCGATGCACGACATCGGGAAGATCGGCATTCCCGACTCGATCCTGCTGAAGCCCGGGCCGCTGACGCCTCAGGAAACCGAGATCATGCGGACGCATCCGCGGATCGGCTACGACATCCTCAAGGGCAGCCCCTCCAAGTACCTCAGCATGGGGGCCATCATTGCCCTCGGTCATCACGAACGCTACGACGGTACCGGCTACCCCAACGGACTGCACGGCGAGGACATCCCGGTCGTCGCCCGCGTCGTGGCCATCGCCGACGTCTTCGACGCGCTCGTCAACGAGCGGCCCTACAAGCGCCCGTGGAGCGTAAGCGAGGCTCTCGAGTACCTGAAGTCGCAACGTGGCAAGCAGTTCGATCGTCTCTGCGTTGATGCCTTCGTCGACGATATCGCCAAGATCGAGGCGATTCGCGCCGACTACACGGACTGACGATGCGCCCGCGACCTACACGGTCAAGGCGTCCGAATCCAGGCCAGCACCCGCGGCCAGAGCGTGTCGCGGAAGCGGCTGCGGAAGAACCCGAAATGGCCGATCCGCTGACCACCGACGTCGGCGCGCGTCAGCAGCAGGCGCTCCGCGGCGCAGCCGGAGTACAGGCCGAGTATCCGGTCGGTCGCGGCCACCGTGGCGAACGGATCGTCGTCGAACCGGATTGCGAGCGTGCGCGCACGGATGGCTCGAAAGCGAGCGAGGACCTCCTCGATCCGCCGGGTATCCGGCGTGCCGTCGGCAGCACGCACGTTCCACCAGAAGTCCGGCCGGCGCCGCGCCGCCCACTCCAGCGCCACCCCTTTCGGCAGGTCCTCGAGCAAGTGCAGCCGCCGGCCCGGGAAGTAGCCGACAATCCGGGTGACTGCCGGCATGAACACGTGCCACAGCGCATACATCCACGGCCGCGCACCTCGCGCGTAATCGCCCCAGTAGCCGGTGTGTGCGCCGACGAGAACCATCTTGTCGATGAGTTGGCCGTTCGGCGCGAAGCCGGTGAGAAATCCTCCGACGCTGTGGCCGATCACAACCCGCCGGGCGCCAGGAAAGCGCTGGCTCACCCAGGACAAGACTGCCGCGCAATCGTGGCTTCCCCACTCGGCTACCGACGCGTTAAAGCCACGCAGCGACGGCGGACGCGACGCACCGATGCCGCGGTAATCGTAGACGACGGTCGGTATGCCGGACTCGGCGAGATAAGAGGCGAAACGCTCGTAATAGCGGCTCGTGATGCCGGCGCCGGCGTTGATGACTGCCACGTACCTGCGACAGCTATGGCCGACCTCATCGCTCAATCTGATAGCAACTCGGATGCCGTCGCTGCAAAGAACGCTATTGGATTGAACATTCGACATTGGAAATGCTGCGGCAACGAGTCCGTCGCTTCTGACGAGTGCGTGCGTGCAGTCGAAGGTGTTTCTAGTTCCCTCCTCAAGCCCCACCGGACCATACGCAGATGATTCACTCCTCGTGGAAACCGATGTGGCAGCGATACCACGCCATACGCAACATGTTACTCGCTGCACCAAGACCCGAACTTGAGCAAGCGGTTCTTCGACTTCTCGTTTCGGCGCTGATCGTCGCATACATGGCTTGGTATCGATCGCAACCGTTGCCAGCCACCGTACTCGACTCCACTGTACTCGCGTTCGGTACCCTCTTTTTCGGCACCGCCGCCATCATTGCCGTTCGCGTCATCGTCTCGCCAGGGGTTTCGGTTGCCAGGCGACTGTTGGGAATGGTTGCCGACAATGCTGCTACGACCTATACCATGCTGCTGCTAGGAGAGGGCGGCGCAGTCATCATCGGCGTATATCTGTTCGTGGCACTTGGAAACGGCTTTCGCTTCGGACGGCGATATCTTCACTATTCACAGGTCATGGCGCTCGTTGGCTTTGCCACAGTGCTCGTCGTGTCACCGTTCTGGTCCCAGCACACTGCAATTGGATTGGGCTTTTTGTTGACGCTTGGAGTGGTTCCCCTCTATGCCGGCGTGCTCGCTGAGCGCATCAATGACGCTCGCAAGCGAGCGGACGATGCGAATATCGCAAAGGGCCGATTCCTTGCGAATGTTAGCCATGAAATGCGGACCCCACTCAACGGTGTTATCGCAATGGCCGACCTGTTGCGAGAGACCCCGCTCAACGCGTTGCAGAAGGAGATAACCGAGACACTAGCCAACTCCACACAATTGCTGCTGGCGCAGATCGAAGATGTTCTTGACATATCGAAGATCGAGTCTGGGCGGGTCACAATCCACAAGCGTTCGTTCGACATCAAGAAGGTGGTTGACGCCACGGTCAGCGTTGTTCTTCCGCAGGCCACATTAAAGGGCCTGAAGGTATCTATCGACATCGACAGTTCGACTCCACCACTGGTCAAAGGTGACGATCATCACCTGAGGCAGATCTTGCTCAATCTTCTTGCCAATGCTGTCAAATTCACTCAGATCGGCGAAGTCACTGTGAGAGTGCGGGCACTTGATTCGGACGCCAGACGGATTCGGTTTGAAGTCCGCGACACTGGAATTGGAATTCCGGCCGACAAACAAGGCCTGATCTTCGAGGCCTTTGTACAAGCCGACGATTCAATAACGCGCGTTTATGGCGGAACCGGTCTTGGAACCACAATTGCACGCCAGCTGGTCAAGACAATGGGAGGCGAAATCGGCGTCAATAGCTTGGTTGGCGTCGGAAGTACGTTTTGGGTTGAACTCCCGTTCGAGGAAGGCACCGCGGATGCAGTGGTCGAATCGCGCGAATCCGCAGCTGACAAACGGTTTGCACTATCGGCGTCTGCGTTGACGCTGGCTACGAAGCACGTGCCTCACCAAAGCCGCGGCGCTCGTGTCCTAGTCGCGGAGGATAACCAAACCAACCAACGCGTAATTCGCCTGATACTCGAAAGCCAAGGTCACTACCCCACAATTGTCTCGAATGGTGAGGAAGCCCTGGATGAGTTACATCGCAATAGGTTCGACATAGCTCTCTTTGACCTCTCCATGCCTGTACTTAGCGGCTTTGACGCACTAAGAGCATATCGCTTCATCGAATCGGATCCGATACCGGTATTGATTCTCTCTGCGAACGTAACACCAGACCTGATTGATCAATGCAAGGGCGCCGGATGCGCCGAGTTCATTCCGAAGCCGCTCAGGGCGGATTCAGTTCTTGATGCAATTGCGCGGCACACATTGGGCGTCATTCCGCAGGCCACTCTAGCCGCCCCCATACCCGAAGCAAGACCAGCTTTGGCGCTGGTCGAAAATCCCTATCTAGATGTTCGAGTGGTGTCGGATCTACAGAAGCTTTCTCCCGACCCGTCTTTCATGGCGAGGTTCGCGAGCGGCTTTCGTGACGATGCGCAACGCCTTACGAAGGAGATCCAACTTGCCGTCAACCAGCAGCAATACGAGTCAACCAAAGACCTCGCTCACGCTCTCAAAGGCGCAGCAGGCAGCGTTGGCGCGTGCAGGCTATTGCACATTGCATCCAAGCTAGAACGAACCGGCCACGATGTACTTGCCCAAAAGGCCGACGAACTCATCGTGGAACTGCGCCAGTGTGTCGAGCGAACGATAGCGGAGTTGGAAACCCGCACTGGCTCAAGCGAATGCAATTCGACGCCGCGAACGAGTGACGAGTCTCGTCAGGACGGCGCAGCTGCAAGCTAGAGATGTTCAACGCTGACGTTCCAAACTGGAACGAGGGTCCGGCCAACTGCGGTCGCATCGCGTGCGCATTCAGCTGCATGAAGTCTTTTCGCAACACCGACCCCAACGAATTCGAACCCCATCGCTACGACATCAAGCCATCTTGGCGAGGGGCGTGACGTTGGATGGCGGAACTTCGAGTGATGAGTTTCTGTCCTGAGCACGCACCAATCGCTCCATCATCTTCAGATCTCGTTCGGAAAGCCGAAGCGCTGCATCGGCCCATATTCCGACCACTCTTACTAGCTCGTCATATTCGAGAGGATCCACGGCCCGACGAACCGATTCGATCGCCCGTCTACCGTTTTCCGCTTTCGCGTGCTTCTTTATGTAGCTGTATACCGTCGCTTCCCCAGCGCCATCAGGTGCAAGCACATCGACCACACCCAAGTCGAAGAGTTGGCGGGCCGTGTACAGGTTGCCACTCGTAATTAGCTCTTCTGCGATTCGTCGACCGACTTTACGTGATAGAAGGCTGTAGGCGCCCATACCGGGAAACAGGTTGAACAGGATCTCTGGGAATCCCATTCGAGACGACTCCTCTGCAACCAGTGTCATCGCGGAGAGAGCGCTCTCCAGGCCACCACCCATTGCATCGCCTTGAACTAGCGCGATGGTCGTTACGGCATGTCCGAATCCGGTCGCCCAGCCGTACACGTTATCGATACACTTCGTTCCATAGTCGATCAAGAGTTGGCGATCGTTGCGTTGGATTGCTTGCCGGAACAAGGCCAAGTCTCCGCCTAGATTGAAAATCCCTGGGACGCGTGACGCCTCGATAATGTATGAAATCTGATACGGAGCGCCGTCATGCCATGTTCTCGCATCGTTCATCGCAATCCATCGACCGAACTCCCGAGCCTCTTCCAACAGTGTGGGATTGAAAGTCGGTCTCGGCCTCGGGTTCATAAATCCCCAAAGAACGCGGTGCTCAGGATCAAACCTCGTTTCGATTTGGGAGAAACGGGTAATCGGAAATTGGCGCACTTCGGCCATGGCGTTCATGAGGAACTCCTGGAAGACGATCAAGCGGGGTTCTAGTTATGCAAACGAGATGAATTGTGGCAAACAAAAACGCCGACATCCAGTCCGCGATTGAGCTAGATCAAGCTAAGGGTCGGAATTTGCTAATCTTAGGCGCAGTTAACTCTCTTGCACTTGTCATTTTGTACGCCACAATATCACCGCTCCGAAAGCGCATCAGCGGAGCAGGAGGTTATCTGCCCCCAATATTCAATACCCTAGATGCACTAACGAATTCCGGTAGGCAGAATCCGCCACTCCCCATCCCTCAACCCCTCCAGCGGCTGGAACCGCGCCTTGTAAGCCATCTTCTGGCTGTCGGCGATCCAGTAGCCCAGGTAGAGGTACGCGAGGCCCCTGCGGCGACACTCGGCGACTTGCCACAGAACGTTGTAGATCCCGTAGCTCGCACCGGCCACGTCGGGATCGAAGAAGGTGTAGACCGACGACAGTCCGTCCGCCAGGTGGTCGACGAGGCTCACCATGCGCAGCACATCGCCTTCCCGAAACTCCAGGAGTTCGGTGGCGACGTTGCTGTGCAGCAGGAAGTGCTGGTATTGCTCCCGGCTGTCCTGGTCCATGCCGCCGCCCGGATGGCGGCTGCGCTGGTATCGCAGGTAGAGCGCGTAGTGCTCGGTCTCGAAGACCAGGTCGCGGCGCCGCGATTCCAGTCCGCAGTGCCGGTGCCAGCAGCGCCGCTGCGCTCGATTGGGCTGGAACCGCGCCACGGGCACGCGCACGGGGACGCAGGCATGGCAGTAATCGCAGTGCGGCCGATAGGTGAACGCGCCGCTGCGCCGGAATCCCAGCCGGACGAGCTCGCTGTAGACGTTGGTGTCGATGAGGTGGCTGGGCGTGGCCACCTGCGAGCGCGCCGTATGGTCGGGCAGGTAGCTGCACGGATACGGTGCCGTCGCATAAAACTGCAGTACGGCAAGTGGCAGGTCGTTGAGTCGCGTCACGCCAGCACCGCCTCGACCGGTTGGGGAACCCAGGGGCATTCAGCCGGGGAGGAGTCTACCAACGCGGCAACGCACTCGGCAAACTGGCGGCGCGGGATCGGTCGCGCGCCGAACGTCGCGAGATGCGCGGTCTCCTGCTGGCAGTCGATCATCGGGCAGTCCCGCGCGCGGAGGATCGCGACGAGGTGCGCCAGCGCCACCTTCGAGGCATCGCGTACCGTCGAGAACATCGATTCGCCGAAGAACATCCGCCCCAGCGCCACGCCGTAGAGGCCACCAACCAGGGCGCCGTCACGCCATGTCTCGACGGAGTGGGCACGCCCCGCCGCGTGCAGGCCGCAGTAGGCGCCGATCACCGTCGGCGTGATCCAGGTCCCTTCCTGGCCCGGCCGCGGCGTCGCGGCGCAACCGCGCATCACGCCCGCGAACGCGGTGTCGACGCGGATCTCGAATCCGCCGTTGCGGACGACCTTCGCCAGCGAGCGCCGCAGGCGGAACGCGGCGACCGGCAGCACCATCCGCGGGTCGGGCGCCCACCAAAGCACCGGCTGCCCCTGCGAGTACCACGGGAAGATGCCGCGGCGATAGGCGGCCACCAGCAGGTCCGGATTCAGCCGGTCCCCGGCTGCCAGCAGGCCATTCGGCTCGGCGAGCGCGCGCTCGACGGGCGGAAACTGCGAGCCGGCGCTGATCCAGGGCAACATGCCCCGCAGTTTGCCATGGCGCGGCCGCCTGCCCCCGCCGCCGACCGCCGATTCGATCCGACCGCACGACGGCGCACCCGTCACGTCCGCATCGCGTCGAGCGTCTGCGAGCGGAAATCGCGCCGCCACAGCACGAGCAGGATCAGCAGCGTGAGTGCCGCGTACAGGCCAGGGTGGACGAACCAGCCGAGCGCGGCGAAGCCGAAGTAGTAGGCGCGAATCCCGCGGTTGAATTCGTCGCCCGCCAGCGTGTTGACGGTCCCGTAGCGCTCGGCGTAGTGGTCGAGGACATCGCTCGCCGAGGTGCGATCGGGCGCCCCGCCGATCAGGATCGACAGGAAGTTGAACTGGCGCAGCGACCAAGTGAACTTGAAGTAGGCGAACACGAACACGCCGATCAGGAGGAACACCTTCGCCTCGATCAACTCCTTCGACTGCACCCTGGCGAACGGCAGGTCCTCGGTGAAGCTGATGAGCTTGTCGAGGGTACCGGCGACGGCGATCAGGCCGGCGATGATGTAGATCGTCGTGTTGGCGTAGAACGACACGCTGGACATCAAATTGCCGGTGAGCGCGGCGTCGGTGATCCGGTTCTCCCGGCGGACCATCTCGTGCGCCCACTGCAGCCGGTGCCGATGCGTGACCCCGCGCAGCCCCTTGGCCCCACGCGCGGCGCGGTCGGCGTAGAAGCTGTAGCCGCACCAGCCGGACAGGAACAGCGCGAGCGCGGCCCAGTCGGCCGGCGAGAGTAGTGCGAACAGGCGATGGAGCATGGTATTGCGCCAATGGGGGGCAAAGGGCGAAGTTTAGGGCTTCCCGTGCCGCCTTGGGGCCAGTGCTGCCCGGCCGGGTGTAGTGCTGACCACGGCAGTCGTCCGCGACGGCCGTTTACAGCGATTCGTCATGCAGCGGGACAACCGGCGAGCGTCACGGCGCCGATAACCGGTCTGAGCGGTGCCCTGCGAGAAGCCGGCTGGTCGACCGGCTCCGGCCCGCGAGGTGCCGGCGTGGAGGAGCGCGGACGCGGCCCACGGACTGCGGTGCGAAGGCGCTGCGGATCCCCGGGGCCATCACCCCCTCGGCGCACGGTCGACGCGAAACGCCCAAGCAAAGGACCGGATGATGGTCGTGCTGGATCTCGACGGAACGCTTTGCAACACGCACGATGCCATCCGTGCCGCACTGAGGGCCGCGCTCGGGCAGGACCTCCCCTGCGAGCGATGGACCGACTATGGTCTGGCTGCCAGATACGGAATCACGCCAGCCGAACTGCACGCGATCCTCCGCCGCCACGAGGTCCTGCAGAACGCGACGATCGAGTCCGGCGCGCGGGATGCAATCCTGGAACTGCGCGAACTCGGCCATCGGATCGGCGTGGTTTCCGGTCGCGGCTGGCACCCCGACGGCGTCATGGTCACTCGGAACTGGCTGCGCGACCAGCGCCTGCCGCTCGACTTCGTGCAGGTCGTCGCCGCGCGCGGCGATCTCCGCGGCCACGCCGATCCTGCGGCGCAGGAGAAGTGCCGCGTGATCGCCATGCTGGCCAAGGGCAACGGGCCCATCGCTGCCTATGTGGAGGATTTCGTCGAACACCTGGGCCGCGCCAGCGATGCCGGCCTCGTCCAGACACCCGTGGTGTTCGGCCGCCCGTGGAACACGGCGGCGCCGGGCCCGGCGTTTGCGCGGGTGACGAGCTTCTCCGAACTGCCGTCGCTGATCGGAACTCCAAAGGTGCAGGCGCGGATCGTGCGGCACCAGTGATCCACTACGTGGTTTGCCGCCGACCTGCCGGTCCGCTGCGCCCGTTGCCCGGTCTCCGCTGATGTTATGCTCGTCGCTACCTGGTCGTCACTGCCCGATCGCCGCCCGCGTCGCGGTCGATCGGGGTGGCATCGCACGATTGATTCGGAACGTCACCCGCATGGACACTCCAGGCGATTCGCCAGCCCCGGATGTCCGCACTGCGGAGGCGGATTCCAGCCCGCCGGCGCAGCGCCTGCGCCGGGCCGGACCGACGATCGACCGAGCCCTGCAGCTGCTGATGATCATCGCGCTGCTGCCTACGGCGCTCATCATCGTCTACACGCTGGTGGAAGGCGAAATCCACGCTCGGAGCGACGCCTATGACCAGGTCGCGCTGCTCGCCCGGATCACGGCAGAGAAGAGCGAGGTCGTTTTGGACCAGAACGAGGCCATGTTGCAACGCCTGGCCGAGCGCCCGCTGGTCAGGCTGCTCGACCCGGGCCGCTGCGACCCGCTCATCGACACCTTCACGGCGCTGCACCGGAACTACACCAACATCGGCGTGCGCGACCTCCGGGCGAACATCGTCTGCTCCCACATCGACAATCCGCCGGCGCAGGCCGACGTCCTGCACTCCCCCTGGTTCGTCGAGGGGATCCGCAGCGACGGCTTCACCGTCGGCGACGCCATCCTCGGTCGCCCGTCCGGACGCTGGCTGTCGGTCCTCACCTACCCGATACGCGCAGCGGACGGCGGGGTCGCCGGCCTGGTGGTCCTGTCGATGGACCTGCTCAAGGCGCAGCGCCGGGTGATGAGTGACCTGCCGACCGAGGCCACCATCGCACTCGTCGACCGCAACAACGCGGTCCTGATGCGCTCTGCGGACCTCGAGACCTGGGTCGGGAGGCCTTTCCTCGAGCCCTTCCGCGAGATTCCGGACGACGTGTTGACGGCACCCGAGGGGCGCTTCCCGGCCGTCGGCGGCGACGGCAGGCGCTGGCTGTACTCGTTCGTCACGGTCACCCGGACCGGGTGGCGCGT
>WBZP01007412.1_pt1 | contig 10602 bp, 8 predicted proteins | sample 5204301 | NCBI WGS metagenome assembly WBZP01 (sample SAMN12412401, study PRJNA552823) | activated sludge metagenome | isolation source: activated sludge from nitrification reactor of wastewater treatment plant... | place: USA: Pennsylvania | collected 2017
ATCGGCGCACCCAAAGGCACCCCGCCCGCGGTGGTCAAGCGCCTGCACGACGCCTTCAAGCAGGCGATGGAGCAGGAAAGTTATGTCACGGCACTCAAGCGCTACGACATGGTGCCGATGTACATGAGCAGCGCGCAGTACCAGAAGTTCGCGCAGGAAACCTTCGTGAAGGAGAAGGCCCTGGTCGAGAAGCTCGGGCTGGCCAAGCCGCAGTGACGCTCGGTTTGCGCTTTGCATAGCATTGACCATTTCTAGAAGCGCTCATGGGGCAGCAACAGCCGCCACTGGCCGCTCTCCAGCGCGCCCAGCGGCACGCGCCCGATGCGGATGCGCCGGATGCCGGTCAGGTGCAGGCCGGCGTGATCGCACAGGCGGGCGATCTGCCCCGGCAGCAGGCCCTTTGCCGCGACCCGCAACCGGGTGCTGGCGCCGCCGGTGCTGCTGAGGCTGGCGCGCACCGCGGGCAGCGGGCGGCCCGTCGGCGGCCCTTGTTGCAGGCGCTGCAGCGCCTCGGCGGAGACCGTGCCGCGGACCTCGACCGTGAACTCCTGTTCAATGAAGCCGGCGTCCTCGGTCAGCCTGCGCACGACGCGCCCGTCCTGGCTGAACACGATCAGTCCGCCGGCGCCGGTCTCCAGCGGCGTGCACAGGGTCTGCCGCAGCAGGTGTTTCTTCAGCAAGGCCACACCGCTGCGGTCGCCCGCGGACCGGGAGGCCGCGTTCACCAGCTCCAGCGCGGGCCGGATGCCCTTGCCGAGCCCTTTGATGTCCACCGGCTCCCCGGTGCCGGCGTCGAATCCTGGCGGCTTGTGCAGCAGGATCGTGACCGGTGGCGGCGGCGCCACCGTGGCGCCGGGGTCGATGTCGACCGCTTCGTCGCGCACCCGGAACTGGGGTTCTTCCACCACGCGCCCGGCCACACGCACCCAGCCGCCTTCGATGAGGCGCTCAGCGTCCGCGCGCGAACAGCCGGTGAGCGCGGCCACCCGCTTGGACAGGCGGATGCCTTCGTCCCGCCCCTGCGGCTGCCCGGTGGCCGGAGTGGTCATTCCTGGTTGTTGCCTGGTTCGAGGGCGCGCAGCCGCTCGACGTGCGCGAGCAGCGAGCGCGCTGCGACCGGCCACATGCGCGGCGGCACGTCGGCGTAGGCGGCCTCCACCCATTCTTCCAGCGTGCCGTCGGGCTGGGCCCGCATCGCGGCGATGACGCGGGCCTCGCGCTGCAGGCGGTGCGACTTCAGGCGGCTGATGGCGTCGGCCGCGTCGCCCAGCACATAACCGTGCGCCGGCAGGATGAACGCGATGGCCTGTTCGGCGCAGGCGGCCGCCAGGCGGTCGAGCGAATCGAGGTAGGCGGTCATGTCGCCGTCGGGCGGGTCGATCACGGTGGTGCTGCCGTTGAGGATGTGGTCGCCGCTGAACAGCAGGCCGTCTTCGAGCAGAACCAGGCACAGGTGGTTGGCCGCATGCCCTGGCGTGTGCAGAACTTCGAGGGTGTGGGTGTACCCGCCACCTTGGGGGTCGACGGCGGTCAGCACCAGACGCTCGCGGTCGGCCAGGGCCCGATCCGGGGTGAACTCGCTGGCCTTGCGCGCCGTGGGCGCCGACGGCAGGCCCAGGATCGGCGGACGCGGCTCGCACAGCGCCTGCAACGGCCGCGCGCCGGGCGAGTGGTCGGGGTGCGAGTGGGTGCAGACGATCATGCGGATCTGGCCACCGGCGGCGCGCCACAGGCGGTCGATGTGTTCGGCGTCGGCCGGGCCGGGGTCGATCGCGATGTAGCCGGTGCGCGGGTCGCCCACCAGGTAGCTGTTGGTGCCGGGCCCGGTCATCACACCGGGATTGGGGGCGGTCAGGCGCATCACGTTGCGCAGCAACGGCGTGGCCTGCTCGCTCTGCCAGTCGAGCGCGTGCACGATCTGGCCGTCGGGGCAGACCAGCGCCAGCTCGCCATAGGGCATCTCGTGCTCCATGTAGCGCGCTTCCTTGCCCGCCAGCAGGCCGGCGCGTGGACAGCTGGTCCACAGCGGCTGCTCGGTGGCGGCGCAGGCCTGCAGCACGGCATCCACCGTGGCAAAGGCCTGCAGGCGCTCCAGGGTGCGGATGGTCGGGAAGATGATGAAGAACCGGCCCGCCTTGTGGCGCGCCAGCGCATCGGCCGGCCGCACCCAGACCGGTTCGAACTGCTCGGTTTCGTCGGCCACCGGCAACTGGCCCTCGGGCATGCGGGCGACGAGAAAGGGCACGTCGAAGCGCCGCGGCAGGTCGCGGTCGGTGATCCAGTGCGCCAGCACGAAGACCTCGCTGGCGGCCATCACCAGGCCCCGTTCGGCGCACTGGGCGGCGAACGGGGCCTTTCGGTCGAGCGCGGCGATGTCGTTGGCGCTGGCCATGGTGCCGTCCGGGCGGCGCGCGAGCAGGATGCCGAGTTCTTCGAAACTTTCGCGGATCGCGGCGATGGCCTGCGTCAGGTGCAGGTCGCTCTGGGTGGCGCGCCGGCTGGCCTGCGCATGGGATGCCGCGTCCAGGCCGTCGATGCCGCCACCCGGAAACACGTAGGCGCCGGGCGCGAAACTGGCGTTCATCGAGCGGCGGGTCATCAGGATCTCGATGCCCTGCGGCGTGTCGCGCAGCAACAGCACGGTGGCGGCGGGGCGAACGGGCGCGGGTTCGCGCTGGGGGTGCAGGAGCTGGGAAGGTCGGACCATGCGCGCCATTATCCGCAGCGCGGCGCGGGCGGCGTGCGCGTCCCGGCTTTTTTTGTCGGCGAGGTTCAGCAGATAATTCCGCCATGAGGATCCGCTTCACGAAGATGCAGGGCGCCGGCAATGATTTCGTCGTGCTGGACGAGACCCGTGGCCGCCTGGGCCTTTCGGCGGCGCAGTACCGGTTTCTGGCGGACCGCCATTTCGGCGTCGGCGCGGACCAGATTCTCAGCGTGCGCCCGCCGCCCGCCGAGCTGGCCGGGCAGGGTGTGGACTTCGAATACGTGATCCACAACGCCGACGGTGGCGAGGTCGAGCACTGCGGCAACGGGGCGCGCTGTTTCGTGCGCTACGTGCGCGAGAAAGGCCTGACGGGCAAGGACGTGGTGAAGGTCAAGGTGGTGGGTGGCGTGCTGGAGCTGCGCGAGAACGCCGACGGCCGCGTCACGGTGGACATGGGCGCGCCGGTGTTCGAACCGGCCCGCATTCCGTTCGACCCGACCGGCCTGAGCGCCGTCGGACGGGGCAACTGGCAGGTCTGGCCCCTCGATTTCGAACAAAAAGAGGCTGATCCCAGCGTAGATCGGTCACGGTTAGCTTCTGTTTTTGTAGCGACCTTGTCGATGGGCAACCCGCATGCGGTGCAGGTGGTGGACGACGTGGATGCCGCGCCGGTGCTGACGCAGGGCGCGCTCATCGAACGCCACCCGGCATTCCCGCGACGCGTGAACGCCGGCTTCATGCAGATCGTGGACCGCACGCGCATCCGCCTGCGTGTGTTCGAGCGCGGCGCGGGCGAGACCCTGGCATGCGGCACCGGCGCCTGCGCGGCGGTGGTGGCCGGCATCCGGCTCGGGCTGCTCGACGAGCGTGTGGACGTCGAAACCCGCGGCGGGCGGCTGACCATCGAGTGGGCCGGCGTCGACGGCGACCTGACCGCGCCGGTCCGGATGACAGGCCCGGCAACCACCGTTTTCGAAGGCGATATCGATATTCCTGAACCGAACTGAAAGCCACCATGACCTCTTCTGCCATGAACCCGATCACCGAAGACGACATCGCCGATTTCCTGCTGAACACGCCCGACTTCTTCGGCCGCCACGCCGACCTGCTGTCGGCGGTGATGCTGACCAGCCCGCACGGTAACCGCGCGGTGAGCCTGCAGGAGCGCCAGGCCGAGATGCTGCGCGAGAAGATCAAGCTGCTGGAGCACCGGATCATGGACATGATCCGCCACGGCAACGAGAACATGATCATTGCCGACCGCCTGCAGCGCTGGGCGCGCAGCCTGTTCATGACGGCCGCGCCGCAGGACCTGCCGCGCGCCATGGCCGAGGGCCTGCAGGAGGAGTTCATGGTGCCGCAGGTGGCGGTCAAGGTCTGGGGTGTGGCCGAGGCGTTTGCGGCGGAGCCGTTTGCCCAGGGCGTGAGCGACGACGTGAAGAGCCTGGCCTCGTCGCTGATGGCGCCCTATGTCGGGGCCAACGCCGGCTTCGAGGCCGTTAGCTGGCTGGCGGACGCGAGCCGGGTGGCCTCGGTGGCGCTGATCGCGCTGCGCCGTGGCACCGAGCCGCAGGCCTTTGGTCTGATGGTGCTGGCCTCGCCCGACCCGCAGCGCTTCCACGCCGGCATGGGCACCGATTTCCTGGAGCGCATGGCCGAGCTCGGCAGCGCGGCGCTGACGCGCCTGCGTTGAGCGCTGGGACCCGGCCGCGCGCCGAATCCGCATGAAACCGCTGCCAGAAGACCCGGCTTCCGGCCAGCCTGAGCCGCTGCCGCCGCTGGTCGAACGTTATCTGGAGCATGTGCGCGTCGAGAAGCGCTTGGCCGCGCGCACGGTGGAGCTATACCGGCTGGACCTGCTGCGGCTCAGCCGTCTGGCGCGGACCGCGGAGGTGGAACTGCCCGCGGTGCAGAACCACCACATCCGCCGCTGGGTGGCCCAGATGCACGCCGGTGGACGCAGCGGCCGTGGCATCGCGCTGATCCTGTCGGGCTGGCGCGGGTTCTACCGCTGGCTCGGGCGCGAGGGGCTGGTGGCGTCCAACCCGGTGCAGGATGTGCGGGCTCCGCGCGCGGCGCGCCTGTTGCCCAAGGCGCTGGGCGTCGACGAGGCGGTGGCATTGGCCGATCATCAACAGGGCGCGGACGACCCGTGGCTGGAGGCGCGCGATGCCGCGATGGTCGAGCTGCTGTACGGTTGTGGCCTGCGCGTGGGCGAACTGGTGGGCCTGGACGTGGCGGCCAGCCAGGGCGCCGAGCGCGCCGGGCGCGGCTGGATCGACCTGACAGCCGCCGAGGTGCACGTGCAAGGCAAGGGCAGCAAGCGGCGCAGTGTGCCCCTGGGCGCGGCGGCGCATCAGGCGCTGGAGCGGTGGCTCGCGCTGCGCGGCGCGCCAGACGCCGGGGCTTCGTCCGGCGATGCCGGCGCCTTGTTCACCGGCCGGCGCGGAACGCGGCTGACCCCCCAGTCGGTCTGGCAGCGGCTTCGCCGGCGCAGCCAACTCGCCGGCCTGGCCACCCCGGTGCACCCGCACATGCTGCGGCATTCGTTTGCCAGCCACCTGCTGCAGTCCAGCGGCGACCTGCGCGCGGTGCAGGAGCTGCTGGGCCACGCCAGCATCACCAGCACGCAGGTCTACACCCGGCTGGACTTTCAGCACCTGGCCCGCGCCTACGACGCCGCCCATCCGAGAGCCAAGATCCGCGGCGGCGGCTCCGGCGGCCAGGGCAAGGCTGGCGCTTGACTGGAGCCGTGGGCGGTTCTGGCCCGAGTCCCACGCCGTCGGCAGGGGGTCAGGATGCAAGGGCGCGCCGCAACGACAATAGCCTGCATGAAAACCATCCGTCTCAAAGAAGGCAAGGAACGATCGCTGCAGCGCCGCCATCCCTGGATCTTCGATTCGGCCATTGCCCGTGGCGGCGCCGATGCCGGTGAGACCGTGCGGGTTGAGTCGCACCAGGGCGGCTTCCTGGCCTGGGCATCGTTCAGCCCGAGCTCGCGCATCCGTGCGCGGGTGTGGAGCTTTGATGAAAAACAGCGCATCGACGCGGCGTTCATCGGCAGCCTGATCGATCGCGCGGTGCGCACCCGGGCCCTGTTCGACATCCGCAGCGATGGCTTGCGCCTGGTGCACGGCGAATCCGACGGCCTGCCCGGCCTGATTGTGGACCGTTATGGCGACACGCTGGTGGCGCAGTTCACCGCCTGTGGCGTGGAGCGCTGGAAGCCGGTGATCGCCGACGCCTTGCTGCGAACCACCGGGCTGAGGCGGCTGTACGAGCGCTCCGATGCCAGTGTGCGCACGCTCGAAGGCCTGCCCGAGGCCACGGGCTGGCTGCGCGGCGACGGCCCCACCGAGCTGACGATCCGCGAACACGACTGGCGCCTGACGCTGGACATCGCCACAGGCCACAAGACCGGCTTCTACCTCGACCAGCGCGACAGCCGCGCCCGCTTTGCCGGCCATGCGCGGCACCGGCGTTTTCAGCGTGTGCTCAACTGCTACTGCTACACCGGCGGCTTCACCGTGGCGGCGCTGGCCGGCGGTGCGGCGCACGTGACCTCGATCGACTCGTCGGCGCCGGCGCTGGAGCGCGCGCGCGCCCATGTGGCGCTGAACGGCTTCGACGCCGCCCGCGCCGATTTTCTGGATGCCGACGTGAATGCGTCGCTGCGCGCCTTCATTGAAGCCGGCCGCACGTTCGATGCCGTCGTGCTCGATCCGCCGAAATTCGCGCCCACCGCCGCCCACGCCGAGCGCGCCGCGCGCGCCTACAAGGACATCAACCGGCTGGCGTTCAAACTGCTGGAGCCCGGCGGCGAGCTGTTCACCTATTCCTGTTCGGGCGGGATCAGCGCCGACCTGTTTCACAAAATCGTCGCGTCCGCGGGCATCGACGCCGGTGTGGACGGCTGCATCAGCGAGCGTCTGCAGGGCGCGCCCGACCATCCGATGACCATCCAGTTTCCCGAAGGCGAGTACCTGAAGGGGCTGGTGGTGGTCAAGAAACCGGCTTGAGGTGATTTTTCAGGGTCAAATCGGCCGTATCTCATCGTCAGGCGGCCACAAACAGCTACGAAAACAGTAGTGAATTCAAGCGGGTGAATGGCGCCTTTGGGCGAATCGGTGTCGCAATGCGCCGGTTTGCGGCACGGGGATGGCCGGGCCGCTACACTCCCCCATCTCCCTGGCGGGCCAGCCGCCCTTTCCGCGTTTACCCATGAGCCTCATTCCTGCCACCATCCTCACCGGCTTTCTCGGCTCCGGCAAGACCACGCTGCTCAAGCGCGTGTTGTCGGAGGCGCACGGCCAGAAGATCGCCGTGATCGAAAACGAGTTCGGCGAGGAGAACATCGACAACGAGATTCTGGTCGCCGACACGAAAGAGCAGATCATCCAGATGAGCAACGGCTGCATCTGCTGCACCATCCGTGAGGACCTGCGGGCGACGCTTCAGGACCTGGCGCAGAAAAAGCGCAAGGGCGAGCTCGATTTCGAGCGTGTGGTGATCGAGACCACCGGCCTGGCTGACCCCGGCCCGGTGGCGCAGACCTTCTTCATGGACGACGAGATCGCCGAGAGCTACCTGCTCGACTCGATCCTGACGCTGGCGGACGCCAAGCACGCCCAACAGCAACTCGACGACCGTCAGGAGGCGCGCCGCCAGGTGGGTTTTGCCGACCAGATCTTCATCAGCAAGGCCGATCTGGTCAGTCCGGCGGACCTCGACGCGCTGCAGCATCGACTCAAGCACATGAACCCGCGCGCGCCGCAGAAGGTGGCGCATTTTGGTGAGGTGGCGCTGGCCGAAGTCTTCGACCTGCGCGGCTTCAACCTGAACGCCAAGCTGGACATCGACCCCGACTTCCTCAGCGAGGACGAGCACCACGCGCACCATGACCACGACCTCGACCATGGCGAGCACTGCGACCATCCGTCGCACCACCAGGGTGGCGGCCATCACCACCACCATGACGATGACGTGAAAAGTTTTGTGTTCCGCAGCGACCGGGCCTTCGATCCGGCGCGGCTGGAGGACTTTCTGGGCGCCATCGTCAACATCTACGGGCCGCGCATGCTGCGCTACAAGGGCGTGCTGAACATGGCGGGGACGGACCGCAAGGTGATCTTCCAGGGCGTGCACCAGCTCATGGGCAGCGACCTGGGCCCGCGCTGGGCCGAGGGCGAGAAACGGACCAGCAAGATGGTGTTCATCGGCATCGACCTGCCGCGCGACATCCTGGTGCAGGGGCTCGAGCAGAGCCTGGTCTGACGAAAGAGTTCTGGTTCTGGTGCTGGGAGGCCCGATGTTTGTATCGATTCTGCAACTGATGACCTTGCCTTTCGGCAAGCCCGTACAATCCCGGCCCGGACCGGATCCGCTGTCCGGTCCTCATGAGAAAACCCCGCAGAATGACAACAGGGGTTCCAGCCGGCGCAGCGAGGTTCGTGCGGTGCCGGAACAGCGATTGCCAGCTGGTGCGCACACGCAAGCCGGCGCGTCGAGGAGACAGGAAGTGAAATCAGCCGCCACCAAGCCCGCAGCGAAGACCCAGGCGTCCGCGCCGGCCCGCGCCAGCAAGAAAACGTCCCCACCCGCCGCCAAGGCCACCGCATCAGCGCGTACAGCGGAAGTGAAAGGTGGTGGCAAACGCAAGGCGGAAGCGGTTGCCAAACCGGCGTCGGCCAAACCGCCGGCCAAGGCTGGAAAAGCTGTGAAGGAAAAAGCAGTGGTCCGAGCCGCCCCGCCGGCGCCGAAAGCGTCGGTCAAGGCGCCGGTGAAGCCAGCGGCCCCACCGGCCAAGGCGACGAACAAGGCCAAGGAAGCGGAACAAGGAAAGTCGGCCAAACCTGCCAAGCCCGCGGCGACATCAGGTGGCGGCTCATCCGCCAGCGCAGTGCCGTCGAAGCGGGCGCCGGTTGCGTCGCCGGCCAAACCGGTGCCCGCGGTCACCAAGTCTGCAGCGGCGCCCGAACCCAAACCGAGCCCGGCGGCAGCGCCGGTTGCGACCCCCAAGCCGGTCAGTGCTGTGACCACCCCGGCTCCGGCTCCCGCGCCGGCCAAGGCCGGACGACCCTCGCGGCTGTCCCAGATCACCGTGCCCTCCATGGCGCAGTCCGTGGCATCCACGGCTGCAAAAGCCAGTTACACGAACACCATGTCTTCTCCCGTATTGACCCCACCGACCTACATTCCGGCCAGGAAAGACCCGAAACTGGCCAACAACTGGAAAACCAAGTCCGCCGACGAACTGTCCGATGCCGAAGTGCTCGCCATGCCCGACGAGGAGTACATGAACGACAAACAGCTGGCCTTTTTCCGGGGCAAGTTGTTGCAGCTCAAACAGGGCATTCTGAGCAACGCGGGTGAAACCACCGAACACCTGCGCGCGGACACCGTCATCGTTCCCGATCCGGCCGACCGGGCGACGATCGAGGAAGAGCACGCCCTGGAACTGCGCACGCGGGACCGCGAGCGCAAATTGCTGAAAAAGATCGAGCAGTCGATCGCCCGCATCGACGCGGGCGATTACGGTTACTGCGATGAAACCGGTGAGCCGATCGGTGTCGGCCGCCTGATGGCACGGCCCACGGCCACCTTGTCGCTGGAAGCCCAGCAACGACGCGAACTGAAACAGAAAATGTTCGGGGACTGAGGAATACCCCCTTCCGCGCGCCTCCCGACCCGTGAGACACTAAGGCCATGGCCAGAGACGATCAGGGAGGTTTGCTGTCGAAAGTCGTCAAGTTCGTCCGCAATCCGGCGACGAACTGGTCCGATCTCGACCAGCCCGATTCCGACGGCGAAAGCGGCAACAGCCGCCAGATGCTCAAGGAGCTGATGGAGCGCAAGAAGCGCAACGATTTTGTGCGCAAGCGTGAATTCGACATGCTGCGCAAGCTGCGCCGACGCGAGATGACGGGCACGCAGTCCACGGCGCCAAGGCCTTCTTTCTTCCAGAGCAGCGTTCCGTCCAAACCGGACGAGCGGGCGCAAACGCTGAAGAAGATCGACGAAATCGAAGCCCAGATGTCGATGCAGTGGTGGAAAACCAAGAACCGCGACACATCCATCAACAGCAGCGTCTTCCAGACGTCCGATCCGTCCCAGCCGGCGGCGGCTGTGGCGCCGCGGCGCCCGTTGCTGGAGCCCATGCCGCCAGCCGGGTCGGCGGCGGCCGTTGCACCGCCATCATCCGCCGCGCACGCGGGTTCGCCCGCACAGTCCACCGCGCCAGCCACGCCGCGCGGAGCCGTCAATTCACCGCCGGTTGCCGAGCAGAAGACGCCGGCGCCGCCATTGCCCGGCCTGCGTTTTGAAACGACCAGCAGCGGCTTTTCAAATTCGAAATCCGCGGCCATCGAGGTGGCCGAGAATGCCCACGACCCCGAGTTGGAGGAGGCGGCCATCCGTTTCGCCAACGGGGACGACCAGGGCGCAGAAGCCGGTCTGCTCGACCGGCTCGGCAACGACGACGATCCGTCGACCAGCATCGAAAAATGGTTGACGCTGTTCGACCTGTACCGCGCCACCGGACAGCAAGAGCGTTTCGACATTGCGGCGATCGACTTCGCCAACCAGTTTCAGCGAGCTCGCCGCCGCGCAAGCGGCGCCAAATCCGATTCAGGCGGCGCACTGGTCGTGTCCGCCGCTGTTGAACCTGAAGTCGGCGCGCGTGCTTGCCGACATCCTGTCGCGCACCCCGCCGCCCTGGCGCATGGACTGGACTCGGCTTGTCACCATCGAAGAGGCCGCGCTTGCGGAACTGATTCGGCAGTTTCAGGACTGGGCATCGCGACCGGTCGACATGCGTCTCACGGCGGCGGACCATCTGGATCAGGTCCTCGCGGCTGGCGGGCCGTCCGGCGATCGCTCGGTTTCCACGGACTGGT
>WBZP01007413.1_pt1 | contig 10597 bp, 7 predicted proteins | sample 5204301 | NCBI WGS metagenome assembly WBZP01 (sample SAMN12412401, study PRJNA552823) | activated sludge metagenome | isolation source: activated sludge from nitrification reactor of wastewater treatment plant... | place: USA: Pennsylvania | collected 2017
ATCGTGCGCGAGGCGACGCGGCACGGCATGAAGGTGGCCGCGCACGCACACGGCACCGAGGGCATCCTCGCGGCGGTGCGCGCCGGCGTCAGCTCGATCGAGCACGGCTCGATGCTCGACGACACCACCGTCGCCGAGATGAAGGCCCGCGGGACCTGGCTGGTCCCGACCTCGTACCTCGCCGACGCGATCGACCTCGACGTCCTGCCCGATCTCCTGCGACTTCCTTCTCAGTAACATTACCAGGATCCAAGACCAGACCAAGTCTTCCGAGAAAAGCACGCGTGTTCTTCGATCGGTCCGCCGTTGCAGAAACAGGATTGCCTAAGCCGACAACGGCCGCAGATCTATTCGCCTGGCCGCGAAGCCATTCCTGCATTTCCTGCGGACTATTCAGCGACGTGGTAATGTTCAGGTCTTTCCCCATCGAATCGAGGAAACCTTTGAAACTTGAGAAGTCCGAACTACGCGAAACAGCAGAGAGCAGCTGCATACCGTGCTGATAGTCCGCAAAGGTGCCCGCTCCGAGATCCCGATAGGCCTTCATCTGCTCACGGCGCATTCCTTCGGGAATAGCTGCCCGAATAGCGCGAGAGCTGCGACCCTGTCGGGCCATAAGCTCAACATCTCGGCGCCAAGCCTCATCTTGGGGAACAAGATCGCCCAGGTCAGCATCTCGCCAAGTACGGGGTTTTCGGCCAGCACGAGGAGCGCGTGTCGGCGTTGAGTATGTGCCATCTGATTCCTGAACATCGAGACGATCTTCAAAAGCGGAAGCAAATCCCGCCTGAAGCGCACCCCGAAGATGTCCGTATTCGGACAGACTCGCAAGTCGCTGGCGAGCCTCAGCATCACCAGCGACGCTTCTCGCACGAAGGTCCTCGGCCTGGGTGTCATAATCGAGGGCACCGCGCCCTGCTCGATAGAGCGCCTGAGCAATTGACGGTGAGTTTACTCCGAGAGCTGATTGAATATCAGCAGGAGAGGCGTTTGAAGCAATGCCGGACACCGTACTCTTAAGACGACGGAAAACGAGATCATCCATCGTTTGCCCAGACCCTTGAGCATGCTCGAACACATCAGCGTCTGCGCTGTTCTGGCGTAAAATCTCTGCTGGTGTGCGGCCTTGTTCGTACAAGAACTCAAGGTTTCGCCCAGAGATATCACGAGTCGGGGCTGCCTTAATCGACGGCTTTACTGTAGGACGATACGCGCTCACATCTCGGGCCGATATCAACATCTCAGCAATGTCACCAAGCTCGACGTCGTCACGACGTGTTCGTCCCTGGTAGAGGGTCGCCTCTTTCCTGCCGAATCCTATCCCCGAACTCAGCACACTCGACTGTCGAAGTGCAACGCTCAACGGATCCGGAGCAAAGCCGCCAAGATTCTTATAGGCGTCTGCAAGTGTATAGGCAGGGCCCATCTCTTGATTGGCAGTCGAGGGATCAGCATTCTGGTCACGATCGAATTCGTAGCGCGCTTCCTGCTCTGAAATGTCTCCACCCGTCGCCGCATAATCAATGGCGTCAGATTGATTCCTCAAGAAAGAAGCGATCTGCCATGACTTCTTTTGGGCAGCACGCGTTGTCAGCTTCGCTGGAACGAATGATCGTTCATTTCGAGGAAGCCCTTCATTACGAGCAATGATCGAATCGACACCAGTATTCCAGGTTCGCTTGATGCTCCGCCAATCCGGAGCTTCGTTTACGTCGGCCATTGTTCGCATCAAAGCACTATCCGACGCGAACGACCCGATCAAGTTCTGAGGAATTACACTCTGCAGAAGCCCCGCCTGGCGGAATTGCTGACTCGATGCGCCAGCTCCGAGGGAAGCCGACCACTCAACTGCGCGGTCTTGTCCTATTCGTTGAGCTGTGACTCCGCCATCCATCGGAACAAAACGAAGACTCTGGGCGCCAATCGGCGTCTGCCCTCGACTTACCTGTTGCATTGCTCCTTCGAGCATAGCAAAGGCGCCCCGGACTTCCTCATGGGTGTTAAACCGATCCGCAGTATTCAGCGAGCTAAAGGTATATCCGTTGTCGTAGACCCCCGCCTCGCCGGCTGTCTCAGACGCATCTCCTTGGTGGTCGTCACTACCCATTGACCTGTGTTCGTCAGTGACAAACCACCCCTGAGATGGGGCAACGCGCGTCTCTTCGATTCTTCGAACCGTTTCGCCAATGGTCGACTGAAGCTGGCCTGCCCTTGCCTTAAGCTTGCTATCATGGAAGAGATCTTGAAGACTTCCTCTCGACAACATGCTTGTGACAATATGTTCAGCTAGACGTTGGCGCCCCTGCTCCTCCCCAACTGGCGCACCAAGCACAGGATTCTTGCCGTCGCCGCGCTGCAGCATCGGCTGGAAACTTCGAACCTGCTCCGCAAAGCGATCGACGACCTTGTCCTCAATCTTGCCACCTGCGCTCTTAAGTGTTTCAAAGCCGCCGACCTCGTGCTGTGCCGCCATACGAACAAGTGAGGGAAGATCGAAATTACCTGCGAGATAGGTAGAAGTATTCCGGATATCCTTGACTGCTGTGCCGCGCTCGATCCCGTACCGGGAACCAAAAGACTCAGCCATGTCAACAAGATCAAGTGTTGAATATGCCTGATACGACGACCCACGAGCAGCAACATTCCGGGCCAGAGCAAGACCCGCTTGTCTGAAATAGGGAACAAGTGCGCTGGTTTGGTCAGATTGAATTGTTGGCCGTGCTGATGCCTGTCCTCGCGTAATCGCAGATTGAGAATCAGACATTGGCTTGAAGTACGAACCAACCATGCGATCCGTTACCCGAGCCAGCTTTGTCTTCATCTGCCGGAAACCGACCTCAGAGCTTAAGGCACCCTTAATCGCGCCATAGTACTGATCCCGTTCACCAGGATCCGATATGTAGGCGTTCTTCTCGGGGAAGGCTTCGGTTGCCGGACCACCGCTAAACGTACCGGCCCCTGCCTGCTCTGCGGTAGGATTGCGAACGGCCCCAAGCATACGTTTCTGCGGCTTCGCGGCCATCCGTGTGCCGGCGTAGAACGTCGCGTCGAGACCCATATACAACTGGGCCTTCTGCTGCTCCATCTGTCGCTGCGTAAGAACACCCCGAGAAAACTGGCTCATGATCTGAGCGTGCCGGTCCTCTCCCTCTGTCGATCCGCTGCTATACCCGCCCCGATACCACGGCGCGATATCGACAACCGATACCGGCCTGGCTGTTCTGTTTGATTGATTTGGGTGGGCGGACCGAGTCTGTGTTGAGAAGGATGTTGTCGGTGCTCGATCTATTGCTGGATTATGGGCATATCCGAAGCGAGCAACCCCGCCTTGGGTTACAGGGGAAGAGAACCCACCAATCGACAGAGAGGAGCGAGCTGAAAGCTGTGCCGCAGGACTCTCCGGCATACGAAATGCCGCCTGTTCCGTTGGGCGGATTCGCTGATACGGCATCTCTCGAGGAGTTACGGGAGGGCCTTGGCTGGCAGAATAGCCAATAATAGATCTGTTTGGTTGTGCTGGGTTTACATCGGCCCAGGCTGCTGCCGGAATATAGGTTTGCGGTAAAGCAATCGAACGCCGCATAACACGAAAAATATCTTCCGAAGTTGGGGCAATTCTCGGAAGACCCGCTGACGCCCTGGCAGCATGAATCTCGTTTTGCTTTTCGTAAGTGAGAAGAGACTTTCGAGTCTTCGCATCTACTTTGGCTTTTGCCTGCTGTGATGCTTTTTCCAGGTCGTCAGCCATTAGTGTCTTCCGTGCTGTGCTGCCAACAACTGTTGCCGAAGCTGCTCACGTTCCGCCATCTTTGAGGTTAGCTCTCGCTTGAGCTTCTCTTCTTCTGCATAGGCCTCGTCGATAATGTCGAAGGCCCAGGTGAGCATATAGTCTTGATCTAGGGCGCCACCCTCATCGGGAAGTATTCGAGTCTGTGCCGGCCCTTGGAGTTTTCGGCAGACTAGCCAGGCTGAAAGATACGAGTGCGGGTTCTTGATCTTCTCTTCTGTTACCAGAACCCGCACCTGCTCCTTCAGTTCGGTTTCCAGGGCCGCTAGTCTTCCCCCGCCTCAGTTCCACCCCACACCGGATTCATCTCGATGATTTCGGTGTAGATCCAGTCCAGTTCTTCGGGGGCCAGTAGCTCCTGCATGTTCCGATCCGTGATTGGATACTCGGGCGCGTCCTTCGCCGGCCGGAGATTCCAGTTTTTCAGCACCAGGCCAATCGTCGCAAGACGAAGCTGGCCCATCGGGAAGCTGCGGATCGTCTCGGTAACGCCGTCCTCGCTGCGTGTTACATAACGAACCTCGTCAAAGAGGTCCTGGCGCGCGAGCACCGCACGATTGTCGGCTTTGATCACCTTGAAAACGGTCTGCTCCCCGTCTGGAGACTTGTACACATCAGCCGGAACCTCAAGCTCCACATACTTCGTCAGCGTATCGCGTGTTCGGACTCCCATTGGTTAGAACTCCTGTAAGGTGAATACACAACCTGCGGGTAGTACAGGCGTGCTAAACCTACTACGCAAAGCGGCAGTAAGGCAAAATAAAACTCCCCAACACCTTTCGATGCTGGGGAGTTGTTAGGATCCTAACAAGTGTTAGACACCTGCGTCGTGCAGCGCGCTTGAGGTGTTACGGAGTGTAACGACAATCGGCTGCAATGTCAGCGAATCCTGATTGTTTGCGTCGAAATTGTCCGAACCCAGCGTGACCTGTGCGGTCAGCTGCGCCCGAATAAGATCGGCACCTGCCACCTGAACTGGCAGCGTCAGGAAGTCCACGCCTGGAAGCTCGAGCTTCAACTGCTGCGGGTTCGTTTCTCCGGTATTCAACGTCAGACTCACATCTGTCCGATAAATAACCGGGCTCCACGCACCCAGGGCCGAGCCAGTTGGCGCGACGCCCCCATTGCGGTAAACGTAGGCAAACAGATCCCGGTTCTTGATACGAACATCAGCCGTAATCTGCACCATACGCTGAAGCAGAGTGATTTCATCCAGGTAGTACGAACCAACACGGAACTCGTTATCAGTCAGCTGTGCGCCGATCTCAAACGTGAACCGGTCCACGATGAAGTCCAGCCCGCCCTGCGACACTGAGGCATTACAGGTGAGGAAGACCTGATCGTCGAGCGAGGCGACGTCATCGCCCGCGATTTCCGAGAACCGAGCGCCCAGCATCTGAACCTGCGCCTGAGCAATGCTGGCCGCGGCGACTTCCAGACGGAACGACCCAACGGTCGCGTCCTCGATCTGCTCACCGTAAATGTTGTTCACATAGCGGCGGAGCGTCGCCCAGCGCTTCGTGTGAGCAGCAGTATCGCCCACATAGAAGCGGTGATCATAGAGGCCCGAAGAGTTGGCGCCGGTTGCCGCGGCGACCGTCTCTCGGTTAAACAGCGATCGGAGCAGATAGCCAACCGAGTTCGGACGCGGGAGGAACGTGGCATCACCACGACCACGAATGCCTGCCTTGTAGCTACCGCGAGAGAACAGAGTACCGCCGACTTCTGGGGGAAGCGTCTGAGCCAGCTGCTCACCAGTGATGTTCCCCGAGAGAACCGGAAAGTACACCATATCCTCTTCGGCAGCGGGCGCCCCGCGCGCGGACTGCAATCCAATGCCGATCGCAGACTTGAGAGATGACAAGCCCATATAGAAAACTCCTTTTGGAGTTGAGTTGGTAAGGTGCTTACGACTCTGCCACTCTATATGGGCCTAGAACACTTGTGCAATTTTATATAGTTGCCCGATAGGCGTCGAGATACGTCTGCGCGTACTTTTCTTTCATGAGATTCGTTGCATTTATCTTCTTTCGAACATAGTTCTGCAGCGCTTGGGCGTATTCCTGGCGCTTTGCTACGTTTTCGACAAGAAGCGCGATATGGTCGTACCACTCATCTTCCGTAGTAGCGACCAGACCCTTCCCCTGCAGAACAGTTCGATATTGTACTGGACTACCCACTACCGCAGCACCGGCTAGTCCATACTCATAGGCTTTAATGGGGCTCTTGCACCGATTGAAATGGTCGTCAACAAGTGGACAAAGCCCAATATCGATAGTGTTCACAAGTCGAGGATAATGCTCAAGCGGCATCCAAGAAATCTGCACATCAGAGGGAATATAGTCAGGACTATACCCACCTGTCATGATCTGCACCCGATCTCCAAATGTCTCCTTGATCCTTCGAAGTGGCTCGGAAACTATCCGCCAATCTTCAATGTGAGAGTCTGACCCAACTAGACCAATCACCAGAGCGTCATCTTCTTTCTGGCGCTTTGGCCATAATTCAGGAATGACCATATTGGGAACAATCGAGACATTCGTATTCAGGCCTCGAAGCACGTTTGCTAGTCGGTCGTTTGTTGTGAACAAACCGTCCGACAATCGCATTGCCGTCTTAATACCCTCAATGTTCACGCCTTTGGCTGGATTGTGCTCGGGAATCGCAAGAAGATCATCATCGTAGTCCAAGAATAGCCGAACTCGTCGCCCTTCTTTATTGACTTCAGTATTGACCGATGTAATCGCCTGCGCGATTTCCTCTGGATTACCACTCCCGGTACGCACTCCGACAACCATATCGTAAAGCTTTACAATATCGTTAGGAATAGAATCAGAATGCGCCCAGCCTACTGGATATCCTAGCTTAAACATCGTCATCATGGGAACCATGACACGATAATAAGAAGAAGCGGATTGATCGAAGAACACGCCAAGAATACGAGGAGCCTTGCCGTGATAATCCTTGCGCTGACCGCCGAAGGGATGCATATGAAACTTCATGAAGTACTCACTACTCGAAAGGATCCAATGATCGTTCGATACAACTGGCGAATGGCTTCTACACCATAGGTGTATCCCTGGCGCGGGCTGTACCGTGTGGAAACAATATCATAAAGAGCGGATCCAGACACGGAACGTCGGCTTTTTGTAAGAATATACTCTCGTATTTTTGCTTGCCATTCTTCCTGCGATCTCACGATTGCTCCCCGCGTGGGGCTCCGAATGAGACTTTCATAAAACGGGCTGGCTACAACAGCTGACCGAGCCTGGGCATGTTCCAAAAGAGCAAATCGTGTGCGTTCTGGTCGAGTATCAACAGAGGGGAGGAGCCCGATTGATATTCGGTTAGCCATCATCATACGATCAAGTGGTGTTTGGGCATCTAGCCAATCTGCGTCAGGAAATGGAAGACAGTCTCGAAACTGCTCAGGAAACACAAAAATGAGTTCAGGAAACTCTTGGCGTAGCTGCTCAAGCACCGGTTTGATGTATTGCACATCCTCCTCATAAACAGAGCCAGGGAGAAAACCAACCGTTGCGAAAGGAGGACAAGATCCTGCCCAAGAAGCAGAATCCACGTAGCAGTTCAGGTACTGCCAAGGCCTGTTTAGCCCTGAGATTTGGCGGGCTTGGCCTTCATGCTCGACAAGAAATCCATGAACAGGAAGCGGTGAAGTTACCGATTGAGAAATATCCACAACAAGAGCAGCTCTTGATTTCAGAATCTGATCGGTATACGCCAAAAAGGCTTCATGTTGAATAACTAACAAGTCATACTGATTAGAGAAATCAGAAGTGATCTTGTGCGCGGGGATCCAACCTGCTTTATGAGACGCTAGAGCTCGAGCAATAGCCCGCAAGCGGCTTGAACGCATGCCACTTTTCGTATCGTGGACAAACAATGTTTTTGGAACATAACCACTCTGCAAAGACCGAATAAGCATAAGCCCTCCTAGCTTCCCAATCTAAGAGGGACTTACGTATTCAAGCAAACTTAGACTTCAGGTTAGAATAGCGTCAGCGGGGTCGTGTGGCGGATAGCCGTAAAAGCCCAATCCGCATACAAGGATCTCGATGTAGTTCCTGCGGTCTTCTGGATATGATGGCGCCGGCCCAGGCCACCTGACGATGAGATATTCGTAGTAATTGTCGCAACAAGTGTCCCGTCGATGTAGAACTTCACACTTGACCGATCTGCCGCAATATATATCGCGAATCTATGGAAATTCGTATCGACTGGAATCCCTGTATCCACCTCGGATCCTGATTGAGAAGAGCTGAAGCGACAAATAGCTACCCAGTTTGCACTGGCCGCCTGGTTAGTTCCTAGACGATCATAGGAGAAAAATACACCGTGCGTTGGGTACGTACCGTCTGTATTCGGGTCTAGGCCAAACCGGGCAATGAATTCCTCAGACACCGTACTCAAGGATTGGAGCTTAAGCTCTGTTGCTAAGAGTATCGCTTCACTGCCCAGAGCTAGTAACCGGTGATTAGGAATTGTACCGCCACGGCCCGTGGTTGTTGTTCCTGTGGCAATCTCGAGGGTGCCAGCTCTTCCGGCCGTAAGAACGCCACTGATGCCTGACGCAGACCCAGCTCCACTCGTAAACATTTGCGTTGGATACTCACCACCGTTGCCGTGAAAATCATCAAAGAACGCCCAGTCATACCCGCCGCGACGAAAAGCCCCATTCCGCAGAAGGTCGATAAGATAGGTCTCGACTTCGGCAGTTGCTACTATACCTTCGTGTGTTTTCCATTCTGATCCAGAATACCAACAAAGAGATCCTGACCCCCGACTGGTAAGTGCATCAGAGACATACGCCAGATCTCCAGCAGAGGGGGATCCGGGAAGTGTGGCTACAGAGTACGTCGAGATTGCTTGAGCAATAGTTAATGAGGCTGCCCCATCATTGTAGGTGGCACTGATATTCTTACCGGCAACAACTAAACTACCCACAATGTCTTGAACAGATTCAGTAAAGTTTGTGCTGATCAGAGGAGAGCTGCTGCCCCACGATCCTCCGGATTTCGGGCCGTATATTGTCCAAGCAGTTGTGTCGATGTAAAAATCGCCGTCGACGCCCAACCCGCTGCTCGGGGCACCTGACCCATTATGAATGGTCTTCCCATCTGCTCCCGCTGCTCCTGTCGCTCCGGCAGAGCCAGTTGATCCAGTAGCCCCGGTCGCCCCTGTAGGTCCTATAAGTGCGGTCCCTGATCCCCAGGATCCTCCAGATTTCGGTCCATAGATGTTCCAAGCAACGGTATCAATATAGAAGTCTCCATCAACACCAAGACCTCCACCAGGAGCCCCAGACCCGCTTAGAAGTGTTTGACCGTCTGTACCGTTTGTACCGTTTGTGCCGTCCGCTCCTGCGGGACCGGTAAGAGCAGTCGGAGATCCCCAGGATCCTGCTGACTTAGGCCCGTATATTGTCCAGGCTGCGGTGTTAACATAGAAATCGCCGTCTACCCCTAATCCGCTGCTCGGAGCGCCTGATCCATTACGCACCGTTTTGCCGTCTGTACCGGCCGACCCTGTTGCTCCTGTTAGGCCAATACTTCCTTGCTCTCCCTGCGGGCCTTGAGGACCCACAAGACTGAGAACAAGTGACCAAGAACCCCCGCTTTTAAGATAAAGATCTCCAGTCGACGTGTCGATGTAGAAATCGCCATCAACTCCGCCAGAAGGCACACCAGTACCGTTATAGATAGTACGGCCATCCGCACCCGCAGCTCCCGTGGCGCCGGCCGCGCCTGTAGCGCCCGTAGGCCCAATGAGACTTGTAGGAGATCCCCACGACCCTCCTGACTTCGGTCCATAGAAATCCCAGGAAGCCGTGTTTACATAAAAGTCCCCATCAACACCAAGACCTCCGCCAGGAACACCCGATCCATTACGAATAGTCTTGCCGTCAGCTCCTGCTGCTCCTGTTGCGCCCGTAGAGCCAGTTGACCCAGTAGCTCCAATCTCTCCTTGAGGACCAATAAGACTTGTAGCAGATCCCCAGGAGGATCCTACTTTAGGCCCGTATATATCAGCAGAGAGGGTATCAATGTAGAAATCCCCAGAAACGCCTACCCCGCTGCCGGGAGATCCTTCTCCACTGAGTACTGTCTTCCCGTCTACACCTGGATTTCCCTGGATACCTTGAGTACCCTGGATACCCTGGATACCTTGGGCGCCTGTCGCTCCCGTAGCTCCTGTCGCTCCCGTAGCTCCTGTCGCTCCCGTAGCGCCAGCAGGACCAATAAGACTTATTGAAGACCCCCACGACCCTCCTGACTTTGGCCCATAGAAATTCATCGTCGCGGTGTCAATGTAAAAATCACCATCAACACCTAACAGTGAAGAAGGGACTCCGGACCCAGATCGAACGATCTTCGACAGAGCAAAACCCGAACCCCACGCCCCCGATGCCTTGGGGCCGAACAATAGCATGTTTAGCGTATCGAGATAGAAATCCCCATTTGCTCCAAGTGAGTCAGAAGGTGTGCCCGATCCCGAACGAAAAATATTACCAGAACCTGGAGGGCCCTGGACACCCACCGTTATGACGGTGACAACTTCTTCTACTACACGAATCGTGTCACTCATTCAGTCACCTGCGGTCTAAAGGTCACAGTACCTTCCAGAAATCGAATGGGATTCGTCTCTTCTCCTGCGGGCATAAGCTCGAGATCATACACACCACTTTTCAGGCTGGTAAGGAGATCTTCGGTAGCTGCAGCAGGAATATGGACACGAATGACGCCTACAGATGATCCATCAACGGTTCGATCATTAAATGTGATGCGACCA
>WBZP01002227.1_pt3 | contig 10595 bp, 10 predicted proteins | sample 5204301 | NCBI WGS metagenome assembly WBZP01 (sample SAMN12412401, study PRJNA552823) | activated sludge metagenome | isolation source: activated sludge from nitrification reactor of wastewater treatment plant... | place: USA: Pennsylvania | collected 2017
ACAACGGACAAGCACGAGTGGAGACCTTCGATGGCGCGCTGGAGATCATCAGCGAAGATGGAGCCACACTGCTTCAGCTCTGTGCGCCTCGACGCAGCGGAGGTACAGCATGATGTCGGAATCGCACGATGGCAATTACGTGGCTCGCGCACGGCACGCCTACCCATGGTCCTTCATGGGATTTCTGTTCCTGTGCATGCTCGTCCCGAAGCTGTACGAGCTGTCCTGGCTGTTCTGGGTGGGGCGAATCAGCGCGGATGCGCTCAGCATTGCGGAGCAGCAGGAGTTCTTGGCCATCACCATCGAGGTCATCAACGAAGCCGCAGCAGTCGGTGTTTTGTCACTTGTGGCACGGCAACGTGGCGAGCGCGGACATGTCCTCGGGGCATTATGGGCTGGGCTGTGTGTCGGTCTGATTGGCTCGGGCATCCTCGCAGCGATGCTATGGCTCGCACCCGTGTTCTGCATCAAGGCCATTGGGACTCCGCCTGCGATGGTGAGTGCCACCTGCTCGTTTCTGCGGCTTAAGGCCTGGGGGCTGCCGTTTGACGCCGCTGCTTTGGTACTACTCGCGACGCTGAAGGCGCTCGGACGGGCCAAAGCCGCTCTGTCGATCGTTGTGCTGGGAACGCTCCTGAACGCCGGCCTCGACTTGTGGCTGATCTCAGATACCCGCTTCTCGCTGCATCTGGGGATCACGGGCTCGGCGCTGAGCTTCGTCGTGACGAAGATGGGCGTGTGCGTCCTGGCTGCCGCACTCTGCCGCAGCGTTCTCCAGATCAGACTCAGCGACGTGTTTCGAGGACTCAAGTCCGCTTGGCCCGGCTTCCTCTCGGCAGGTGGCTGGGCCGGGATGGACTCCCTGATCCGCAATGTCGGATACGCCATGCTGCTGACGGTCCTCAATGCGCTGGGTGCGCAGGCGTTCGCTGGGTATGGACTGGCGATGACCGTGATCTGGACGGGAATCCTTCCGGTTCTCGCACTGACGGAGGGCACCAATATCCTGGTTGGAACGCTCTACGGTCTGCGGCGGTATCGAGAAATTGATCGGACGCTGGCGGTCTCTCTCTTTCTTGTTCTTGGGACGATGGGAGTGCTCATCCTTCTGGGACTGAGCCATTGGCGCGACGCGGCGGGATTCCTCAACCCGCATACCGAGGTCGTGAATGCGTCGGGTCAGGTGTTTTGGGCGCTGGCCTTCGCATATGTCCTCTTTGCCCTGAGTCAGATTCTCAAGAGCCTGTTCGTGGGAACCGGGCAGACGGTCAACCTCTTTCTTGTGTCTGTCTTGGTCAACGGGCTCTTGGTCATCCCCTATGTCATCGGAGTGCGGTGGTCGGGGAAATCTCCGCAGTTTGGCGCGACGATGCAGGTCTTTGGCGCGGCGATGATTCTCGACTTCGTGCTGACGTCAGCTCTTGCCTGGCGCGTTCGTCGGGCGTTTGTTCGTTCCGCCACGCAGAACAGAATGGACGCAGATCCTGTATCAGAAGGTACGGGCTTCCTGGCTGCTCTGCCGGCGGGCAAGTGAGACAACCATGAGCTTACTTCCTGAGGGACTCTCGCAGACGCTCGATGTGTTGGCGCTATCAAGCCCGGCTGCCCTGTTCATTCGTCATGCAGAGCGAGCTGACATCGACCCCACAGATCCATACGCAGATGTAGATCTGACGGCGCGAGGACAAGAGCAAGCAAGACTGCTCGCACGGCTGTTGCCATTCCGGCCATCGTGGGCCGCGGTGAGTTCCTTTCTTCGCTGTAGCAAGACGGCAGACTTCCTGGGTGCGAAGGCCACCGCAATCGATGAGCGCCTCGGTCGGCCCGGACCTTGGGTGTTGGATCAAGAGGCCGGTGCTCGACTGTTTGCCGAGCTTGGCACAGAGGGTGTCGTGCGCGGGCAAATCGTCGGTACGCGCTGGCCTTCTGTTCGCTCACAGAGCGAGGGAACACGGCTGCTGTTAGCGGCAGCAACAGATCGACTTACCGCGGGATTGGGGCATGGGGTGTGCGTAAGCCATGATGCCGTGCTGATGCCGGCGATTGCAGCTCTTACGGGTGAGCGTTTCGAGGGGTCGTGGCTTGTCCCTCTCGACGGATTCGCGATCCAATACGAACGCGGTAACCTCCGCTGCATATGGCAAGGCAGATCCTGCGAGGTGCCAACGTGGTGACGCTTGGCTTGTACGGAATTCGCGACACAACGCACGGGGCGCAGCCGAGCTACGTTCATGACCACAGCCTGGCTGTGATGCGAGACGGGCAGGTGCAGACGGTCATTCCGCTGGAGCGCTGGACACGGCGCAAGCACGACAACCGGCTGAGCGATCTCTTACCCACCTTGCTCGACGACCTTCGTCTCGAAGATGAGCCGGTGCGGTTTGTCTCGGTGAACTCTTTTGTCGGCGACAGCTTCCAAACGACCGATGGGAACCTGCGCATTGAACCAACCGGCCCCGTACGAATCCAGTCACAGCTACAGCCGGCCCGAATTCGCTGGTTTCCCGACGGAATTCATCACAAAGAAGCCACCGCTGAGCTGCTCTGCCATGAGTTCGCTCACATCGCTAGTCTGCTACCGTTTGTGGGGCGCTTTGAGCCCAACAGCCTGCTCGTTCACATCGATGGGGGTGCTTCCGACTCTGCATCGTCCTTTTGGTTCTGGGATGGCGCTGCCGTGCGCTTGCTGGAGTCTTCTTGGGACCAACTCAAGATTCCCGTTACCAACTTCAATGGGAGCCCGCTGGTCCGTGCCATCCTGGGATTTCAGAGCCACGAGCACCTCTCTATTCCCGGCAAGCTGATGGGCTACGCGGGGCACGGCGAGAAGGACCCACGGCTCCAGGCATTCCTAGAGGAGCATTCCTTCTTTCTGAACGGACCCGAGGAGCCCGACGAACTGCTGAAGATCGTGAATCGGCAGTTTGGAACAAGCTGGGCCAGGTTCGATCCGCAAGCGCAGCTCTGCCTCGATCTCTGCGCCACGATACAGGCCCACTTTGAGGACTCCATCTGCGGCACGATCCTTGGCTGGCAGGAGCGCACGGGTGCTCAGCATCTGTACTACGCGGGTGGCGCGGCGCTAAACATTCCGACCAATGCTCGTCTTGAAGCAGCAGGGGCCTTTCGGACGGTGCAGGTACCGCCTTGCACCAACGACACCGGCCTTGCCCTCGGCGCTGCCGCATGGCGTGAATTTCAAGAGTGGGGCGAGCTGCCGGTCCATGACCCCTTCCTCTGTCGGCAAAGTGCGCCAAGCTCTGAGGTTTCTCTCGGGGAACTAGCGGCTATCGCCGACGCTCTGGCAGCCGGCGAGGTGCTTGGTGTGTGCAATGGGGCGGCGGAGATTGGGCCGCGTGCGTTAGGTCATCGAAGCATTTTGGCCCGCCCAGACAGCGTCGCGCTGCGACACCGCGTCAGCGAGGTCATCAAGAAGCGAGAGTGGTACCGCCCAGTTGCGCCAATACTGACGCTTGAAGTTGCCGTGCGTGCTTTCGGGCCTCACATGCAGCACAGCCATCTCGCATCCTTCATGCTCGGCGCATACTCCCTGCTCCCGGCTTGGCACTCGCACTTCGCAGGGGTGGTCCATGCTGACGGCTCGCTACGTCCCCAGGTTGTCCGCTCCGACCAGCCGGAGCACTTATTCATGCACTCCCTGTTGACCTGTCTCTGGGAGCGCCACGGACTGGCTGGGCTCATCAATACTTCTTTTAATGGTCCCGGTGAGCCCATCGTCCAGACGCCTGCGGATGCGCTCGATTGCGGGCGTCGCCTTGGCCTCGATGGAGTGGTGATAAATGGATCCCTACATCGATCCTGATCGACTTGACCGAGCGAGTCCCTTCTACAAGCGGAAACTGGACAACCTCCAGCGAGGAAACGCCGCCTACGATGCTCGTGCCGAGGAGGTGAGTGCGCTTCCAGTCAAGATCACGCTCCAGACCACGGATGTCTGCAACCTGGACTGTCCGCACTGCCAAATTCCCCGCGCGCAGAAGACAGCCCGGATGGATGAGGAGGTGCTGCGGCGGGTCAAAGAGGAGTTGTTCCCAACGCTGGTAGAGCTGCATCCAACCAACCTGGGAGAGCCCCTCACCTGGCCTCTCTTCGAGGATCTGTGCCACGAGCTATCGAGCTACGGGGTACTTCTTGATTTGACCACCAACGGAACACTCCTTGTTCCGAAGCGCATCGATTGGATCCGTCCCATCGCACGCGACATCAAGGTCTCGTTTGACGGGGCGAATCGCGAGACCTTTGAGCGACTGCGGCGCGGTGCTCGATTCGATGCGGTCTGCGACAATGTTCGACAGCTCGTCGCGGCGCTAAAGGAGTCTCCACGCCGCCCGACGATTTCCCTCCAGATGACCTTGATGAAGTCCAACTATCGCGAGCTACCTGCATTGGTCCGGCTCGGTGCAGAGCTGGGCGTTCACCGCATCAAGGCGTACCACCTGTTCTCTTTTAGCGCGGAGCTAGATGCCGAGTCCCTGATGCACGACCTCTCCGTTTGGCCTCCGGTTCTTGGCGAGGCAATCGATGAAGGCAGACGACTCGGACTCGAACTACAGTGCGCTGAGCCAGAGTATGGCGCTGGAGAGCCTGCCGTTGGCCAAACCGCCTGCCATCTGCCGTGGCACGAAACCTGGATCGATGTCGATGGTGCCGTCCTACCCTGCCACTCTCACGGTGGAGACAGCGCAGGCAACATTCTTCGCTCCTCATTCCGTGATATCTGGAACGGTCCGCTCTATCGCCGCATCCGCCGTGGGTACACGGCAGCGCGGCTGGACTGGCACTGCGATGGGTGCGGAATGAATTGCCAGAAGGCCGAAGAACACCAAGCGGTCCCCTACGACCCTGAGAGCTTCTTATCGCAGGGCGCACGAGCGACCACTCTACATCCTGCAACGTCGCTGGTCCGCTGGAGCGGGCGCATGCGTCCGTTCGATCTGCTTGGGAGACGCGATGGATGATGATCAGACTGAGGCACTCGTTGCTGAAGTACGGCGCTGGCCGGTAGCGCAGAGGCGGTCTAGGAACTTGGCGCTGCTTGAGGAGCCGCCGCTCTTTGACATTGAGGCCGCATCGGCGTGCAACATCGTCTGCTCCTTCTGTCCCCGCAGCGAGATGTCGCGGCCAGCCCGGCTCATGTCAGCGCAGACCTTTGATCAGGTGAAGGCACTGCTGCCCAGTAACGCCGTCGTCATGTTCAGCGGACTCGGAGACTCACTCCTCAACGCGCAGTTGGAAGGATTTGTGGCTGCCCTGACCGAGCGTCAGATCTCAGCCTGTGTGATCACCAACGGAATCCGCCTTACCGCCGAACGCCAGAGGAGCCTTATCGATGCCGGGCTGTCGCAGATCCAGGTCAGCGTCCACGGACTCGACGTAGAGACCTTGGCGCGCATCGTACCCCGCGGGGCCAATCCCACGCGCGTGCTGGCGAATCTAGAAGCTCTGGCGAAACAACGTCCTGCGACGCTGCGCGTCCGGCTGAACTTTGTCGAGACGCCGGACAATGCTCACGCTCGAAGTGAAGTACAGGCGCTCGCAGACCGACTGGGCTTCGAGTTTTATTACCGACGCCTACACTCGCGCGGCGGCACCGTAGCTTCGCCGCGCGACAACACGTCCTGCTCTGGTTGCGGCATCTTCGGAGCGGTCACATTCATCACCGTAGATGGCGACATCCTGCCGTGTGTGAACGACGTAAGAGGAGAGGGACGACTCGGCCATGTCAGCGAGCTAGACTGGCCGACCCTGCGTCAACGGAAGCACGCCATCATCGCTGGCGATGAGTGGTTCAGCGCATGCAAGTCCTGCAACGATGACTATCGCTGGATCATCCTGGGTCAAGGCAGCGTGAACGAGGCGAGCCCGCATTGTCCGATGGAGGTCTCGGCATGACTGAGCAGCGGGGCCGCCATGCAGACTGAAACATGTCCAGCACCTACGGGGCGTGGCGGATTGGAGGGGCCAGTGCCGGAGTCGCATCCGGCGGGGGAGCGTGCTGAGTGGTCACCGCTTGCGCGGTCGTGGACCAGCAGTCTCCGGTCCAAAAATTCATCGTGAACGGGGCGCCCATCACAGACAACTTCAACGTTGCTCCATACATCACGTCCAGCTCACATCGGCTTCCGCAGTCAATCCCGAGCGGGGCTGGACGAGCCACTTGTCGCTAGAAACCAATCGCGCGGACGCTGACTCCTCGGCGTTGGTTTGGTTATTCCCCCAAAGAATGCCTGGATTCCTGGCAGGTAGCGTGCGATATCACTGCGCATCATCCCTAAAACAACGAGGAGGATTGACATGCGGTGGCTTTCATCTCTCTGCACGCTGTGGCTGACCGTTGGTTCACTGGTGTCTGGCTGTGACAAGACCGATGAACTGGCGTTGGCCGCGAATCGACTCTGCACAAGTGACAAGTCGTGCCCCGGCACGTTGACGTGCGGCACTGGGAAGACGACTCGTGGGCAGTGCATTCAGCCGTGCGCCAAAACCGGCCCCGGCCCAGAGTCCGGGTGTCCCGCAGGAACCTTCTGCTACGTCCCCCCTGATGCGAAAGAAGAGGGCCACTGCACCGCGATCTGCTCGACAGACAAAGACTGTCAAGAACGCCATCCGACGCTCGTTTGCAAAGAGCGGACTGCGACCGAGGAGTGGGCACTCCAGATCTGCATACTTCCTGGCAGCTAGATGGACCGTACGTGCGACTCCTTCGTTGCTGGCGTCTGTGGAAGGGGCTACCCAGGTCTACTTCGCAGGACTCGCTAGAACTGCGCCGCTTCGATTCTGGGTCGCGGAAAAATTGCCGTTCGCTCAACCCAGAAACGGGCGGCGGACCTGCGCCACTGGCGCTTCTGCCGCTGTTCAGCAGCGTCGAGGTTTGGCAGCGGTCACAACCGAGGCCGACGAAAACGGCACCATGACATCGCTACGGCTCGTGCCGTCCAAACACTAACCTCTCTCCTCCCCAATTGCACAGACTTGGTCCAGGGACTGCGCTGGCGAAATCGCGCTTTTCTGGCCCCATGACCCTGGCGAATTCCGCTTCCTTCACCCCGCGACCCTGGCCCCATCCACCTGGCGACCACTGGCCCCATGACCCTGGCGAAAACGCCACTTCCTGGCCCCATGAGGGTGGCGACTGGCACTCATCCTATTGACTTCGGGGAAGCGGGTTCAGGGCCTACGAAAGGTAGCCCCCGTTCATGATGATTTCAGGTGATGGCGCCAGCGTGGCGGTCGGCACCGTGACGACGACATCATCCGACGGTGATTGCGAGTTCAATCGCCTCCAATCCCACCATCCAAGCGGTCGGTAATCTTGAGGCTATGTCAGGTCGCTGTCGTCACGGGATGGAGGGGAGTTGGTACTGTCTGCTCACTGTGCTTGGAACTCAGTTTCGTCATCAATACCAAACCCTTAGAGTGGACCGCCCTGGATGAGAAGTCGGCCCTGGTAAGATCGTTGCAATGTACATGTGTATCCGTAAACTCGCCGCTACCCTCGTGTTGCTGAGCTCCGCTTCTTGTTTTTCGCTGTGGGAGCCATGGCTGGAACATCAGCAGCAGTCCTGCAGCAGTCAGAACAACTCCTGTCCCTCCGGACAAATCTGCGATCTTCAGACTCAGCTGTGCGAACCACAACCGGACATGAGCCCTTCAAGTGCTTACGATTTGGCTTCTGGACCGACCGAGTTCACAGTCCAAACAAGTGGCACGACCCGCCAACTCTGGGGCATATGGGGAAGCGACGCGAATAACATTTGGGCCGTTGGAGAGGCGGGCACGATCTTGAAGTGGGATGGCTCCGGTTGGGCGGCTCAAATGAGCAACACCCTGAACTACTTTTATGACGTCTGGGGGAGCGACAAGGACAACGTCTGGGCCGTGGCGGACGGTGGCGTGATCATGAAATGGAACGGGACGACCTGGGCGAGGCAGACCACCAACACGCCCTTGCAGTTCATCGGTGTGTGGGGAAGCGATCAGTACAATGTCTGGGCGGTGGGACAATTCGGTCTGATCATGAAATGGAACGGCACTGGCTGGGCTATGCAACCGGATGCCCCAAGGCGCTGCCTTGGTGTGTGGGGAAGCGACGTGAACAACGTCTGGGTGGTCGGGGATGGCGGCATGATTTTGAGGTGGGACGGGATGCTTTGGAAATCCCAGACTAGTGGCAATCCGAATAACCTTTGGGGTCTATGGGGGAGTGACGCGAACAATGTCTGGGCCGTGGGAGATGAGGGCACTATCTTGAGATGGAATGGGACGACTTGGGTAAAGCAGAATATCGGTACCGGTGACCGTCTTTATGGTGTCTGGGGAAGCGACAAGAACAACGTCTGGGCAGTGGCTGGCTCCGGCAGTACTTTCAGGTGGGACGGCACAACTTGGGCCTTGAAGACCAGCGGCAACCCGAATGGCTTCTTAGGGGTGTGGGGATTCGATGCAAACAACATCTGGGCCGTGGGTGGCAGTGGTGCGATTCTCAAGTCAAAATGGTAGGTCTTCATCCAGTGCGAACCGGCTCACTGAGCCGGTCCTTTCATCGACCTGTTTCCTACTCGCACACTCGGCACAGATGAGAGTTGGTTTGGGGGTCTACTCGGATCCTTCGACGTTGGTGCTGCTTGCTGGGCCACTTATGCTACCTGGCCACGCCAAGAGCAGTGTACCGCCCACCGACAGGGCCAGACCCGCGCCGAGCAAGCCTCCGCCGATCGCAGCAGTGTTGTAATACCCATCGGCGCATAGTTGGCCTACTGGCGGCAGTCCGTCCTTGCACTGGCCGTTTACGATCAGTCCGCTGATGCCAGTGCCCAGCGTCGCCACGCCGCCTGCGAGCACAACACTCCCGATGATCAATCGCCATGGCGGACGCTTGCGGTTTTGGGTAGCTCTCTTCAGAATGACCTGAACCGTGGTTGTTTGGCCGAGGACAACTTCTGTTTCCCCGAGATAGGACTGGTATCCAGCCTGCTCGACGGTTATGGTGTGCTTTCCGACAAAGGACAGACGCTCCATCGGGACCCTTCCGATCTCCGTCCGGCCCAGCCGTACCCTAGCCCCTGCTGGCCTTCCGGTGACCGAGAGCATGCCGCGTGGTCGGTTGTTTGCCTCTGCAATGACGTGCCGCACGCCTTCCCCCATCTGTGACATTGCCATCGCGGCGGTGCAGGCATCGCAAGGAATTTCAAGGTGCGCGGCTTCCTGCCCCGTGGCGATGTCCTCGATCTGAACGGAGAAGAAAGAGGGAGTCTCCCTTTCGTCCTTCATTCCAGTGGCTGTCAGATGAATGACTGAGCGTGCGCCGATTTTTTCGGCGATGGATTCCCGACACGTTGCCTGGTCCAGACAGTCTGCAGGTTGACCTTGGAGCAGTACGCGGAGCCGTTCGTCTGCGACCAGCGCGGCCTGTTCCTTGGCAAGCGCGCGCCCTACCGTTCGCCAGATCGCGTCCCGTATCGACTTTGTCAGCGAAGGTGGCAACAGCACAAGGAGCGAGAGCGGAGACAGACTCATCACCGCAATCGCGGCTCCCTTCGCTGCAGGCGTCAGGTTGAGCTGGGCAGAGCGAGCTTCAGGAATGACCAGCGTGTCCGACACAAATCTGCCGGTTGGCAGCTCGATGGTGAAGCGATGACCACCTGCTTTCAGCAACATGGGACCGGGCAAGGGCGTGTGTCCGACCAATTCCTGATCCACCAGGAGCCACGCCCCTTCTGGGGCGGTCAGTCGCACCTCGCTATTGGGCCCAGCGAGCTTGGCCAGATGTTCGGTGATTGTCTTTTTGCTGGCTTCGTCCGTTTGCTCTCCCACCGTATCGAGGTAGCGCCGAAACAAGTCCGCCGCTTGCACTGCCTGGCCCTCAGCCTGTGCTGCCCGCCCCAAGCAAACGAGTGCCTCGGGGGACATGATGGCGCGAAAGGCCTGAGCACACAGCCTTCGCGCATCGGCTGGCTTTCCCTTCTGCGCGGCTTCCATACCCTCACCCACAAGCTGGCGGGCCTGCTCCATCGATAGTGGCGGCACTTTTGGCTGCGCCAGGCACTCCATGCCAGCAAAGAGCAGCCCTGCGAGCACCAGCCCCCTCGCCAACCGGAACGGAGACACACCTACCATGTTGGCATTTTCTCCCGAGAGGCTCTCGAAGTCATGTGGTTTGTCCCGAATGCTTCACGGTTCGTGCGCTTTTTACCTTACTGTTCGTCGGTCACGGCGGTTCCAGAGCGGAAGTTGGGGCTGTTGGATCTGATCACCGAGGCAGTGGTTGCTTTTAGGTGCTGCCCAGAAACACTTTCCAGTAGGGAGTTCCGTTGACATCCCAGACCTGGGAGGATGAGTTGGAATCCCCTGTCTGAATGAGATCGGGACGTCCGTCTCCGTTCATGTCGAGCGTGCCCCAGTACCGATTGGAGGTGTTCGACTTCGGAGCATAGAAGCCATCGTAGATGCCACTGCTCGGAACCAGCCAGTTGCTCACCTGACCGAAGCCGCTTCCGGTGTTGCGGAAGACCTTCCAGTAGGGGGACCCTGTTGCGTCCCAGACCTGCTGTCCCTTGGTTGAATCACCGGTCTGT
>WBZP01007415.1_pt1 | contig 10595 bp, 9 predicted proteins | sample 5204301 | NCBI WGS metagenome assembly WBZP01 (sample SAMN12412401, study PRJNA552823) | activated sludge metagenome | isolation source: activated sludge from nitrification reactor of wastewater treatment plant... | place: USA: Pennsylvania | collected 2017
CCCCAGGTTGCCGCGGTCCACCAGAAACAGCACGCGCCGCGCGCCCGCGAACTTGATCAGCCGGTAGATGAAGCTGATGGCGGTGAAGGTCTTGCCGGAGCCTGTCGCCATCTGGATCAGCGCGCGCGGCTTGTTCTGCGCGAGGCTGGCTTCCAGGTTGCGGATCGCGACGATCTGCGCGGGCCAGAGCTTGAAGTCGCCCCAGGCGGTGACGAGCTGGGGCATGTGCCGCAGGCGGCCGAGCATGGTGCCCGGTACGGGACGGCCAGTGCCCGGCGGCGCATCGGGCCCGGTGTGGATGGCGCTGGCCGCCATCGGCGCGGCCAGCCAGTCGAGCAGCGATTCGGGCCGATGGAATGCGAAGACCATGCGTGCCCGCGGCTCGGGGTCGAGCCCGTTGGTGAAGTGCGTCTCGGCGCCGGTGGACTCGTAGACGAAGGGCAGCGGCCGTCGCCAGGCCGGCAGCACGGGCGGCAGACCTTGCGCGTAGCGGGAGGACTGCGCCTCCACGCCGGTAAGTGTGGCGCCCTGCTTCTTGGCCTCGATCACGCCGCAGGCCTTGCCGTCGACGTAGAGCAGGCAGTCGGCGAAGCCCAGCCCGCCTTCGAGCGGAAACTCGCGCAGCGCCACGCCGCGCGCCGCGTGCAGGTTGGTCGCGGCCACGTCCTGCACGGCCCAGCCGGCATCGGCGAGCAGGCGATCGATGTCCTGTCTGGCGCGTTGTTCGGGGGTCGTCACTTCGCTGCCCTGCCCTGGCGCGTCGATGCTGGCAGCGGGCCTGTGCTGCGGGCGACAGGGGATCTGCCGGCAGCGCCCGGGCGCGCCAGGTTCGATCGGGCAGGTGCCCGCGCAGCCACGATGCGATGCTCACCGCGCATGAAGCGGCTGCGCATCGGCACCGGCGCAGGTCATTGCAGTGACCGCATCGACCCCGCACAGACGCTGGCCGAGCGGGCAGCCCTCGATGCGCCGGCCTTCGGGTGTTCGGCCGAACGTACCCTAATCTCGCCGTGGCGCAGTTGCCTCGCAGCCGCGGCCCGCGCCGCGGCGACGATCCGTTGCTCGGGGCCCAGATGCGCCCCGTGCTGCCGGCCTGCGTGCGCCACGGGGGCACGGCGATCTGGAACAGGAAGATGCGCGTGCCCGCGCGCTGGCGGGGCAGCCGTTCGGTGCCAGGAGCGGACCCGTTGCGAATGGCGGCGGGCCGGTGGCCGGGCGCAGCTTGGTTCACCGAGGTTCGACCCAGTCGTCGACGGCTGCGGCAGCGCAGCATCCACGGCATTTTCGGCATGCCCCTAGAATCGCCCGATGCCGGTCGCTCGCCGCCATCGCGGCCTCACGCTGTGGTTCGCCATGCTGGCGATGGTGTTTGCCGCCCTGGCGCCCGCCGTGTCGCACGCGCTGGCGCTGGCTTCGGCGCCGGGGCGCGGGTCGTCTGCGTGGATCGAGGTCTGCACCGCCCAAGGCGCGCGCTGGGTCACGGCCGATGGCGCGGGCGATGCCCAGCCTGACGGTCCGGCCGGCGCGGCCAGCGGACACTTCGACCATTGCCCGTTCTGCCACCTGGCCGGCCAAGGCATGGCTCCACCTCCGGCGGCCATGGCGCTGCAATTGCGCCCCGCGCTGCGCGAAGGTCCGCCCGAGCGCTTTCTCACCGCCCCGCATACCGCGCATGTCTGGCGCGCGGCCCAGCCGCGGGCACCCCCCCTCCTCCCCTGAACCGCTGAACCCCCGCAGCGCTGCCAGGCCAGTGGCCAGGCGCGTTCCCCGCGGGGGTTCGAGTCGCCCGGCAAGGCCGGATCGACTCGGCAGCGTCCTCCTCGCGCCCCGGCAGGCGGGCTGATGCCCCGCCCTGGCGGCGGTGGAGCGTGTGGATCGTGTACCCGCAGGCCGACCCCTCAGGGGCCGGCTTGCGGGTGTCTGTGAGGGGAGTCGCGATGTTCTCTTCAGCCCCGTTCATGGGCCTGGCAAGGCTCATGGCGAGTTTCGAACGCGCCGTGCGCCCGACGAAGTTCATGGCACTCCTGGAGCCTGTCGCGCGGCGGCCGCGGCGCCGCACGGTCGCCGCGTGGCTGGCGGCGTCGGCGGCGCTTGCCGCGTTCGCACCTGGCGCCGCAGCGCACGACTTCAAGCTCGGGCCGCTGCGCATCGACCACCCCTACGCCACGCCCACGCCGGCCGGTGCCACCACGGGCGCGGCCTACCTGCGCGGCATCCGCAACACCGGCGAGCAGCCCGACCGGCTGGTCGGTGCCAGCACCCCCGCGGCGCGCGCGGTGGAAATCCACCGCAGCGTCGTCGATGCGCAGAACGTGATGCGCATGCGCGCCATCGACGGCATCGACCTGCCGCCCATGGCCGAGGTGCGCCTGCGCCACGGCGGCGAGCACCACCTGATGCTCATCGACCTGAAGGCGGCGTTGAAGAACGGCGACCGTTTCCCGATGACCTTGCGCTTCGAAAGGGCCGGCGAGCGCGAGGTCATGGTGTGGGTGCAGCAGCCGCGCGACGCGGCCGGCGTGCACGAACACCGCCACTGACCGGCCCGTCCCCGTCCTACCCATCAATCTACGAGAGGAACGAACCATGGAACCCACTCACCACCTCGCCGCCGGCCTGTCCGGCCGACGCACCCGGCCCGCCCTTGGCATGCTCGCCTTGGCCGTGCTGCTGGCGGCCTGCGGCGGCAGTGACGACGACACACCCGCCGGCCCGAAGTCGGTGGAGATCCGCTTCGCCACCGTGGCCGGCAGCACGCCGGTGAATTGCGGCACCGCCAGCATCGCCGGCCTGGGCACCACCAACGCCACCGGGCGCCTGAAGGACGCGCGTTTCTACGTCATGAACGTCTCGCTGGTGCGCGCCGACGGCACCGAAGAGCCGCTCGCGCTGCCGGCGAACGACAACTGGAACGCCACCCAGGGCGCCGACCGCGTCACCCTGGTCGACCTGGAGGACAAGACCGGTGCCTGCGACGGCACCGCCGAGACGAACCCGACGGTCAAGGGCACGGTGCCGGCCGGCAACTACGTGGGCATCAAGATGACCATGGGCGTGCCGTTCGTGCTGAACCACACCAACCAGGGCGCAGGCGTCGACGTCACGCCCGCGGTGGTGAACAACGCCGTCAACCCCGGCATGGCCTGGGCCTGGGCCGGTGGGCGCAAGTTCGCCAAGATCGAACTCACCGACACGCTGGCCTCGGCGCCCGCGGGCACCGCCGGCAAGTGGGCTGCGCCGGTGTTCAACGTGCACATCGGCTCCGTGGGCTGTACCGGCACCAATCCGGCGGCCGGGCAGGTGGACCGCTGCAGCGCGCCCAACCGCATGGCCGTGAACTTCGCCGCCTTCGACCCCGGCACCCAGCAGGTCACCGTCGACGTGCGCGCCCTGCTGGCAGGCAACGACGCCACGGCCAACGTTTCGGGCCCCACCGGATGCATGTCGGGCGGCACCGACTTCGAGTGCACAGAGGTGTTCCGGGCCATGCAGGTCGGCTTCGACGGCGCGGCCCCGGCCGGCAAGGTGGGTGACGCCAGCAACTTCGGCCTGCCGATCAGCAACAGCGCGGCGCAGACCGTGTTCAGGGTGGCGGCACGATGAGTGCCGGGCAGCGTCTGAGCAGGGCGCTGCTGGGCCTGGGCGCCGCCATCACGGCGGCGCTGGCCGGCACGCTGCCGGGCTGCGGCGGTGGCAGCGGCGTGGTGGTGGAGGACACCGCACGCGGCGGTCAGGGCTTCGCCTGGCAGTTGCCGGCCGACTTCCCCACCCCGCGCGTGCCGGCCGACAACCCGCTGACCGAGGCGAAGGCGGAGCTCGGCCGCCACCTGTTCTACGACAAGCGCCTCTCGGGCAACCGCACGCAGGCCTGCGCCGGATGCCACCACCAGGACAAGGCCTTCACCGACGGGCGCAAGGTGGCCGTCGGCTCCACCGGCGAAGCGCACCCGCGCAACGCCCAGGGCCTGGCCAACGCGGTGTATCACCCCACCTTGACCTGGGTGAACCCCTCGTTGCTGAGCCTGGAGGCACAGCTGCAGGTGCCGTTGTTCGGTGACAACCCGGTGGAGATGGGTGTCAACGAGCACAACAAGGCCGAGGTGCTGGGACGCATCCGCGCCGATGCCCGTTACACCACGCTCCATGCCGCAGCCTACCCGGGTGCCACCGGCCCGATCGACTGGCCGCAGATCACCCAGGCGCTGGCCAGCTTCCAGCGCACGCTGATCTCGGGCAACAGCCGCTACGACCGCTACCTGCGTGGGCGTGAAACCCTCACCGCCACCGAGAGGCGGGGCCTGGACCTGTTCTTCGGCGAGAAGGCCGAGTGCTTCCACTGCCATTCGGGCCACAACCTCAACGACCACGTGGTGCACGCCAGCACGCGGGTGCTCGACACGCCCTTCCACAACACCGGGCTCTACAACATCGGCAACACCGGCAACTTCCCCGAGGGCAACCAGGGACTGTTCGAGTTCACCAACAAGCCCGGCGACCGCGGCAAGTTCCGCGCCCCCAGCCTGCGCAACGTGGCGGTGACCGCGCCCTACATGCACGACGGCAGCGTGCCGACGCTGGAAGCCGTGCTCGACCACTACGCCGCCGGCGGCCGGCTCATCACCAGCGGGCCCCATGCCGGCGACGGCCGGGCGCACCCCAACAAGAGCGACCTGATCTCGCGCATCGACCTCGACGCGCAGGAAAAGGCCGACATCGTGGCCTTCCTGAAGACCCTCACCGATGAAGAGTTCCTGCGCAACCCGAAGTTCGCCGACCCCTTCGCCGGGCGGTGACGGCCGCCCGGTCGTGGCCGGGCTGCGCGCCATCGCTGCCTTGCTGGCCGGGCTGCTCGGCACCACGAACGCGCTCGCGCATGGCGAGGTGGGCGATATGCTGCCCACCGAGCCGGGCCTCAAGCTCCCGGCGCAGGCTGCCATACGCGCGCTCGGCGCACGCGACAGCCTGGGCTCGACACGCCTGGACGGCGTGCTGCTGCGCGGCGATGCCGGTACGGACCCCGAGGGCCTTCAGCTCGAACACGCCACCCTGGGGGCTGCCTGGCGCCTGACCCCGAACTGGGGTGCCTATCTCGCGGCCGGCGCCCACGGCAAGGATCCGGTCTACATCGAAGCCGCCTGGCTGCAATGGCGCCACGACGCCGCCGGGGGTCAGGCCTGGCTGGTGACCGCCGGGCGCCAGAGCATGAGCATGGGAAAGGTGCTGGGCGCCGAAGAGACCATCGGGCCCTACAGCCTTGCGCCGCTGGGCTATCGCGCGGCATTCGACCACCCGGGCGCCGACGACGGTGTGCAGCTGGGCTGGCGCGGTGAGGCCGGCAGCGCCGACCTGGCGCTGGACATCGGCGTCTGGCGCGGCCTTCGTTTTCCGGGCAGCAAGCATGGGGGCAGCACGGCGCCCGGCCTGAGCCTGCATGGCGGCGCGGGCTGGCAGGCCTGGGCGGCCGACGTGGTGTGGCTGCAACTGCGCCCCGAGGCACGCGGCGCCAACACCAGCCCGGCACTCGGCCACAGCCATGGCTCGCCGGAGTGCGACGCCAACTTCACCGACGTCATCTGTTTCGGCGGCCGCGCGCAGGTGCTGGGCGGCAGCCTGCGCTGGGACGGCGCCGAGGCGGCGTCGCGGCTGCCGCTCACGCTCACGATCGCCGGCTGGTGGCGAGAGGACGACGGCACGCTCGAGTCGGCCAACGGTCTGGCCGACTACAGCGGCCGGACGCGGGGCGGTTGGCTCGACGCTGCATGGCAGTGGCAACCCGGTTGGTGGCTGGGCCTGCGGCTCGATCGCATGGGCGTACAGCACCGGCTGCACGGGCCCGGGGCCAGCCTTCTGGCCCAGGAAGCCCGCCTGCAGTACGCCCAGCCCGGCCGCCGCGACACCCTGCAACTGGCCTGGCAGCCCAGACCCTGGGCACGCCTGAGCGTCGAAGGCGGCGAAGAGGACGTGGCCGGCCAGCGCACGCGCTTCGCGGCGCTGCGCCTGGTGCTGTCCGGTGCCTGGTCGACGAGCCCGGGCCCATGAACCACGTCATCGCTTCGACGCGTGTCCGATCTGCCCGCTGTCCCCTGGCGTCCCCCTTCGTCCATCGCGTGTCTGCTGCAAGCGCGACGGACTCCGCACATCACTGCAGCCAGGAGTTGAACTCATGAAGACCCTTCATCGCCACCTTCCGGCACTGCTGTCCGGCGCCGCCATGCTGCTGCTGGCCGCCTGCGGCAGCGCGCCGACGCCGCCTGCCGCCTCGGCGGCGGGCACGCAGCCCGTCACGCTGCGCTTTGCCGCCCAGGTCAACGGCCAGCCCTTCGTTTGCGGCCAGAGTTATGCCGGCGTCGGCACCACGCGCTCGACGATCACGCCGAGCGACTTCCGCTTCTATGTCAGCGAGGTGCAGCTGGTCGACGCCAGCGGCCGCGCCGTGCCGGTGACGCTGGTGCAGGACGGCACCTGGCAGCTCGAGAACCTGGCGCTGCTCGATTTCGAGAACGGCACCGGCCCCTGCCGCAACGGGACAGCCGCCACCCACACCACCGTGCGCGGCACGGTGCCGGCGGGCGCCTACACCGGCCTGCGCTTCACGCTCGGCGTGCCGTTTGCGCGCAACCATGGCGACCCGACCACCGCGCCCTCTCCGCTCAACCTGACGGCGATGTTCTGGAACTGGCAAGGCGGCTACAAGTTCATCAAGTTCGACACCGCCACCAGCGGCCAGACGGCCACCACCGCGCCGGCCGATCCGCAGGGCGGCGGCAACGCTTCGGGCTTCTCGGTGCACCTGGGCAGCACCCTGTGCGCCTCGCCCTCGCGCACCCAGGCGCCGCAGGCCGAGTGCGGCAACCCCAATCGCGTCGCGGTACGCTTCGATCGCTTCGACGCGGCCACGCAGACCGTGGTGGCCGACATCGGCTCGGTGCTCGCCGGCGCCAATGTCGACGTGAACGCGCCGGGCACCTCGCCGGGCTGCATGAGCTTCCTGAACGATGCCGACTGCCCGCCGGTGATGGGCGCACTGGGCCTGCCCTACGGGGGGGTGCCGGCGCCCGGACCGCAGCGCTTCTTCTCGGTGCGCTGATCGAGCGCCGTTCGTTGCGCGAACATCCACCGAGCAACGGCCATGCCGATCCTCGAAGACCCAGGCCTGGGCCCCGAAGCGCGCGATGCAGCCGCAGCCGAGACCAGCTGCCGCATCGCGGCCGGCTCGGCAATGGCCGAACGCAAGCTGCAGCGCCAGTGGCGGGTGCGCGAAGGTGCGCTGGTGATCTGCCACCGCGGCGACGACGCCATCGAGCGCGCGCAGTACCTAGCCATGGCAGGTGACCTGATCGGCGTGGAGCCACTCATCGGCGAGCCGCCGCCGTCGCGCATCCAGGCGGTCGCCTCTGCCACGCTGACCGCGGTGCCGGCGAGCGGCGAGCAGGTGCAGTCGGGCCTGCTCGCCCAGGCCCTGGCGCAGTCACGGCGCCAGGCTCGTGAGCTCCTGCAGCTGCGATCCGGGCGGCTGCACGTGCGCGTGCTGCGCCTGCTGTCGATGCTAGGGCAGTCCAAGGGCGGCGAGGTCGAAGTCGGGTTGCCGCCGCTTCGCCAGCTGTCTTTGCTGCTCGATGCGACGCCCGAGGCGATCTGCCGGGCGCTGACGAGCATGAAGCACAACGACGTGATCGTGCCGCAGCCTGAGCCGCGCGGCCGGGTGGTCCTCATCGTGCCGCCGGGGCCGCAGGGCCCCTCGGCATCACGCATGCGGCCGAGTGGGCGCAACCTCGCCGTCGCACGATGAAACGCCTGCGCCGCCTGACCCTCACCGCCACGCTGGCCGCGGCCGGCGTGGCGCTGCTCGCCGCCGCGGGCGACACTTGGCACTGGGCACTGCCGCACTGGGTGCCGCCACCGGCGGTGCCGGCCGACAGCCCGATGTCGCCGGCAAAGGTCGAACTCGGCCGCCACTTGTTCTACGACAAGCGCTTGTCGGCCGACGGCAGCATGTCCTGCGCGAGCTGCCACGAGCAGGCGCGCGCCTTCACCGACGGCAAGGCGGTGTCCACCGGCATCACCGGGCAGGCCGGCACGCGCAGCGCCATGAGCCTGGCGAATGTCGCCTACCTGCCGGTGCTGACCTGGCAGAACCCGCAGCTCACGGCGCTGGAGGTGCAGGCACTGATCCCGCTCTTTGGCGAGCACCCGGTGGAGATGGGCCTGGCCGGGAGCGAGCAGGCGTTGCTCGCGACGCTGAAGGCCGACCCGGTGTACCGGCGCCTCTTCGCCCGCGCCTTCCCCGACGAGGCGCGGCAGGGCGACTCGGCGCTGTACTCGCTCGCCACGCTCACCAAGGCGCTTGCGAGCTTCCAGCGCTCGCTGCTCAGCTTCGACAGCCCCTACGACCGGTACCGCTACGGCGTGCAGAAGGGCGCGATCAGCGCCGCCGCCCGGCGCGGCGAGGATCTCTTCTTCGGCGAGAAGCTCGAGTGCTACCACTGCCACGGCGGCTTCAACTTCACCGACAACCTGAAGCACGCGCGCACGCCCTTCGCCGAGACGGGCTTTCACAACACGGGCCTGTACAACGAGGACGGCCGCGGCGCCTACCCGGCCGCCTCGCCGGGCATCGTCGAATTCACAGGCGAGCCGCGCGACGCCGGGCGGTTCCGCACGCCGTCGCTGCGCAACGTGGCGGTGACGGCGCCCTACATGCACGACGGCTCGATCGCCACGCTGAGCGAGGTGCTGCGCCACCACTATGCGCGCGCCGGCCGCGCCGTGCACCTGGGCCGCGCCGCCAACCCGCTGCGCAGCGAGTTCATCGCCGGCTTCGACATCACCGAGGCCGAGATTGCCGACGTCGTGGCCTTTCTCGAGTCACTCACCGACGAGCGCTTCCTGCACGACCCGGCGCATGGCGATCCATGGCCGGCGCAGCGCGATGCGTGGCCGGCGCACCGCGCCAACGATGGACTTCAGCCCGCGAGCGACTAAAGTCCCAGCGACAACCAGCGATGGAACGGTCCAACCCGGAGGCGACCACGATGCGGCGTGTGCTGAAACTCACCTTCCTGGCGCTGCTCGTGCTCGTGGTGGCGGCCATCGGGCTGAGCACCTGGCAGTTCGCCACCTATGCGCCGAGGGATCGGCCGGTGCCGGCGGACGCCGCCGCGGCCGCCTGGTTCATCGACGACTACGCCGCGGCACGCCGTGACTTCCTCACCCGTGGCGATGCACTGGCCGGGCGCTTGGCTGGCGTCGAGCGCTTTGCGATTCCGGTAGCCAGCCCGAGCGGCGTGGCTGGGCTCTTCGTCGACGGGCTGTACATCCCGGCGCAGGTGACGTCCAAGCGGCTGCTCGTGATCTCGTCGGGAGTGCACGGCGTGGAGGGCCCCGCCGGCAGCGCCGTGATGCGGCTCTTCATGGCCGAGTTCACGAGCGCCGATGCGCTGGCCGAGACCGGAATGCTGTTCCTGCACGCGCTCAACCCCTACGGGTTCGCGATCGGAAGGCGCTTCACCGAGAACAACGTCGACCTGAACCGCAACGCGTCGACGAGCGACGCGCTCTACCGCACGGTGAACGCGGGCTATCCGATGGTCGATGCGGTGATCAACCCGCAGGGCCCGGCCGATGCCGGCTCGCTGGCCAACCGGCTGTTCCACCTGCGCGCCGTCGCGCTGATCGCGCAGCATGGCATGCCCACGCTGCGCCAGGCCGTGCTGCAGGGGCAGTACCAGGTGCCGAAGGGCATCTACTACGGCGGACAGGCGCTCGAGCCCGAGCTGGCCGCGCTGGCGCCGCGCGTACAGCCGATCCTCGACGCATATCCGCTGTCGATGTCGATCGACCTGCACACCGGCTACGGCGCGCGCGGCACGCTGCACCTGATCTTCGACCCGCCGAAGGATGCGCGCGTGCGCGAGCGGCTGGAGGCGGTGTTCGCGGGCCAGCGCATCGACTGGGCTTCGGGCGCGGACTTCTACACCGTCACCGGCGACTTCGTCGGCTGGCTCGGCAAGCTGCGCCGGACCGGGTTGCACCTGCCGGCGGTATTCGAGTTCGGCACGATGGACAGCCAGACGACGATGGGGTCGATCAAGTCACTGCACGTGACGATGCTCGAGAACCAGGGCGCGCAGTTCGGCTACGCCAGCCCTGCCGACCGAGACAAGATCCAGCGCGACTACCGCGAGATGTTCAACCCCTCGTCAGCCGCGTGGCGCACCCAGGTCATGCAGGACAGCCGGGCGATGCTGCGCGTCGTGACGGAGCACTGGCCGCGGGTGGCGCTGCCCTGATGGCGGTGGCCCGGTGCGGCGGGACGCACCCTGGCCGGTTGCCGCCCGGCGAGGGTGCTGCCGCGCCTTCGCTCAGATGTCGAATGCGCCGCCGTTGACGTTGATCTGCTCGCCGGTGATGTAGTCACCGTCGGCGGCCAGGAAGATCACCGCCTTGGCGATCTCTTCCGGATGCGCGAAGCGCGCGAGCGGTATCTTCGACTTGATCTGCTGCTGGATGGCCCCGGGGACGGACGCGAACATGTCGGTCTCGGTGTAGCCCGGCGCCACGGTGTTGACTGTGATGCCGAAGCGGGCCAGTTCCTG
>WBZP01007417.1_pt1 | contig 10592 bp, 6 predicted proteins | sample 5204301 | NCBI WGS metagenome assembly WBZP01 (sample SAMN12412401, study PRJNA552823) | activated sludge metagenome | isolation source: activated sludge from nitrification reactor of wastewater treatment plant... | place: USA: Pennsylvania | collected 2017
CCGAGCGTGATCTCCTGCTGCTCGGCGAGCTTGGGGTCGGTGAGCGTCTTCATGAGGTCGTCCGGCGGCACGATGTCGCCGATCAGGGTGTCGACGGCGCCCACGTTGTAGTCCTCGAGGGCCGCGGCGATCGCCTGCTTCGCGTGGTCCTGCTTCTGCTGGCGGCTCTTCAGGAAGTCGATGACGTCCGAGCCCTGGGCGGCGTTCCTGAAGTAGTTGCCGATCGTCGGCTCGAGCACCTGGGTGACGAGGTTCGCCACGTTGCCGAACCGGGCGATGACCTTCGGCGCGTCGGTGCGCGGGATGTGGATGATCTGCGAGACGTCGAGGTTGAACGTGAAGCCGTCGGAGGAGCGGACCTTGATCGTCGAGAGCTTCTCGTCGAGGCGGTGCGCCTCCGTCTTGCCCGTGGCCCAGTTCAGCACGACGTTCGCGGTGGGCACGTTCTCGACCTTGTGGGTATACGGGTTGATCGGGTACTTGCCGGGGTCGAGCGGCTCGACCCACACGCCCTTCTGGCCCTTGCTCACCAGGTTGCCGTGCTTGAAGCTCTCGCCCGTGACGTCGACGCCGGGCTTGCCGACGTAGGCGATCACGACGCCGGCGTGCGCGATCGGCACGTCGGTCATCGGCTTGACCTCCACCGTCACGAACCGCGGGTTCAGGAAGTAGCGGCCGGCGAGGATCACCTGCTCCTGCAGGCCCTTGAAGCCGCCGTGGTCGAGGAACGCCTGGCCGTTCTGGAACGAGTCGTGCCCCGCCACCTCGCACCCGGCGATCTCGCCGGTCTGGAGGGGTTTGCCCTCCTTCGTGGTGACGATGCCGACCATGTTGTCGTCGATCTCGAACGCCGGCTCCATGGCGACCGAGAAGAGGGCCGTGTTGATGCGGTACGTGCCGGGCGGGATGACGGTGATCTGCGGGCCGCGCTCGCCGCCCTTCGACAGGAAGGCGCGGGCGTCCTGGAACGAGCCGCAGTCGACGTGCCGCGCGAGGACGCGGCCGCTCGGCAGCGGCCGGCCGTCGCGCGCCTCGACGACGCCGAGCTGGCCCTGCGGCACCGTCACGAACTTGCGCAGCTGGACCTCGTACTGCCACGGCCAGTAGCCGAAGTGCAGGCCGGGGGCGAGGGTGTCGGCCTGGAAGCCGGCCTCGCCGCGGAGCGCCAGGATCGCCCCGTCCGGCAGCGTGCGGTTGGCGCCCACCAGCACGAACTTCTTGTTCACGATCCCGATGCTGTCCTCGGGGATCACCAGCACGCCGAAGAGGCGCAGCCACAGGCGATAGCCGATGACGAGCAGGAGGAGCGGGACGATCCAGTAGACGGCGAGGAGCGCCCAGCCCGGCAGGGTTTCCATGTCTTCTCCTTCGCGGGGACGACGGGAACGCCCGGCCGGCGGCCGCCGCTGTCACCCGCCCGCCCGCGATCGCAGAACATGGGCCCGCGGAGGCCGCCCGTCAATGGGACGAACTTCCTGTATCCCTCCGTGCCGGCTGGCGCCTTTTCGGACGAGCCGCGCCCCGCCCGCTAGCCGATCCGCATCAGCGGGTTGCGGGGCGATCCGACGCGCGGCGCATGCGGTCCAGTACGGGCTAGACGACCTTCGTCCAGTGTCCGTCGCGGGCCGAAGCGTAGGCCGCGTCCATCACCGCGACCCGCGCGGCCGCCTCGGCGGGAGTCACGAGCGGCTGGCCGGCGACGCCCGCGACGGCGTCGAGCCACTGCAGCATCGGCGCCTTCGGCGCCGCCGGCAGCGCCGTAACGGGCTCCTTCATCTTCGAGCCGGCGACCTTCTTCGACTCGAAGAAGAGCTGGTCGTTGACGATGAGCGCGTGGCCCTCGGTCCCGGCGATCTGCAGCGTCACCGGGTTCGCGACGTCCACCCAGCCGGCGGTGAGCGTGGCGACGAGGCCGTCGCCCATCCGCAGGAGCGCGGTGCCCGTCTCGTCACAGCCCGGGTAGCGGTTCGTGACGATGCGGATGTCCGCGGTCACAGCCTCGACCGGGCCGAGGACCCACATCAGGATGTCGAGCGAGTGCGTGCCGAGGTCGCCGAAGGCGCCGACGCCCGCCACCTTCGGGTCGGCCATCCAGCGCCACGACTCCGCCACGTTGCCGGGTTTCTCGTCGAACCACCCGCCGAGCGATCCCTGGTGGCAGTTCCACGCCGCGGCGCGGGTGATCTTCCCGAAGGCTCCCTTCGCGACCTGCTCGCGCAGGAAGAGGTGCTTCGGGTCCGTCCGCATGAAGTAGCCCGTCGTGAAGAGAAGGCCGGCCTTCTCGATGGCGGCCGCCATCTCGCGGCTCTCCGGACCGTTCGTGCCGAGCGGCTTCTCGGCGAAGAGGTGCTTCTTCGCGTCGACCGCCTGTCTGACGAGGTCGCGGTGCGCGTTCGTCTCCGAGAGGATGACGACGGCCTTCACCTCCGGGTCGGCGAAGACCTCGGCGGCCGACGACGCGGTCTTCGCGCCCACGGCCCCGCCCCACTTCGCGACACGGGCCGGGTCCTTGTCCCACGCCCACTTCACGCGGACGTTCTTCTGCTCCGCGAGCAGCTTCGTGAAGCCCGGCGTGTGGATGTGGGCACAGCCCACGAGGCCGAGGGTCAGCGGCCCGGCGTCGGCCGCGGCCGCCCGCGAGCCCGCGGCCACGGCGGCCGAGGCGAGGGTGGTCGTCTTCAGGAACGTGCGGCGGTCGGTGTTCTCCACGTGTTCGTCTCCTCGTGAGGCCGGCCACCGCCGGCGTTCCATCTTCTCTCGCCGGCGCTCCCGCGCGCCGGCCGTCCTACCAGCCGAGCGCCTCGCGCAGCACCGGCTCGAAGTCCCGCGCCATCGCCGCGTGCTCGGCCGCGCTCGGGTGCGCGTCGCACGCGTCGCCGGGATAGTGCGTCGAGGGCACGGCCTTGATGCGCGGATCCGCGACCATCGCCACGGCGTCCGCAAGGTACGACGCGAGCGTCGTCTTCTGCTTCCGGCCGTCGCCGCCGTCGTTCACGATCGCGCCCTCGGTCACGAGGACGAGCGCGTTCGGGTAGCGGGCGCGGATCGACCGCAGGAACCCGACGTACGCGGCCACGTACTCCTCGCGTTCCGGGAACGGGCCGATTGCGAGGTTGAAGTCGTTCGTGCCGATCGAGACGACGACCGCGTCCGGGACGTAGCGCGCGTGGTCCCAGGCCGGGCCCTTCGGCTCGTCGGGCACCGCGAGGTCGAAGATCTCGGGCACCGTGTACACGTCGCGCCGGCCCCGCCAGTCGCGCACGAGGCCGCGGCCGCCGTAGCAGACGAGGTGCGACTGCGCGTCTGTCGCGCGGCCGAGCAGCATTCCGTAGGACGCCGCGCCGTTCGACGACGCGACCCCGTCCTTCGCGCAGGAGAATGCGCGCTCCGTCCCGGAGCCACACGTCACCGAGTCGCCGAGGAAGAGGAGCTTTCGCCTCGGGAAGGGCGGCGCGGCGAGCAGCCGCCCGCCGGGCGGCAGGCGCACGCCGAGGACCGCCATCGTGCCCTGCCACGTCTCGGTACGGTGGACGAGCTCGGCCTTGTGCGGGCCGGGGCCGAGGCCGCCGGCGAGGCCGAGGTCGCTCTCGCCCTCGGGCAGGCGCACGACCCGCGAGTCCGCGCCGTCGACGCGCACGAGCACGTGCACGTTCGGCGTGGCCGCGGCCACCCGCAGACCGATCGACGGCCCCTCGAAGGCCACGCGCACGGTCACGCCGGGAAAGCCGAAGCGAGGCCGCGCGGGGTCCGTCGTGTCGACACGGCCCATCCAGCCGATCCGCGGGTCGCTCGCCGGCACGAGCGGACCAGGGTCCGCCGGCTGGGCACTTCCGAGCGCTGCCGTCGACGCCATCGCCAGAGTCGCGAGAACGACCGTTCGCATCCCGTCCTCCGCGCGCGAAGCGTAGCGCCTCGCGCGCTCGAGTTCCACGGATCGCCGCTCAGCGGCCGGCGGCGGCCTTCTCCAGGAGCCGGCGCACGACGGCGTTCGGGCGCCTGATCTCGTCGGGCCCGTCGACCGTGATCGTCGGGACGGCGCCCAGGGACTCGTGCACCCTCATCCGCAGCTCCTCCTTCTCGTCCCGCCCGGACAGCGCCGAGTAGCCGATCGTGCGGCAGAGCCGGCCGAAGAGGAGCTCGCCGAGCGCGCAGCCACCCGTGCGCTCGAGGCCCTCCGCGTTCGCCTGCCAGCTGCGGAAGAGATGCGCCTGGGCGAAGGACAGGCCGCGGGCCGTCACCTCGTTGCGCCCCTCCCCGCCGACGACGAGGCCGCGGCCGAGGCCGCCCACGTGGTCGACGAGCCGCAGCATGCCCTCGCTCGACGTCATCCCGTCGACGATGGCGTTGTGGAGGTTCTGGGTCACGAGGGTCACGTCGAGGAACGCCGCCTCGAGCCCGAGCGACGCGGCGGCGGCCTGCACGGCGTCGCCGAGGATCGACCGCCACAGGCCGAGCCCCGGGTGGACCTTCACCATGACCTTCTTGTCGCGGTTGGCGACGCGCGCCGCGCCCGACTCGGGGACGCCGATCGAGCGGTCCTCGTGCCACGCCCAGCCCTGCACGCGGTTCGTCTCGACGTCGCGGTACTCGAAGTCGCGGACCCGCGCGTAGACCGGATGCGACGGGTCCATGTCGACGGAGTTGAAGTGCGGGGCGAGGCGGAAGCCCATCACGCGCGCCTTGGCCGCGAACGTCCTCCCCGCGTCGCTCGGCTCGAACGTCGGGTAGCCCTCGTCGTACGGCAGGGTCCGCCAGTCCGGGTAGTGGAGGAGCACCCGGCGCGGCGGGACCCGCTCCGCGAGGGCGTCGAGGACGGCGGGATCGCCCGGGCACCACGAGACCGCGAGGGCGAGGTCGCGCACCCAGTCGCGGCGCTCCCGCTCGCGCGCGGCGAGGCCGTGCGCGGTCCAGAGCCAGTCGCGGTACAGGGCGGCCGGGACGGTCCAGTCGCCGTCGAACACGTTCACCCGCCAGGCGAGCCCGCCGGCGGAGCGGTTGTCGTCGATCGGTCCCCACGCCTCGGCGTCGAAGCCGAGCGCGCGCGGGCCGGCGGGCGAGCCGACGTGCAGCGCCTTGTAGCGGTAGCGGTCGTCGCGCGCGTGGACCCAGAAGCCCCCTCCCGGGCCGGCCAGGATCGCGAGGCCGGCCTCCCAGTGCATCGGCCAGGGCCAGTGGCTGTCGCGCACGAGCGGGTCCTCCAGGGGGAGGCGCACCCCCTGAAAGAAGGGGGCCACGAGCTCGCGGCCCGGGCGGATGCCCGCAATGGTGTAGCGGCAGGCGCGCGCGCCGGGCCGGGTCGAGAACGCCGCGGGCTCGAGGACGACGTCCCCGTTCTCGGGATCGGCGGTGACGGCGATCGTGCCCTCGGCGTCCCAGCCGGAGAGGACGACCTCGGCCCGCGTGGCGGACAGGGCGCGCACCGACACCTGGCCGAAGCGAGCCGGGTCCACGGGCACCCGCTCACCGCCCCGGAAGACGAGCGCGAGCGGGGGCGCCGCGGACCCCTCGCTCCCCAGATGCTCCTCGCCGGTGCGGCGCGAACGCAGCGAGACGAGCCGGCCGGCGTCGAGGACGGCGGACAGCGTCGCGGTCTCGACGAAGACCCGCTGGCCCTCGACGCGGACGGCGACCGGTCCTCGCCCGGCCTCCGGGGCCGACGGCGCCACGCCGGCTTCGACGCGGGGCGCCGCCGCGGCCACCGTCGCCGCGGCCAGGAACCCGCGCCGGCTCAGGCCCGCGCCCCGTCCGTTCTCAGGCATGTGCGCCTCCCGGCCCGTGGCCCGGGCCGTCGGGATGCTACCTCGCGGCGCCCGCGGCGGCGGCCGCGGACGAAGGCCGGCGGGAATCGGCCGGCTGGCGAACTATGATCGGCGCATGAGCCACGCCTCCTCTTCCCCGGGGCCGGAGGCCTGCGCCGGCGGCGACGGTGCGGGCCCCGTCCTCGAGACGATCGCCGCGCGGGCGATGACCCTCGGCGGCCTGGCCATCCGCCGGGTGCTGCCCGCGCCGGGCCGGCGGCTCGTCGGCGCGTGGTGCTTCCTCGACGCCTTCGGCCCGCTCTCCTTCGACGACGGACGGCCGATGGACGTGCCGCCGCATCCGCACATCGGCCTGCAGACCGTCTCGTGGCTGCTCGACGGCGAGGTGCTGCACAAGGACTCGCTCGGCTGCGAGGCACTGGCCCGCCCGGGCACGCTCAACCTGATGACGAGCGGCCGGGGCATCGCCCACTCCGAGGAGACGCCGTCGCGCCACTCCGGCCGTCTCGAGGGCGTGCAGCTCTGGGCCGCGCTGCCTTCCGCCTCGCGCCACGTCGAGCCCTCGTTCGAGCACCACGCCGGGCTGCCGGTCTTCGAGGCGCCGTCGCTTCGGGCGACCGTGATCCTCGGCGCGCTCGACGGCCTCCGCTCCCCGGGCCGCGCGTTCTCGCCGATCGTCGGCGCGGACGTGACGGTCGAGGCCGGGGCGCACGCCGCTCTGCCGCTCGATCCCGCCTTCGAGCACGCGGTGATGCTCCTCCGCGGGGCGGGCTCGGTCGACGGCGCCTCGCTCCGGCCGGACGCGCTCGTCTGCCTCGGCACGGGCCGCTCGGAGCTTTCGCTCGCGGCCAAAGGCGACTCACCCCTGCGCCTCCTGCTCCTCGGCGGGGCGCCCTTCGGAGAGACGGTCCTCATGTGGTGGAACTTCGTGGCGCGCACGGCCGACGAGATCCGCGAAGCGCGCGACGACTGGCAGGCCGGCCGCCGGTTCGGCGAGGTGAAGGCGTACCGCGGAGCGCGCCTCGACGCGCCCCCGTTCGTGGCCCGGCCCGTCCCGCCGTCCACGAAGGCCTGATCCGCACGAAGGCCGCCGAGCGATCCGGCCCGGTCCGTCTTCAGTCGACCGCGGTCACGCGCAGCATCACGACATCGTGGGGCTTCACCTTCCCCTCGACGAACCCGAACTCGAGCGGCACCTCCGCGTGCTTCCACAGGTCGCGCAGGACGACCTTCTGCCCCGGGGCGAAGCCGAGGTCCTCGACCCGGCAGCGGACGGCCATCGTGTCCGTGCCGCGGTTGAGCAGGACGACGGCGCGGCTGCCGTCGGCGAGCGGCCTCGCCCACACCTCGTCGTGGCCGCCGTCCAGCAGCTTCCACCCCGCGACGCCCAGCGGGTCCTGAGAGACGGCGATCACCTCGCGGTTCAGGAGGACGTCGCGCGTCGCCGGCGTCATCGCCGCGAGGTCGTTTCCCGCCATGAGCGGCGACGCGAGCAGCGCCCACAGGCTGAAGTGGGCGCGGCTCTCCCCGGCCGACAGGCCGGCGTGACCGACCTCCAGCATGTCGAGGTCGTTCCAGTGCCCGGGGCCGGCGAAGGCGTGGAGCTCGGCCGCCGAGTCGAGGATGTGCATGATCCCCGTCCCGCCCCACTCGGTGCCGCAGTCCCAGCACGGCTGGATGTCGCGCGTCGCGCGCCAGAGATGGCCGACGCCCGCGGCCCAGGTCCAGGGTCTCGACGCCCCCCACTCGCAGATCGAGAACACGATCGGCCGGCCCGTGGCGCGCAGCGCCTGGCTCATGCGCCCGTACGCGTCGCGCGGGTCCATCCCCTCGGTGTGGCACCAGTCGTACTTCACGTAGTCGACGCCCCATTCGGCCCAGGTCCGCGCGTCGACCGCCTCGTGCCCCCGGCTTCCCGGGCGGCTCGCGCAGCTCAGCTCGCCGGCCCCGGAGTAGAGGCCGAAGGAGAGTCCCTTCGCGTGGACGAAGTCCGCGAGGGCCTTCATCCCCGACGGGAACCGCTCGCGGTCGGGCTGCAGCCGGCCCTCGCCGTCCCGCTCGCCCTGCCAGCAGTCGTCGACGACGACGTAGTGGTAGCCGGCGTCGCGCATGCCGGACGCCACCACCGCGTCGGCGGCCGCCCGCACCACCGACTCGTTCACCTCGCAGTGGAAGGCGTTCCAGCTGTTCCAGCCCATCGGCGGGGTGAGCGCGAGGCCGTCCGACGACGGCGCACCCGGAGCGGCGAGACCGGCCAGGAGGGCGAGACGGATCGCCGGCGCGAGCGGACCCACGGGTCAGGCCCCTCCCGAGGCCTTCAGCAGCTCGAGAATCGCCGGCCCGACGAGCACCACGACCTCGGCCGGGGGCAGCGGCTGGCCGAGGGCGAGAACGAAGCTCGTGACCGGCGTGGCCGCCTTCGCGTGGCGCTCGGCCAGGCTCGCGGCCCTCGCCACGGCCTCCGCCGGTGGTCGCGCCCGCGTCTGCCACGCGTCGAGCGCGGCCAGGCCCCCCGCCGCCATCGCCTCGAGGTCCGCCGCGACCGGCAGCGCCTCGGCGAGGGCCGAGCTCCGCGGCGTCACCGTCTCGAGCGAGGCCCGCGCGTCCCGCCAGGCCGCGAGCTGCGCCCTCACGCGGTCGCCCCGCGGCCCCGACCGCTCTCCCGACGCGACCATGTCGTGCACGTCGAGCGCGAAGCGCGCCGCCTCCGGGCTGTCGGGCGTCGCCGCGTCGGCCAGGCGGTCGAACGGCGCGTGGAGCGCCTCGGGCGTTCCCCGCACCCGCGCCATGATCCGCGAGTAGAACCGGCTCGGGGCGACCGCGGTTCCCAGGGCGAAGGCGGCGCCCTCGGCGCCGGGGGCGAGCCGGGCCAGCATCGCCCGCCGGTTCGCCTCGTGGCGCAGGCCGAGGGCGGCGAGGTCGCGCCCGACGTCGACGAGGCGACGCTCCATCGACACGGGATCGCGCACGTCGCGCGGCGACCAGAGCCGCTCCGCGATCGCCGCCGTGCGGGGCCACAGCCGCCCGTCGAGCATCGGCGCCTCGACGCACTCGCTCCACAGCGCCGCCTCCCCGCCGAGGAGGAGCGCCTCCTGGGACGCCGTCAGGGTCGCTCCGCTCTCGACGACGTTCGCCTCGGTCACGAACGGCGCGGGCGCGGTCGACGCGAGCGCCGCGCGCTCGCGCTCGGAGAGCCCGTACGCGGTGGGATCGGCCGGGTCGATGGCGTGGTGGTAGGCCGGCGGCATCACCCAGTCGAGGTAGTAGCCGGCGGAGACGAGCGTCCTTCGGCCGGTCGCCGTCGACCGGGCGGCCAGCTTCGAACTGCGCCAGGTCTGGACGACGGCGTCCGGCGGAAGGCCGTGGTCGAGCACCTCGTCCCACCCGACGGCGGTGCGGCCGTGCCGCGCGAGGACCTCCGCCGCGCGGCGGCTGAAGTGCGCGTGGAGCGCGTGGCGGTCGGCGAGGCCGTTCGCCTTCATGAACGCCTGGATGGCCGCGTTCGTCGCCCACTCGGGGTCGACGACCTCGTCGCCCCCGAAGTGGAGGAAGCGGTCCGGGAAGAGCGAGGCGAGCTCGCCCACGAGCGCGTCGAGGAACGCGTAGGTCTCCTCGCCGGTCGGGTCGATCGTCACGTCGCGCGTCGCGCGGTCGAAGCCCGTGCGGTAGGCCTGGGGCTTCGTCGCGATCCCGGGGTAGCCGACGAGCCAGCTCCGCGTGTGGGACGGCGCGTCGAGCTCCGGCACCACGCGAATGCCGCGGTCGCGCGCCCGCTCCACGAGCTGCCGGACCTGCGCCTGCGTGTAGAAGAGGCCGTCCGAGCCCTTCTCGTGGAGCAGCGGCCGGACGCGGCTCTCGATCCGGTACGCCTCCGAGTCGCTGAGGTGGAGGTGGAGGACGTTCAGCTTCACCGCCTCCATCGCGTCGAGCTGGCGCGCGAGGTCGTCGAACGGGACGAAGTGCCGGACCGGGTCGATCATGAGGCCGCGCCACGGGAAGCGCGGCCGGTCGCGGATCGCGGCCGAGCCGAAGGCGAGGCCGGCCTCGTCCTTCCGCGCGAGCTGGGCGAGGGTCGCGAGCCCGCGAAGGACGCCCGTCTCGCCCGCCGCGCGCAACTCGGCGCCCTTCGGCGTGACGTCGAGCGCGTACGACTCGTCGGCCTCGAGCGTGAGGAAGCGCGGGTCGCGCGCGGCGCAGACGACGCGGAGAGTGGCCGGCGCGCCCGGCTCGGCGTGGGCGAGGCGCACGAACGCGCCGCCCTTCCCCGACAGCCGCCGCGTGAAGCGCGCGAGCGCGCGGTCGAGGAGCGGGCTGTCGCCCTCGACCGAGACGCTGAGCGTCGGACCGATCGCCAGGACGCCGGCGCCGGGGCGCATCTCGGCCGGCCAGGGCATCAGAGGCAGCGGTGCCACCGCCTCCGCGACGCCCGGCCGCGGAGACAGGGCGAGCACGAGCAGCGCGAGACGGAGGAGGCGCCTCTGCATCATGTCGGGCAGCGTCTCCTCGAAAGGGCGATTTGTCCAGCCGGCGCCGACACGCGCGTCAGGCCGCGGCCGCGGGCGGGCGACGGCGGCCGCGGCCGCCCTGCCACGCGGCGAGCGCCACGAGGAGTCCGAGCGGCCCGACGAAGACGACCAGCGTCCGCTGCGGCGCCGCCAGCGCCGCCGGGTCCGGGGCGAGCGCGAGGTAGGACAAATAGGCCGCGTACGCGGCGACGAGTGCGACGCCGGCCATGCGCCCGACCCGGAGGTGGAAGAAGACCGGAAGGCACGCGAGAGCGACCGCGTTCATGACCGGGAGGTCGAGGGCGAGCGCCGCACCCGGGACGGGCAC
>WBZP01004124.1_pt2 | contig 10591 bp, 8 predicted proteins | sample 5204301 | NCBI WGS metagenome assembly WBZP01 (sample SAMN12412401, study PRJNA552823) | activated sludge metagenome | isolation source: activated sludge from nitrification reactor of wastewater treatment plant... | place: USA: Pennsylvania | collected 2017
CAATGGCGCCGATCGACGGTCTTCATTCCTGGCCAGGGACGCCACCCAGCCCCTCCGTTCAGGATAAACCAAGCCTTTCGATCACTTAGAGCAACCACCCGGAACGCGACAAAACGTCTCGGCCTTTGGCGCTGAGGCAAATGGTCCAGGACCGGTCGAGTCTCGGCGAGAGCTCAGCCCGGCAGAATGGCCGAGACTCGACCGGAATGCCGTTGTCCGTTGTCCGTCCCTGTTGTCCGTTGTCCGTCCCGAGTCGTCCGTTGTCCGTCCCGAGTTGTCCGTCTCCTCTCGTGAGTCGAGCAGAAAAGGCAACGGGCAGCCGTCACCATTGCGGCCTTGTCGCCTGCGTTCTCCGTTCGGGGGGACTCCGTCCCCCCGCCCCCCTGCCGGGGCGACGAGCCGACGGCGCCCCGGACCCCGGGTGGCCCCTGGCCTATGGCCCCAACTCGTAGACGACGTCGTTGCCGAAGGTCCCGACTTCCCGCAGCGCACCGCTCGCGAGGGCGGCCGGCAGGCCGGCCGCGATGCGCTGCCACTGGAGCGGCCCGTAGCCCCGTCGGTGGACGATCACGTGGCGCGCCCCCGTGGCGCGGACCGCCGCGAGGAACTCCGGCGCCGGAAAGCGCAGCGAGAGCTCGCGGATCTGCACGTAGCGGCGCGGCTCGATGCCCGCGTAGCCGTTCACGAGCGGCTTCCAGTGGAGCGTCGAGTAGACCATGTAGACGCTTTCGTGGAACGCCGGCTTCCGCTCGAGCCCGTACACGTCCAGCATCGGCAGCTCGACGATCGCGTCCCGCCCCGGTTGCTCGGCGAGCCAGCGGTAGACGGGCGGCGCGTCCTTCCGCGTGTCGACGAGCTGGCTCCAGCGCGGCGTGGGAATGGGCACGATGAGCGTCTCGCCGAGGGCGAGGAGGACGACGCCCGCGAGAACGAGCGGTCGCGGCCGCAGCCGCGCGAGCGCCATCGCCGCGAGCATCGCGAGCGGCAGCGCGAGGAACGCGCCGGCCCGGCTCGTGACGCGGATCATCTGGAAGACGGGCAGCGCGTCGCGGAGGAGGCCCCACGGCGCGGGGCCGAGGTCGTGGCCGAACGCCCTCACGCGCGGCCCGAGGGCGACGACCACGGCCGCGACGAGGAGGACGGCGAGGGCCGCGGCCTCGCGGCTCGGCCGCTCGCGCCGCCGCGCGAGCGCGACGGCGCCCGCGACGACGAGCGCCGGCAGGACGAGGCCCGGGAAGAGATTGTTCGGGCCGACGGTGCGGAAGACGTCGGCCGCCTCTCCGTACACGCGGTTCCACGCGCTCGTCGACAGGAACGCCTCGGCGGGCGCCGAGTAGAGGATCGTCTCCTCGGTCCCGCGCGCGTACCGCTCGGGATCGAGCGCACGCTTGTGCATCACCCAGAACGGCAGCAGCGCGAGGCCGGCGAGCAGCGCCGCGAGCGCGCCCGCCTTCAGCCGGTCCCACCGCCCCCATAAGAGCACGAGCAGCATCGGCGGCATCACCGCCGCCGCGATGATCCCGTGGTAGCCGCAGGCGAGGAAGCCGAGCACGGCGAAGAGCGCGGCGAGGAGGGCGTGCCTCGTCCGCCCGCCGCGCGAGAAGCGCACGGCTTGGAGGATCGCGAGGGGCCACCACTGCGTCCCGAGCGTCGAGAGGTGCGCCACCTGGTCGGTCCGCACCGGCGAGAAGGCGAAGAACGCCCCCGCCGCGAGGGCGATCGCCTCCGCCGCCCCGAGCTCACGCGCGAGCCAATAGGCGGTGAGGGCGGAGAAGAGCCAGGTCAGCAGCCGGACGACGTTGTAGAGGAGGACCGCGTCGTCGGTGAAGAGGGCGAGGGGCGCGACGAGGAGCGTCGTGCCGAGCACCGGCTCGTCCATCCCGAGCGTGTAGCGCAGGGGATGGAAGATGTTGGCGTGCGGCAGCGACGCGGGGTCGGTCTTCAGGGCGTGGACCGTCCAGCCGATCTCCCACGCGAAGAAGGCGGAGTCGCCGGCGTCCATCACGTGGAGGTTCCGGGCGAACGGCCACGTGAGGAGGACCGTGAGGACCGCGTAGATCGCGAGGGCCCGCAGGCTGCGCATGCGCCGCTACTGTAGCGCAAGGGGTCCATTCCCCCGGGGCCGGCGGGGAGTATGCTCCGCGCGGCGGCCGGACCGCCGTAGCGGGGCGAGGAGGAGCGATGAAGGCGACGAGGCGGCGATTCTTCCAGGCGGTCGGGACGGGGGCGGCGGGCGTGGCCGCGGGCGGAAAGGCCCTCGCCGCCCCGGCCTCACCGGACGCGGCCGATGGACCGATCCTCCAGGTCGGCGAGGACGTCGCGGTGGCGGCGACGCGGCACGGCAGGGTGCGCGGCTACGTGCTCCGCGGAATCCACTACTTCCTCGGCGTCCCTTACGGGGCCGACACCTCCGGCGCCAACCGCTTCATGCCGCCGCAGAGGCCGAAGCCGTGGACCGACGTCTTCCCCGCCCTGTGGTGGGGCAACACCGCGCCGCAGGACATGGAGAGGCGGTACGCGAGCCCGTACTACTCCTTCCGCGACCACTGGAACTACGACGACGTGAGCGAGGACTGCCTGCGCCTGAACGTCTTCACGCCGGGGCTCGACGCGAAGAAGCGGCCGGTGCTCGTCTGGCTCCACGGCGGCGGCTTCACGGCCGGCAACGGCATCGAGCACGACGGCTACAACGGCGAGAACTTCGCGCGCGCCACCGACAGCGTCTTCGTCTCGATCAACCACCGGCTCGGGCCGCTCGGCTACTGCGACCTCGCGGGGGTCGGCGGCGGGAAGTACGCGGCGAGCGGCAACGTCGGCATGCTCGACTGCGTCGCCGCCCTCGAGTGGGTGCGGGACAACATAGCGGCGTTCGGCGGCGACCCCGGCTGCGTCACGATCATGGGCCAGAGCGGCGGCGGAGCGAAGGTCTGCGCCCTCACCGCGATGCCGGCGGCGAAGGGGCTCTTCCACCGGGCCGTGGTCCTGAGCGGCTCCGCGCTGAAGATGGGCGAGAAGGACTACGCGGAGAAGCTCGGCGCGGCCGTGCTGGCGGAGGCGGGCCTCGCGCCGGCCGAGGTCGACAGGCTGCAGCAGATGCCGTGGAAGGACTTCCACGCGATCGCGGTGCAGGCGCAGCAGAAGCTGGCCGCGCCGGCGGGCGGCGGCGGCGGGATGCGCCGCGGCTTCAACCCCGTGGTCGACGGCGTCGCGATGCCGCGGCACCCGTACTTCCCCGAGCCCTCGCCCACCGCGGCCGAGGTGCCGATGCTCGTGTGCTCGACCTTCCACGAGCAGTCGCCGAGCTTCGCCGACGCGAAGCTCGAGAGCGTGACCCTCGACGAGGTCGCGGAGAAGCTCAGGGCGCGGGCCGGCTTCGGCGCCGGCTTCGGCGACCGGGCGAAGGACGTTGTGGCCGCCTACGCGAAGGCGTTCCCGGGGAGAAAGCCGGTCGAGATCTGGGCCCTCGCCAGCAGCAACCGCCAGAGCCTCGTCGCCCTCGCCGACGCCAAGTCGAGGCAGCCGGCGGCCGTCCACGTGGCGTGGTTCGGCTGGCAGCCGCCCCTCTTCGACGGCCGGCTCCGCGCGTTCCACTGCATCGACATCTGCTTCTGGTTCGACAACACGGACCTCATGGTCACGCACACGGGCGGCGGATCCCGGCCGCGCCGGCTCGCGGCGAAGATGGCCCGCACGCTCGCGCGGTTCATGCGGACGGGCGACCCGAACGGCGGCGGCCTGCCGCCCTGGCCGAGGTACACGACGGCGCGCGGCGAGACGATGGTGCTCGACGACGCGCCGGCCGTCCGGGACGACCCCGACCGCGACGCGCGGAAGGCGCTGCCGCCGCTCGCGTGAAGGCGGTCGTCGCCGGGCGGGACGCGCGTCCCGCCCGGCCGCCCGCGCCCCCCGGTCGTTACGGCGTATGCTGAGCGGATGCCCGCGAGCGACCCCGCGAACCAATCGAACGCGACGCTGACCGTCTCTCTCGAGCCGGTGACGGCGGAGTCGGCCGCCCAGGTGGTCGCGTGGATGCGCGAGCTCTACGAGCACGAGGGGATCGCGCACGACGCGTCGGCCGCGCGGGCGACCCTCGCGGAGCTCCTCGAGCGCCCCGAGTGGGGCCGGGCGTGGCTGCTGCTGGCGGACCGCAAGCCCGTCGGCTACGCGGTGGTGGCCCTGGCGTTCAGCCTGGAGTTCGGCGGCCGCAGCGCCTTTCTCGACGAGCTGTTCGTCCGGCCCTCGTCCCGCGGGCGCGGCGTCGGGAGCATCGCGCTGCGTCTCCTGCAGCAGGCCTGCCGGAGGCTCGGCGCCCGCTCGGTCGCCCTCGAGGTCCATCTCGACAACGCACGGGCCGAGGCGCTCTACCGGCGCGAGGGCTTCGCCTCGAACGGCCGCCAGCTCATGACCCGCCGGCTGTAGCTCGTCTCGCGCCGCGGCTCACCGCCGCTTCAGCGGGCGGGCGGGAGCGCCGCCACCCAGACGGTCGACGCGCTCTCGGCGTACTCGTACAGGACGCGGTCGCCGCGAGGGAACCAGTACGGGTAGCGGACGTAGAGAGAGGGCGAGGCATAGGGAGTGAGCTTCCGCTCCTCGCCGCCCTCGACCGCGACCGTGTAGACGTTCCACAGGCCGTCTCGCTGGCCGGCGAAAGCGATGCGCGTCCCGTCGGGCGAAAACGACTGCGGCCAGCTCTGCCCCGGCCGCGACAGGACCTCGCGGATGGCCCCGCCCGCGGCCGGCACGAGGCCGATTCGCGTGTCGCCGCCGCGCACGAGCTCGAGGGCGATCTGGCGACCGTCCGGCGACCACACGGGCCAGCCGGCGCCCTCGTGGTCGTCCGTCAGCCGCCGGGCCTCTCCGCCGGAGAGACTCATCTCGAAGACGTTCAGCGGACCCTCGACCGCGCCGTGCGCGACCAGGCGGGTCCCGTCCGGCGAGATCGAGGCGGGCCAGTGCAGGTGCCGCGCGAGGACGGCCTGCTGGCGCGTCACTCCCGTCTCGACGTCCACCGTCCAGAAAGCCGGGCGCGCCTGCCCGCCTCTGACGAAGCCGAGAGTCCGGGAGTCGGGAAAGAACCCGCGGGACCACCAGGCCCCTGACTCCTCGGCCACGACTCGCGCGGCGCCCGAGGCGGCATCAGCGACCCACAGGGCCAGGCCGACGCCCGGCCGCATCGTCCCGAACGCGAGGAGCCGGCCATCGGGCGACACTCCGAGCGGGACCTTCCGGCCGCCGACGTCCGTCACCGCGGGTCGCGGCTCGCCGACCGGGCGCCCGTCGGGGGCGAGGCCGACCGAGAGAATCTCGTACCGCGTGCGGAAGGTGACGTACGCGGCCGATCGGCCGTCCGAGGACAGCGCGACGTGCGCCCAGGCGGACGCCCGCTCGCTGCCGCCGGCCAGGAGCTGCGGCTCGCCGACGGCCTCTCCCGACTCGGGCGACACGGCGACGCGCCAGGCGAACCAGCGCCCGCCCTCCGAGCCGAGCCATATCTGGGAGCGGCCGTTCTTCTCCCAGGCGACGCCGGTGAACCACTGCGGACCCGTGCTCGTCCGACGCAGGCCCGACCCGTCGGCGCGGACCACCATGACCCTCGGCCCGGCGAGAAAGGCGATGAGGCGGCCGTCGGGCGACCAGGCCGGGGCGCCCTGGCCGCCGGGCCCGACGGCGGCGATGGTCGTGAGCGGCCGCGGCTCCCCGCCGGCCGCGGCGACGGTCCACAGCGTCGAGCCCTCGCCCGCGGCGAAGTTGCCCTCGCCCGAGCCGACCCAGGCCTGGCCCTGGAAGGCGATCGTCTTCCCGTCCGGCGACCAGGCGGGAGACGAGCCGAACCGCGTGAGCTGGCGCGGCACGCCGCCGAGCGCGGGGACGATCCAGATCCCGCCGCGCCCGACCGAGTGGTAGGACAGGAGCCGGCCGTCGGGTGAGAACGCCGGCTGGACGTTCTGCTGGCCGTCCGCGGTGATCGCCACCTCGCGCGCGCCGGGCGCGAGCGCGCGGAGGACGATCTCCATCGAACCGCCCTTCTGGCTCGCGTACGCGATCGAGGCGCCGTCGGGTGAGAAGCACGGGGAGACGTTGAGGCTCGCGCTCGTGCTGACCTGCTGATCGCCGAGGACGCCCGGGCTGGCGGGCGCGACGATCGTCACCGGCCGCCGCGTCATCCAGCGCTTCGCGGCGAGGGCGACGAGCCCGAGGGCGAGGGCCGCGCAGAGGACGGCCGCGACGCGGAGACCGGCCGGCCAGGGCCGCGGCGGCGGGGCGGGCGCTTCGACCGCGGTGGCCGGGAGCTCCAGGCTGGACACCCCGTGGTCGCTGCCGTGGCCGTTGCCCTGGAGCGTCGCCACGAACCGGTAGCCGCGCGTCGGCACCGTCTCGATGTAGCGGGCCTCGCGCGCGTCGTCGCCGAGGCCGCGGCGGATCTGCGCCACGAGCCGCGTGAGCGCATTCTCGGTGACGGCCGTGTCCCTCCAAACGGCGGCCTGGATCTCGGCCTTCGACACGAGCCGGCCCGGCTGGGTCGCCAGGAAGAGCAGCATCTCCACGGCCTTGGGCTCGAGCCGGACGGGCTCCCCCGCCTTCGTCACGCGGAAGGCGTGGGGGTCTACCTCGACGTCGTCGAAGCGATAGGTCATCCCGTGGGGGTCGAGGCAGTCTAAGGCCACTGCGTTCGCCGCGGCAATCGCGGTCACGCGCCGCGCGCGACGCGCCGCGCGGGCGAGCCGCGCCGCTACCGAGCCGGCTCCTTCCGTTTCAGCACGCAGCGGCCGAACTCCGCCCAGCGCCCGTCGGCGCTCTTCAGGCTGTCGACGACCTCGAGATCGCCGGTGTCCAGGAGTCGATAGACTGTCCGCCCCCGATCCCCCCACTGCGCCGTGAGCGCCGAGCCCGACACGGTCGCGGTCACCGCGTGGCGCGCGCCCCCTGAGTCCCACCACATGGCGGCCTCGGGCCCGTCCGGACCCTCGTCGTAGATGGCGAGTCCGACAAAACCCTCGCGCCCGCCCCGGCCACCGTGGTTCGCCCACTCCAGGCGAGCGAAACGGCCGCCCGGCGCCGGCGTGACCGTGAGCTCCACGTGCGCCTCTCGGTTCAGGACGGTGCCCTGCCCGATCCAGCCACCGGCGAGCCGGCGGAGGATGCCCCCCTCGGCCGGAGAAGGCGTCCTGACCGGGTGGTACATCCCGTCGAAAGCCGTGGCGTACGACCGCCCGCCGTCGCTCGACGTCTCCCAGTGCTGCCTCACCCGACCTTCCGACTCCGGGCTCCAGGTGATCCGGTTCCTCACCGGAGGGGAGGCCGGCTCGGCCCCGGGAGTCTCGCCCTCGAGCACCATCTTTCCGCCGACGAGTCCGCCCACAAGCTCGAGCCGGAGCCCGCTCGAGTCGACCCAGGTCTGGCGCCAGCGTCCGTCGCTGCCGACGGAGTTCAGGCTGTGCCCCGTGTAGCCTCCCCCCGCAGAGCTCCAGCTCTCGGCCAGGGCGCAGCCGCCGTCGACCCGCTCGATCCGGTTGATGCCCGCGAACCTCCCGGCCGGGCCCGTGACGTCCCATGTGCCGATCCAGAAGTCGAACTGCCGATGGAGCGCCTCGAGGCACGGCCGCGGCGGGGCGGCGGGGGCCGAGACGACCGGCAGCATCAGTGCGAGCGCGGCGAAGAGCATCGCTTCCCTCCTTTTCGACGCGGTGGGAGACGCTAGCAGCATTCACCGGTTTCCACGATCCAAGCGGCTGGAGCCGCGCGAGGCCCTCACCGAAACCGCGGCAGTCCATCCCCGTTCCCTCACGACTCGCGCCGGGCCCGGGCCGAGCTTCCCGGCATTCCCCCGAGGTGAGCTGTGGAGCGGTTCACGCAGTCTAAGGCCGTGGCGTTCGCCGCGGCAATCGTGGTCCTGTGCGGCGGCGGGCGGGCGGTCGGCGCGGAAGCGACCGGGCCCGCGACGGCCGACGGCGTCCGCCTCACGGGACGATGGTTCGAGGAGCCCGTGCGGCGGGCCGTCCAGGGCGCTGGACGGCGGCTCGCCGGGCCGGCCTGCGCGGCCGTCCTCGGCGACTTCCGCGACGCGGGCGGCCAGCGGCTCGTCGACCGGCTCGGTGAGCTCTCGCTCGCGCCGGAGGAGTACGCCCGGCTCGTCCTCTTCTACGACGGCTCGAACGACGCCCCCTGCCACCGGCCGCGCGTCTACGCCTTCACGTCCCCGGGCTCGCGCGTCGTCCGCGCCTGCCCGACCCTCGGCGCCCTGGCCGCCGCACGTCCGTCCGAGGCCGAGGCGATCGTGATCCACGAGCTGCTGCACACGCTCGGCCTCGGCGACGACCGGCCGTCGAGCGCCGGGATCACCGCCGCCGTCGAGAGCCGCTGCCTCCGGGCGGACGCCGGGCGCTGAGACCGCCCTGGCCGATCGTCCAGCGCAGGAGGGCGAGGCCGAAGAGGAAGAAGCCGCCGCCGAGGGCCGCGAAGAGAGCGAGGGCCGTGCGGCTCGTGTCCCGGATCTCGGCCTTCCCCGGCCGCCGGGGATCGTAGAGCACGGTGACGGCGTCGCCCTTCGCCGGGCGGGAGGTCGCGTGGGCCGGATAGTCCCTCTCGAAGCGCACCGCCTCGCCGGCGGCCGTGGTGAACCTCACGGTCACGACCACGCGCCGCCCGCCGTCGTACGCGCGGTCGCGCTGCTCGACGACCGTCCCCTGCGCGGGGACGAGCGCCTCCTCGCGCGCGACGTCGCGCCGGTACGAGAAGAAGGCGCCGAGGAGGATCGCCGCGCCGACGAAGGCGGTGCCGAGCCCGGCGAGGCGCATGGCCTTCTTCGATTCCGCGGAGGTCGAGGTCGGCTTCGTGGCCACGCGCGGCGCCTAGGGCTGCATCCCGAGGGCCCTCACGTACCCGGCGTTCACGCGCACGCTGCGGAAGCGCGCGTTCTCGACGAGCCCCTTGAGCGCGGCGCGGCTGTGCTCGAGCGACGGCCGCATCTTGTAGTTCGCCTCGAAGTCGTAGCTCGTCCGCTTCGCCGCGTACTCGACGATCTCGTCCCAGTACCTCGGGCGGCTCACGCTGGCGATCGAGCTCGTGGCGTCCATCTTCTTGTAGGGCCAGAACGCCCAGCCGATGCCGTGGCGCTCGACGAGCTTCACGCAGGCCGCGACCCACTCGTCGGTGTTCTCGCCCGACTCGCCGAGCCAGAGCGGCACCGAGTGGCGGTCCTGGAAGTCCGTGTAGTTCTTGATCGACGCGTCCGTCGTCTCGTTCCAGTACTTGTGGAACGTGTAGGCGAGGTTCGGGGCGAACGGCGCGCCGAAGACGGAGAAGTTCGTGTCCCACTGCGCCCCGCCGAGGAAGATTACGTGGTTCGGGTCGACCTCGCGGATGGCGGTCGTGATCCGCTCGTAGAGCGGCTCGAGGGAAGGGTTGTACCTGTCGAGCCCCGGCCAGTGCGGGATCGGCTCGTTCAGGAGGTCGTAGCCGAGCACCGTGGTCTCGCCCTTGTAGCGTTCGGCGATCTTCTTCCAGATCTCGATCGTCCGCGCCTGGGCCGTCTCGTCCTCGAACAGGAAGGGATAGCCGTTCGAGTCGTCGATGTTCGAGCCCGTCTGCCCGCCGGGGGCGCAGTGCATGTCGAGGACGACGAGGAGCCCCGCCTCGCGGCTCCAGGCCACGACGTCGTCGAGGCGCTTCCAGCCTTCGGCGAGCCATGCGCCCGGCTGGTCCTCCGGCGTCAGCACACGGTAGTTGAACGGCACCCGGATCGAGTTGAGGCCGATCTTCTTCAGGTAGAGGACGTCGTCCCTCGTGATCCACGCGTCCCGGTAGTCCTTCCAGAACGCGGCCGCCTCCTCCGGACCGACCAGCTCCTTCACGAGCTCCTCGATCTGGCGGGGCGACTGCGGGCCCTTCTCGAAGTGGAACATGTAGCCCTCGGGCACGAGCCAGTTCCCGAGGTTGATCCCGCGCAGCAGGATCGGCTGGCCCGCGCCGTCGAGGATCCGCCGGCCGTCGACGCGCGCGAAGCCGGCCGGGCTCGCGGCCTGGACCGTGTCGTTGGAGCCGCACGCCAGCGCGGCCAGGAGCAGCGGAGCGGCGAGGAGCAGGCGGGAGCGGGTCATCAGAGCGACCTCCGGCCGGAGTATACGGCGGCGTCTCCCTGCCGTAGACTGGCGCGCCGGTCGGACGCGGACCCCGCAAGCGAGGTGCACCTTGGCCCTTCCCCGGAACTGGCAGGACTTCATGACCGCGGCCCGCGGCGGCAGGCCCGAGCGGATTCCCGTCGGCCTCATCGTCGACAGCCCCTGGATGCCGGGCTTCCTCGGCATGCACTCGACTTCTTCCTCGACACGAGCCGCTGGCTCGACGGCACCCTGAAGACGATGGAGCGCTTCCCGGACGTCGTCTTCCTTCCGGGCTTCTGGGTCGAGTACGGCATGGCCAACGAGCCGACGGCCTTCGGCGCGCGCGTCGCGTGGCGGACGGACTCCCCCCCCTCGCTCCACCACCTGGCGATCCCGCCGTCCGAGTGGCCGAAGCTCCCGCGGCCCGACCCGGAGGTCGACGGCCTCATGCCGCTCGTCCTGCGCCGCATCGAGCTCCTCGAGAAGGGCGG
>WBZP01007418.1_pt1 | contig 10590 bp, 8 predicted proteins | sample 5204301 | NCBI WGS metagenome assembly WBZP01 (sample SAMN12412401, study PRJNA552823) | activated sludge metagenome | isolation source: activated sludge from nitrification reactor of wastewater treatment plant... | place: USA: Pennsylvania | collected 2017
ACCAAAAAAAAAAAAAGCAGGGCAAAATTTCTCAACCCGGAACACCGGCTCAAAAGGAGGTCTCCCAAGCTCATCGGAATCAAATCCTTACTTTGGTTTGGGGCTGGTGGTGTCCATGACACCCGGCGAAAATGTCTGGAACCTCGGCTTTGCGCTGCTTGCGCCGCTCGCGGATGCCGAGCCGCCTCCTCCACGAATCGCGGTCGATCCAGACTGTCCGACGCCTCCTCGGACCGAAGTTCGATCCGGCTTGCCCGACATAGTTCGGGCCTAGGCCGTCGAACTTGTCTAGGTTATTGGGCTTCGATCCTGCCGCGGGGACCGGCGCTGAGGCTCCCGTGCTCTTGCTCCCCCCCATCGCGGCGAAAATGCCTGACAAAGCTGGGGGGCCGAGGACGCGAGCCGGCTGCGACGATTCGCACCCGAGCCAAAACGAAGTCGATCTGGCTTGCCGACACCGTGGCGAGTGCGCCTCGCTATGCATCGGAACTTCCATCTTCAGTGATTGAATTCTTGGCAACGCGCGGCAAGCGCGCAGGCGAAAGCGCCGTCATGGCAAGCCCAACCAACTGTGCCTGACTTCTGGTATTTGTCTTGGCGAACAAACGTGCAAGATGTGTTCTGACTGTCGGCAGCGAAGTCCCCAGCCAGTCGGCAATCTCGGTGACGTCATGTCCCTGTACCAACAACATGAGGACGCGACATTCCGATTGCGTGATCGCAAACTGCCGGACGAAGTGTTCGCCCGCGAGAGGCGCCCTGTCGCCAATCTCTTGCAGGAAAATCGCGACCCGAGGTTCGGAAGGGCTTGTTCTGCTGCTGCTGCCGCCTCGCCTCAACGGCAATATCCAGGCGGCAAGTTGAGGGCCGTCGAACTCGCCCAAGGCCAGCGGAATTCCATTTTCCGGGATTGCCTCAGCGACGCCGGTCAGGGCGATCTCGACTGCGGTCGCCAGTTTGGCGGAGACTTCTGCGTGCTTCACAAACAAATGGTCCCCACGGCGACCTATCGTTGAACTACTTGAAATCAGTCGCTCTGCTGTGGCGTTGCAATAGGTGATGCGCTTTAGACGGTCGAGCAGGATTACGCCGGGCCGGAGAAGGTCAAGGACCGACGCTTCGATCGCATTCCCAGACGGGTGTTGGCCAAGAAGCTCGGTTATCTCGACCGCACGCCGCACATGCGGCGAGAGCGAGCGGACAAAGTTGATTTCAGGATCGGCAAATGTGCCCTTCGACCAGGGACCAAAGATGCAAAGAATTCCGTATCGGTTGGATAGTTTTGCAATGTGGGAGCCGATGGCATCGCCCCATCCCAGCGGTTTAAGGAATTCACGAGCGTAGCGGGATCCGAAATATTGTGGCGGACCTACGTAGCGCGCAGCCGAGATTGGACCATCGATTTCGCAATACCAGCCGCTGGTCATGGCAGGGTTGAGACTTGCGTATTTTTCGTTGTACTGCCGGATGGCGTCCGGAGGTACCGCCCAATCAACAAAGAAGGAGCCTGTTTTCGACAGCGGGTCCTGGATTGAAATCGACGCGTTCAGTCCTCCGACCCCGGTCGCGATCTTTTTTAGGACGTCAGGCCAATCTTCCGGCCGCAGGACGCAGTCGTAGATATTGCCGATGATCGAAAGAATTTCGCTTTGATCGGCGGAAGGCATTTCGAGTTTCCTAGCCTCTCTGAGGATAGGCCGCCGAGGGATAAAGCGGCAACTGTTGGCCCAGCAAAATCAGATGTTGTGTTCGATCGACGATGCCCTTTGGTAAGCTGAAATTCGTACCCGGAGGCCATACCAAGAAAATCATTCATTTGAATGACGCACTAGAGCAGAAAAGCACTCAGGATTTGACGATCAATTCATTGAACCCCGTCGGGGTGAAGGTCTTCTATGTATCTGGCTAGAGTGGCATTTTCGCAACACGGGAACAAGATTTTTTTGTGAGCTTTGAAAGAGCATGACGACTTTCGGAACCGATGATTAAAAAGTGTTGAGGTTGAGCGGCATTCTTAGAGAGACGGGCATGGGGCTTTTCAAACGACGTCACCCTTACTTTGCCGGTGTAGTTTTGTTGATCGCGGCGGTTGTTGGCGGCGGTCCCGCGCAGGCAACTTGCCCCACATCCAATTGCCTGCCTCCCGGCATTCCGCCGACCGGCGAATCCATGGATACCAACAGCCGATACATTGGATCGATTCAATCCAGGCAAGATCGGCGTCTTAACTCTACCGGGGCTTCTTCTGAGTGCTTCAGGTTCGATGCGACGGATCCGCGTGCGCCGCAGCGTGATTGCGCGCCGATCTCCTCCACCCAGGAGCGGCGGCTGCAATGAATCACAAGTTTCTGCTTGCCTTGGGGTTGGCCTTTACGTCCGCTCTCTCAACGGGCTCGGCGAGGGCTGACGAGTTCTTGAGCTCGTACCGGTTCAATGTCGGTCCGGATGTTCGCTGGTGGGCCGGAAATACTTCTACCGCAACAAACGGACTACAGTTCGTCACCAACTACGGTGCAGATTTCAAATTCGTCAAACCGGATGCCTTTGCGATTTCTTTTGGCTCTGGCAGCGGTTATCTGGACACTCAGACTAGGCAATTGATCCCCAACAATTTCATCAAGATCCCACCTCTGCAATCTGGTGTCGCGTCTGCCCCCGTTTATCGTGCACAGGGCGAGTTGGACGTTCTCTCCTATGTCAGGCTCGATCTGAAGGCGCTTTCCTTCTTTCAACCTTATGTGAGAGCGGACTACAACTACTCGCCAAACAAGACGCTAAATATCAACCAGGTCTTTGCTTTCTCAGGGGACAAGGACCGGGACTTGAGGACTTCGTTCGGATCTGGAGATTTCTACACAACGAAAGTTGGATCAGTCGTCAATTTCTCACGGGATTTGGCCGCCGACCTGTCGTGGAAAAGGAATTACGGAACGAACTACAGTCCGTTTGACTACCAACTCGACGAACGCCATGTCGGAGCGAGCGATTCTTTCGCCGCTACCCTTCAATATGCAGGTGACCGCTGGGATTTTTCCGTCGGTTACGAGCGCACAAAATTCGAGGTCAGCAGCGCTCGCTTTGAGGACTTCTTCGCCTATCCGCTGCAGCAGGGACTTCCCCCTGTACACGACCCGGCGAATCCGATCGCACTAGAGCGTTGGCAATATGGCGACCTCGACATTTTCAATGCTAAGGTCGAGTTCCGCCCGGACGCGCACTGGTTTCTCTATGCGGAGGGCATCTATTCGCAGCAAGCCGCGAACCAAAGAGGCCGGATCGAGCCCGATCCGTCCACTCCCGGCGCTTACCTCCTCTTTCAGCCACTGGCTCCCGAGAAATACAACGCAAATCCCGTCAAATACGCGGGCCTTTTTGGTCTGGGATATTCGGCCAAGCCATGGACCCTTCAGCTCCAAGGGATCGTCAGTATCGACGAGGCAAATGGAGCCAGCCTGAAAGACGACAAGCAGAGCGCGGCCTTCCTCCCTCGGCGTGAGCGATATGGAGTTGAGGGGATTGTGGACTATCGTGTCAGCCAGATGTTCGGGCTCAATTTCCGCCTAGCATACCTGCACGTGTCAGGATTCCAGTTTCCGCCCGGCTTCTACAACCCCTCATATGCCAATGCAGACGTTCTCACGGCCTATATTGCGGCGAAGTTCAAGTTTTAGGCTAGTCACGGGTGAGCTCAGCGAACCAGCGCTCGCCCTGGTTGATCAATCGACCTCTGTATTGCCAAGCCTGGTTCTCCAGCTTCATGACTGCGCTCGGAACGCTACGATTGTGTCAACCCTGCCGGAAGGTCTAGCGCAATAGTCAGCCCAGTTTTCCATCATCCGCTTGCGCAGGTCGAAGAAGGTCGTGCGCCGATAGGCCGCGACCACTTCGTCGCTGACCTTGTGCGCGAGCGCGGCTTCGGCGACGGGATCGTCGTAGCCGTGCTCTGCAGCCCAATCGCGGAACGATGACCGGAAGCCGTGCGGCACGATTTCGCGGTCGAGCTTTGGATCGATCCAGCGCCGCTCCAGCTCGTTCATCCGCTCAATCACCGCAGCCATCGAGGCGTCACTGAGAGGCTTGCCCTTGCTGTTTGGGAAGATGTACTCGCTGTCATCCTTCGTGACTTCCATGCGATCAAGCACGGCGAGCGCCGCCTTGCTCAATGGCACCCTGTGTTCGGCATCGCTCTTCATGAGTGCGGCCGGAATGGTCCAGACTGACGTCTGCCGATCGATCTGGTCCCATTTTGCCGCGACTGCGTTGCCGGGCCTGACGGCCGTCAGGATTTGAAACTCAAGAGCCGCCGCAGCGGCACCATGACGCTCGCGAAGCTTGCGCATGAAGTTGGGTAATTGCCGATAAGGCAGCGCCGGATGATTGCGGACCTTGCGAACCTTCGACGTAGCCGGAAGGAGGTTATCGAGATGCCCCTTCCAGCGTGCCGGGTTTTCGCCCTTGAACTCGCCCTTCGCCTTGGCGGCATCGATCACCTGCTCGATGCGACTGGCCGTTTCGGTCTTGCTCGCCCAGATCGGCTCAATGATCCGCAGGACCAGCGTCGTATCAATCGCGCCGACGGGAAGATCACGGATCGTCTTGCAGTAGTCGTTCTTGGTCGGCTTCCCGTTCTGGTCAATGCCGAGCAACGTCATCTGCCATTGGTCGGCGTGCTTGGCATTTTTCCAGCCCGCCCGATTGGCTTTGATGAAGCGCTTGGCGGCCGCCCCGAACGTGATTGCCTTGGCGGCCTCGATGCGGGCAGCGGCTTCAGCCTCGCGCTTGGCTTGGATCGGGTCAGCGCCATTGCGCCGGACCTTGCGAGCTTCAGTCGCTTTCTCGCGCGCCTCTTCAAGGCTCACGTCGCGCAGTGACCCAAGGCCATGCCAGCGCGTGCGTCCATAGAGTTTGTATCGAAACAACCAGCTTTTGGAGCCGCCCTTCGCCACCTGGAGATACAGGCCGCCGCCGTCAGCATGCATGCCGCGCGTTGACAGATGTTCGACCTTCTTGGTGGTCAGTTTGCCGTAGCCCCTCGCCATCTCGCACCAGGACTCCACCTACCCCTACATACACCTTTACATACACTTGGGCGTGAGATTTGGCGAGACGAGATGGAATTGAATGGAACGCCAAACTCAGCACAAGTATCTGGTATTGCAGGCGTTTGTGTCGAGAATTGGGGCTGGATGAAATTCTCTGAAACGCGCTTCTGGCGGAGAGAGTGGGATTCGAACCCACGGTACGGTTTCCCGCACACACGCTTTCCAAGCGTGCGCCTTAAGCCACTCGGCCATCTCTCCGGAGGCTTTCTCATGACGGGGCAAGGCGGATTTGGCAAGGGAGGCCGGCCACACCGCCCGAAATTTCCCCAATTCATTGTAATAATTGGATAAATCGGGAGGATACCGACCCGGATCCGGCAAGCCCGGTTGAACCCGAAGGGGCAAACCGGCGACGACGGAACGTCAATGACGCCAAATCAGTCAGGGGACGAATACGATGATGACGCGGACGCTTGTGGCCTTGCTTGTGTCGATCACGTTCACCTCGCCGACGCTGGCGCAGAACTGCACGCGTCAAGGCACCGACGTCACCTGTGACGACGGACGGCGCGGCGTCTTTACCGGCGATGCCATCGTCTGGCCCGACGGCAGCCGCGCCAATCTGGTCTCGCCGCATCCGAGCGTGATCATCGGCAACAAGCAGTCGGTGGTGGTCGGCAAGGGCGTGTTCGTCGGCAGCGGAAGCGGCTCGGTACCGCTCGACAATCCGAGCGCCCCGAACAAGGCACGATGCACTGTGCTGGACGGCGTATCGTACTGCTATTGATCAATGCATGCGCGCACCGGCGTGCGCCGCATGCCGCGGCCAGCACGCCGGCGCCTCCGGCATCAGGGGCGGCATGGCCCCCTTCTCCACCTGCGTTTCCTGCAACTCGTCGACGAAATCGGCGAACCATTGCCGGATAGTCCTGCGGCGGAGCTTCGCCATCATCGCCTCCCAGCGCAGACGGCGCTCGGCCAGCGGCATGGTGAGGGCCGTTGCGATCGTCCGGGCCATACCGTCGATGTCGTGCGGGTTCACCAGCAGCGCCGCGTCGAGCTCGTTGGCCGCACCGGCGAATTTCGACAGCACCAGCACGCCGGGATCGGCCGCGCTCTGGGCGGCGACATATTCCTTGGCGACGAGATTCATGCCGTCCTGCAGCGGTGTCACCACGCCCACCTGCGCCGTGCGATAGAGACCGGCAAGCACGGCCTGACCGAAACCCTTGTTGAGATAGCGGATCGGCGTCCAGTCGATCTCGCCGTGCCGGCCGTTGACGTCGCTGACGAGCTTGGCCACCTCGTCCTGCAGATTGCCATAGGCTTCGATCGAACCGCGCGAGGGCGTTGCAATCTGAAGGAACGATGCCGACCGCAACAGCGACGGCTGATCGCTCCACATCCTGTCGAAGGCCCGGATGCGATGGAGCAGTCCCTTCGAGTAATCCAGGCGGTCGACGCCGATGGCAAGCCGCTCGCCGTTGAGGCTGCGCCGAAGCCGAGACACTTCGGGGTGGGAAGAAGACTTCGCGGCATATTGCGCGAACTGTTCGACATCGATGCCGATCGGGAACACCGCGACCCGCGTGCGTCCGCGCCGCGACAGGATCAGGCCGTCATGTGCGGGCAATTGCAGTTCCTGCTGCACGCAGTTCAGAAAATTCTCGCAATCGTGCGGCGTCTGGAAGCCGATGAGATCGTAGGCCAGCATCGCCTCGATCAGCTCGCGCGCATGCGGCACGCCGCCGATGACGTCGCACGACGGCCATGGCGTATGGAGGAAGAAGCCAAGCGGAGCCGTGACGCCGAGCCCGCGCAATTCGGCGCCGAGCGCGAGGAAATGGTAGTCCTGGATCCAGAAGGCCGTGTCCGGCTGCTGAAACCGCAGCAGCGCGCGCGCCACGAAGGCGTTCACTTCGCGATAGGACAGATAGTCATCGTGCGTAGCGTGGATCAGGTCGGGCCGCGAATGCATCGCGGGCCACAGCGCGGAATTGGCGAAGCCTTCGTAGTAGCCGCCATAATGCGCCGCCGGCAGATCGAGCATGGCGAGCGCGCCCGCGCCGAGCGGTTCGATCTCGGCTATCGGCTCCCTGCTCATTTCGCGAACGCGACCGGAGGACCCAACCCAGATGGCGCCGGATTTCTCCACGACGGGCAACAGCGCCGCGGCCAAACCACCGGTCATGGGCTCGTTCGGGGTTCCTCGCGCGATACGGTTCGAAACGACAACGAGGTTCACAGGTCGTCCTCCTGATGAAGTCCATCGTTTAACTGTTGTTCATCTCTATGGTTCCTGATCACGATCTTTGCCAAATGAAACCAAATTCTGGCAGCCGATAGGGAACTCGGCTCACAATAAGAAAAGAAATTTCAGGATCGGGCAGCGATGTTGCGCAAAATAATCGCAATCAGGGGAGGCGCGGCGAAATCCGTTTATCAATGTGGCGCTCGCCGCAAGCTTTATGGCAGCGATGCGTCCCTTTCATCGTCGAGCAGATGGGCGAGGAACTCGCGAACGTCGCTCGGGGCATCGAAATGGCCGGCTACGCCACGCGAGCGGCGGCCGACCGAGAAGGAAATGCCGTCGAGATCCGGCATGATAGCGAACACCGTCTCGTCGGTGACGTCATCGCCGATGAAGAAGGGCTTGCGACCCCTGAATGGCGGATGCGTCATCAGCTCGCGCACGCCGGTCGCCTTGGTGAAGCCCGCATGCTTGATCTCGCAGACCTGCTTGCCCGGAAGCACCTCGATCGGTGCGCCAGGCAGATCGGCCCGGATCAAGGACACGGCTTCATAGATCGCCTTCTCCGCATGGGGCGCCAGACGATAGTGCAGCGCCAGCGAATAGCCCTTGTCTTCGAGCAGAATTCCCGGGCTGAGCCGCGCGATCGCGGCCAGCCGGCGCTTCAATTCCTTGTCGAGCGGCGGCGCATGCGCGGCCACCGCTTCGGAATCGGCCGAGAGCCGCATCTCGGCGCCATGACCGCCGACGGCGGGAAACTGGTCGGGCGCGAAGATCAGATCGATGTCGTTGAGGGAGCGGCCGCTGACGAGCGCCAGCGCTCCGCCGGTGCGCCGATGCAGACCGTTGAGCGTGCGGGCTAGACCGGGAGGAACCCACACCTCCCGCGGCGTCGGCATGATGTCGAGTAGCGTGCCGTCGATATCGAGCAGTACGGCAGCCTCGCCGAGATGCGGCACCAGCGAACCCGGCACCGGTACGGCGTCCGGCGCTTCCTCATCTTCGGGTGCGGCGTCATCGAGCCGCTTTGTGGCCAACTCATCGTTCATCACGATCTACTCCAACTGGGCGAGCGGCCGGGCAACCGATTCCAGCGATCGCCGCTCGGCCGCGACGCAGTAGCGCCAGGCGACCGCGGCCGCTGCAATCATCAGCGCCGAGCCTAGCAGATAACCGGCGAACACGGTGTTGCGCGATCCCGTGTCGATCAACGCGCCGAACAGGGCGGGACCGATCACCCCGCCGACGCCGGTACCCACCGCATAGAATAGGGCGATCGCGAGCGCACGGACCTCCAGCGGAAAAGTCTCGCTTACCGTCAGATAGGCCGCGCTCGCCGCCGGCGAGGCAAAGAAGAAGATCACCATCCAGGCGATGGTCTGGGTCTGTGCGGTCAGCACGCCGATCGAGAACAGATAGCCCGCCAGCGCCAGCAGCACGCCGGAAACGCCATAGGTGAACGCGATCATCGTGCGCCGTCCCATCGTATCGAACAGGCGGCCGAGCAGCAGCGGCCCGAGAACATTGCCCGCGGCAAAGGGCAAGATGTACCAGCCGACATGGCTCGAGGGGATACCGAAGAAGTCGGTAAGCACGAGCGCGAAGGTAAAGAAGATGGCGTTGTAGAAGAACGCCTGCGATGCCATCAGCACCAGGCCCACGATCGAACGCTGACGGTACACCGAAAACAGCGCGTGCGCGACTTCACGCAGCGGCGTGTGGCTGCGCATTCTCAGTCGCATCCTGGGCAATTGCTGATCCGCCTGCGAGTGGCCGAGCACCGACAGCTCGATCTCATCGACGATGGCGTGCGCCTCGTCGGGACGGCCATGGATCACGAGCCATCGCGGGCTCTCCGGGATCCACATCCGCATCACGAGCACGATGAGGCCGAGCCCGGCGCCGATCAGATAGGCGAGCCGCCAGCCGAGATCGCCGCTGACGAAGGCCGGGTCGAGCAGGACGATCGCACTCGCCGCGCCCATGGCTGCCCCGACCCAGAACGACCCGTTGATGACGAGGTCGGTCCATCCGCGATAGCGGGCCGGCACCAATTCCTGAATGGTCGAGTTGATCGCCGTGTACTCGCCTCCGATGCCGGCGCCGGTGAGAAAACGAAACAGCGCGTAGCTTGCGATATTCCACGACAACGCGGTGGCCGCGGTCGCCGTCAGATAGAGCGCGAGCGTGATGAAGAACAATTTGCGGCGTCCGATCCGATCCGTAAGCCAGCCGAATCCCAGGGCGCCCACGACCGCACCCAGCAGATAGACGCTGTTGGCGACGCCGACGTCGAAATTCGAGAATTGCAACGTCGGACTTTGCTTGAGAGCTCCCGACAGCGCCCCCGCAAGCGTGACCTCCAGCCCGTCGAGAATCCACGTGACCCCCAGCGCAACCACCACCCTCGTATGAAAGGCGCTCCAGCGAAGATTGTCGAGCCGCGCCGGAATGCTCGTCTCCGTCAGAAGCGCATCGTCCCGCGGGGGCTTGAATTTTTCTTGCTGCGGCGGGGCAACATCGAATCTTTGCAAATTCATTGCGGTCAACCGACGCCTCCAACGGGGAACAACGTCCGTGCGGCCACCGGGTTCCGCACCGCAATATTGGAACCGGCGGTACGAGGCGTGTTTGACGCCATCACCGAAGGAGCCCGCCATGAGCACCCATCGCAAAAGCCCGAAGAGGAAGACTTCTTCCCGGGTCAAAACACCGGGGCACAAGAAGAACACGAGCCGAAACGGATCGACCGGGCGCTGGTCGCAGCGCGTCACACGCGAGAGCGATGCGCTGGATCTGGAGAAAGGCGTCTTCAAGCTGGGAAGCGCGAAGAAGATCGCGGCATCCCTGAAGCATTCGGCGGAGCGCAGCTCCCGGCGCAAGGCCGGCTCATACCGCTCCGCCATGTCGATGCTGACCTTCTACATCAACAGGGCCGGCAAAAATTTGCCCAAAAGGGACGTCGCGCGGCTGCAGCGCGCGAAGGAGGAACTGAAACACCAGTTCGGCAAGGCCTGACCTCATCCACCGATGCGACAGCCTGCTTCGCGCTCATCGCAAATTGGCGAGCCGCCGGCCAGAGCGTCGGACTTGATCGGAATGCCGCCCGCGCCGCGACCTATGCCGCTCGGATGTTCGCCATGAAGCGATCGAGTTCGTCGCGCAGGCGTGTGCTCTCGGCCGAGAGCGTGCGGGCGGAATGAAGCACCTCCTCGGAGGCTGCCCCCGTCTCCGTGGCGCCACGGTTGACCTGAATGACGTTGTCGGAAGCCGCCTGCGTTCCGAGCGCGACATTCT
>WBZP01007419.1_pt1 | contig 10588 bp, 4 predicted proteins | sample 5204301 | NCBI WGS metagenome assembly WBZP01 (sample SAMN12412401, study PRJNA552823) | activated sludge metagenome | isolation source: activated sludge from nitrification reactor of wastewater treatment plant... | place: USA: Pennsylvania | collected 2017
ATTCAGCAATACGTTTACAAAACCACCTATACATTGCCTCAGGCTTGTAGTGATTGGGTATTTAGCTTTAGTTCCTGTTGTAGAAATTATGCGATTACGACCGGCCCGGGAGGTAACAGTTTCTATGTTCAGTCCAAGTTGAATAATTTGCTCGCTCCTTGTAATTCTTCTCCTGTATTTTCGTCCTTGCCTGTACCTTATTTTTGTGCTGGTCAGCTTGCCAATTATAATCATGGAGCAATTGAGCCGGATGGAGATTCGCTTGTCTATACGCTTGTAAACCCGCTTCAAACAGCGGCTACTTCTGTTACCTTTAACTTCCCCTTTAATGCAACTTACCCAATCGCAACGACCCCTGCCAATAATTTTGGTTTTAATAATCTTACCGGACAAATGACCTTTACCCCATCGGGCGTTCAGCAAGGGGTACTCGCAGTGAGGGTGGATGAATACCGAAACGGGGTAATTATTGGGTCTGTGATGCGGGATATTCAAGTTGTAGTAATCAATTGTGTTAATAATAGTAGTGTACAACTCCAGCCGATTTCCAATTTATCGGGAGGGGTTGCCATTGGAGCAAATAATTTACGCGTTTGCGCCGGTAATACATTAGCATTTAATATAGTAGGGACAGACCCCAATGTAAACACCACTATAACGATGACCTCAAATGCAGGGGTAGCCCTTCCGGGTTCTACGTTTACAACTACAGGTACAAACCCCGTAATTGGCACTTTTAGTTGGCCCACAAATGCCAATAATGTGGGATACTGGAATTTTACGATAACAGTCACCGATAATAATTGTCCTGTGCCGAGCGTTCAGGTAATTGGATTTACCGTTAATGTATTTGGGGTAGATATTTCAGCGTCAGATTATACGTTCTGTCCCGGTATTCCGCAAAATGTTCAGTTAGACGCTTCAGTTGGGGGAAGTGTGGGTTGTCCCTCCGGAAATTGTTACTCATGGTCTCCTGCAACAGGGCTGAGTGCATCCAACATTCCCAACCCTATTGCTACCGTAAGTAACCCCATCACTTATACCGTTACCTATAACGATGGAGTCTGTACTGTAATCGATCAGGTATCTTTTGTACCGGAGGGCAGTGTGTCTATTACTCCGGCGAATCCGGTCGTTTGCCCAGGAAACAATCTTCAACTTTCCGCCACCAATACCTTTCCTACTCAAAGTGGAACTTGTTCAACCAATAATACTCCTTGTAATGGACCCGTTGTCCTTAGAAGCATAGGTACAGGAAACACCTTTAACAATACGCAATTTACGTCCGTTACCCCTTACAACGGATATTGGCACGACAGTCGCTTTCAAATGCTTGTCCGTGCGAGTGAATTAACTATGGCGGGTTTTGTACCGGGTTTGTTGCGTTCCCTCTCCTTTAATATTGGGGCAAAATACAGCAATCAGAATTTCCAAAATTTTAATATTAAACTAGCGTGTACACCTCTTACCACTTTGTCTGCTTTTCAAACTGCTGGTTTTTCTACCGTTTATACCGGAACCGTTGGAACAATTGCGGGAATTAATACCTACAATTTCACAACGCCCTATCAATGGGACGGAGTTTCCAATATTATTATTGAAGTTTGTTATGACAACACTTCTTATTATCGTTCTGATCCCGTATATTACACTACAACCACCTTTAATTCTGTCATTTATACATACGGAGACAATAATACTGGTTGTAGTATGGGAGGGGGTACAGTTAGTACAGCCCGTCCGAATATCAGCATTAATAACTGCCCGGTTGCCCCTCCTGTAACTTACACATGGACTTCTATTGCAGGTAATCCGGTAAGTACTCTGAGTGCCACGAATATAGCTAATCCCGTTGCGAATCCTACACAAACCACTACTTATGTCGTTGCATGTGATAATGGAAGTTGTACGGTCTATGATACTGTAACGGTAAATATGTCGCCGGTTCCCATTTTAAATAATCTCCCTGATGTAAATTCTTGCCCGGGCGTAGCGGTTACCTTGACGGCTTCCGGTACGGGGCTATTGGGGTACAGTTGGAATACCGGTGACCTAACGCCTTCAATTACGGTTTCTCCGATGGTTAGTACTTCTTATAATGTAACGGTGAATACCGCTTGCGGAAATCTTTTGGATACGGTTTCTGTTTTAATCAATGATTTGGTAGCTCCTACAATTGCAAACTGTCCCGCAAACGCAACGGTAAGTAGTGATCCGGGTCAGTGCGGTGCGGTTATTACATGGGTAGCTCCTTCAGTTTCTGATAATTGCCCTAATCCTGTAATCGTTCAGTCCTCAGGGCCTGTATCTGGTTCATTATTGCCTATCGGGAATACGACTATTACCTATACAGCGACTGACGTTGCAGGAAATACGGCCACATGTGGGTTTACCTTATCTGTAAACGATACAGAAAACCCTTTAATCTCGGGTTGCCCTACAAATATTGCGGTATCTAACGACCCCGGATTATGTGGAGCGGTAGTAAATTGGCTCTTGCCTACGGCTACGGATAATTGTAATGTGGTGCTCAGTCAGACACAGGGAAGTGCTTCCGGAAGTGTCTTTCCAATTGGCACAAGTACAATTGAATATACTGCAACTGACCCTTCGGGAAATGGTGCAGTCTGTTCTTTTACGATTACCATTGCAGATACAGAAAGCCCCGTAATTTCAGGCTGCCCTGCGAATATCAATATTGGAAGTGATCCGGGCGTATGTGGTGCAGTTGTAAACTGGGTTACCCCTTCTGTTTCTGATAATTGCCCTGGCTCAGTGATGAATCAAACTCAGGGTCAAGCGAGTGGAAGTTTATTTGCTTTAGGAACACAAACGATAGAATACACAGCAACGGATGCAAGCGGAAATATGGTTACTTGTCAGTTTACGGTTACAGTTACCGATAATTTAGCCCCGTCCGCTATCTGTCAAGATATCACAATCTCACTGGATAATACAGGCAATATTTCGATTACTCCCGCTCAGATTGATAACGGTAGCATTGATAATTGCGGAATACAAAGCTTGGCAACCTCGGTTTCTGCTTTTGATTGTTCTAATGTAGGGGTAAACGTGGTCACGCTGACGGTTACCGATGTAAACGGAAATACAGCAACCTGTAATTCGAATGTAACGGTTCAGGACATAACGCCTCCTAATGTAATTTGTCAGAATATTACGGTACAGTTAGACAATGCAGGAAATGCTTCAATTACTCCGGCCCAGATAGACAACGGAAGTAGCGATAATTGCATAATAGCTGGAATGACGGTTTCTCCGGATGTTTTCAACTGTACCAATGTTGGCGCAAACACGGTAACGCTTACAGTTACAGATGTAAATGGAAATACAGCAACTTGTTCCGCTACGGTTACGGTACAAGACAATATTGCGCCTTCTGCATTATGCCAAAATCTGACAGTGCAATTGGATAATACAGGAAATGCTTCCATTACTGCGGCACAAATTGATAATGGAAGTAGCGACAATTGCGGAATTGCGTCTGTTTCAGTATCTCCCAATACCTTTAACTGCTCTTCGGCAGGACTAAACGTTGTTGTATTAACGGTTACAGATGTGAATGGCAATATCTCTACTTGTAATGCCAATGTAACCGTTCAGGAATTGATTCCTCCTTCCGTAATTTGTCAGGATATCACAGTCCAACTCGATGCAACGGGAAACCTTGTAATTACACCGGCTCAGGTGGACAACGGCAGTACAGATAATTGCGGAATTACAGGAATGAGCGTAGCACCTAATTCTTTTGATTGCAGTAATATCGGAGTGAATACCGTTACCTTGACTGCTACAGACGCAAATGGAAACACTGCTACTTGTAGTGCCAATGTAACCGTTCAGGACAATACGCCTCCCGCTATGATTTGTCAGAACCTTACTGTCCAACTCGACAATACAGGAAACGCGAGCATTACTGCTGCGCAAGTGGATAACGGCTCTACGGATGCTTGTGGAATTGCGGGATTATCCGTTTCGACTACCGCTTTCACCTGTGCGAATATTGGCGCAAATACAGTTACGCTTACCACAACGGATACAAATGGAAATACGGCAACTTGTTCCGCTACGGTTACGGTACAAGATACTATTGCGCCTTCTGCATTATGCCAAAATCTGACAGTGCAATTGGATAATACAGGAAATACCTCCATTACTTCGGCACAAATTGATAATGGAAGTAGCGACAATTGCGGTGTGGCAAGTCTTAGTGTTTCGCCCAATACCTTTACTTGTGCTAATCTGGGCAATAATACTGTAACCCTGACAGTTACCGATGTAAACGGGAATACAGCAACCTGTAATGCCACAGTAACGGTAGAAGATTTGATTGCTCCTACCTTATCGAACTGTCCTTCAAATATTTCTCAGAATAACGATACCGGACTTTGTGGGGCTGCCGTTAGCTGGACATTGCCTTCTGCAAGCGATAATTGCCCTGTAGTGCTTTCTTCTACTCACAATCCCGGAGATTTCTTTGGCTTGGGTACTACCACTGTTACCTATACCGCTACAGACGCTAGCGGAAATACGGCTACCTGCTCTTTTGATATAACGATAGCTGACAATGAAAATCCGGCTATTGTAAATTGTCCGACTAATATTAGTGTAAACGCCAATGCCAATTGTCAGGCAATCGTAAACTGGACTGCTCCAACGTTCACGGATAACTGCGCGGGAGGAAGTATCAGTAGTTCTGTTCTCTCAGGCAGTACGTTTGCTTTAGGTACTACAACGGTACTCTACACTGCTACGGATGCAGCGGGGAATACAGCGACTTGCTCTTTTGATGTAACGGTATCAGATAATACGCCTCCTGGCATTTTAAATTGCCCCGCCAATATTCTACAAAATGCTGGCCCCAATTGTGATGCAGTGGTAAACTGGATAACCCCTACTGCTACGGATAATTGTCCGGGGGTTAGTTTTACTAGCTCTCATGCTCCAGGCTCCACTTTTGCTTTTGGTACTACAACCGTAACTTATACCGCAACGGACGCAACTGGAAATACAGCAACTTGTTCTTTTGATGTAACCTTGCAGGACAATCTGCCTCCTGTAATTAATAACTGTCCGGGCAATATGGTATTTACCCTTTCATCAAGATGTGATACTGCTGTTTCCTGGACTCCTCCTACAATTACAGATAATTGCTCTGGAGTAAACATAACCGTTTCTGATAATCCCGGCGATGTATTCCCGCTCGGGGTAACAACTGTTACTTATACCGCTGAGGATGTAGTGGGAAATACCGCTTCTTGCTCATTCACAATTACCGTAAATCCTCCTCCTGCATTGAATGCGACAATTTCACAGCAAACCAATGCCAATTGCTTTGGTCAGACGGGAAGTGCTACGGTAGCTGTTACCGGTGGGTCGGGTTCTTACCTCTATTCATGGACCGCTTCGGGTGGGCAAACTACCGCTACAGCCACATTAAACGGAGGAAACCATACCGTTTTTGTCATTGACGCTTTAGCAAACGCTTGTGTACAAATGGATACAGCTCAGGTGAATATTATCGTTCCTCCTATTTTGGCCCTGAATACATCAAAAATAAATCCAACGTGTTTTGGCTTCAATAATGGGTCAGCAACTGCAATTGTCATTGGCGGAACACTTCCTTATAGTTATACATGGAATACTACTCCTATTCAGAATACAGTAACAGCAACTGGGTTAACAGCGGGTACTTATTCGGTAACCGTAAATGACGTAAACGGTTGTACTCAGACAAAATCTATTACATTAATTGAGCCTGATTCACTTTCGGCCACTACTTCTCAGTTGAATGTAAAATGCTTTGGAGAAAATACCGGAAAAGCAGCACTCATTGTCAGTGGGGGAACTAATCCTTACAGTTATGTATGGACAGGCAGTTCCTCTTCTAGCAATAATGCATCCAACTTGACTTCCGGTAATTATTCTGTCACGGTTACTGACGGAAACGGATGCGTTATTGTAAGAAATTATACGATTACTCAGCCCTCTGCTCCGCTTTCGGTAACCCCTTCTCATACCGACGCGTTGTGCTACGGTGCATTGAGTGGAACGGCTACGGTAACGCCTAACGGTGGAACAGCACCTTATACTTATACCTGGCATACCTTAACGCCGGATGCTTATACTCAGACCGTCAATGGAATCAAAGCAGGAAATTATTTGGTTACCGTTAGAGACTTGAATCTGTGCAATCAGGTATTGACGATTTCGGTGGGTGAACCCTCAAGGTTACGACTTCAGATAGCAGATCTCAATCCACCTTATTGTGATTTGCCCAATGGCTCGGCCGCAGTTGCCGCAACGGGAGGCACTTTGCCTTATTCCTATACTTGGAGTACTTCCCCTACTCAAACCGGACAAATGATGATAGATGTGCCTGCCGGAGTATATACAGCTTATGTTCAGGATGGAAACGGGTGTTTGGATTCTGCGACAATGACCCTGAATAATACGCCTCCCGCTACTCCTCTATATATCAGTGAGCCTACTAATGCGAATCCTATTTTACTACAAAATGGAACGATTCAGTTTATCAATCAAAGTGTGGGTGCTACTTCGTATGCGTGGTCTTTTGGAGATGGGTTTGCTTCTACAGCAGAAAACCCCATTCATACCTTTAGTAATGCCGGGATTTATACCGTAACGCTGACAGCAAACAACAGCTATGGAGCTTGCCCTACTACTTATTCAATGGAGTTTGAAATTATTCCAGATGGCGATATTTATATTCCTAATGTATTTACCCCCAACGGTGACGGTGCAAACGATGTTTTTGGAGCGATGGGAACGGGTGTGAGTGTGTTTGAAATGCAACTCTTTAATCGTTGGGGTACCCTTGTTAAAACGATGAGCAGCATAAACGATACATGGGATGGAAAAGACAAGAATGGTGCAGATGCACCGGAAGGAGTATATGTTTATAAATTATTTGTGCGGTTAAATGATGGTCGAATCCTTGAAAAAGGAGGCTCTGTTACCTTAATTCGCTAAGGTTTATTTCCCCCTCTTTTTCTGTATTTTTTTACGGGAAAAGAGAGGAAATCATGAAACCTCCTTTTTATTTTCTCGTATAAGTGATTTCGACTGAAGAAATCATGCCTTTTATTGAAACAAAACCTGTTGAACACATTAAAATCGAATTTGCCGTTAACCCAATTGAGGAACGGCAAACGATTGTTCATTGTTCGCACTGGTCTTTGTCCGGCTCTCTTCTCAGGGCAACCCCCGAAACGTATTTGATTGATAAACTTAGTGGAAAAAAGTACAAAATCCTTTTGGCAATTGATATTTCCTTTTTTCCTCAATGGACACGCGTGGATAATACCGGTTATCATCATTTCACCCTCATTTTTGAAGGATTGGATGAGGGATGTATTATGTTTGATTTGATTGAAGAATCCGGTGACCCGATGGTATTTAGCTCCCTGAATATCATGCGAAACAAAACCGATGTTTACAATACCGTAGTTTAATTTCTATTATTTGTCCTATATGCCTTTGATATTTACCGAAATTAATGAAAAAGTAAAGATTGACGCTGTTCTTCTCAAAAAACCCGTTGAAGAAAGACAGACTATTGTACATTGTATCGTCCGCTCTTTTTTTGGAACTTTAGTCAGAATCTGGAGAAGCACTTTTCTGATAGATCGTCATTCTGAAAAACGATATAAATTACTTACTGCGGTGAATATCTCTTTTTATCCTGTATGGACCCGCGCTGAGCCGGGAGTTTATGAATTTACTTTGATTTTTGAAGGATTAGACAAGGACTGTACCGTTTTTGACCTCGCAGAAATTATCCCTCAGGAAGGAGGATTTTTTGTATCCGGTATTCAACGAAATCAGACTGATGTATATACGGTGGAGGTAAATTGAGTATTGTTCAGACACTTCCGAGAACATAACCCCGATTTGCAATTGTTTTATACCCAAAGGAGTGTTCCTTTTTTTGAGAATGTCATTTTATCTCATTTTTTTATAAAAGGACTTATTTCCTTACCTTTGTCCTATCAAATTCAACTAATATGGAAAACTTTTTCATTTTTTTACGATTACTGGGTTCTGCTTTGTTTATTACAATCAGTGTTTTCAGCATTACATACATGGGATTTATGCAACACCCCGAAATGGAAATAAAATATGAACTCATCCCGGATTTTAAAACACTCTGTATTTTTAACGCTGTATTTGGGCTTGCGGGTGGAGCTTTAATGGATTTCCAGCGACTGTGGGCTTCTCTTGCGGGAGGATTTATGGCAGCAGTTGGAATTACTGCAATTACCTTGCTCTATGTTTCTTGGAGAAGTTCTATTTTGAATTTCGAAGTGCTGATACCGCTTTTTTTGGGAATTATTCCGGGGGTAGTTACGTACAACTTTCTGAGCGAGAAAATTTATCGAGAAAAGTGATGTTCCCTATATTATTATATTTTGGGTGATTAGCCCTTACTAAAAAATAAAAGATACAGTAATGACAACTTAATCCAAGAAAATTATATTTCTATTTTAACAATTATGAAAAAAATAAACTTCCCTTTCATTTTTATTATTCAGCAAATCTTATGGATAATCCTCTTAATTTTAAGTATCATCCAGTATAAGTCCCGAATCTGTTTTGCTGATAACGCCTTGTATTTATTTGAAATTACCCGTAAAGGAGATTTTTTTATTCAGCATAGCCGTTGGATAGCAGTGTTTACACAACTTATTCCATATATTCAGGTGAAACTCCATACTCCGTTAAAATTTATCATGATTGGGTATTCCATAAATATTGTATTATTACCTTTATTATCTTCTTTTCAGTTTATTTTTTAAAAATCACAGAATTTCTTGGGCCTTGCTCTGCTGCTTATTTTTATTGGTAAATCAGGGTGGCTTTTATTGGATGGTATCCGAAATGATGATGGGTATTCCTTACGTATTATTTGTATATGGGTATCTTTACCAATTTCAACACCAGTTGAATAAAGGATTTCATAGAATAATAATCCCTTTTCTTTTTGTACTTACAGAATGGATACACCCGACAACCACAATAATAGCCGTATTTATAGGATTATATTTCATTTCCCTACCCTTTTATAGTTTAAAAAACATGATAAGGCAGCCAGTAATTCCCGGAATATTACTTGCCGGTAGTTTAGTTTTAGCGAGAAGGCTAGGTTTCACAGGCAATATTGTAGATGAGCATACCGTTGGAATCATCAATGCTGGATTAAATCGTTTTCCTGAATGGTCTCCTTACATTAGTTATTTTATCAAGGTTTATATGATTCGCTTTGGAGTACCGATATGGCTATTTATCGGAGTGTACGGATTATTAATCCAAGGAAAACATCAATTTCTTTTCATTAGTATTGCAGGATTTACAACTTGTTTTATACTTAATGCTATCCGGTTTTCTTCTGCGTCTCCGGTTGCATATATCGAAGCTTACCAGCTAATCAGTGTGATTTTTATAGCAATAATCCTAGCAGAAGGGCTTGAAGGGTTTACTTTTAAAAAATATATTTATGGCGGAATGATTCTACAAATGGGGTTTAACCTAATTTTAATTGCGTCACCCAACCAAAATCAGGAACGAACCTTAAAGCTGGAACACATTACCAATTCTCTACTGAAAAACCAAACCGGTCAAAAACTTATTTTCCCTTATTCATATTATTCGCATTTCTATACTGAAAACATGAGGGGATTTGATTGGGCCTTGCCTTATGAAACGACTCTTATTTCCACGCTTAATGGTGTTTCTGTATGTTGCTATCTAAGAAAAAACGAGGAGAATATCCCAATGGAAGTTTATTCAAATCCCAATTTAATCTATTTTGTAAGTTATCTAGCTCCTTTCTCTCAGGAAACGCTACTCCCTTATTTTGACTTTCCGGAGGAAGTTACTAAAGATATTCCTCCAGATACCGCACTTTGAATTTTAGCCCTAATCTCTTTCGTTTTTTCATCTCCCTGAATTCCTAATCATTTCTCCTAGTTCCTTATTCAAGGAATCGGCAGCAATTAGTTGTTCCATATTCAAATGAAAACGGAATCTCCAATAATGCTTCGGGTTTGCAGGTACGTTGATTTGCTCTTCTTTTGGGTTTTCTCTCCGGAGTTTTCCGTCCGTTCCAATCAAATCCTGAATTGGAAAAACAGCCCACATTGCAGGAGAATAAAGGTGTTGTTCTATTATTTGTTTGATGAGCCAAGGCTCCCCATAATAAGGAGCAGACCCGGAATTGTTCAGAATTTCATTAAAAAACCGCTGAGATTTCACCCCATCTTCTTCCCACCATCCTCTTAATGTGGACATATCATGAGAAGAAGGAGAAACAACAGAAAGATAGGGTGCATTGCCCGGATGACCAAATTCCACATTTCCCTTAGGCATCCGCTGAATCTCAAGACTTAGAATATTCAGGTCTTTCATCACGCCGGGTACGCTTGCCGGAATCATCCCTAAATCCTCACCACAAATTAACATATCCGTAGCATTAACCAAAGCAGGAAGTTTATCCATTGCTTTTTCTCTCCAGAAATCATTCATTCTGTCAAAAAAGTAATGATTGTAA
>WBZP01007421.1_pt1 | contig 10585 bp, 10 predicted proteins | sample 5204301 | NCBI WGS metagenome assembly WBZP01 (sample SAMN12412401, study PRJNA552823) | activated sludge metagenome | isolation source: activated sludge from nitrification reactor of wastewater treatment plant... | place: USA: Pennsylvania | collected 2017
CGCCCTCGGCCTCGGCCACCACGGCCTTCTTGGCCAGCGGCTCGCGGACGAGCTCGATGACCGCCATGGGGGCGTTGTCGCCCTTGCGGGCGCCAACCTTGGTGATCCGGGTGTAACCGCCGGGACGCTCCGCCATGTCGGGAGCAATCTCGACGAAGAGGCGGTGCACGACGCCCTTGTCGCGGACGACCGTCATGACCCGACGGCGGGCGTGCAGGTCACCGCGCTTGGCGAAGGTGATGAGCCGCTCAGCCAACGGGCGCAGGCGCTTGGCCTTGGCCTCGGTGGTCTTGATCGAGTCGTGCTCGAAGAGCGACGTCGCGAGGTTGGCCAGGATGAGGCGCTCGTGCGCCGGACCGCCGCCGAGACGGGGACCCTTGGTGGGGGTAGGCATGGGAATCTCCTAAAGGGTGGTCAGAGCTGCTCGTCCTCGGCGTACGCGTCGTCGCCGTCGGAGAAGCTGAAGTCGTCGTAACGGTCCGAGATCAGGCTCGGGTCGAAACCGGGAGGGCTGTCCTTGAGCGCCAAGCCCATGCCGTGCAGCTTGGCCTTGACCTCGTCGATCGACTTCGCGCCGAAGTTGCGGATGTCGAGCAGGTCGGCCTCGCTGCGTCCCACGAGCTCACCCACGGTGTGGATGCCCTCGCGCTTGAGGCAGTTGTAGGACCGCACGGTCAGGTCGAGGTCCTCGATCGGCAGAGCCAGGTCAGCGGCCAGGGCAGCGTCGGTCGGCGACGGGCCCATGTCGATGCCCTCGGCTTCGACGTTGAGCTCGCGTGCCAGGCCGAAGAGCTCGACCAGGGTCTTGCCCGCCGAAGCGAGCGCGTCGCGCGGCGCCATGGACTTCTTGGTCTCGACGTCGATGACGAGGCTGTTGAAGTCGGTGCGCTGCTCGACACGGGTCAACTCGACCTTGTAGGTCACGTTGAGCACCGGGCTGTAGATCGAGTCAACCGGAATGCGGCCAATCTCCTGGTCACCGGACTTGTTCTGCTGCGCCGAGACGTAGCCGCGGCCGCGCTCGACGGTGAGCTCCATCTCGATGGTGCCCTTGTCGTTCAGCGTGGCGATGTGCAGGTCGGTGTTGAGCACCTCAACCCCGGCGGGCGGGGCGATGTCGGCCGCGGTGACCGCGCCAGCGCCCTGCTTGCGCAGGTACATCACGACCGGCTCGTCGTGCTCCGAGGAGACGACCAAGCCCTTGATGTTCAGGATGATCTCGGTGACATCCTCCTTGACCCCGGGGATCGTGGAGAACTCGTGCAGGACACCGTCGATGCGGATGCTCGTCACGGCCGCGCCAGGGATGCTCGAGAGCAGCGTACGGCGAAGCGAGTTGCCGAGCGTGTAGCCGAAGCCAGGCTCGAGCGGCTCGATGGTGAAACGGCTCCGGTGCTCGGAGACGACGTCCTCGCTGAGGACGGGGCGCTGTGCAATAAGCACGGTGATTCCTTCCCGTGGGGCAACCGCTATATGAAGCCCACACGTATGCCGGGTCTTTCATCCGGCGGTCGGGCCACCTCTGTCTGTGGCTGCGACCTCAGGCACCTGCCCTTGCCTCAACTTTCCCGCCGCCTGCCGGAACCTTGAGGTTGGGGCCCCTTGTAAGGGGCCTCAACCTCAAGGTTGTGGCATCAGGCGGGAAAGTTGAGACGCAGGAGGCGCGAAACTGACTCGGGCGGAGCCCTGTTAGTTCTTGTGGAGCCAAGAACTAAGCCAGGCGGAGCCTGGATTAGTTCTTGGAGTAGAGCTCGACGATCAGCTGCTCGGTGAGGACCGTGTCAATCTGCGCACGCACCGGGAGCTGGTGGATCAGGATCTGCAGCGTGCCGGGGACGACCTGCATCCACGCCGGCGGGGTGCGGTCACCGAAGGTCTCGCGCGCCAACTGGAAGGGGAAGGTCTCGACCGACTGCTTGCGAACCGTCACGATGTCGTACTGCTCAACGCGGTAGGACGGAACGTCCACGCGCACGCCGTTGACCTCGAAGTGACCGTGGGTCACGAGCTGACGCGCATGCCGACGGGTCCGGGCCAGGCCGGCGCGGTAGACGACATTGTCGAGCCGGGACTCAAGGATGGTCAGCAGGTTCTCACCGGTCTTGCCGGGGCGGTTGGCCGCCTCCTTGTAGTACCGACGGAACTGCTTCTCCATGACGCCATAGGTGAAGCGAGCCTTCTGCTTCTCCTGCAGCTGGGTGAGGTACTCCTTCTCCTGGATCCGGCGACGGCCGTGCTGGCCGGGCGGGAAGGGACGGAGGTCGAAGTTCTTGTCGCCACCGACGAGGTCGGTCTTGAGGCGACGGGACTTCTTCGTGATGGGTCCGGTGTAACGGGCCATGGTTCAGTCTCTCTTTCGCGAAGTCTCGGCGCTCAGACGCGGCGGCGCTTGGGCGGGCGGACGCCGTTGTGCGGGCTGGGGGTGACGTCCTGAATAGTGCCGACCTCAAGGCCAGCAGCGGTCAGGGAACGGATAGCGGTCTCACGACCAGAACCCGGACCCTTGACGAAGACGTCCACCTTGCGCATCCCGTGCTCCATGGCACGGCGCGCAGCGGCCTCGGCGGCGGTCTGCGCGGCGAACGGCGTGGACTTGCGGGACCCCTTGAAGCCGACCTGGCCAGCAGAGGCCCAGGAAATAACGGCACCGGTGGGGTCGGTGATCGAGATGATCGTGTTGTTGAACGTGCTCTTGATGTGGGCCTGGCCCACAGCAACATTCTTCTTCTCCTTGCGGCGCACCTTCTTGGCGCCCGCAGCCATACGGCCCTTGGGAGGCATGCTTTCTCTTTCCTACGTGATCGACGAGTCGGTGCGGCGCGGCCCTAGGGGGCTCAGCGTCACTTACCGGCCTTCTTCTTGCCGGCAACGGTGCGCTTGGGGCCCTTGCGGGTACGCGCGTTGGTCTTGGTCCGCTGGCCCCGCACGGGCAGACCCCGGCGGTGACGCAGGCCCTCATAGGACCCGATCTCGACCTTGCGACGAATGTCTGCGGCGACCTCGCGCCGCAGGTCACCCTCGACCTTGAGGTTCTCCTCAATCCAGTCGCGCAACTTGACCAGGTCATCGTCGACGAGGTCCTTGACCCGCGTGTCCGGGTTGACCCCGGTCGCGGCCAGGGCCTGGACGGCGCTGGTCCGGCCGACTCCGTAGATGTAGGTCAGTGCAACCTCGACGCGCTTCTCGCGCGGGAGGTCCACTCCAACAAGACGTGCCATCTGTTGATGGTTCCTTTTCGTGGTGTCCGGAGGTCTGGTGCAATCGCCGGTCCGGAATCTCCTCCGGTCCTCAGCCTCCGGGCCGAGGGTGACATCTCGCGCATCTGCGAGGGTCGGGCGTTGCGATCTTCTGTTACTAGAGCAAGACGGTCTGTGTGGACGCGCGCTCGGCGGGTACGCCGCAAGGCGGCTCCCGTGGTCGTGCTGCGGTGGGCTCAGCCCTGGCGCTGCTTGTGGCGAGCGTTTTCGCAGATGACCATGACCCGGCCGTGACGGCGGATCACCTTGCACTTGTCACAGATCTTCTTGACGCTCGGCTGAACCTTCATTGCCTCTGCTGTTCTCTGTGATCGTCCCGGGCGAGAAAGGATGATCGCCCGGGTGGTGCATATTCAGTTGTCAGTATGAAGTTGTACGTCAGCGGTAGCGGAAGACGATGCGGCCGCGGGTCAGGTCGTAGGGGCTCAACTCCACCACCACACGGTCCTCAGGAAGGATCCGGATGTAGTGCTGACGCATCTTGCCCGAGATGTGGGCGAGCACCTTGTGCCCGTTGGAGAGCTCCACGCGGAACATCGCGTTGGGGAGCGCTTCGACGATGGTGCCCTCGATCTCGATAACGCCGTCCTTCTTGGCCATACCCTCTTCTTCTCGCTCGGCGGACGACCCCTTGTGGTGTCGGGCCCGCCCATAGAAATCGGCCCGCATGTGCTCACGAGCGCACACGTGACCGACACTCCATCGTACGGGATCGGTGTGCTCAACCTGAAATCGCGTCAACCGCTCGGGGTAGTCTGTCCAGATGTCCGCGGTGAGCCTCGATGACCCACTGGTGGGAGCGGCTCGGCGGATCGTCATTCTGGGGGTCACCGGCTCGGGGAAAACCCACCTGGCCAGCGCGCTTGGGCGCTGCCGCGGCATACCCCATCACGAGATGGACGCGCAGGCCTGGCAGCCTGGCTGGGTCAAAACCCCGGACGAGGAACTGCGCCAGCGCGCCGAGCGGATCGCGTCGGCGGACGGCTGGGTGGTCGACGCCCTGTGGACCGCCACCCGCGTGGCCTTCCTGCCGCGGGTCGAATTGGTCATTGGGCTCGATTACCCCTGGGCCATCAGCGCCGGCCGCCTCCTGGGGCGCACCGTGAATCGGCTGACCACCCGCGAGCCGATCTGCGGGGATAACGCCGAGTCGTGGCGGCAAACGCTCTCCCGGGACTCCATCCTGCTCTGGCATCTGCGCACTTTCCGGTCCAAGCGCCGCCAGATCCTTCAGTGGGCGGCCGACGCCGACCTGCCGCCGCTGCTCCGGCTGACCCATCCCGATCAGGCCGCCGCACTGGTGGCCGCGACCAAGGCCACCTCATGACCGTACGCATCGCCATCATCGGCGACGAGAACCTGGACTACCCCTCACACCGCGAGCTCAATGCCGCGCGGGCCCGGCTGGGCGAAGACGTGCAGACCTGGTGGGTGGCCACGGACGGTGAGTACATCCGCGACCTGAACGCCATGGACGCCATCTGGGTGGCACCCGGCTCGCCGTATCGGGATGACGACGCCGCGCTTGCCGCGATTCGGTGGGCCCGCGAGGGCGGGGTGCCGCTGCTCGGCTCCTGCGGCGGCCTGCAGTACGGGGTGCTCGAGTACCTGCGCACGGTTCTGGCTGCGACGGCCACGCACGCGGAGGTCGACGGAGTCGGTCCGAGCAATGCGGTGGCGCCGCTGGCTTGTTCCTTGCGCGGCGAAGTGCGCGAGGTGACCCCCATCCCAGGGACCTGGTTCGATGCCATGGTCGGCGGCCGCACCGCGCCCGGCATGCACTACTGCGGGTATGCCCCAACGCCCGAGACCGTGGACCGGCTCACCTCTGCGGGTTGGTTGGTCGAGGCCACCGCGCCGGATGCCGGACCCGAAGTGCTGCGACTGCCAACCCATCCGTTCTACATGCTCACGCTCTTTCAGCCGCAGATCGGCGCCTCCACGGCGGCCAGCCTGCATCCGATGCTGCTGAGCTTCGTCGCGGCCGCCCGCGAGCGCTCGCGCAGGCGGGAGATGTATGCCGCGGCCGTGGGAGGAGAAGCAGCAGCCCGCCCCGCGGCATACGTCCATCAACAGCGCTGGGGAGCCCGCTGGTGGAAACCGCTGGTGTCCATACCGCTGATGATTGTGCTCACGTTCATCGCCATGATGGTTGTGAGCTTCCCGTTCGTGATGGGCGGCGGCATCACCCAAGAGGATCTGGCACTCAAACCCGAGGCCAATCTCTTGCTCAACCTAGGGCTCGCCACGCTGACCCCCATCACACTGTTCGTGATGTGGGGCGTGCACCGGCGTCCGTGGAGACGGGTGCTGTCGGTGACGGGACGGCTGCGGTGGGGGTGGCTCGGTCGGGCGATGGCCCTGCTCACGCCCGTGTTCGTCGTCTACCTGCTGGTCTCGTGGCTGATCGATGGCGCCGTGATTCTCGAGCGACCGCAGCAGTGGCTCTCCCTGGCCGTGGTGACCCTGCTGACCACCCCGCTCCAGTCGGCTGGCGAGGAGGTCTTCTTCCGCGGCGGGCTGGTGCAAGCCGTCGGTTCCTGGTTCCGCTCCCCGGTCGTTGCCCTGGTGGTTTCGACCGCGGTGTCTGCGGCCCTCTTTGGCGCGGCGCACGGATCTGCGGATCCCTGGATTCTCATCGACCTCAGTTCGCTGGCCGTGGCGTCGTGTTACCTCTCCTGGCGCACCGGTGGGCTAGAGGCTGGGATCGCGCTGCACGTGGTCAACAACCTGGCGGTGACCTTTATGGGGTTGATCGTCGGTGGCCTCGAAGCGTCATATGTGGACACCGAGACCACGGGGAGCGCACTGTCGGCCGGAATCTCGGTGCTGGTCATGAGCGTCTCCACCTGGGTGCTCTTGCGCAGCGCCGTCCGCCACGGGATCGCGCCGGCCGGCAGGGGGGCTCCGCGGGTCGGCTAAGCCCCCGTGGAGGGGGATTTCACGCGGATCCGAGGGGTGGTCAGCTCTGTAGGGTGCCCGCCATCCCCAGGGTCGCGACTCCGTACGAGACGATGTCGCCCTTGGCATCTGAGACCGGGTCGTAATAGACGTAGGCCGCGCCATTCATGACGCCGACGAAGGTCACGCCCCACGTGGGCGACCACCTCGTGGCGTTCAAGGCGGTGATGTTCTGCCACCCGCTTGTGCGCAATTGATAGCCGTGCAGTGCGTTCGTGGCCTGGTCAACGGTGTACATGTTCAAACCGCCGCCATAGGTCACCACATAGATCACGTCGACCTTTCGGCCATTGACAGTGGCCGTTCCCGCACAGGCGATCAGTTTGGCCCCAGACCAGTGGACACTTTCGATGACCCGCGAGTTGCTGTAGGAGGTCGCGAGAGAGTCCGCGCTTTCACGGAATGCGTAGCGCACCAGTGCACTACCCCGCAGACCATAGACCAAGCTGCTGCGACCTGAGTAGGACAGCGAGCGCACCGCACCCCACCCGGTCGACCCGGAGACAACAGTCTCATTGGTGATCGTCGCGCCGCCGTAGTAGTCAAAAGCCCGAAGCAAGCCATCCCAGTGGATGGCGAGATACCGGTCGTAATACGGGGGACCCTCCCCGAAGCCGTGGCTAAGCCCACTCTCGGTCCAGGCGATGGGCGCGCCAAATGACACCGGACCGGCCGAATGGAACGAAGGGGCGTTGATATCGATAGATCCAAGCCGAACGATCCCATTCGCCCGGATGTGAGCGAGGTTGCCGTACATGCCGTCGGGCAACGTTGAAACTGCTGTCAGGGCGCCCGCGGCAACGGGTCGGTCCTGCGCTGCCTGCGTGCTGGCCGAGGAGGAGAATCCCGTGACCGTGACGAGCATGAGGCCCGCAACCACCCTCACCAATGACCCACGCTTCATAGGACTCATTAGACCTCATCTCCCGCAGGGCCATCCACGTCTGCAGTCCTGCTGTTGCCTATCTGGACTCTAATCCCGCCGATCGGCAGGGGGATGAAAGGCCCCGAGAATGCGTTCGGCTCCGTCCACCGCCGACAGCTCGCCCGAGCGGACGGCGGCCTCCACCTCCGCGCGGATGCCCCGCGACGACTCGCGCACGGCATCCGTGAGTTGCGCATCCACCAGCGTCCACATCCAGTCTTCCTGCTGGCGAGCCCGCCGCGCCTCCAGCGAGTGGTGCTCCTCCAGCCACGCCCGATGCGCCAGCACCTGCGCCCACACCTCGTCCAGGCCCACCCCGGTCAGCGCCGAACAGGTGAGCACCGGTGGCCGCCGCTGGTCCCCCGGCAGCATCATTCGCATCGCGCCCGCGAGTTCACGGGCAGCACCGCGGGCCGGGATCTCGCCATCACCGTCGGCCTTATTGACCGCGATGACATCGGCGAGTTCGAGGATTCCGCGTTTGATGCCCTGCAATTGATCCCCCGCGCGAGCCAGGGTCAGCAACAGGAAGGTGTCCACCATTTCGGATACCGCGATTTCGTTCTGCCCGACGCCGACGGTCTCCACGATGACGACGTCATAGCCCGCAGCCTCCAGGACCAGCATCGACTCGCGAGTCGCGCGCGCCACCCCTCCCAGGTGCCGTCCGCTCGGGCTCGGTCGCACGAAGGCTGCCTCGTTGGCCGCGAGCTCGGCCATCCGGGTGCGGTCGCCCAGGATCGACCCCCCGGTTCGCCGCGAGGAGGGATCCACGGCAACCACGGCCACCCGGCGCCCCTGCTTGATCAACCGGCAGCCCAGCGCGTTGATGAAGGTCGACTTCCCCGCACCCGGCACCCCGGTGATCCCGACCCGGACCGCTGCGCCGGTGTATGCCGCCAGCTCGGCCAGCAACTCACGCGCTGCAACCCGGTGGTCCGGGCGGCTGGATTCCAGCAGGGTGATCGCGCGCGCAATATGCCCGCGCGACCCAGCCCGCACCTGGGCGGCCAACTCGGCGACGTCGAGCGCGGGCGGCATACTCACGACAGACGCGAACGCAACTCGCCGATGAGCTCGATCGCGGCCTGCGAGATGACCGTCCCGGGCGGATAGATCGCGTCAGCACCCGCAGCCCTCAGGGCCTCGAAGTCCTGTGGCGGGATGACCCCGCCCACCACGATCATCAGGTCCGATCGACCCAAAGCATCCAACTCTGCCCGCAGCGCTGGCACCAGGGTGAGGTGCCCTGCCGCGAGCGAGGACACCCCGACGACGTGGACGTCTGCCTCAACGGCCTGGCGCGCCACCTCGGCGGGGGTCTGGAAGAGCGGACCCACGTCGACATCAAATCCGAGGTCGGCGAATGCCGTGGCAATGACCTTCTGCCCGCGGTCGTGGCCGTCCTGCCCCATCTTGGCGACCAAGATGCGCGGCCGGCGGCCCTGCGCCTCCTCGAACTCCTCGACCAATGCCTGGGCGCGCGCGACGCTCTCGTCGGCTCCGGCTTCGGCGCTGTACACGCCACCGATGGTACGGATCTGGGCGGTGTAGCGACCGAAGACCTCCTCCAGCGCGTCGCTCATCTCGCCAACGGTGGCCTTGGCGCGGGCCGCGTCGATAGCCAGCGCGAGCAGGTTGGTCTCCAGGCTCCCGTCCGAGCCAGCGCGAGCCGCCTCGGTCAGGCGCGTCAACGCTGCCTGGCAGGCGGCCTCATCGCGCTCAGCGCGTAGCCGCTCGAGCTTGGCGATCTGGGAGGCGCGGACCGCGGCATTGTCGACCTTGAGCACCTCGATCGGTTCGTCATCCTCGGCGACGTACAGGTTGACGCCGATCACCGGCTGACGCCCGGAGTCGATCCGCGCCTGGGTGCGCGCGGCCGCCTCCTCGATCCGCATCTTGGGGATACCGGCCTCGATCGCCTTGGCCATGCCGCCGGCGGCTTCAACTTCCTCGATGTGCTGCCAGGCGCGGTCCGCGATATCGGCCGTCAACCGCTCGACGTAGGCCGATCCGGCCCAGGGGTCGATGACCCGGCAGGTCCCGGACTCCTGCTGGATGACCAGTTGGGTGTTGCGGGCGATCCGGGCGGAGAAGTCGGTCGGCAACGCAATGGCCTCATCGAGGGCATTGGTGTGCAGGCTCTGAGTGTGGCCCTGGGTCGCGGCCATCGCCTCGACGCAGGTGCGCACGACGTTGTTGTAGACATCCTGCGCCGTGAGCGACCAGCCGCTGGTCTGGCTGTGGGTGCGCAGCGAGAGCGACTTGGGATTCGCGGCGCCCTGCTCCCCCACGAGACGCGCCCACAGCAGGCGCGCGGCCCGCATCTTGGCGACCTCCATGAAGAAGTTCATCCCGATCGCCCAGAAGAAGGACAGCCGAGGAGCAAAGACATCGACATCGAGGCCCACGGCCTTGCCGGCCCGTAGGTACTCCACACCGTCGGCCAGGGTGTAGGCCAACTCAAGGTCGGCCGTCGCACCGGCCTCTTGCATGTGATACCCGCTGATCGAGATCGAGTTGAACCGCGGCATCTTCTGGCTGGTGAACGCGAAGATGTCGCTGATGATCCGCATCGACGGCTCGGGCGGATAGATATAGGTATTGCGGACCATGAACTCTTTGAGGATGTCGTTCTGGATGGTTCCGCTCAGCTGCTCGGGCGCCACGCCCTGCTCCTCGGCCGCGACCACATAGAGCGCGAGCACCGGGATGACCGCGCCATTCATCGTCATGGACACCGACATCTGGTCCAGCGGGATGCCGTCAAAGAGCGTGCGCATGTCGTAGATCGAGTCGATCGCCACGCCCGCCATCCCGACATCGCCGGTGACGCGCGGGTGGTCGGAGTCATAACCGCGATGGGTGGCTAGGTCGAAGGCGACCGAGAGCCCCTTCTGGCCGGCGGCCAGGTTGCGCCGATAGAACGCATTGGACTCCTCGGCGGTGGAGAAGCCGGCATACTGCCGGATCGTCCACGGCTGGTTGACGTACATCGTCGGGTACGGCCCGCGCAGGTAGGGCGGGGCGCCGGGGATGGTGTCCAGGTGGGTGAGATCGGCCAGGTCGGCGGAGCCATAGAGCGCCTTGACCGGGATGCCTTCGGGGGTTTTCCAGATGGCACCGGCGGGCGCGGACGGGGCGGCGACCGGGATCTCGCTGGCGAGGTTGGCCGTCGTGAAGTCGGGGATCTGGCTCACTGTCCTGCTCCTTCCGCCGGTGCGCCGATTCGGTCGAGGACATCGCGAAGGAAAGCGACCACATCCATCCCGTCGTAGACCTCGCCGTCGACCCGCACATCCTCGGGCAACTCGCGAGCTCGTCCAGCGACGAGCACGCGCTCGGCGCCTGCCGCACGCAGTTCCGCCACCGCCTGTGCGGCATGTTCGGCATACGCCTTGGTCGAGGAGGTGATGATCGCCACGGGCGATCCCTCGTCGCT
>WBZP01007422.1_pt1 | contig 10584 bp, 8 predicted proteins | sample 5204301 | NCBI WGS metagenome assembly WBZP01 (sample SAMN12412401, study PRJNA552823) | activated sludge metagenome | isolation source: activated sludge from nitrification reactor of wastewater treatment plant... | place: USA: Pennsylvania | collected 2017
ATCTTGAGCGCCTCATAGGTTTCCTTCGGCACGGTGGGAAAACTTGCCTGCGCCTGGACTGCCGCCAACACGCCGCAGACCACCAGCGCATACTTCACCAGGTGTTTTACCGTCACAGCTCGACTCCCTCCCTTTGATGGCCAGTGCGCTCTGTCCTTCAACAAACACTCACTCATTGCTATCTCTCCTTCACTACATCACAGTTTTCTCTCGGATTCAGGGCGACGCCCGGCGGTGACCCAGGGAGGAATCACCACCGGACTCGCCTGCCAAGTCGGAACCTCCCAAGGAGGTACGTCACTGGACCAGGCAATCCAGTCAGGCCCCGACCCGAGAAGTAGAGAAGCCCTGAATAATCTCCACCCAACATAGACATCCATCAGCCGCTTGAATGTCTCTACGTAAGAATGCAAATGGTATACCGCGTCAGATGCGGGCCCGCCGCACACTCATCAGCTGAGCATTGTCCTACCGATCCTTCCAGCAAAAGACAGAAACAGCCGACGTATACAGCGAACGGCGCGATTCCACTTCTGCGTGTGGTGGGCTCGATGTCCACTACGTTCATGTCTCCATTACAGACCTACAAGATCTTGTATCTAATTCGATTCAGTATCGAAATAGATTCACCGACGAGCATCACACCGCGATCGGCTCAGACCACGCGACCATCCCAATGAATTTCCTCCGTGGTTGTAATGAGCCTTGTGGTAAAAGATCCCCTTGCCACTGACTGACATTGCAGCGTCTCAATCGACATGATCTATATAAGATGGAATTGGATCCTCGCGATCACGCTCGCTGGAGTAAGCATCCCATTCTTGTGCTGGGCTGAGCCGTCGCTCACAATCCCTAGAGCATCTTCAGCTATTGACCACCAGCTCCAAGAGGAGACCCTCTATCTCAAAGAAGAAACCGTCAGCGTCGCCAGCCGATACGAGCAACCGATTTCACAAGCTCCCTCCGATGTGTACGCGATCACTGATGAAGATATTAAAAACTCAGGAGCGACCGACATTCCGACGTTGCTGCGGCAAGTTCCAGGCATGGAAATCATGCAGATGAACGCGGTCGATTTCAACGTCAGCGTGCGTGGAAACAATCAATTACTGGCCAATAAACTCCTTCTCCTTGTAGACGGCCGCTCCGTCTATATCGATCAATCAGGAACCGTCTTATGGAAATCCCTTCCCATAGCATTGACTGAAATCAAAAGGATCGAAGTCCTGAAGGGGCCCGCGTCGGCTTCGTACGGCTTCAATGCATTCGATGGCGTCGTGAGCATCATCACAAAATCTCCTGAAGAGATGAAAGGAACCACACTACAAGTGGCAGGCGGTGGGTTGGGAACAGTTCTCACCACCGGAGTCCATGCAGGAATCACCGGGAATTGGGGGTACCGTATATCCGCCGGCCATGAACAGAATCAGCGGTGGTCAGACTCAAATGCACCAGCACTCAATAGTCAACGAATCGGCGGCATGGCAGAATATCAACTACCCAATCAGGGGCAGATACGAGCCGAAGCAGGCCTCAGTCGAGCGAACCCCTATAACTCATTTGTGACCGATATCAGTACGACTGCCGACCATATATCTCAAGCTCACTCCCTGCTCAGTTTTGAACGGAACGGTCTCCTCCTTCGTGGCTGGTGGAATAGCCAGTCTTTCAAGACTCCATCCTCTGATATATTTCCACCGTTAACTCCGCTATTTGCCGTAACTGACAAAACTGGGCAAACAGCTGGAACCGGCTCGTTCAATACCTATGATGTAGAAACACGATATCAATTCAATCCACTTGCGCCGCTCAAGTTAACCCTCGGCACGAACTTTCGGCATATCGTCGCTTCTTGGAACATTCTTGACACGCGCACAATCGAGAATCGCCTTGGGCTCTATACCCAAGGATCGTGGCTACTGCTTCCTTCCCTAGAGGTGAATACCGGAGTCCGGTACGATCTCGATAGCTTTCACGAGCCTACGCTGTCTCCTCGTGGTAGCGTGATCTACCATGTCCATCCCAACCACATGATCCGATTCTCTGGTTCTGTTGCCTATCGCCCCCCAACAACCTTCGAGGTCAGCCAACACAGCATCATCACCGTGACGCTTCCGGGGCTGCCACCCTCGTCAAGTGTCACGTTAGGGTCAAGCAGTGTGAACCCGGAAAAAGTCGTATCTTATGAAGCGGGCTATCAGGGTTGGTGGTGGGATCACCGTCTGCGCACGAGAGTGACTGGGTTTTTCAACCAAATTAGGGATCTGATCATCTTTCGCAATCCCACGAATAATCCATTCAACCCAGCAATCCCCATCAATGCCAACTCAGCTGACATGTATGGCGGCGAAGTCGGGGTTGAAGTCTTGATGACCTCCTGGCTTTCAGGCTTTGCCAATTATGCTTACCAAGGGTCCATGCAACGATCCGGTGGGGTCACTGAGCGAGGTTTCCCTCACCATAAGGTGAATGCCGGACTCCGTGTCACATGGGAATCCTTCAAGGGTGAGGCGCTTTACCACCATGTGGGGATGGCTTCATATCCCTTGGCTGAACCCTTCACAAACCTGGCTCCGTTTTTTCCACCAGGCACCAACCTTCCGCAGCAAGGAGTCCCAGCCTATCACTTGTTGAACCTTCGATTGGGATACGTCCTCTGGCGGCAACAGACGGGCGACACTATGCGCGAAGCGGAACTAGCACTCTCCGTCTTCAATGCCCTGAACGACACCCATCGAGAACATCCGTTGGGAGACCTTCTCGGTACCCGCGTGATGGGGTGGTTGACGGTCAAGCTCTGAGCATGACCCACTACACGGCGAAGTATTGTCAGAACCTATGACACAGTTCGAGATACGTCATACTCACTACTCAGGCTCGTAATTCAGGTTCGGTGAGAGCCAGCGTTCGACGGTACGAATATCCATCCCCTTGCGGCGGGCGTAGTCTTCAACTTGGTCTTTCCCGATCTTGCCCACGGCAAAGTACTTGGCGTCCGGATGAGCAAAATAGAATCCACTGACAGATGCCGCCGGCAACATCGCGTAGCTTTCTGTCAGGGTGATACCGGCATTCTTTTCAACTGACAAAAGATCGAACAACAGTCGTTTTTCTGTATGGTCCGGGCATGCCGGATAACCAGGCGCCGGACGGATCCCGCGGTATTTTTCACGGATCAACTCCTCATTCGTCAGTTGTTCCGTCTTGCCATACCCCCACTCTTCTCTGACCCGCTTATGGAGACATTCGGCGAACGCTTCAGCCAACCGGTCCGCAAGAGCCTTCGCCATGATCGAGTTGTAATCGTCGTGATCCCGATCGAACTGCTTGCAGAGATCATCCAGCCCGATACCTGCTGTCACAGCGAAGGTTCCGACGTAGTCCTGCCGACCTGAATCTTTTGGCGCCACATAATCGGCAAGCGAGAGATTTGGCTGCCCTATCGGCTTCTCCGATTGCTGTCGGAGATAATGGATCGTCGTGATCACCGGCTTTCGAGAAGCATCCGCATACAGTTCGATGTCGTCCCCGACCGAGGCCGCCGCAAAGAAGCCATAAACTCCCTTGGCAGTGAGCTGCCGTTTCTTGACGATCTCATCGAGGAGCCGCCGCGCATCGTCGTAGAGCTCTTTCGCTCTTGGCCCGACGGTCGGATCATCGAAGAGTGTTGGATAACGCCCTTTCAATTCCCAGGTATGAAAGAAGGGCGACCAGTCAATATACGAAATAAGTTCGACCAGCGACTGGTCCTCAATGCTTCGAACTCCCAATGCGGACGGTGTAGGAATATGAGTCTGGTCCCAGTCTGAGACAAACCGATTGGTACGGGCCTGGGCAATCGACAAGAGTGGTTTGGCACCACGATCCTGGTGCACCTGTCGCATCCGCTCGTAGTCGTCCCTGACTTGTTTCACAAACCCTTGCCGTTGCGCCTGACTCACCAGACTTCCCACGACACCGACTGCACGTGAGGCATCAAGTACATGGACCACGCCTGGCGCATATGAGGGGGCGATCTTCACTGCGGTATGGGCCTTACTGGTCGTCGCACCTCCGATCAAGAGCGGCACCTCGAACCCTTCCCGAGTCATCTCCTTCGCCACATGCACCATCTCGTCGAGCGAGGGTGTAATCAGTCCACTCAAGCCGATGATGTCGGCTTTGTTTTCTCGTGCCGCGGCCAGAATCTTCTCGCAGGGCACCATCACCCCAAGATCGATGACTTCGTAGTTGTTACAACCCAATACAACACCAACGATGTTTTTGCCGATGTCGTGCACATCGCCCTTGACCGTTGCCAGCAACACCTTACCCTGCGACTGAAAATTTCCGGACCGCTTCTTTTCTTCCTCCATGAAGGGCATGAGATAGGCCACGGCCTTCTTCATGACACGCGCGCTCTTCACGACTTGCGGTAAGAACATCTTGCCTGACCCGAACAGATCGCCGACCACATTCATACCGGCCATCAACGGTCCTTCGATCACTTCAATCGGTTTGGCATACTTCTGACGCGCCTCTTCTGTGTCCTTGTCGATAAAGTCCGTAAGGCCCTTGACGAGGGCATGGGACAGCCGCTCCTCAACCGTCCCCTTGCGCCATTCGTCGTCCTTGACCGCAACCTTGCCTTTCGCCTTGACCGTCTCAGCAAACGTCACTAGGCGTTCGGTCGCATCCGGCCGACGATTGAGCAGCACGTCCTCGACAAGCTCGAGCAGGTCCTTGGGAATCTCCTCATACACGGCCAACTGGCCGGCATTGACGATGCCCATATCCAACCCGGCCTTGATGGCATGGTAGAGAAACGCCGCATGCATCGCCTCGCGAACAACGTTGTTGCCGCGAAATGAAAAGGAGATGTTGCTGATCCCGCCGCTGACCTTCGCACCAGGCAGATTCTGCTTGATCCAGCGCGTCGCCTCGAGAAAGTTCACCGCATAGTTGTTGTGCTCATCGATCCCCGTCGCCACGGTCAAGATGTTCGGATCGAAAATGATGTCTTGCGGAGGAAATCCAACCCGCTCCGTGAGGATTTTGTACGAGCGCGCACAGATTTCTTTCTTCCGCTCCAGTGTGTCGGCCTGCCCCTGCTCGTCAAAGGCCATCACGACCACCGCCGCACCGTAGCGACGAATCACCGTCGCCTGGTCGATGAATTTCTGTTCACCTTCTTTCAAGCTGATACTGTTCACAACCGCCTTGCCTTGGATGTTCTTCAAGCCGGTCTCCAGTACCTCCCACTTGGAGCTGTCGACCATAATCGGCACTTTGCAGATGTCCGGCTCAGAAGCCACCAGGCGCAGAAACTTTTCCATGGCCGCCTTGGAATCGAGCATGCCCTCGTCCATGTTGATGTCAATAATCTGGGCCCCACCGTCCACCTGTTGACGTGCCACCGACAGGGCTGACTCATAATCCCCGGCGAGAATCAGCTTGGCGAAGGCCGGCGAGCCGGTCACATTCGTACGCTCACCGATATTGACGAAGTTCGAGTCAGGCCGGATGGTGACAGCCTCCAGGCCGCTCAATCTGGTGTACGGCTCAACCTTTGATGGGAGATGCGGTTTCACCCCGCGTACCGCTTCGGCAATGCGGTGAATGTGGGCCGGTGTCGTGCCGCAACAGCCACCGACGATGTTCAGCCATCCATTGTTCGCCCAGTCCAGCAACTGAGGTGCCAAGGTCTCTGGCGTCTCGGGAAACCCGGTCGGTAACAGGGGATTCGGCAGACCGGCATTGGGATGGGCACTGATATAAATCGGCGCGATCTGAGATAGGTCCTCGATCAGTGGCCGCATTTCTTTCGGCCCCAACGCACAATTCATTCCCACGCTCAAAAGCGGTACATGGGAAATTGAATTCCAAAATGCCTCGACCGTCTGTCCGGTCACCCCGCGGTTGCTGCCGGCTTGGATGAACGTCACCGACGCCATGATCGGAACCCTGCGTACGCCTGATGCAAAGGCCTCTTGAATCGCAAAGAATGCCGCCTTGGCATTCAAGGTATCAAAAATGGTTTCGACCAAGAGAAGATCCGCACCACCTTCGAGCAACCCGCGCACCTGCTCGCCATACGCGGCAACAAGTTCTTCATACGTCGTCCCTCGAGCGGCAGGATTGTTCACATCGGTCGAAATCGATGAGGTCTTGGTCGTCGGACCGATCGCCCCGGCAACGAAACACCGCCGTCCCGGCTGTGCCTGTTCCACGGCAACGACGGCTCGTCTCGCGCACTCGGCGCCGGCTTTGGACAACTCGTAACCGAGCCGGTCCATGCCGTAATCCATAAGCGAAATCGCCTGAGAGTTGAACGTGTTGGTCTCGACGATGTCCGCACCGGCCTCCAAATACTGCCGATGAATGTCTTCGATCACAGACGGCTGCGTGAGATTCAGCAGATCGTTATGCCCCTTGAGATCCTTCTTCCAATCCTTGAAGCGCTCGCCCCGAAAGGCCGCCTCATCCAGCTTCCGCTGCTGGATCATCGTCCCCATCGCACCATCAAGGATCAGAATCCGTTCGTTCAGCATCTCCACGATGGGCCATTTCTCTTGTCTCGGCATTGTCACCTTCTGTTAGGATCGGATAGTTGTTGGCTGATTTATGGCGATCATACTGGAAGGCCTTCCGACGCGGCAAGCAGACGGTCGCTTTCTTGACATGAATTTACATGCCTCGCTACGATACACGTGATGCACGGATCGATCATCGGACGTTCCATCATCCTCTCTCTTCTCTGGTGCGTCCTCGCTTTTGTCGCGATCCCCACAACAACGACTGCAACTCCCTACTTTGAAGATGGGTTTCTCGGGCTCTCCCAACAGGAATTGCACGAGAAACTTGGCCGGCCACAGGCGGTACGCGATCGCAAGTCCGCCCTCAGGGTGTTCACGTATTATCCGATCACCGATTGGGCTACCTATTTCAGCAAACTGGTCTCCCCTGAAAATGGAGAGGATGTGTATACGTTTACCCGCGAGGGGATCGAGATCCGCTATTCATTCAGTTATGCGGTCGACTCAAATGTTGCCGAGGAGAATCGGCCTCTCATTGTGCGGCTGGTGGACATCGAGTTCCCCCACCCCGTCCCCATCGCTCGCCTCCCCTCACTGATTCCTGAATTTCATCCCTCCTCGGACCCGACAAATCCGACCTTTCGATCCAATATTTGGGTGCTGCTGTTTCAAGGCGTTGCCTCAGCGGATGCCCGCTTCATCGTCAAGGAGCCGGGCAGGGACAAGTTCGATTGGACCCTCAGTTTTCAACTCTTCTCACTGCAGGGTCTTCCCGAGCGCTTGACGAGAGAGTCGCTGGTCGATCGTGTCGAGGTCGGTGCACAGAGCGTGGAGTTCATCACCAGACGATTACGGCACACGCATGAACCGATCCTTAATCCCTTTTCCACACAATTCGAGAGGCAATCGATTCTCCCACCGCAGTCGCTGAGAACAATCCCGGTTCCCCACTATGCGGAGTAGTCGATCCCAATCCGTCGGCGGCGTTCTCACGTTGTTTTCAAGCCTGTGAGGCCGATCTCGGGAATCTCACAATTCAGAAACGAGATACGCGTTACCTCTCACACACAACGCGCATGGTCGCAGTTGTATGTGGGTGAGTTGGAGTAGAGGCGCTCGCCAACGGAGGCGGGCTAGGGTGAGACCTGAAGTCGATTCTGTTGGGTCTGTCCTGCGGTGACCGCTTTCTCTTTCATACGATCCATTGGGCCGCCGTTGCTGGTGTACATCAGCACAGGTGTACCAATCCCCAACACGATCAAGAGGCCCAGCGCCAGTAAGCGCACCATCGGGCTATTTTTACTGAAAAACATGATCGCCAACAGGACCACGGCGGCAAGGCCCGCTTGCGTCACAATCTTCGACTGCTCCGGTGCTAACCCTGCTAGATCAAGATTTACCGAGGACATCCCCGAACCAAGATTCTTGGCCTGTGTTTTGATTTTTTCTTGTACCGACTGCAGTGCTGAAGGCGGCTTCGTCACGGCATCGGGTTGCTCATGGGCTTTCACTTTTGCTCGATATTTTTGAGGAACGGTTTCCAGAGTATCCGTATAGACCAAGTTCCCCTGCTCATCAATGTACGAATACATCGTTATCGCCCAGGCCTCGACAGAAAGCCCCTGCCCCAGAACAACACAGAACCACATCACCAATGCCCAGCAGTATTGCTTAACCACCATCATATCGACCCACCTCGTTATGAGCTCACTGCACCATTATATATCCTCTATATATCCTCGTTATCCTCGGGACACCGCTACACGCCACCCCATTAAGTATAGCTATCTCTATATCTATATGATTTTATAGAATATTAACAGCACTTCCTTGACTCTAGCGCGACCGCGCTGTTAGCATCGCTTCTTTTTCATCACACCATGGCTGCAGAATCTCAACCGCTGTCCCTCAATTCCGACAGGAATGAACCGTCGTTCATTCGCCGTCGGCCTGTGCGGATCATTATCTATACGGGGCTTGTTCTCTTTGCCCTGATGGCGGTGGTGTGGCCCATGATCGTGCAACTCGGCGATCCAGACTTTCGCAAACACATCGAGCAACATCGCGTCATGGTGGGGATGAGCAAGGAACAGGTGTTACAAGCCTGGGGTGGCCCGCAGACGATCAATACAACCTTCACTAAAGACGGGATACGGCAGGAAGAGTGGATCTTCGAAGATTGGGAAAGCACCTCGGTGGTCCGTCACCGCTACCTCTATTTCGAGGAAGGAGTCCTGAAGGGAGGATGGTACGAAGGATCTCGCGAACGACAAGCTCGGGACTTCCCCACCGACAAGCCGCACCCGAAAATCCAGCCCTAGCAGCAGCGTGAAGCGGTCGCTCGTGTTCGAGGCACGCGACGACATCTGAAATAGCCAGCCGTTTGAACATCCTCCCGCAAAGCGGCGCTGCAAAGCCTAGCTCGTGTCTTCCTCATTCAAGGGGATGTGTCTCGAATGGAGAGCCGGAGTCGCCCGAGAAGTACCTCAGCGCGGGCATGGTCTGCCGCATCAACCATCACGCGGCTCCCGACAAGCGGCACTCCTGGATACAGACTGCTCACATGTTCACCATGGACGACATACGTGATGCGATTGCCGTCCAGCAAACTCTTGATCATCGCGAGCTCGCCGACATCCTGCGCATTCATGAGATGGATCATCCGCATCATGGCTCCCTTGATCGAATCCTCACCTCAAAAACCTGCCCATCGATTGCACTTTGCTCATCCACGTTCTAGACTTGGATGAAACGTTAGGGCGTTTCCGTGATGCGCGCACGCCGTTCCTGACCTGGGCCGCCTGAGATCGTCAGGACACGTTTCCATTCACGGACTTGGTAGATGGCCCAGGCGTTCGGCTCGCCCTTAAAAAATGCGGTAGGATCTTCGCCGCTGGCATTGAGAAAGATGGGTTCGGTGAAACCTTCTTCTAATGCATAATCAAGCAAGGAGTCAGTCGTAAACCCTGTTCCCCGGAGACTCACATCGGCCAGGAGCGTCAGGATCTCATCAGGATTCTGAATGGTGATGGCTTTCATTTTCTTTCCTCTGGATTCCGAATTGTAACGACACCACCTCAAAGAGGCAAGGCATCATGTCGACTCACATGACAAAATCGGCGTTCTTTGAATCGTTGCTCCAACTCATGGACAACAAGCATCATTGGGCCTGGGACCATTTCGCGTCCGGCCGACTCACCCATGCCCAACTGAAGATTCACTTTCAGCAAGAATATGCGGTCTACGTTCGCGACTTCCCTATCTTCTTAGCCAGAATTCTCGGGAAAAATCCACCCCCTTCGGCACGTCACATGTTGGCAGAAAATATCTACGAGGAAGAAACCGGCGGGCTTTCGTTGGGTGCCTCTCACCCGGAACTCTTTTTGACGATGATGGAAGGCCTCCGATTCAGCCGCAACAGTTTCAACCGATTCCATCTCTTGCCTGAGGCCCGACGTTACCGGGCCTGGCTTGATCGCATGTCCTATCACCGCGAATGGGTACTGGGTGCTGCAACCTTTACCATCTTCGTGGAGGGCAGCGTAAAGGACCGAACAGAACTCACAACACCATCAAAGAGGAAACGACCGAAGGAGATCGAAGCCCTCATCAACATCCACCCCCTCGTCCGCTATCATGGCCTCCATCCCAACCGGATGGATCTGATCCGTGCGCACCAGTTGGTTGAAGCGGGACATCGTCACGATGCCTATCACATGGTCGTCAATTACACCACTCCGGCGATGAGACAATCGGTACTGATAGCCCTTCGCAAGAGCCTCACCCTTTGGCTGACCTATCGTGATGCGGTCGCCAAGGCCTGCAAACAGACACAGCCTTCGTGATGGCTCGACTGCTCGCCTGCTGTGCGCTGCTCCTCGCGTTCACCAACCAGGAGCCACCGGCTCGGGCCGGAGTTCCCGTCGATATGGTCGTGATTCCAGCCGGAGAGTTCCTCATGGGCAGCCCGGAAGACGGTCTGAGCTTTGATGACGAGCACCCGCAACGCCTGGTGTATGTCGCATCCTTTTCGATTGATCACTACGAAGTCACCAACGCCCAGTATAAA
>WBZP01007423.1_pt1 | contig 10584 bp, 15 predicted proteins | sample 5204301 | NCBI WGS metagenome assembly WBZP01 (sample SAMN12412401, study PRJNA552823) | activated sludge metagenome | isolation source: activated sludge from nitrification reactor of wastewater treatment plant... | place: USA: Pennsylvania | collected 2017
CTGTTCGATTACGGCTATCAGTTGGGGCGCAAGGGCTATCCCTGGAAGAAGGCTCCACCAGGACTGACGGCGGTCAAGAACCCATAGGTTCCTACCAAGCGCACAAGAGAAACCACTTTGAATTCCTTTCTCGCCGCCGCCATAGTCTCCGCCTGCCTGTTCGGAGCCGTGTTGCTCGGGATGGGTCTTCGTCGCCTCCTTCCCGAGCATCACCTGAGCGATGACACCAAGGATACCGTAAAGCTCGCCATGGGTCTGGTCGCGACCATGGCGGCCCTGGTCCTGGGGTTGCTCGTGAGTTCGGCCAAGAGCGACCACGACACCGGACAAAGCGACGTGAACCAGATGGCCGCCAAGGTTGCCTTTCTCGACCGGGTGCTCGCCGACTACGGACCGGAAGCGGCGGAGATCCGCGCTCAGCTTCGCTCCATAACCAAGGAGGGGGTCCGGCACATGTGGCCTGAAGAAGGGAAGATGCCGGAGCTGACCTTCAACACCCAGGTGGGCGATGCGGTCTATTTCACCATCCAGCATCTCTCCCCGCACGATGACATTCAACGCGGCCTCAAGGCCCAGGCGGCAACCCTCGCGGTCGAAATCGGCCAGCTTCGAGCACTGCTGCTTGCCCAGTCGATCCCCACCATTTCCATGCCGCTGCTGATCGTGGTGGTCTCCTGGCTGGTGGCCATCTTCCTCAGCTTCAGTCTGTTCGCGCCACCCAACGCGACCGCCAACCTCGCCTTGACAGCCGGGGTCCTCGCCGTCTCGGGCGCCATCTACCTGATCCTGGAACTGGACCAACCCTTTGGCGGCCTGATCGCGATTTCCGGCGAACCCTTGCTTAACGTCTTGAGCCAACTCGCGAAATAAGATTCATGAAAATCGACCATGCACCTTTCCTCTTGGCAGGCTGAATCCCGTCCAGAGGAGCCAACGCCATAACAACCTGCGAAGATCTTTTAATTTAATGATCAATAGGTTGGAGAATAATCAGACTGAACCAGCACCCACGCTCGCATTCCCATCGTGTTTGTCAGCGGCCACGGCGACATTCCCATGGCGGTCAAGGCGCTCAAAGCCGGTGCGGTGGATTTTGTCCAGAAGCCGTACCACGAACAGCAATTGCTCGACAGCATTAACGAAGCGCTGCGGCGGGATGTGGCGACGCGCCACGGCTCCGTTGACCGCAGTGAGTTCACCGAGCGGTTGCGGTTGCTGACCGAGCGGGAGCGGGAGCGGGAGGTGATGGAACGGGCGGTGCAGGGACTTTCCAGCAAGGCGTCCTTGGCGAGTTGAGTCATACCCCGCGCACGGGCTACATCGCGCACGGCGATTAGAAACACGTCGGGGTTAGGGTCTTCCAGTGCGGCGGTAATGTACTCCGCAATGGTTTCCTCATCATTGAGGTAGTCGGCCGCATCGAAGGGCGCAAAATTGGTCATGGTCTACCCCTTGTCCAAAGCCCGCGCCATCTCGATGGCGCCATCCAGGAACGGATGGTTGTTGGCCAAGCTCTTCATCAGCGTAGCCGCCTCTTCGATGAGGTTCTGGTAATAGCCGAGTTGGGGCCGCAGCAGGGCGGCTTCCAGGGCGCCGGGGTCGCGCAGTCCAGGCATCCCCCCGAACGTCTCGATCAGCCGCGCGTGCATGGCGATGACTTCTGGCGGGGTGGGGAAATCGTGGCTCAATGGGCCAGTAGCTCACCCAAGCGGCGGTTTTTCTCCACGCTCGCCTGGAAATGCGCCATCACTTGTGGGCGTGGCGCTGCGCTTGCGCTCGACGAACTCGCGCAACACCTGCTCCAGCACCGCTTGGAACTGGCGGCCCTCCTCTTGGGCGATAGCCCCCAGTTCGATTAACAGGTCTGGATCGGCTTGGCTGGAAAATTTCTGGCGGATGGCGGTCATGGCGATGTTTTCCCTTTCAAGTTTTATCAAGTTTTATCAAGATATTGCTTGATACTAAGTGAACAACATCCGACCGGCAACCTCGAATCGCCAGTAACTCCTGGTCGCCGCCACATCGACCGGTGCTCCTTGATGACCATAAAATAACCTATTGATAATATATCTTAATAGATATATGTTGATTGCCATGAACGGGAACGAGGTCATCAAAAAACTGCAAGCCGCTGGCTGGAAACTGGACCGCATCAATGGCAGCCATCACATCATGGTGAAAGGTGGTCATGCGATGACGGTTCCCGTTCACGGCAAGCGCGATCTCAAGCCCGGATTGATCGCCGGTATCGCCCGGCAATCCGGTGTCAAGCTGAAATAGGAGGAAGTTAAACCCATGGACATTCGTTACCCGGCCGTGCTGGAACCCCAAGAAGGTAGCGGGTTCTTCGTGCGCTTCGTCGATCTGGAAGGCGCGTTGACCGATGGAGAAACGCTGGACGAGGCTCTGTTCAATGCCGGTGAGGCGTTGTCGGCCATGCTGGGATGGTTGTTGGATGAGAACAAACCCATTCCCACCCCTTCCCCCGCTGGCGAAGGAATGTATTTGATCGCCCCGGACGCCCGAACCCAAGCGGCCTTGCTGATTCGTCGGGCGCGGGGGGATCGGTCGCTGGCGGAACTCGCCCGTTCGCTCGAAACCTCCTGGCCCTCGGCCCAGCGGTTGGAAAATCCCCGCCACTCCCCGACCCTGCGCCAACTGGAAAGGGCGGCGGCGGCTTTGGGCAAACGATTGGTGTTGGCGCTGGAGTGATTCGGCGCCATGGCGCGGCGCCCGGGCGGGCTGCGCGAGGCTTGAGTTCCTTCCCCAAAGGGCAGTAGCCCTAACGCCGTGCGCTCGGTACGCTGTATCGCTATGGCAACTGGCAACTTGGGCACTGTTTGTGTGGGCGTCGTCGACGATGACGAAAGTCTTTGCCGTGCGCTCGCTCGACTCTTGCGCGCGGCGGGGATGCGGCCGATCACCTATGCCTCCGCCGAAGAATTCCGCGCGGAGGTGAAACACGCCGAGCAAAGCTGCACGGCGGGGCGCAACGCCTTCTTCACCGGCATGACACCGGTGCGCACGGGTATGATCCCCCCGCAGTTGCCCGGCAGCCCGTCGTACCTGCGCCCCGGTACCCCAGCGCTCGCCAAGTTCCTGCTGGACCTTGGCTACACCACCGGCGAGTTCGGCAAGAATCACTTGGGCGACCACACCGATGCGCTGCCGACCGCGCATGGCTTCCAGGAGTACTGGGGCTACCTCTATCACCTGGATGCGATGCAGCAGGTGAGCTTCCCCGACATCAACAAGAGCCCGACCCAGCAGGGTTTCGCGCCGCCGTGCAAGACGTCGCTGATCCCGGGCATCCCCGAGGTCCCCGGCTCCGTGGATCCGAAGACCACGACCTGCCTGACGCCGCCACGTCCGGTTCTTGCCTGCAAGTCCTCCGACGGTACGTCGAAGAACCAAACCTGCAAGGACGAAGGCCCGCTGACACTCAAGCGCTCGGAGACCGTGGACGAGGAAATCTCCGCCAAGGTGATCGACTTCCTCGACCGCAACGATCCCAAGAAGACCAACAAGCCCTTCTTCGTCTGGTACAACCCGGCGCGCATGCACGTCACGACCTACCTGTCGCCGAAGTACCTGGCCATGCTCGGTGAAGAAGGCGGCATGGACTGGGGCATCCAGGAAGTCGGCATGAAGCAGATGGACGACAACATCGGCTACGTACTGAAAAAGCTGGAGGAGATGGGTGAACTCGACAACACCATCATCGCCTTCACCACCGACAACGGCCCGCAGAGCCAGACCTTCCCGGACGGCGGCATGACGCCGTTCAAGGCCAACAAGCTCACCACCTGGGAAGGCGGCATGCGCGTCCCGATGGTCGTCCGCTGGCCGGGCGTCATCAAGCCGGGCACGGTCCTGAGCGACATCTTCGCGTCCTACGACTGGTTGCCGACCTTCGTCGAGATCGCCGGCGGCGCCAAGGGCGACGAGCTCAACAAGCAAATCATGGCGGGCAAGTATCCCGGTATCGTCAAGACCAAGCTTCAGGGGGTGAACCAGCTCGACTACCTCACCGGCAAGTCCGCGAAGTCCGCGCGCGACACCTTCCTGTACTACACCGGGGCGACCCCGTCGGCGGTGCGCTACAAGAACTGGAAAATCTACTTCACGATGGAAGGCTCAGGCGGCGCCTCGGCGCTCGCGGGGCCGCAGCAGTACGGCTGGGCGCAGGTGCAGAACATTCGCCGCGACCCCTTCGAGCAGGCCGTGGGCGACGACCAGAAGTCCGTGCTGTCCATCGGCGGCACGCTGGCCTCGCCGAGCACCGCATACATCTACAACTGGAACATGCTGCCCGTCGGACAGCAGTTGTGGTTGCAGGAGCTCGAGTCCTTCATCGAGTTCCCGCCGCTGCAAGATCCGGAGACCTACAACCTCGTACAGGTCATGGAACAGGTCAAGAAGATGTCCAATAAGAACCCGAGTCAATGACCGGGAAGGCAGTCGCGTATTGATGACTGAGCGGGCGGCCCGAAAGGGTCGCCCGTTACAACTTGTTAAGGAGAAACCACCCATGAAACCCATTCCCTCCTTTTCAGCGTTCGCCCGCCTCTTTGCGTTGGGCGCCTTGCTCGCCCTCGGCTCGCAGGCGTTTGCTCAGTCCGATCCACTTCCCTCGTGGAACGACGGCCCCGCCAAGCAGGCGATTGTCGCCTTCGTGAAGGACACCACGACGCAGGGCAGTCCCAAGTTCGTGCCGCCCGCCGAGCGCATCGCCACCTTCGACCAGGATGGCACGCTGTGGGTCGAGCACCCGATGTACACGCAGGTGATGTACGTTCTCGAAAGCGTGCCCGCGCTGGTGAAGGCGAAGCCCGATCTGGCCCAGGTCGCCCCGTTCTCGACCGTGCTGGAGATCCTGAAGGGCGACCGCGCTGCCGTCGCCAAGCTGACGATGCCCGACCTCCTGAAGCTCGTCGCCGCCACGTCGACCGGCATGTCGGTGGAGACCTTCCAGGCCGAGGTGAAGAAGTGGATTGCCGAGGCGAAAGACCCGCGCTGGAAGAAGCCCTACACCGAACTCACCTACCTGCCGATGCAGGAAGTTCTGCAATACCTGCGGGCTAACGGCTACAAGACCTTCATCGTCACCGGCGGCGGCCAGGATTTCGTGCGCGTGTATTCGGAAGCGACCTACGGCATCCCGCCCGAGCAGGTGGTCGGCACCGCCGGCGGAACCAAGTACGGCTATGACAAGAGCGGCAAGCCGTTCCTGACCAAGGAGCCGAAACTGCTGCTGAACGACAACAACGCCGGCAAGCCCGAGGGCATTCACCTGATGATCGGCCGGCGGCCCCATGCGGCGTTCGGCAACTCGACCGGCGACCGGCAGATGCTGGAGTACACGAAAGCCGGCGACGGTGCGCGGCTGTCCATGCTGGTGCTGCACGACGACGCCAAACGCGAGTATGCCTACGGTCCCGCGCAGGGGCTGCCCGACACCAAGGTCGGCGCGTTTACCCAGGCGCTGTACGACGAAGCGAAGAAGGACGGCTGGATCGTCATCAGCATGAAGAACGACTGGAAGCGCATCTTCGCGTTCGAGCCGTGAGCGACGGGCGCAACCTCTAACCCAACAGATGTCATGATTGCGGCAACGGTCGTTGTCCGCCAGTTGGCGGTCGTGACTCGCAATGTCGCGGACTTTGCGGATTTTAATGTGCATCTCTTGAACCCATTGAGACGACGTGGGCCGGCCCGCCGAGCGCATCTTGAAGTGCTGGCGACGACCGGCCCGCGATGCTATAACGATAAAACGTCCAAACGTTTTGGAGGCGTCAATGAGCACCGAAACCATCCGCTCCACCGTCTATCTCGAACCAGCGCTGCATCAGGCATTGCGGCTCAAGGCCGCCTCGACCCGGCGGAGCATGTCCGAGATCGTCAACGAGGCGATCCGCGTCGCCTTGAGCGAGGACGAGGAAGACTTGGCCGCCTTCGCCGCGCGCGCCGCGGAGCCGACCCTGAGCTACGAAGAGTTTCTCGCCCGGATCAAGGCCGATGGCACGCTTTGAGTTGCGCCTCAAGCCGTCGGTCGCCAAGGACCTGCACGGCATCCCCCAGGAAGACATGCGCCACATCCTGGCGCGCATCGAAACCCTGCGGGAAAACCCGCGCCCGCCCGGTTCCGAGAAGATCTCCGGCCAGGAGCGTTATCGCGTGCCGCAAGGCAACTACCGCATCCTCTACACCGTCGCGGATGCAGAGGTGATGGTCGAGATCGTCAAGATCGGCCACCGCCGCGAGGTTTATCGCGACCCTTGATCTGACACGACGGCAAGCGGCAGCCGCTCGTCATTCATCCCCTCGCCCCCTCGCCAGGGCGCAAGGGCAACGAATGGTTACGCCGAAACCCGCAACGAAAGGTGAAACACCATGATACGAAACAAACTCCTCAACTACGGTCTGGCCGTATTCACCGCTTCGGCGGTGCTGCTGGGCGCCGTCGTGCCGGCGCAGGCGGCGGACCCGAAGCCCAACATCCTCGTCATCTGGGGCGATGACATCGGCCGGGACAATATCAGCGCTTACAGCCTCGGCATCATGGGCTACAAGACGCCAAACATTGACCGTCTGGCGAAGGAAGGCGCGCTGTTCACCGACTCCTACGCCCAGCAAAGCTGCACGGCGGGCCGCGCGTCCTTCATTCTCGGCCAGCACCCGTTCCGCACCGGCTTGCTGACCATCGGCATGCCGGGTTCGCCGCAAGGCATTCCCGAGTGGGCGCCCACCATCGCGGACCTGCTGAAGCAGCAAGGCTACGCCACCGGCCAATTCGGCAAGAACCACCTGGGCGACCGCGACTCGCACTTGCCGACGGTGCATGGCTTCGACGAGTTCCTTGGCAACCTCTACCACCTGAACGCCGAGGAAGAGCCGGAGACCTACTACTACCCGAAAGACCCTGAGTTCAAGAAGAACTACGGTCCGCGTGGCGTGCTCCATACCTGGTCGGACGGCAAGGGCGGGCAGAAGATCGAGGACACCGGCCCGCTGACCCGCACCCGGATGCCGACCGTGGACCTCGAAATCTACGCCGCCGCCAACCAGTTCATCGACGCCCAGGTGAAAGAGAAAAAGCCGTTCTTCGTCTGGTTCAACACCACCCGGATGCACGTCTGGACCCATCTCAAGCCGTCGGCGCAGGGACGCACCGGCATCGGCCTCTACCCCGACGGCATGGTGGAGCACGACGACATGGTGGGTGCGCTGCTCAAACGGCTCGACGAACTCGGCATCGCCGACAACACGATTGTGGTCTACGGCACCGACAACGGGGCGGAGGAAGGAACCTGGCCGGACGGCGGCACAATGCCGTTCAAGGGCGAGAAAGGCACCACTTGGGAGGGCGGCTTGCGCGTGCCGATGCTGGTCCGCTGGCCGGGCGTGATCAAGCCGGGCACCATCGTCAACGACATTTTCTCGCAGGAAGACTGGTTGCCGACGCTGCTGGCGGCGGCGGGCGAGCCAGCCATCGTCGAGAAAGTGAAGCAGGGCTACGAGGCCAACGGCAAGACCTGGAAAGCCCACCTCGACGGCTACAACTTCCTGCCGTTCTTCAAGGGCGAGGCCAAGAAAGGCCCGCGCGAGGAAATCTTCTACTTCGGTCAGGGCGGCGACCTCAACGCCGTGCGCTGGAACGACTGGAAGGTCTCCTTCGCCGTCGAGGACGGCAACATCGCCACGGCCGTGCGCAACGTGCCCGGCTGGCCGGTGATCACCCACCTCCGGGCCGATCCTTACGAGCGGGCCGCGAGCCAATCGGGGATGTACATCCGCTGGTATGCCGACAACATCTGGCTGTTCATCCCGGTGCAGCAGAAGCTCAAGGCGTTTCTCACCACCCTGCCGGAATACCCCTTCCAGCAGGGCAGCAGCCTGAACGCCGCCGGCATCAACTACAACTCCCTCCAGGCGATGCAGGCGATGAAACGCCTGAAGGAACTGGAAAGTCTCCCGGCGCCGACCAACTGACCTTAAGAGGCGTTTTTATACAGCCTCTCGTGAGCTAACCCTTTGAAAAGAAACCCTCACCCCTGCCCCTCTCCCGCAAGCGGGCGAGGGGTTCTTGTACAGTCTCTAACCAGGCGGTAGTGCCCTTAATGTGGATACGAAATATCGCAACTAATTGATTATTTATTATTTAGTCGCAGCAATATCCAAATTTAGCGCACTACCTCTGTTTTCTTGGTTAGACCGCAACGCGAGCTATAGCGCATGGACAACATCATTCACTACCCAACTCACTACCCATGGCTTGTTTTAGCGCTCTCCTTCATCACGATGTGGTTGTCGGCGCGGATCGGCCGGTCCTTTCTCAGGAGGCGATACAAACTGAGCGAGGAGATGCGTGAAGACTTTAACGTGATCCAGGCCGCTACGCTGACCCTGCTCGCCCTCATTATTGGATTCAGTTTTTCGATGGCGATCAGTCGGTACGATCAACGGAAGAACCTTGAGGAGGAAGAGGCCAACGCGATTGGCACCGAATACGTTCGGGCCGACCTGCTGCCGGCTTCGGATGCGGCAAAAGTACGCGCGCTGCTACGGAGCTACCTCGACCAGCGAATCTTGTTCTATAGAGCCCACGATGATCCGCCGCTTCAGCAGGAGATCAGTGCCCGCACGGCCCAAATGCAAACCGATTTGTGGTCCGCCGTCCGGGTTCCGGCCGCCGCGCAGCCGACCCCTATTGCCGCTCTGGTCGTTTCGGGTATGAACGATGTGTTGAACTCACAGGGATACACCCAAGCGGCTTTGTGGAATCGAATCCCCACTTCGGCCTGGGGGCTGATGGCGGCCATCGCCATTTGCTGCAACCTGTTGGTCGGCTATGGTTCGCGAGGCGCAACAGAGGAGGGAGCCAAATTGCTTCTGGTTCTTCCGTTTGTTGCCTCCATCGCCTTCATGCTCATCGCGGACATTGACACCCCACGCCACGGCATTATTCGCGTGATCCCCCAAAATCTGATCAGCCTGGCTGAATCCCTGCGTGGGCATTAATTTGGATAGGACTTTCGCTTTCCGTCCAAGGGGTTGGCGAAAGTTGGCCAGTGACGCAGTATCGACAATGTTGCGACACGAGTGGTAGTGGTGGTGTAATGTATCTACATTAAAGATACGAGGGAGATCAAACATGCGTACTACCGTGAAGAAGTGGGGCAATAGCGCAGCGGTGCGCATTCCTGTCGCCATCATGGAAGCGGTGCATCTGAAGTTGGATGGAACCGTGGATATCCGCGAAGAGGGCGGGCGCATCGTGATCGAGCCGGTACGCCCCAGGGGATACGACCTTGCCGAATTGCTGGCCGGCATCACGCCGGAAAACTTGCACGCCGAGGTCGACTTCGGTGCGCCAGCGGGCAAGGAAGCCCTCTGATGGTTCGGCGTTACGTGCCCGAGGCTGGCGACATCGTGTGGCTGCACTTCGATCCGCAGGCCGGGCACGAGCAGGCCGGCCACAGGCCGGTGCTGGTCGTCAGCCCTTCGGCCTACAACGGCAAGACCGGACTGATGCTTTGTTGCCCCATGACCACGCAGGTCAAGGGTTATCCCTTCGAAGTTTCGGTTGCGGGTGACCGACCGGGCGCTGCCTTGGCCGACCAGGTCAAGAGCCTTGATTGGGTAGCTCGCAAGGCTCAATGTAAAGGGAAGGTTTCCCCCGCCGAATTGAGTGAAGTCAGGGCAAAGATCGTGGCCCTGGTAGGCCCAGCATTGGAGCAGTGAATCAGGCGACATACGAAAAGATCAGGCCATGGAGCATGATAGGATTCCGCACTCAATCACCGTTGTATTACACGAATGCGGCGGCGCGAACCGCCGCCGCCTCTGAATGGATAGGAGAACAACCATGCGATTATTCCGTATCTTCATGATGTTGCTGATGGCCGCCTTGGGCCTCGGCTTACAGGCCTGTACGACGGCTCCCATGTCCCCGTATCAGGTGGACGAACAACGCGCCTCGGTGCGCGAGCTGGCGAATGAGACGCTGGCGCAGCTTTACCAGCAATATCCCGATGCCCGCCGGCGGATCCAACGGTCGGCTGGTTATGCCGTTTTCAGTAATTTCGGCTTAAAAGTCCTGTTCATGGGCAGCGCCACCGGAGAGGGGATCGCCGTCAACCACGCCACCCGGCGCGAGACGTTCATGCGGATGGTGGAGTTGCAGCCCGGTTACGGCTTCGGCGTGCAGCGGTTCCGGCTGGTATTCGTGTTTGAAACGCCCCAGGCCTTCGACCAGTTTGTGTATTCGGGCTGGGAGTTTGGGGCTAACGCGATGGCGGCGGCGCAAACCAGCACCCAGCAGATGGGCAACCAAATGGGCGTGTCGATATCGCCGGGCGTGCTGATGTACCAGCTCAGCGATCAGGGTGCCATCGTCGGGGTCAGCATTACCGGCGCCAAGTATTACCCGGACCCCAATTTGAACTAAATCCTTACTGTGAAACGCCCGGTTCGGGTGATGTGTAGTGATATCACCCAACCGAATTCTGCTTGATGCTTTTAACCGAGGAGAAAACTGATGATGAAGAACTATCGCAACATAATCGGCGGCTTCCTGCTGTC
>WBZP01007424.1_pt1 | contig 10583 bp, 10 predicted proteins | sample 5204301 | NCBI WGS metagenome assembly WBZP01 (sample SAMN12412401, study PRJNA552823) | activated sludge metagenome | isolation source: activated sludge from nitrification reactor of wastewater treatment plant... | place: USA: Pennsylvania | collected 2017
AGTTCTGTTCCAGGCGGATGACGTTGGGGCCGGCCCAGTCGCGCTCGAAATCGCGCATGTTGCCGACTTCGGCGCCGCGAAAGGCGTAGATGCTCTGGTCGTCGTCGCCGACCGCGAAAACCTTGGCGCCGCCGCCGGCCAGCAGTTGCAGCCAGGCGTATTGCAGGCGGTTGGTGTCCTGGAACTCGTCAACCAGAATGTAGCGGAAGCGTTGTTGGTAATGGGCGCGGAGCGGCTCGTTGCGCTGCAGCAATTCGTGGCAGCGCAGCAGCAGTTCCGCGAAATCGACGACGCCTTCGCGGTTGCACTGGTTTTCGTACTCGGCGTAGAACTCGACGCGTTTCTGCGTGTAATTGTCGTAGGCCTCGGCCTGCGCCGCGCGCACCCCCTGCTCTTTATGCGCATTGATGAAATGGCACAGCTCGCGCGGCGGGTATTTCTCGTCGTCGATATTCAGGTTCTTCAACAGGCGCTTGACCATCGCCAGTTGGTCGGCCGCATCGAGAATCTGGAAGGTCTGCGGCAGCCCGGCCTCGCGGAAATGCGCCCGCAGCAGGCGGTTGCACAGGCCGTGGAAGGTGCCGATCCACATCCCGCGCGTGTTGATCGGCACCAGCGCCGACAGGCGCGCCGTCATCTCCCTGGCCGCCTTGTTGGTGAAGGTCACCGCCAGCACGCCCTGCGGCCCGACCTGGCCGGTGGACATCAGCCAGGCGATACGCGTGGTCAACACCCGCGTCTTGCCGCTGCCGGCGCCGGCAAGGATCAGCGCATGCACCGGCGGCAGCGTAACCGCCTGCAATTGCGGCGCGTTCAGATTGGCCAGGAGGTCGGACATGAAGCGAATCTCGTCAGGAAACGACGGTGGAACGGCAGGTTGCGCGGCGCTTCGGGACGGTGGCCGAAGCAGACAGTGGCCATTGTGCAACGCAGCAACCCGGTTAGTAGAATTAACCTACCATCAACTGTTGCAAGCACAGTATACTGCTCCCATGTATATTGCAGTGCACAAAACTTTTCTGCCCACAAGGCAGTCGAAGCAGCAAGTGGTTACCGCCACGCAGTAAAAGGAGCAACATCATGAAAGCACCCAAGATCCTCCCCTGGATCGCCAGGAAAGCCGGCATCAGCGATGAACTGGCGCTGAAGTTGTGGCGCCGCGCAACCTCCGAGGCCGAGTACCTGACCGGCAAGGCCGAGGGTTCCGAATACTGGGGCCTGGCCGTCGAGCGCCTGCTCGACATCGTCGAGGACGAAATCGGGCGGACCCCGCAATACGGCCTGACGCCGGCGCCGAAGGTGTCATGGATGTGGCGGCATCAGTCGCGGATGTCGCTCCTCTCGCTGATGGCCGCGCAGAATACCTACCGCTTCTGGCAAATCACCTGGGGAAGCGTCTGCGCACCCAAAAAAGCGGCATGACCCGGTGAATCCAGGACCGTCCATCCACGGCGGGGGGCGTCAGGCGCCGGCCTGCTCATCGGCCAGCGCCTGACAACCTGCCGGGTGGCCGGCGTTTCCTTTTCCCTGTCGCCGCTCGCGGAGCAAGCGCCGGTATAATCGGCGGTTTATCCGCCAATCCACCCGCGACTCATCCATGCAGGAAAAATACGCCCCGGCCGTCATCGAGCGCGCCGCCCAGCAGCACTGGGACCAGACCGGCGCCGCCCGCGCCGTCGAGGACGCCGGCAAGCCGAAATACTACTGCCTGTCGATGTTCCCCTATCCTTCGGGCAAGCTGCACATGGGGCACGTGCGCAACTACACGATCGGCGACGTGCTGGCGCGTTTCCACACGATGCTCGGCTACAACGTCATGCAGCCGATGGGCTGGGACGCCTTCGGCATGCCCGCCGAGAACGCCGCACTGGCCAACCAGGTGCCGCCGGCGGCGTGGACCTACCAGAATATCGGGTACATGAAGGAGCAGCTCAAGTCGCTCGGTTTCGCCATCGACTGGCAGCGCGAGCTGGCGACCTGCACGCCCGAGTACTACCGCTGGGAGCAGTGGCTGTTCACCCGCCTCTACGAAAAGGGGCTGGTCTACAAGAAGCTCGGCACCGTGAATTGGGACCCGGTCGACCACACCGTGCTCGCCAACGAGCAGGTCATCGACGGCAAGGGCTGGCGCTCGGGCGCCGTGGTCGAAAAGCGCGAGATCCCCATGTACTACATGAAGATCACCGCCTACGCCGAGGAATTGCTGAGCGAACTGGACAATCTGCCGGGCTGGCCCGAGCAGGTGCGGCTGATGCAGAAGAACTGGATCGGCAAGAGCACCGGCGTGCGCTTCGCGTTTCCGCTCGCGGAAAATCCGGACGAAAAGCTGTGGGTCTTCACCACCCGCGCCGACACCATCATGGGCGTCACCTTCGTCGCCGTCGCCGCCGAACACCCGCTGGCGACGCGTGCCGCGGTCGACAACCCGGAACTGGCGAAATTCATCGAGGAATGCAAGCAGGGCGGCGTCGCCGAGGCCGACATCGCGACGATGGAAAAGAAAGGGATGCCGACCGGCATCTACGTCAGCCACCCGCTGACCGGTGAAGAGGTCGAAGTCTGGGTCGGCAACTACGTGCTGATGAGCTACGGCGACGGCGCGGTGATGGCCGTGCCGGCGCACGACGAGCGCGATTTCGCCTTCGCGCTGAAATACAATCTGCCGATCAAACAGGTCGTCGCGGTCGACGGCGAAAGCGCCTTCAGCCATGAAACCTGGGCCGAGTGGTACGCCGACAAGGTCAAGGGCAAGCTGGTCAATTCCGGCAAGTACGACGGCCTCGGTTACGACGCCGCGGTCGGCGCCATCGCCGCCGACCTCGCCGCCAAGGGGCTGGGCGACAAGAAGGTGCAGTTCCGCCTGCGCGACTGGGGCATCTCGCGCCAGCGCTACTGGGGCTGCCCGATCCCGATCATCCACTGCCAGACCTGCGGCGACGTGCCGGTGCCGGACGACCAGTTGCCGGTCGTCCTGCCCGAGAACGTCGAGATCACCGGCGCCGGCTCGCCCTTGGCGAAAATGCCCGAGTTCTACGAATGCCAGTGCCCGAAATGCGGCGGCGACGCCCGCCGCGAAACCGACACCATGGACACTTTCTTCGAGTCGTCCTGGTATTTCCTGCGCTACGCCTGCCCGGACAACGCCACGGCCATGGTCGACGAGCGCGTCGCCTACTGGTGCAAGGGCGGCATCGACCAGTACATCGGCGGCATCGAGCACGCCATCCTGCATTTGCTGTACGCGCGTTTCTTCACCAAGCTGATGCGCGACGTCGGCCTCATCGGCGACCTCGGCGAGCCCTTCGCCAACCTGCTGACCCAGGGCATGGTCGTCGCGCCGACCTTCTACCGCGAGCTTGACGGCGGCAAGAAGCAGTGGATCAACCCGGCCGACGTCGATGTCGTCACCGACGAGCGCGGCCGGCCGACCGGCGCCACGCTCAAGGCCGACGGCCTGCCGGTGGTCATCGGCGGCACCGAGAAGATGTCGAAGTCGAAGAACAACGGCGTCGATCCGCAGTCGCTGATCGACCAGTACGGTGCCGACACCGCCCGCCTGTTCACCATGTTCGCCGCGCCGCCCGACCAGTCGCTGGAATGGTCGGACGCCGGCGTCGAAGGCGCTTACCGCTTCCTGCGCCGGCTGTGGAAGCTGGTGCATGACCACGTGCAGGCCGGTACGGTCGACACCGAAATCGACCCGAATTCCCTGTCGACCGCACAAGCCGACCTCCGGCGCAAGCTGCACCAGACCATGGGCAAGGTCGCCGACGACTACGGCCGGCGCAAGCAGTTCAACACGGCGATCGCCGCGGTCATGGAACTGCTCAACGCCTATGACAAGACCGATTTGAAGAACGCCGCCGGCCACGCGCTGGCGCAGGAACTGCTCGAAGCCGTCGTCCTGCTGCTCTTTCCCATCGTCCCGCACATTGGACAGGCGCTGTACGCCGCGCTGAAACCGGGCGCCGATGCCGGTCTCGCCGCCTTCCCGAAGGCCGACCCGGCCGCGTTGAAGCAGGACGAGATCGAGTTGATGGTCCAGGTCAACGGCAAGCTGCGCGGCGCCATCCGCGTTGCCGCCGCGGCCGACAAGGCGAGCATCGAAGCCGCCGCGCTGGCCTCCGAGGCTGCCGTCAGGTTCATGGAAGGCAAGCCGGCGAAGAAAGTCGTCGTCGTTCCCGGCCGCCTGGTCAATATCGTCGTGTAAGGAATCGCCATGCGCGTCCCGTTCCGCCTTGTTTCCGCCCTGATCCTGGCGGCCTTCGTCGCCGGCTGCGGCTTCCAGTTGCGGGGGGTGCTGACCAGCAACCTGCCCTACAAGACGCTCTACATCGCGCTGCCCGAGACGTCGGACGTCCGCATCTGGATGCAGCGCTACATCAAGGCAACCGACCGGACAAGGATCGTCGACAGCGCCAAGGATGCCGAGGCGGTCTTCGAACAACTGCAGGACACCCGGGTCAAGACCATCCTGGCGGTAAACGCCCAGGGCCGCGTCCGGGAATACCGCCTGCAGCTCGATTACAAGTTCCGCGTCGTCAACGCCAAGGGCCAGGAACTGGTCGGCCCCAACGAGATCAACCTCTCGCGCGACATCACCTACGACGATTCGACGGTCCTGGCCAAGGATCTCGAGGAAGGCCTGCTCTGGCGCGACATGAACAACGACCTGGTCAACCAGATCATCCGCCGCCTCTCGATCATCAAGCCGAAGAATCCCGATCTCGAAGAAGACGACTGATGCTGCTCAAGGGCGAACAACTCGCCGCGCACCTGGAACGCGAGCTGCGTCCGCTGTATGTGCTCTACGGCGACGAGCCGCTGCTGGTCATCGAAGCCGCCGACACGATCCGCGCCAGGGCGCGCAAGGCGGGCTACCACGAGCGCGAAATCCTCACCGTCCTGCCGCATTTCGACTGGAACCAGTTGCTCGCCGCCGGCGGCAACCTCTCCCTGTTCGGCGACCGCAAGCTGATCGACCTGCGCATCCCCACCGGCAAGCCGGGCAAGGAGGGTGGGGCGGCGCTGCAGGAATGGTGTCGCAAGCTGTCGTCGGACAACCTGCTGCTGGTCACGCTGCCGGAACTCGACTGGCGGGAAGAGAAGGCCGCGTGGTTCACGACACTGGTCAATGCCGGCGTCGCGCTCAAGCTGATGGCGCCGCCGCTGGCCGAGTTGCCCGGCTGGATCGCCGGCCGCCTGCGCCGCCAGCAGCAGAGCGCCGATCTCGACAGCCTCAAATTCATCGCCGAGCGCGTTGAAGGCAACCTGCTCGCCGCCCACCAGGAAATCCAGAAACTCGGCCTGCTCTACCCGGCCGGCGCGCTGTCGCTGGCGCAGGTTCGCGAATCGGTGCTCAACGTCGCCCGCTATGACCTCGACGGCCTGCGCGAAGCCCTGCTCGCCGGCGACGTCGCCCGCCTGAGCCGGACGCTGGACGGCCTGATGCACGAAGGCGAGGCGCCGCCGCTGGTGCTGTGGGCGATGAGCGAGGAGATCCGGGCGCTGGCGATCCTGCGCGGCGGCCTCGATCGCGGCCGGCCGCTCGAAATGCTGCTCAAGGAGGCGAGGGTCTGGGGTCCCCGGGTGAACCCGGTGAAAAAGGCCCTGCAACGGCTGTCGACCGCGACACTCGAAGCGGCGCTGCAACAGGCGGGAACGATCGACCGGCTCGCCAAGGGCATCGGTCAGGGCAACATCTGGGAGGAGTTTCTGCGCCTCGGCCTCAGTCTCGGCGCGCTGAAATAGCTACTTCGCGGTGACCGCGCCGTCGGGTTCGAGGTCTTCCCACATGCAGTCGCCTGCGCCGCGCACATCGGTGATGCCGTGCTTGTTCGCCGCCTGCGCCAGACACTCGCCCTGGCAATTCATGGCGACCACCACCAGCTTCATTTCGGTGTCCACCTGGCGCTCGCCATCCCAGTAGCTGCACGTTGCGCAAACCCTGGCCTCAGCCGGCAAAATCAGTTTTTCAGCCATCTCGTCCCCGTTACACGCCCGTATTGTAGTTGCCGTTAAGAGTTTACCCGCTTCCGGAAGTTCCCTCCAGATTTGCTCGTTATAATGGCCATTTGCGCCACCCCCGGAACGACATGGACCTCAAGGACTACATGCAGACCGTCGGCCGTCAGGCCCGCGCCGCCTCGCGACGCCTGGCCTGCGCCACCACCGCCGAGAAGAACGCCGCGCTGCTCGCCATCGCCGCCGCCATCCGCCGCGAAAAGGCCGGGCTGGTCGCCGCCAACCGGGAAGACCTCACCGCCGCCCGCGCCGCCGGCCTCGAATCCGCCCTGCTCGACCGCCTGACACTTTCGGAGAAGGGCGTCGACAGCATGGCCGAAGGCGTCGAACAGGTCGCCAGGCTGCCCGACCCGATCGGCGAGATGAGCGACATCAAGTACCGCCCGTCCGGCATCCAGGTCGGCAAGATGCGCGTGCCGCTCGGCGTCATCGGCATCATCTACGAAGCGCGCCCCAACGTCACCGCCGACGCCGCCGCGCTCTGCCTGAAATCCGGCAACGCCGCCATCCTGCGCGGCGGCTCGGAGGCGATCCGATCCAACCGCACCATCGCCGCGCTGGTCCAGGAAGGCTTGCAAGCCGCCGGGCTGCCGGCGGAATCGGTGCAGGTCATCGACACCACCGACCGCGCCGCCGTCGGCGAGCTGATCACCCTGCGCGAGTTCGTCGACGTCATCGTCCCGCGCGGCGGCAAGGGGCTGATCGCGCGCCTGCTGGCCGAATCACGGGTGCCGATGATCCAGCACCTGGACGGCAACTGCCACGTCTATCTCGAAAGCGAAGCCGACCCGGCCAAGGCGCTGAAGATCGTCGAAAACGCCAAGACCCAGCGTTACGGCACCTGCAACACCGCCGAATCGCTGCTCGTCGACCGTTCTGTGGCCGCCACGCTGCTGCCGCCGATCGCCGCCATGCTGAGCGCCAAGGGCGTCGAGATCCGCGGCTGCGCCGAAACCTGCGTGCTGGTCAAGGAAGCCGTACCGGCCAGCGAAGAGGACTATTACACCGAATACCTGGCGCCGATCATCTCGGTCAAGGTGGTGGCCGGCATCGACGAGGCGATAGCCCGCATCAACCAGTACTCGTCGCACCACACCGACGCCATCGTCACCGACAACCACACAAAGGCGATGCGCTTCCTGCGCGAGGTCGATTCGGCGTCGGTGATGATCAACGCCTCGACCCGCTTCGCCGACGGTTTCGAGTACGGCCTGGGCGCCGAGATCGGCATCTCGACCGACAAGATCCACGCCCGCGGCCCGGTCGGCCTCGAAGGGCTGACCAGCCAGAAGTGGATCGTCCTCGGCGACGGGCACGTCAGGGGCTGACTCGGTCCCGGCCTCCGTCGCGGCCGGCCTCGCCCCGCAGGAAGCAGGCCTGGGCGGCAGCGATCAGACCGGCGGCCAGCAGCAGGGCCGCCGGCAGCATGAACTGGCTGCTCTTCCAGGCGGCCAGCCAGTGGCTGGCAAAAGCGATCCGGAGAAGAGCGGATAGAGCGGTCACGGCGAAGAAGCTCCCCATGAAGAGCCCTTCGGACCCCCGCAATCCGGCGGTCGCAGCGCTCTCCATCAGGCCGGCGAAGGTCATCGCCCAGCCGACCCCGCAGATCAGTTGCAGGAGAATCAGCATCCCGAGGTTGCCGGCGGCCCCTGCCGCATAACTGGCTGCCGCAGTCAGCAGGATGCCGCCGGTGGCCACGGGCATCGCGCCGAAACGCTTGAACAAGGGCCCGACCCCAGCCAGCATTGCAAAGAAGCCGAGCCAGAGGAGCGGCATCAGCCACGGCAGTTGCTCCTTGCCGGCATGCAACTGATACAGCGGCGAAGCATTGACGAAGGCGTGGATCTGAAAGCCAAACCCGGCCAACCCGAGCGCCAGCAACAGCGGCAGACAGGCGGCAAAGGGGGCGGGTCGCGGCGGCATGTCTTCGGCGACCGGCGCCTCCCGGCCGACCACCCGCAGCAGCACGATCACGGCGACGAGCAGCGTCACCGCCGATATTGTGAACGACAGCCGCGGGTCGCCGCCCTTCAGCCAGAGCGCGACAAACGGCGCGAGCGCCGACGCCAGCGCCATCCCGGAAGCATACCAGACGACAAGTTCCGCCTGCTGCGCCGCCTTGGCGCGCTTGCTGAGCAGGATCAGGGTCGGCGCGCGCACCACCGAAGCGGAGACGACCCAGACCACGAGGACGGCGAGCAACGCACCAGGCGCAACACCGGCGACCAGCGGCAGGATCACGAAAGCGACGGCGGACAGGGTGCTCAGCACGACCAGCAAGCGGGCCAGGCGACGATAACCTTCGGCCATGCGGTCGGCCATCACGCCAAAGGCGACATCCATCGCGGCGAAGACCAGTTGGTCGGCCATCAGCAGGAGAGTCAGCCAACTCGCGGCAATCCCCGCTGTCGCCAGAAGTCCGGGCAGTTGCACGGCATAGACGGTCCACGCCAGCGTGAAGAAGAACTGCACACCGGCCAATGCCGGCCCACCGGCGGATTTCGGATTCGGCGCCTGCGCACTCATGGCCAACCTCGCAGCAAAATCGTCCCGACGCCATGATAATCTAGCTGAAAATTCTTCCGGAGATCGTCATGAATACCGTTCACTATCAGGCTGTGGTCGCCGCTCCCGGCTTTGCGCTCGGGGTGCGCTGCCGCGACGACGAGGTCACGGCGATCGAATTCCTCGAACCGCAGCCCGAACAGGCGCCGACAACTCACCTCGCCGCGGAAGCGGTCCGCCAGTTGCACGCCTACCTGGCCGACCCGGCCTTCCAGTTCAGCCTGCCGCTGCGCCCGGCCGGCACCGCCTTCCAGCGCCGGGTGTGGGCGGAGATCGCAACCATCCCTTCGGGGAAAACGCACACTTACGGTCAACTGGCAAAAAGCCTCAAAAACGCACCACGCCCCGTCGGTCAGGCCTGCGGCGCCAATCCGTATCCGGTCGTCGTCCCCTGCCACCGCGTCGTCGCCAGCGGCGGCGCAGGTGACAAAAAACTCGGCGGCTTTGCCCGCGAACGCGGCGGCTTTCTGCTCGACGTCAAACGCTGGTTATTGCAGCATGAAGACCGAGAATCCGTCCGCCCGGGCAATTGATCTCGCCGAGATCGACAACTTCTGCGACGCCCTCTGGCTGGAAGACGGCCTGGCCAAGGCGACGCTCGACAGTTACCGCTCCGATCTCGGCCGGCTGTCGCTGTGGCTGGCCAGCGATGATCGCGAAGCGCTGCTCGACCTCCGCGATACGACCGCCACCGCCTTCATCGCCCATCTTTCGCGGCAGACCCGCGCCAGCTCGCAGTCGCGCTACCTGTCGACGCTGCGCCGCTTCTACCGCTGGCAACTGGCGCGCGGCCGCATCGCCGCCGATCCGACGCTGAAGCTGGCCAACCCGACCCGTCCCTCGCGCCTGCCCAAGGTCATGTCGGAAACGCAGGTCGACGGTCTGCTCGCTGCGCCGGACATCGACACGCCGCTCGGCCTGCGCGATCGGGCCATGCTCGAAACCCTGTACGCCAGCGGCCTGCGCGTTTCCGAACTGGTCAATCTCCGATTGCACGAAGTCAGCTTCAACGAAGGCGTGTTGCGCGCCCTCGGCAAGGGCAGCAAGGAGCGCCTGGTGCCGCTCGGCGAACAGGCCATCGACTGGCTCGGCCGCTACCTGAACGAAGCGAGGCGGGAGATTCTCAACGGGCAGCAGAGCGACGCCCTCTTCGTCACCGCCCGCGGCGGCCCGATGACGCGCCAGGCCTTCTGGCAACTGATCAAACGCCACGCCCTGCGCGCCGGCATCGCCCCGCAAAGACTCTCGCCGCACGTCTTGCGCCACGCTTTCGCCACCCACTTGCTCAACCACGGCGCCGACCTGCGCGTCGTGCAACTGCTGCTCGGCCACGCCGACATCTCGACCACCCAGATTTACACCCACGTCGCCCGCGAGCGCCTCAAGGCGCTGCACGCCACCCATCATCCACGCGGCTGACACGTCAAATGAACAAGAATCGCCACGCCCCCGAAACACCGGCAGTCAGGTTTCTGAAAGCGCACGGGATCGCCTTCTCCAGCCATGTCTACGCCTACGAAGAGCATGGCGGCACGCGGGTTTCGGCCCGCGAACTGAATGTCGATGAGCACGCGGTGGTCAAGACGCTCGTTTTCGCGGACGAGAACGCGCGGCCGCTGATCGTGCTGATGCATGGCGACTGCAAGGTGTCGACCCGGGAACTCGCCAGGCAGATCGGCTGCAAGAAGGTCGAGCCATGCGCGCCCGAAGCCGCCAACCGCCACACCGGCTATCTGGTCGGCGGCACCAGCCCCTTCGCCACCAGAAAGCCGATGCCGGTCTATATCGAAAAGTCCATCCTCGATCTGCCGCTGATCTACATCAACGGCGGCCGGCGTGGTTTTCTGGTCGGCGTGCACCCGCACGACATTCTGCGCACGCTAAACCCGAAGCCGGTCGCCGCCGCGAACAAGGCGTGATCGCCAACGCCCGCGCCGTGGCCGGCGAAGCACTGCCGCCGGCCAATAGCCAACTCAATTGCCCTCAGCCAACGC